>OMJG01000149.1_pt1 | contig 51517 bp, 41 predicted proteins | sample 1646431 | NCBI WGS metagenome assembly OMJG01 (sample SAMN03771674, study PRJEB25209) | food metagenome | isolation source: Cotija cheese | place: Mexico:Jalisco,Michoacan | collected 2011-12-12 | reverse complement strand
CCGACGGCGGCTCAGCAACCTCGCGCCAGGTTGCTGAGCCGCCGTCAGGTAGCAACGGGGAGGGGTGGTCGCGATAGGCTTGAGTCCCCAAAGTCTGCCGCCCCGGGAGGATGAGGATGAAGTTCGCGCTCGCTCAGATCAACACCACCACCGAGGTGGCCGACAACCTCGAGAAGGTCCGTTCCCATGCCCGTCAGGCGGCTGCGACGGGAGCCCGGTTCGTCGTCTTCCCAGAAGCGACGATGTCGGCCTTCGGATCCGGACTGCGCGCCATCGCCGAGGAGCACACCGAGTCGTGGAGACAGGTGCTGAGTGAGCTCGCCGTCGAGACCGGGATCACCGTCGTCGTCGGCGAATTCGCGGCCACGGAAGACAAGGTCATCAACCTGCTCGCCGTCTATTCCCCTGACGGCCGGCGCAGCGACTATGCGAAGATCCACCTCTACGATGCCTTCGGCTTCAAGGAATCCGACACCGTCGCGGCGGGGGAGGAGCCGGTGCTCTTCACCGTCGACGGCGAGGACATCGGCCTGGCGCTGTGCTACGACATCCGCTTCCCGAAGCTCTTCGCCGAACTCAGCCGTCGCGGCGCACGCCTGACCGTCGTCGCCGCCTCCTGGGGTGCAGGACCGCGCAAGGCCGAACAGTGGGAGATCCTCGCCCGGGCCCGGGCCCTGGATTCGAACATGTTCATCGCCGCACTCGGCCAAGCCGACCCCGAAGTCACCGGGGTCCCGGTGCCGAAGAAAGGGCCGACCGGAGTCGGCCACAGTCTGGTCTCCGACCCCCTGGGTAAGGTGCTCAACTCACTCGACGGCGCCGAACGGCTCGAGATCGTCGACGTCGATCTCAGTGCGGCCGACACCGCGGCAGAGACGGTTCCGGTGCTCACGAACGCCAGACTCGGGTACTGACTGCGAATCGTGCGGCCGACGCATTTCCGGTGAAAATGCGCCGACTGCAATACTGTTCTCATGAGTTCTGGTTCAGAGGTCCAAGCGTCGCCGCCGGTCGAGGGTCTGCGCGAACGCAAGAAGCGCGAGCGCGGGCAGGCACTGCGCCGTGCAGCCATCGACCTCGCCCTGGAGAAGGGCTACCACAACGTCACCGTCGAAGACATCTGTGAGCGCTGCGGAGTCTCGCGGCGAACGTTCTTCAACTACTACTCATCGAAGGAAGAAGCGCTGCTCGGTCGTGCGGACACCGTCTTCGACGAAGAGGACCAACCGGCCATCGAGGAGTTCGAGGCCGGGGGACCCCATGGTCGCCTCGTCGCCGACCTCGAACATCTGCTCGCGTTCATCGTCGCCACCCGGATGGAAAAGCGCGACGACATGCATCAGTACCATCTCATGCTCAAACAGGACCCGTCGCTGATTCCGCTGCAGATGTCGCGGATGGGCAACAACGAACGGCTCTTCCGACAGATCATCCAACGCCGGCTCGACGGGACCTCCTCGGCGCCGGTGGATGTCATGGGGGCTCAAACCGGTGACGGCGTCGACGACGATATCGAAGTCTCTCCGCGAGCCGAGGCCGTCGCCGCCTTGGCGATGATGGCGCTCAAGGCGACGTTCACCCGGATGCGGCGGGTCGACGGCGATCCGGGCCCCGTGATCGACAGACTCTTCGACGAACTGCGCTCACTCTTCCGCGAAGAAGCCGATTAGGGAGGCAGCCGACTGGAACTGAGGCCGTCGGTCGCCGCTGCCACTTGCGGCGACAGTCGGCACGCGAGTCCGACCCCGGTACGGGAGTCCGACGGTGGTCGGCGGCGGGGCTTCAGCGGCCCAGGTGCTGGTCCCAGGTCTGGGGGAGACGCCTGCGCACATTGCGGCGCGGTGCCCGGAAACCGGCCCGATCGCCTTTGCGGGTCTCGGACTCGGCCTCCGCGCTGGCCTGCTGAGCGGCGTAGGCGATCGCCACCTGACGGATCGCGACGACCGCGGCCACAGCCGCCGCACTGGCCATCTCGTCACTGATCGGTTCGCCGTCATCGGCGCGCACCTGTGACCGTCCTTCCACCGAGGGCAGCCGCAGCGCCTCGTCCGAGGTCGAGGCCGCCTCGGCGACGGAACCCTCACCGGGCACGGTCACCGAGGAGTCGACTTCGCCGGGCAGGTTCGCCTCGGCGCCGGTCTGCAGATCATCGCTCATAGGGGGATGTTACCGTGCTTGCGCGCGGGAGCGTCGACGTGCTTGTTCTTCAGCGCACGCAGGGAACGGACGATCCGGCTGCGGGTCTCGCTCGGCCTGATGACGGCGTCGATATAGCCCTCCTCGGCGGCCAGATACGGGTTGAGCAGCGCATCCTCGTAGTCCTGAATGAGTTCGGCACGTGCCGCTTCGACATCCTCACCGGCCTCTTCGACGGCCTTGAGCTTGCGTCGGTAGACGATGTTCGCCGCACCCTGAGCACCCATGACCGCGATCTGCGCGCTCGGCCAGGCGAGGTTGATATCGGCACCGAGCTGCTTCGACCCCATCACGCAGTACGCACCCCCGTAGGCCTTGCGGGTGATGAGGGTGACGAGCGGAACCGTGGCCTCGCCATAGGCGTAGATGAGCTTCGCACCGCGGCGGATGATGCCGCCGTACTCCTGATCGGTGCCGGGCAGGAACCCGGGCACATCGACGAAGGTGAGGATCGGCAGATTGAAGGCATCGCAGAGGCGCACGAAGCGGGCGGCCTTCTCCGAGGCATCGATGTCGAGGGTGCCGGCCAGCTGCATGGGCTGGTTGGCGATGATGCCGACGCTGACGCCCTCGACGCGGCCGAAGCCGGTGACGACGTTCGGGGCGAAGAGCTCCGAGACCTGCAGGAATTCGCCGTCGTCGAGGATCGTGGTGACGACGTCGAGGATGTCGTAGGGCTGCGAGGGCGAATCCGGCATGAGCGTATCCAGCGCCTCGTCCTCGGGTGTCAGCGACAGGTCGGAGACGAACTCGTCGGAATCGGCCGGATCGAGGTTGTTCTGCGGCAGGAACGAGAGCAGATCGCGGACATAGTTGAGCGCGTCATCCTCATCGGAGGCCAGGTAGTGGGCGTTTCCGGACACGGTGTTGTTCGTCCGTCCGCCGCCGAGCTCCTCATGGCCGACCGATTCGCCGGTCACGGTTTTGATGACGTCGGGACCGGTGATGTACATGTGGCTGATCTGGTCGACCATGATCGTGACATCGGTCAGTGCGGGGGAGTACACGGCTCCGCCGGCGGAGGGACCCATGATCAGCGAGATCTGCGGGATCACACCCGAGGAAGCGACGTTGAGGCGGAAGATCTCGGCGAAGAGCGCAATCGACCCGACGCCTTCCTGGATCCGGGCGCCGCCGGAGTCGTTGATGCCGATGATCGGGCAGCCGAGCTTGAGTGCGAGCTTTTGGACCTTGACGATCTTGCGTCCGTTCGCCTCGGCCAGCGACCCGCCGAGGACGGTGAAGTCGTGGGCGAAGACCGCGACGGTCTTGCCTTCGATCGTGCCCAGACCACAGACGACTCCGTCACCGTCGGGGCGGTTGTCCTGCATCCCGAACTGGTGATTGTGGTGGCGGGCGAATTCGTCGATCTCCTGGAAGGAGTCGGCATCGAGGAGATCCGCAATGCGTTCACGGGCGGTCTGCTTGCCGCGCTTGTGCTGATTGTCCACCGAGCGCTGATTGCCCGTGTGGGCGGCTTCCCTGCGCTGGGTGAAAGCGTCGATGCGCTCGGCTGTGGTCCGTGGAGTATCCGTCATGTCTCCACAATAACGATGACGTGAGACTTCATTGTGCACTCTCACCAAAAGAATCTAGAGTGGACTGGTGAACAGCCAACACACTTCTCTTCTCGTCGACGTCGACTCAGTGCGCCGCACCGCTGCGGATCGTGGTCTCTCGCTCCCACCGCTGATCTGGGACGATACCTGCGCTTCGACGAATGACGAACTTGCGCGAGTGGTTCGGGAAGCAGCCGGCACGAAGTCGCCGGCGGCCGAGTTCACCATCCGCGGCACAGATTTTCAGAACGCCGGACACGGCCGTCTGGGCCGGACCTGGACGGTGCCCGCCCGCCGGTCCCTGACATGGTCGATACTCCTCACTCCACCGGCCGAATTCTCCCAGTGGGGATGGATCCCGCTCATCGCCGGTGAGGCCGTGCACTCCGCCGTCACCGAGGCGGGGGTGCCCGCCGCGATCAAATGGCCCAATGACGTGCTCACCGCCGACGGCAGGAAGCTGTGCGGAATCCTCGCACGTGTCGAACCCCTGGCCGGCGGTGCCCAGATCGTCTTGGGCATGGGGCTGAATACCCGTTCGGAGCCGGCGGATCTGCCGCGGGAGGACGCGAGCTCTCTGGCGATCGAAACCGGAGTCGACGGTTCAGAAATTGATCATGAAGCGTTGCTAGTCTCAATTCTGAGCACATTGATCCCCTGCTACAGAGAGCTGATCGACTTTGGAGATGAGGATTTCCGCGACAGCCGCACAGCGCGGAGAGTGCGTGATCATATGGTGACGCTCGGTTCGAAGGTCCGCGTGGAGAAGCCCGACGGCTCCGACATCATCGGCATCGCCACGGGGCTGGACTCCGGTGCCGACCTCATCATCGACGATCGTGTGTGCTTAAGCGCCGGAGACGTCCATCATCTGCGTCCCGCAGCGTCCCCGACAGCTCCGGGAAGGAGCGATCGCTGATGGCGGTTTCGGACTTCACCGCCGGTTTCGACATCGTCGAACCCGACCAGCTGGGCAGCGCTGAGGTCGCCGACGGCGAAGGCGCCTCCACGGACGGCCAGCTGTCTGACGATGCGGCACAGCCGGAGCGCGAATCCCCAGCCCGCACCGAGGCGGACGACCGATCCGCGGATGCCCTCACCGGCGAGGACGACGAGTCGAGCGCGGACGCCCTGTTGGACGACGTCGCCGACGACGAACCTGTCGGCGGTCTGACAGGCTCCGCTCCGCAGGCGGGTGAGGTCGGGGCTGAGCTCGCCGACGAGGTCACGGCCGATCCGGACCCGGCGTCCGCCGGTGCGGCTCCCGCCGACACGGGTTCCGCCGACGCGGAACCCGGCATCGACGTCGATGAGGATTTCTTCAGCGGACTGCGTGAGGATCCGCGCACCACAGCGCTGCCGATCATCGACGACCCCGACGATGCAGTCGATGATGACGGTCCCGATTTCGACGACACGATCTATGAGACCAGGACCGCGGCCGAACGGCTCGAAGAGATCCTGCTCGACGGCAAACGCGTCCTCGACCGACGGGAGGCCGCGAAACTCGGTGGGATCTCCACGGTCTCGGCCCGGAAGATGTGGCGGGCACTCGGCATGTCCCAGGCGAAGCCGACGGACAAGGCCTACACCGTCAGCGATGCGCATGCCCTGCGGATCTGGGCCAAACCCGTCGCCGACGGTCTCATCGACCAGACCACCGCACTGTCCCTGGCCCGGGCCATCGGACAGACGACGGACCGCCTCGTCGTCTGGCAGATGGAGACCCTCGTCGAGTTCCTCACCGAGGAGAAGGGGCTGACCGACCCGGAAGCGAGACGGGACGCCCTGGCGGTCGTCGAGGAGATGATCGACCCGCTGCAGAAGATGCTCACCTACTCCTGGCGGCGCAATCTCGCCGACGTCATGGGCCGTCTCAACGTCAATGTCTCCGACGGACTGGCCATGGACAACAGACAGGGCTGGTATGACTCGTCGATGCCGTTGGCTCGCGCCGTCGGATTCATCGACCTCGTCTCCTTCACCCGTCTGTCGCAGAAGATGGAGCCGCGCCAGTTGGCGGACATGGTCCAGGAGTTCCAGGGCATGGCCTACAACATCGTCGCCACCGGCGGCGGACGGGTCATCAAGACCGTCGGCGATGAAGTGTTCTTCGCCGCGTCGACCCCGCTGGCCGGCGCCGAGATCGCCATGACGCTGATGGAACGTGTCACCGCCGCCGAGGATCTGCCGCAGGCCCGCGTCGGCTTCGTCTGGGGCAGGGTGCTCTCCCGCCTCGGCGATATCTTCGGGTCCAGCGTCAACCTCGCCGCGCGTCTGACGGCCGTGGCCGATCCCGGGACGATCTTCACCGACGAGGAGACCGCAAGGGTGCTCTCGGCCTCGGACGACTACGTCTTCGAACCGCGGGATTCGATTTCGCTGCACGGACTCGGTGAGACCGCCATCGGTGAGATGAAGCGCGGCACCGCAGCTCAGATGCGCCTCGACCTCGACGACGAACCCGAGAGCTGAGAGAACTCAGAACAGGGCGGAGTCGTCGTCTCCGTCGTCATCGTCGTGGGAGACGATCACGGCGCCGTCGGTGTCGAACTTCGACCGGGCGATCTCATCCTTGGCCTCATCGAGGTCGAGGTCGAGTTCATCGAGGCTCGTGGCCAGTCCCTGCTGACCACGCTGACCCTTGCCGGTCGATCGCTTTCCGCCTGACGTCGCCGCCTTGTGGCCGGTTCCGGAAGCGGCCTCTGCGGTCGCCTCGGCGGAGGCGTCATCGTCGGCGTTCGGAGAATGGTCGTGGGCTTCTGCGCCGCCGAGGCGGGGCAGGGTGCCGATGACATCGATCTTCGACTCCAGCGGCGATCCCGTTCCGTCGCGACGAGACAGTTCTGCCGGAAGCGTGCGTGCACCGCCGGCGGTGGCCGCGGCTTGGGGAGAGTCGCCGACCCAGGCCAGCGACAGCTCGGTCTCGCCCTTGAGGAACTTGTGGGCACGCACCCCGGAGGTGGCTCGGCCCTTGGTCGGGAACTCTGAGAATTCGCTGACCTTGATCGAGGACGACGGCGCGCCGTAGAAATTCTCACCGCTGGCGATCGTGACGACGGCGAAACTGCCGAGTTCGGCATCCGCGGCACCGTCCTCGTCGGACTTCGCCGCTTTCGGGGTCATTCCGAAGAAGATCACCTTCGCCTCGGCGGCCACCTTGATCCCGGCCACACCGGAGGCGTTCCAGCCCTGCGCACGCAGGCCGGAGGCATCGAAGGCGAGCAGCTGAGCATTCGAGGTCACGAACACGGCCAGGGAATCGTCGATGTCCTCGGGCTGAGCGACTCCGACGACCGAGTCCTTGCCCTTGAGCGTGATGGTCTCCCACTCGTTCTTGTTCGGCCGACCGGCCACCGACACCCTCTTGACGACGCCCTCGGCGGTGCCGAGCACGAATTCGCGGTCGAGGTCGATCAGGCCGATGATCTTCTCGTTCTTCTCCAGCGCCGCGTACTCGGCGATCTTCACTCCGCCGGCGACATTGGGCCGTGCCGCGGCCGGCGGCAGGGCCGGCAGATCGACGACATCGACCATGTGCAGGCGACCGGTGGTGGTGATGGCACCGACCTTGCCCTGGGTGGTGGTGACGATCTCGGAGACCAGCGCATCATGGCTGGAGCGTCGACCCTCGCGTGCCAGCGGAGCGGCATCCGAGGTCCGCGCAATGCGTCCGGAGGTCGACAGCAGCACCCGGCAGGGGGAATCGGCGATCTTGAGGTTCGTCGGAGCCTTCTTGCCCTTGGCGGTCAGCTCCTTCATCGACCCCTCGATGAGGACGGTGCGGCGAGGCGAGCCGATGATCTCGGCGGTGGACTCGAGCTCGGCGGCGACGAGCTCACGCAGCTTCGCCTCATCGGCCAGCAGCGATTCGAGGTAGTCGATTCTCTTCTTCAGCTCGTCACGTTCGGCCTCGAGTTCGAGACGGGAGAACTTCGTGAGCCGACGCAGCTGCAGATCGAGGATGTACGTCGCCTGCAGCTCGGAGAGCTCGAAGACGTTCATGAGGCGGGTGCGCGCCGTGGCCGCATCATCCGAGGAGCGGATGAGCTGGATGACCTCATCGATGTCGAGGATCGCAATGAGCAGACCCTCGACGAGGTGGAGTCGATCCTTGGCCTTGCGCAGCTGGAAGACCGTGCGCCTGCGCACCACGTCGATGCGGTGGGAGAGGTAGACCATGAGCAGATCGCGCAGTCCCAGGGTCGAGGGCTGACCCTCGACGAGGCAGACGTTGTTGATGCCGAAGGACTCCTCGAGCGGAGTCTGCCGGTAGAGCTCGGCGAGCACCGCCTCGGGGTTGAAGCCGTTCTTGATGCCGATGACCAGCCGCAGTCCGTTCTTGCGGTCCGAATAGTCGTCGATCGAGGCGATTCCGGTCAGCTTCTTCGCCCCGACCGCGTCCTTGACCTTCGACACGACCTTCTCCGGTCCCACGAGATAGGGCAGTTCGGTGACGACGATGCCCTTGCGGCGGGCACTGATGTTCTCGATGGAGACGGTGGCGCGGGTGCGGAACGTGCCGCGCCCGGTCTCATAGGCCTCGCGCACTCCGTCGAGACCGATGATCCGTCCGCCGGTGGGCAGGTCCGGGCCGGGGATGAAGCGCATGAGCTCCGAGAGCCCGGCGTCGGGATTGCGGATGAGGTGGGCGCAGGCGGCGATGACTTCCCCGGGGTTGTGCGGGGCCATGTTCGTGGCCATGCCCACAGCGATGCCCGAGGCGCCGTTGATGAGCAGGTTCGGGAAGGCGCTGGGCAGAACCTCCGGCTGGGTCAGCGTGTTGTCGTAGTTCGGCACGAAGTCGACGACATCTTCGTCGAGTCCGGCGATCATGTGCATCGACGCCGTCGTCAGCCGGGCCTCCGTATAGCGCGGGGCAGCGGGACCGTCGTCGAGGGAACCGAAGTTGCCGTGGCCGTCGACGAGCGGCACACGCATGATGAAGTCCTGGCTCAGTCGCACCAGAGCGTCGTAGATCGCCGAATCGCCGTGCGGGTGGAGCTTGCCCATGACATCGCCGACGATGCGGGAGGACTTCACATGTCCGCGGTCCGGCCGCAGCCCCATATCGCCCATCTGGTAGACGATTCGACGCTGGACGGGTTTGAGACCGTCTCGGGCATCGGGCAGAGCACGGGAGTAGATGACCGAATACGCATACTCGAGGTACGAGCTCTCCATCTCTGAGGAGACGTCGACTTCGATGACTCTGCCTTCGGGCATGGAACTCCTTTGACGCACGAACTGTTCGATTCGAACACCCGCCCGCGCCGAAGCCGGACCTCAGCGGGGGAGGGCACCCGTCGATTCTAGCGTTCGATTTGCGAACTCCCGCTCAATCGAGCGATCCCGGAGGGTCCGTGTCGGAGCTCAGGCACTGTCGCGGCTGCCGCGCAGCCACTGGAAGAACTCCTTGAGGTACGCCTCGACATGCGAACGATCAGCGGTGCCGGCGACGAGTTCGCTGACCATCATGCCCGCGACCGAGCTGTTGACCCGCTGGGCGTACTCGGCGTCGATGCCGGCGAACCGCATGATGAATTCCCTGATCGCGCGGAGGTTCTTCTCCTTGGCGATCACTGCCTCGGGTGGAAGCGCGGGATCCAAGCTGAGCATCATCATGGTGTAGAACCGGTTGCGGTCGGTGGTCAGCCAGTTCATGCAGAAGTCGATGGCAACTTCGATGGCATCGGCGCCCGGGGCAGCCACGAGTTCCGGCAGGCGTTCGAGCTGCTGGGAGTTCAGTTCTCCGATGCGCTCCATGATTCCGGTGATCAGGGCATCGCGGGTGCGGTAGACATTCGAAGTCGACCCCACCGGCAGTTCGGCCAGGGCGTCGACCGCCCTGTGTGTGAGTCCGCGGACTCCTTGTTCGGCGACTACGGCGATCGCGGAGTCGGTGACGACGTCTCTGCGCGAAATCATGACTGTGAGGCCTCGCTCTCGTGGGACACCCGCTGACCGCGGACGCCTGGGACGGTGGATGACCAGTGACTGGCCACAGACAATGGCCACTGGAGCGGCCACTCATTAAAACACGAATTCATAACATTTCGTGGTGAACGGATACAGACACTACCCGTCAAGTCTGCGAATTGGTATAAGACGCGCCAATATGGCGCTGGGACACCGAAAGTCGAAGGCGTCCTGCGGCGGGCGTGGATTCTCCATTCAGCTGGGCGGGTGTCTGCTCCGCCCCGTCTCAGCTCAGCAGTCGGCGGGTGCCGTCGATGCGGGTGGGGTCGGGCAGCAGATCGACACGGGCGCTGAGCACATGCCCCTCGGTCTCCGTAGCGATCATCGGATGGATGACGAGTTCGAGGATCTGCGGATGACGTTCGACGAGCACCGAGAGCCTTTCGAGGACGTCGATGAGCGGGTCGATGTTCATCGGCGGAAGACCACGGTAGCCGAACAGTCGCGGGGAGGCCTTGACCGTGCGGATCATGTCGTCGGCCTCCCGATCCGTCAGCGGCGCGACCCGGTGCGAGACGTCGCCGAGCAGCTCGGTCGTGTCCCCGGCCAGAGAGAAGGACAGCAGCGGTCCGAGGAGGGGGTCCTCGCCGGCGCGGATGACACACGGGACACCGTGGGGGGCCATGGCCTGAACGTCGACGAGGGGCTCGTCGTCGCCGATCACCTGGGTGATGATCCGCTGCACGGCAGCGAAGTCCTCGGCCAGTTCTTCGGGCGAATCGATGTTCAGGCGCACCCCGCCGAGCTCCATGCGGTGCCGGAGCACGTTCGTCACCGCCTTCAGCGCCACGGGATAGCCGATCTTCTCGGCGGCGGCGAGCCCCTCGTCGACCGAGGAAGCAGTGATATAAGGCAGGACCTCGATCCCGTAGGCGCGGAGCAGTTCTCTCGTTGCATCGCGTTCGAGGCGAACCGGTGTGCCCAGCGGCGCCCCGTCGAGAGCCGAATCGATGATCGAACGCACCGCTTTGTCGTCGATGTCGTCGAGTTCGACGTACCGACCGTGGTCGGCGGCGCGCCAACGCGAGTAGTCTGTCGCCCTGGCCAGCGCCCACACGGCATCCTCCGGGCCGATGTAGCTGGGCACCGTGCGGGAGACGCGGTTGCCGTCCTGGTCCTTGAGGTAGCTGGTCAGTTCGTCGCGGACACCTTGAATGCCGAGGAAGCAGGCCACAGTGGTCTTCTCCGACTGTGCGGCGGCCTCGGACAGCAGCGCGGCGATCTCCGACTCCTCGGCTCCCGCCGACGGGGTGAAGGTGACGATGATCGAGTCGACGTCGTCGCGGGCATACATCGCATCGAGTTCGGTCCGGAAGGTCTCCGCATCGACCTCGGGGTGCAGGGACACGGGCTCGGTGTCGACGCGCAGACCTTCGGAACGGGCGCGCTGCATGATCAGGGTGCTCATCGCCGCGGAGTTGCCGATGACACCGACCCGGCGGCCCGCCGGCAGCTTCTGGGTCGAGAACACCTGGGTGAGGTCGAAGAGCTGGTGGATCGTATCCGCGCGGATCACTCCCGCCTGCTCGAGCACCTGGTCGAGGGTGTTCGGCGCCAGGGACGAGGTGCGCACGATATGCCCGGGCGGCAGCTCCCGCCCCGTGAGGTCGGACTTGATGACGACGACGGGTTTGACGCGGGAGACTCGACGGGCGATGCGCGAGAACTTGCGCGGGTTGCCGATGGATTCGAGGTAGAGGCCGACGGTCTGCGTGGCCGGATCCTCCTCCCAGTACTGGAGGAGGTCGTTGCCTGAGAGGTCGGCGCGGTTGCCTGCGGAGACGAAGGTGGAGATGCCCAGTCCGCGGGTCTTCGCTGCCGCGAGCAGGGCGGTGCCCAGCGCCCCGGACTGACTGAAGAGCCCGAGCGTACCGGACGCCGGGAGGAACGGGGCCAGAGAGGCGTTGAGCGAGATGTCGGCGGCCTCGTTGACCAGTCCGAAGGAGTTCGGCCCGACCACGCGCATTCCGTAGGCGCGGGAGGTTGCGACCATGCGGCGCTGGAGTTCGGCCCCTTCGGGACCGGTCTCGGCGAATCCGGAGGAGATGACGAGCACGGCTTTGACCCCGTGCACGGCACAGTCCTTGACCACCTCGGTGACGGATTCGGCGGGCACGGCGATGACCGCGAGGTCGGCCTTGCCCGGCAGCGCGTCGAGGCTCGGATACGCCTGGACTCCGGCGATCTGATCGGCTTCGGGGTGGACGACCCACAGGTCGCCGGTGAACTTCGCGGCCGTGATGTTGCGGATGAGCAGATGGCCGGTGGAGTTGCGTTTGCGGCTGGCGCCGATCACCGCCACCGAGGTGGGGTGGAGGACCGTGCGCACGCTCAGGGCCTCGGCCCTGTGCTCCCGAGACGCCTGCACTTCGATGGACCGTGCCGTGGGATCGATATCGAAGTTTACGGCCACGACGCCGTCGTCGAATCCGCGGGAGACTTCGTAGCCGGCGGCCTGGAAGACCTGCAGCATCGAACGGTTCTGGGGCAGCACCTCGGCGGTGAAGCGCTGGATCCCGGATTCGCGCGCGGCCGCGGCCAAGTGCTCCAGCAGGATCGAACCGATCCCGCGGCCCTGGTGGGCATCAGCGATGTTGAACGCCACCTCGGCGTCGGTGTCGCTGATCCGGTCGAAGCGACCGACGCCGATGATGTCATCGCCGATGAGCATGATCAGCGCCACCCGGTCGCGGTGGTCGACGTTGACGAAGCGATCGAGATCGCGCTGCGGCAGCCGGGGCAGCGGAGCGAAGAAGCGCAGATAGACGGATTCCGGTGACTGGGCCTCGTGCATGCGGGCCAGGGCAGCGGCATCGTCGGGGGTGATCGGACGCAGATGGGCGGTGCCGCCGTCACGGAGGACGACATCGGCTTCCCACCCGGCAGGATAGTCTTCCATGGTTCCAGCATATGCGTCGGACGCCCGGTTATGGCGGTCCTCGCTGGGATGTGTCAGGGGAGTGGGGCACAATGGTGGGCATGGCATTACCCGAGGTTCTCGTTCACGATCTGCAGTCGGCCGGCTACTACCCGCAGCTCACTCAAGGCATACTCGCCGACTCTCTCTACGACGAACCGGTGCTGGCTCACTTCGTCCACATCGACACCCATGTCGACATCGAATCCATCCACCGGCATGTCACCGCCTTCGTGCTCACCGAGACCCGACTGCTGTTGGCCCATGTCGATGACGATCCGAACGCGGAACCCGGTTCCAAGCCGCGCGCGGTCACGAGCAGCGAGGACATCGAACTCGATCGCCTCGGCACCGTGATGGTCGGCCGCACCTTCGCCGATCCCGCCGCCTTCGAACCCGGTGACAAGCCAGTCGAGGTCTCGCTGACGATGTCCTGGGGCGCGTCGAAGCGCATCGAGGCGTTCCCCGAGACCTGCGGAGATCCCAACTGCGTGGGCGATCACGGATACGGCGGATCGATCTTCGCCGAGGATGTCATGCTCCGGGTCTCGGCCGAAGCCGAGGGGCAGGCCGCCGTCGACCGCATGACCGACTTCGCCGGGAAGCTGCGTGCCGCGGTCTTCCACGCCCGGCTGCGGTCGCGTCGCTGATGAGCGAGGACTCGAAGCGGCACGGACTGCCGTCCCGAACCGGTGCTGAGCCCTTGGGGCCTCCGGACTATGCCGGACCGATGCTCTCCGATGTCGTCCCCGCTGCGGCGCTGGGACTCGGTGCGGCCGAGGCCCTCGACGGGCCGATGTCCGATCGTGCCCGTGCACTCGGGCTCGACCGGGAATCCCGGGCGACGATCGTCGTGCTCATCGACGGTCTCGGCGAGCAGCAGCTGCGCCGCTACAGCGGATACACTCCCTTCTTCCGGTCACAGGCCGGGGCACGCCGGAGACTGTCCGCCGGGTTCCCGTCGACGACGGCGAACTCCCTGTCATCTCTGGCCACGGGCCGCCTGCCCGGTGCACACGGAGTGGTCGGCTACCGCGTGCTCGACCCGGAGAGGGACGCAGTGTTCAACCAGCTGACGTGGAACCTCGACGTCGACCCGGTCGCCTGGGTTCCCGATGCGACGCTCTTCGAACGCCTCACGGACACCGGGATCGATGTGGTCAGCCTCGGCGAGAAGAAGTTCGCCGGGCGCGGGCTCAACCGGGCATCGCTGCGCGGCGGCCGATTCCGGGACTCGAAGACCCTGGAAGAACGCTGCGCCCAGGCCCTGGCCGAGGCGAAGGCTCCCGGTCGCCGCCTCGTCTACCTCTACTGGGGCAACCTCGACAAGACCGGGCATGTGCACGGTGCGGACTCCGCTGCCTGGACCGAAGAGCTCGAACGCGTCGATCTCGCTCTGTCCCGACTCGCCTCCGACCTGCCGCATGACGCGACCATGCTCATCACCGCCGACCACGGAATGGTCGACGTCGACCACGAACGTCGTCTCGACCTCGCCGAGCTTCCCGAGCTCAAGGCCGGTCTGCGCCACGTCGGCGGAGAGCCGCGAGCACTGCACCTCTACGCCGCTGTCGGCGCCGAGGCGGACATGCTCTCGGCCTGGCAGGAGACGATCGGCGACCGCGGGCTCATTCTGTCGAAGTCCGCGGCGATCGCCCGCGGGTACTTCGGGCCCGTCGCCCCGCACGTCCATCCGCGGATCGGGGACTTCCTCGTCATCTGCACCGACGGCTTCGCCGTGGTCGATTCGGATGTGGAATCCGCCTCGGCGCTGGCGCTCATCGGCCACCACGGCTCCACCACGGAGCAGGAGCTGCAGATCCCGCTGCTCGTCGTGTGAGCGGTGCCGACTGCAGCCGAGATGACTCACCACAGACCTTCTGGGAGCACCCGTTGACGACGATCCGCTGGACCGAGGACGGCATCGGCCGCGCAGCCGACTGGCATTCGGAGAACGGGGCGCCGCCTCCCGCGACTGTGCAGATCATTGGAGACGAGACAACCGCCGACGAAGCCTGCCGATCGGCACGCGCCGGAGTGGGACTGCTGTGGCGCGGAGACTTCCACAATGGCCGTCAACTCGTGCAGGCGATGAGCCGTCGGCTCAGGGGCGACCGAGGCGGAAACCGTGAAGCCACAGGGGGTCGACGCTCCGGCGGCCGTCGCGGCGGCCGGGGTCGATCCCGCGACAGGCGGGGCAGAGACCAATTCGTGAGCTCCGGGGACAGTGATGGCCCTGCTCTCGATGCCGCGCTGTCATTCTTCGCGGAACGTGACGCCATCGAGCAGCGGGCCCGGCTGCTCGGCAGAGTCGTCGTCGAGCTCGGCTCGGACTTCGACCTCGCCCTGCGCCGTGCCCCCGATGTCGCCGCGGCCTGCCGCGCCGCCTACGGCCCGTCCGACGGACCGGTCTGCGTGTCGCTCACCGAACTCGGCGGAGTGCTCAGCGCTTATGAATGGCAGCTGCGAGGAGTCGAGATCCCGGCTCTGGGCGATTCCGTCCATCCGCGCTACGGCGTCTTCTCGCCTGTGCGGGGAGAGTACCTCGATCTCGTTGCGCAGACGCCCCTGCCGTGGGGAAGGCAGGCCGGTTCGGTTTCGCCCGGCACGGATTCCGCGCAGCCGACTGGCACCGCATTCGACCTCGGAACGGGGACCGGAGTCCTCGCCGCGATCCTGCTGCGGCGCGGCGCTGCGACAGTGGTGGCCACCGACATCAACCCGCGCGCCGTCGCCTGCGCCAGTGAGAACCTCGACCGTCTCTGTCCGGGTGCCGATGTGAGCGTGATCGAGGCCGACCTGTTTCCGCCTGGTCGCGCCGACCTCATCGTGTGCAATCCGCCGTGGCTGCCGGCCCAGCCGACCTCGGCACTCGAGATCGGCATCTACGATCCGGACTCTGCTGTCCTCCATCGCTTCATCGAGAGGCTGACCGACCACCTCACACCGGCTGGGGAGGGATGGCTGATCATCTCCGACCTCGCCGAACGATTGGGCCTCAGCCCCTCAGGTGAGCTCCGCGAACGCATCGAGGCGGCAGGACTGCGCGTGCTCGAACGCATCGACACGGTGCCCCGCCATTCCCGCGCCGCTGATACCGCCGACGCGCTCCACGCTGCCCGCAGCGCCGAAGTGACCTCACTGTGGCGACTGGGACTGAGATGAGCTGCCGACCGCTCTGCCGATCCACGATATGACTGCAGTCGATCCGCGACAGGCGCGGAAGATAGGATGGAACACGTGACTTTTCCTCGAATCGGTGTCATTGGCGGCGGTCAACTGGCACGCATGCTCGCCCCCGCCGCAGAAGCCCTCGGCGTCCGCTTCTCCGTTCTCGCGGAGACCGCCGACGCCCCCGCCACGCAGGTCATCAGTGAGGTGACCGTCGGTGACTACACGGACTATCCGACGCTCAAGGCCTTCGCTGAGACCGTCGACGTCATCACCTTCGACCACGAACACGTCCCGCCGGAGCACCTGCAGGCCCTCGTCGAGGCCGGACACGCTGTGCGCCCGGGGCCCGATGCCCTCATCTTCGCCCAGGACAAGATCCGGATGCGCAGGAGGATGGACGAACTCGGTCTGCCCAACCCCGCCTGGGCGGAGATCACCTCGGCCGCCGATGTCGAGGCGTTCGCCGCTCGCGTCGGATACCCCTTCATCCTCAAGACACCCCGCGGCGGCTATGACGGCAAGGGCGTGCGCGTCATCGACAACCTCGACGAGGCCGTCGAATGGCTGAACGAGGTTCCTCAGCTGCTCGCCGAGGAGAAGGTCGACTTCACCCGCGAGCTCGCCGTCATGGTCGGGCGCTCCCCGATGGGGCAGACCGCCGTGTGGCCGGTCGTCGAAACCTGGCAGCAGAACGGCGTGTGCAAGGAGGCCATCGCCCCGGCGCCGGATCTGTCCGGGGAGAAGGCGCGGGCCATCACCGAAGCGATCCTCACCGTCGCCGGCACCCTCGAGGTCACCGGCGTCATGGCGATGGAGATGTTCGAGACCGAGGAGGGCTTCCTCATCAACGAATTCGCGATGCGCCCGCACAATACTGGGCACTGGACCCAGGACGGAGCGGTGACGAGCCAATTCGAGCAGCACCTCCGCGCGGTCCTCGACCTTCCCCTCGGCAGCCCCGCGGCACGGGAGGACGTGTCCGTGATGGTCAACATCCTCGGCGCCGATCATGACGACCTCTATCAGCCGTACCTGCACGTCATGGCCCACGATCCGGCTGTGAAGGTCCACCTCTACGGCAAGGGCGTACGGCCGGGGCGGAAGGTCGGCCACGTCAATGCCTACGGCGAGGATCGGCAGCTCGTGCTCGCCCGTGCGCGGCATGCCGCGGACTTCATCGCCGGCGTCGATGTCGATCCGCACCCGCAGATGCCCGCTCCGGAGGACCTCCGGGCCGAGGGCGAATCCGGCACACGCTGAGTTCCGGAATCACCCGCCACCCATCCGCACCGACGGATTCCAACCGCCTGCAACGAAGGAAGCACAGATGACCACAGAGAACGAAGGCTCCACTGACAAGGCGGCTGCCGTCGGCATCGTCATGGGCTCGGACTCGGACTGGCCGACGATGAAGGCCGCCGCCGATGCCCTCGACGAGCTCGGCATCGACTCGAGTGCCGAGGTGGTCTCCGCTCACCGGATGCCCGAGGACATGGTCGCCTGGGCGAAATCCGCGGCCGACCGCGGCATCCGTGTGATCATCGCCGGTGCCGGGGGAGCGGCGCACCTGCCCGGGATGATCGCGTCGATGACCTCGCTTCCGGTCATCGGTGTTCCCGTGCCCCTGAAGCACCTCGATGGAATGGACTCGCTGCTGTCCATCGTGCAGATGCCCGGCGGGGTTCCCGTGGCCACCGTCTCGATCGGCGGCGCGAAGAACGCCGGCCTGCTGGCGGCGCGCATCCTCGGGGCAGGTCACGGTGTCGAAGCCGAGGCTCTGCGCACCCGGCTCGACGACTATCGGAGCCAGCTGCGGCAGGTCGCTCTCGACAAAGGGCGGGCGCTGCAGGAATAATAAAGCTTGCTGAACGTTTGATAAGTCTGAGGAGAATGATGTTCGACCTGTACCAGCCCAGCGAAGAGCACGAAGAGATCCGCGCAGCGGTTCGCAACGTCGTCGAGAAGAAGATCGCGCCGTTCGCCGCCGAGGTCGACGCGGACTCCCGGTACCCGCAGGAAGCGCACGAGGCCCTCGTCGAGACGGACTTCTTCGCGGCGCACATCCCCGAAGAATACGGGGGCATGGGCGCCGATGCGCTGGCAGTGGCGATCATCATCGAAGAGGTCGCACGCGGCTGCGTCTCGTCCTCGCTCATTCCGGCTGTGAACAAGCTCGGCAGCATGCCAGTCCAGCTCGGCGGGAGCGAAGAGATCAAGAAGAAGTACTTCCCGTCCGTGGCCGCCGGGGAAGCCGGATTCTCCTACGGCCTGTCCGAGCGTGAAGCCGGTTCCGACACCGCATCGATGAAGACCCGTGCCGAACGCGACGGCGACGACTGGATCCTCAACGGCGTCAAGACCTGGATCACGAATGCCGGAGTCTCCGACTACTACACGGTGATGGCCGTGACCGACCCCGACGGAGCACGCGGGCGCAACATCTCCGCCTTCGTCGTCGAGAAGTCCGATGAGGGCTTCACCTTCGGTGAGAAGGAGCGCAAGCTCGGCATCAAGGGCTCGCCCACCCGGGAGCTCCTCTTCGACAATGTCCGCCTGCCCGGTGATCGCATCGTCGGCGAGCCCGGGGAGGGGCTGAAGATCGCCCTGCGCACCCTTGACCACACCCGTGTCACGATCGCCGCGCAGGCCGTCGGCGTCGCTCAGGGCGCGCTCGACTACGCCCTTGCCTACGTCAAGGACCGGCAGCAGTTCGGGAAGTCGATCGCCGACAATCAGGCGATCCAGTTCATGCTCGCCGATATGGGCATGAAGCTCGAGGCTGCTCGTCAGCTCACCTACACCGCCGCCGCCAAGAGCGAGCGCGGCGATGACGACCTCACCTACTTCGGTGCCGCCGCGAAGGCCTTCGCCTCCGATGCCGCGATGGAGATCACCACGGATGCCGTGCAGCTGCTCGGCGGAGCCGGCTACGTCGTCGACCACCCGGTGGAGCGGATGATGCGGGATGCGAAGATCACGCAGATCTACGAAGGCACCAACCAGATCCAGCGCATGGTGATGGGGCGCAAGCTCCTCGCCTGAGTCGGATTTCCGAACTCTTCGCCGCAGGCCGTGTACGGTGTCGGCCGGTCGGTGACGAACGGGCGCGGCAGATTCCCCGGGTGGGAGTCTGTCGCGCCCGCTCTTCTGCCTGTGAAGAATCGCACACGCGAAGAATGCGACATGCGCGGCGCGGATGTGCCGGAAACGCCGGTTCTCACGCGACACAATAGGTGAACACAGTGGACTCTGAAGTGACTTTGGCACAGTTGTCTGCTGTGGGCATTCGATGGGGCGAGGCGACCTGTGCGTGGCTTCGCGCGGATGTCGACGCCGGAATCAGTCCGTGAGCAGAGCCCGAAGCGAAGGGAAGTCAGTGGCCGAAACGAGATATGTGGACCCGATCCGCCACCCGTCGTATGCTTCGCAGCCGACGCGTGATGTGCGGGCGTGGCTTCTGCTGCTCGTCACGGCCCTCGTGCCCGGGGGAGTGCAGCTTCTCTTCGGCAACCGCCGTTGGGCGAAGATCGCTTTGTCGATCACTGCCATCAGCTGGATCCTGGCTCTCATTGCCGGTGTGATCGTCCTCATCAATCGGACGTTCCTCTTCACGATCGGCACGAACCTCTTCATCCTCACCTTCCTGACCATCTGGGTGCCCGTCATCGCGATCAACTGGGCGGTGTGTCTCTTGGACACCCTGCGCCGCATCCGGATCGTCACGATCTCCCGGAAGGCACGCAAACGCTTCGTGGCGGCCTTCTGCGCCCTCCTGCTCATCGTTGTGGGCCCCCTGGCCTGGGGGACGACGATTCTCAACTCGCAGCGCGGTCTGATGAGCGACCTGTTCGCCTCGGGCAAGGCGCTCAAGCCCGTCGACGGCCGGTACAACATCCTGCTGCTGGGATCGGATGCCGGAAAGGGTCGGACGGGTATCCGCCCGGATTCCCTGTCGCTGGTCTCGATCGATGCGAAGACCGGCAAGTCCGTCATCATCGGTCTGCCCCGCAATATGGAGAATGTGCCGTTCCCCGACGACTCTCCGCTGCACAAGCACTACCCGCAGGGGTACAACTGCGGAGACGAATGTCTGCTCAACGCCGTCTTCCAGCAGGGCGAGCAGCACAAGGACGAGTTCGAGGATCCGAAGACAGCCGGCGAGCAGGCGACGATGGACGCCGTCTCGGGTGTCACCGGTCTCGAGGTCCAGTACTACGCGATGATCAATCTCAAGGGGTTCGAGAACCTCATCGACTCCCTCGGTGGAATCACCCTCGTCTCCGGCGAGCGGGTGCCGATCTCGTCGAAGGTCGATCCGACCACGGGCCAGCATGGGCCGGTCAAGGGGTGGATCGAACCGGGCAAGCAGAAGCTCGACGGCTTCCACGCGCTGTGGTTCGCGCGCTCCCGGGAATTCTCCAGCGACTATGAGCGGATGATCCGTCAGCGCTGCGTGCAGACGGCGATGGTCAAACAGCTCGACCCGGCCACCGTGCTCACTCGCTATCAGTCGATCGCGAAAGCCACTCCGGGGGCCGTGTCGACGGACATCCCGTCGTCTCAGGTGGATTCGTTCGTCGACCTCGCACTCAAGGTGAAGTCGCAGAAGATCGAATCAATTGATCTCACCCCGCCGCGTATCACTCCGTCGCGGCCCGACTTCGATGTGGCACATCAGCTGGTAGCCGATAAGATCGAGGAGTCGTCGAAATCCTCGGACGAGGACAACGGCGCGTTCTCGGTTCCCGAAAGCGATCTGTCAGCCGCTGCGGGAGTCGATGCGGAATCCGATCCGAACCCCGGCTCAGGGCCGCAGCTGCTGGCACAGGGTGCCGGCGACTCCACTTCTGACAACGGCGAAGAAGCCGACGCAAAGGCGATCTGCTACGTGCCATGAGGCGCTGCTGTGGGCCTGGTCGTGACGAGTCCGATGACCGAATCGATCGATCCCATGACCGTTCCGCGAAAATCTTTTGCTCGGTGTGTCCCTTGCCAATACTGGGAACCACACTCGTGTAATTAGAATATTCTGCTCTGTGGCTAGTCTGACACGCCGAAAATGTGTAACAATTTTGAGATGTTGGGGTTGCCCACCGTTCTGCCAACGGTGAAGGAGACCTCGAGGCCTGAACTTCCCTGTCTTCCTCGAAAAGGCTGTAACGATGAAATATCTATTGCCCACTGTTGCGGGCTGCGCTTCTGTTGCGCTGGTCGGCACCTTAGCGGTCACGGCACCGTCGGCTACCGCAGCCACGACGTCGCCCGATGTGTCCAAAGAGGCGCTGAACGTCAGCAAAGAGGGACTCAACGTCCCCGGTGCCCGCGATTCCAGTGATTCCACCGCCACCGCCGCCAACCAGAGCGCCATGAGCAATCTGCCGAACATCTTCAAGTCGCAGACTGCCCTGGCATCGGCCAAGGTGCCCGATATCGTCACTGCCTCGGCGTCTGCGTCGGCGGCAACGGTCAACAACGTCTCCGCCGGGCTGACCTCCGGAGCCGACGAGGCTGTGCCGTCCGAGGGATCGGCTCCGACCGAGTCCGAGCAGGCTCCCGCCGAAGGCGCAGAGAGCGAGTCCCCGAAGTCCGAGGACGTGAAGTCCGACGATGCGGGGGACGAGGGTGCGAAGGATTCGTCCGACGAGACGAAGTCCGAGGGCGAAGACGACATCTCCGGTTCGGTCCGTCAGAAGACCGAAGACGGAGTGAACATCGCGCTCATCTCCGATGTCCTCGACGTCCCCGCGAACAACCCGAGCCTCATCGGCTTCACGTTCTCCCAGGCGAAGTCCAATATCCGCATCCAGGTCCGCACCAAGCAGGGCTCGGAATGGGGCACGTGGAACACCCTGGACGAAGAGCAGCAGGAAGAGGCTCAGAACAAGGGCTCGGAACCGATGACGGTCTCGAACGCCTCTGCTGTGCAGATGCGCATCCTCGGTGATTCCGCGCCGAGTGAGGCCGAGCTCGTGCTCGTCGACCCGAAGCGAGACGCCGGCGATGCTCAGGCCGTGGCCGAGAACGATCCTGTCGAACTCGACGATCAGGTCGGCGGCGATACCGCCGGCACCGAAACCGCGCCCGAGCAGTCGACCGAGAACTCGACCGACGCCGAGGCGGCATCCGCAGAGAACGTCGACGCGGCCGCCGGTGCGACCGTGACCAATCAGAACTATGTACCCGGATCGTCGACGGTCGACACCGTGGCGAAGAAGGTGTCGAAGCCGAAGATCGGCTCACGCAGCTCGTGGGGTGCCAAGGCCTACCGCGGCAGCCCCGACTACGCCAGCGGCATCAAGCAGGCCGTCGTCCACCACACCTCCGGCTCGAACAGCTACTCAGCGGCCGACGTCCCCGGAATCATCCGCGGTATCCAGGCCTACCACCAGCAGGGCCGCGGCTGGAACGACATCGGATACAACGTCGTCGCAGACAAGTACGGTCGGCTCTGGCAGGCCCGCGGCGGTGACATCTCGAAGGCCGTCATCGGCGCACACGTCGCCGGGCACAACACCGGAACCTTCGGCATCTCCGTGCTGGGTACCTATAACAGCGCGGCTCCGCCGAAGAAGACCCGCGATGCCGTCGCCTCGGCGATCGCGTGGAAGTTCTCGATCAACGGAATCTCGAAGGCGACGAAGTCGAACCTGGTCGGTCACCGCGACCTGGGACAGACCGAGTGCCCGGGTGATGCCTTCTACGCCAAGTTGGGCGAGATGCGTTCGACGGTCAACACGATCCTGAAGACCGGCGAGCAGCCCAGCGACAGCAAGGACGACTCTAAGAAGGACGACTCCAAGAAGGACGACTCCAAGAAGGACGACTCCAAGAAGGACGACGACAAGAAGGCTGAGAAGCCGAAGGCGAAGACCACGATCGAGAAGTACGCCGAGAAGAACAAGCTCGGCAAGGCTCTCGGCAAGGAATATGACGTCAAGGGCATCTCGGGCGCCACGGCGCAGAAGTTCGAGAAGGGCACCGTCTACTGGTCCAAGAAGACCGGCGCTTACCACCTGTCCGGGGCGATCGCCTCGGCGTACAAGGGCAATGCAGTCACCGACTTGGGGCTGCCCACCTCTGCGGAGAAGGGCGGCCTCAAGGGCGGGGGCGCCGCGCAGCGCTTCGAAAAGGGCTCTTTCTACTGGTCGAAGGACACCGGTGCTCACTACACCTCCGGCACCATCATGAAGTACTGGGGTGACAAGGGGACCGTCAAGGGTCACCTCGGTTACCCCAAGGAGGACGTGGTCTACAAGAAGGGCCGCGGTGAGCAGCTCTTCCAGGGCGCACGTCTGGTCTGGGCCGAAGGCTACGGAACCACCGAGTTCTCTCCCAAGGGGTCGATCGCCGGGGGAGTCAGCGACGATAACTCTCCGGGCGGTACGACACCGCCAGGAGACGATTCCACCGATGACAAGTCGCCTGCAGACTCCGGGGAAGGTTCTGCAGACGACAAGGACTCGAAGGACGACAAGTCCAAGGACGATTCCAAGAAGGATGACAAGTCCAAGGACGATTCCAAGAAGGATGACAAGTCCAAGGATGACTCCAAGAAGGACGACAAGCCGTCCAAGGCCGAGAAGATCGCGGCCCAGCGTGCCTCCATCATCAAGGACGCGAGGGCCAACCTCGGCGTCAGGTACGTCTGGGGCGGCACGTCGCCGAAGACCGGTTGGGACTGCTCGGGCTACACCCAGTACGTCTATGGCAAGAACGGCATCAAACTGCCGCGCACAACCAGCCAGCAGCGTTACGCGGGCAAAGAGATCTCTCTCAAGGACGCCAAGGCCGGCGACCTCATCTGGATCCCCGGTCACATCGGAATCATCTCCGAGACCAAGGGCCAGATGTACGACGCCGGTTCGTCGCGGACGAACACCACGAAGCGCAGCTACAGCTGGATGCTGAACCGCGGAGCCAAGGTCATCCGCGTCGTCGGCTGACACCTGGCTTCGAGGACAGGGCGGACAGCGTCAGCGACCCAGTGCCCCGAGGACGATCCCACTGCGGATCGTCTTCGGGGCACTGTCTGGTTCTCCCCACGATCCTGCGGGCGATGGTGACCGGTGTGAAAGCATCAGCCCAGGTGACAAGCGATGAATTGCTCGTGACTTCGGTTGAACAGTCAGTGAAGTGCCGCCCTCACGCGTGGTGGTGGGGCTAGGCTGGGCGAAGCATACCCGGATACACACCGGATGTGGTCACGACTCTCAACTGTCAGAAGGGGGCCCGGCGTGCATCGTCTGCACAACACGGTGAAGAACTTCGAATGGGGCAGCACCGACGCGATTCCTGCGATCCTCGGCACTGTCCCGGACGGCACCCCCTGCGCTGAACTCTGGCTCGGGGCTCACCCGGTCAGCCCCTCTCGGCTCGACGTCAGTCGCACCTGCACCCAGGCTCCGCTGGAACATCAGAACCGCCTCGGCGCTCAGGGGACGGCGGGCGGTATCGCGACCGAGGCCGAACCTCGGCTCGGGCCCAACCTCATCGAGTATCTGGCGGGGGACCCGGAGGGCCTGCTCGGCCACGATTCCCTCGAATCCTTCGGCTCGCGACTGCCGTTCCTGCTCAAAGTGCTCTCGGCCAGCAAGGCCCTGTCGATCCAGGTGCACCCGAATCGCGAGCAGGCGCGGGCAGGATTCGCCGCCGAGGAAGCGAACGGTCCTGCTCTGGACGCTCCCGACCGGAACTTCAAGGACGCCTCGGCGAAACCTGAGCTCATCTACGCGCTCACGGACTTCCACGCGCTCACGGGATTCCGCCCGCGCAAGGCTGTGCGGGCGACGTTCGAACGGATGCTCTCTCAACCGCTGACTCCGCCGTCCTTGGACGTCCTGGGCGCGATCATCGGCGCTCTGAAGTCCTTCAGCGAGTCCAAGGCGCTGTCCCGTGCCGTCGAAATCATCCTCAGCGACCCACGGACGCCCGGGCTCGTCGACGAGGTGGCTGCCCACGGAATCGACGAACAGCCGGTCGGGCACATCAGCCGATCCGGCAGCGAAGTCGACCCGGCGCAGACGTTCTGTGAGCTCGTCACCGACTACCCCCACGATCCGGGCACTCTGGTCGGACTCATGCTCAACCGGGTCCACCTGCAGCCGGGTGAGGCGCTGACCATGGACGCCGGGGTGCTGCATGCCTACCTCTTCGGCACAGGCATCGAGGTCATGGCCTCGAGCGACAACGTCGTGCGCGGCGGGCTGACCTCGAAGCACATCGACATCGAACAGCTGGCGACGATCACGGACTTCCGCGCCGGCACCCCGCGCATGGTCGAGCCCGACCACTCGAGAATGCTGCTCGGACCCACCGATGATTTCGCTCTGCAGGCGCTGCGGTGTCCGCGCATGACGACCGTGCAGCGGCGCGGTGCGGCGATCGCGCTGTGCACCGCGGGAACTGTCACTCTCAGCTCGCTCGGTTCGACGCTCACCCTCGAGCGTGGGCAGAGCGCCTTCATCGCGGCGAACGAACCGACAGTGACGGCAGACGGCCACGGCGACCTGTTCGTGGCGACCACGGGCTTGAACTCCGGAGCAGCCGGCCGCTGAGTCTGCGGCGAACGGACCGGACTCCTCTCCGGCGGCAGAACACAGAACAGTGGTCACAAACGGATGCTTCTGAGCGTTCAGAGCATCCGAACGTGACCACTGTTCGATCGGCAGGTGTCCTCGTTCGGACACTGCTCGCGTACGGCAGAGCCGCCTGCCGGTCACCTGGAGCTCAGGCGGCGACCTCGACGGTGGGGACGTCGGCGGGGACGATCACCTCGGCGCCGGTCTTCTCCTTGACCTCGTCGACGGTCACGCCCGGGGCGAGTTCGACGAGGGTGAAGGAATCACCGCTGACATCGAGGACTGCGATATCGGTGATGATGCGTTCGACGACGCCCTTTCCGGTCAGCGGCAGGTCGCAGGACTTCAGCAGCTTGTGCGAGCCGTCCTTGGCGACGTGGTCCATGATGACGATGACGCGCTGGGCGCCGTGCACGAGGTCCATCGCGCCGCCCATGCCCTTGACCATCTTGCCCGGGATCATCCAGTTCGCGATGTCGCCGTTCGTGGCCACCTGCATGGCGCCGAGGATCGCGGCGTTGATCTTGCCGCCGCGGATCATGCCGAAGCTCGCCGCCGAGTCGAAGTACGCGGCGCCCGGGTTCATCGTCACGATCTCCTTGCCCGCGTTGATGAGGTCGGGGTCGATCTCGTCCTCGGTCGGGTAGGGGCCGACACCGAGCAGCCCGTTCTCCGACTGGAGGACGAGATGGACGCCCTCGGGCAGGAAGTTCGGAACCAGGGTCGGCATGCCGATGCCGAGGTTGACGTAGCTGCCGTCTTCGAGTTCCTGGGCGGCACGGGCCGCCATCTGATTGCGTGTCAATGACATTTCTGTGTCTCCTCAGGCTTCTCGTACGGTGCGCTTCTCGATGGGCTTGTCCGCCACCTGCTCAGGTGTCAGCGGCACCACGCGGTGGACGAAGACGCCCGGCACGTGGACCATGTCGGGATCGATCTCGCCGGGTTCGACGAGCTTTTCGACCTCGGCGATGGTGATGCGAGCCGACTGTGCGGCCGGGGGATTGAAGTTCCTGGCCGAGGAGTGGAACACGAGATTGCCGTGCCGGTCGCCGATTGCCGCACGCACAAGTGCGTAGTCGGGGGCCAGGGACTTCTCGAGGACGTATTCCTTCTCTTCGCCGAAGGTGTCGAAGACCTTGGTCTCCTTGGCCGGGGACTCCGTGACGACGTTGCCGTCCGAGTCGTACTTCCAGGGCATGCCTCCCTCGGCGACCTGGGTGCCTGCGCCGGTGATGGTGTAGAAGCCCGGGATTCCGGCACCTCCTGCACGCAGCTTCTCCGCCAGGGTGCCCTGCGGGGTGAGTTCGACCTCGAGTTCACCGGAGAGGTACTGACGGGCGAATTCCTTGTTCTCGCCGACGTAGGAGGCGATGATGCGGCGAAGCCGCCCGTCGGCGAGCAGAATGCCCAGACCGCGGCCGTCGACGCCGGCGTTGTTCGAGATCACCTCGAGGTCCTTCGCTCCCTGGTCCTGGAGCGCCCGGATGAGGAATTCGGGCACGCCCACGACACCGAAGCCGCCCACGGCGATCGATGATCCATCTGCAATGTCGGCCACCGCTGCTGCGGGGGTATCAACTACTTTGTCCATGTGCCCAGTGTGCCATGGACCACTCCCAGCCCGGCGGCCAGGTCCGTGATGCGAGCATCGTCGACTCTGCTGGTGAGCAGGACTTCACCACCACCGAGGAGGTGCTGCAGGAAGCGCGGCCACTCGCCCGGCAGCGGGGTCGAGTTCGCGACGAGCAGTCCCTGCGGGCGGGGCTCGGCGGTCGTCTCCGAGCTCGTCCAGCCGATGACCCGTCCGTCCACTTCGAGGATGCCCGAAGCGTCGAGGCGGCGTGCAGTGACATCGGGGTAGGCGCGGATCGCGGAATTGACGTCGATGAAATCGGTATCGACCGGAGTGCTCAGCGCCAGGGCCGGGGGATTGAAGACGAAGACCTCGTCGGCATCGGCCACCGCGTCATCATCCTCATGACCGACGGGAACGAGAGCCATGAAGTCCTCCGCCGGCGGTTCTGCGGCGATGGTGACGCGGCCTCCGGCCAGCAGGACGCTGAGGATCGCGACGAGTTCACGCCAGTGCAGTCCCTCCGGCAGCGGAGCGAAGAGTGTGAAGTCCGGGCCGAGGTCATAGTCGCCGAAGAGGCCGACTCCCTTATTCACCCAGTTCGAGACGACCGGGCCGGTGAGGTCGAGGCGATCGAAATCGGGGCCGCGCCAGATGAGGACGGGTCCGCCGGTGTGCGCAATGACTGAGAGATCCATAGCCGCTTTCTTCGGTGTCGGATGTGTGGTGTCGGTTGTGTGGTGTCGGCCGGGCAGATCAGGGCACGATGAGACCGATGTCGATCGTCACCCCGCGGGGGAAGGCCCCCAGCTCACCGTCGACCCAGTGATAGCGGGTGGAAGCACTGAGATCCTCGGCGAAGAGCGCGGTGTGGAGCCGTTCGACCAAGGACCCGAGCCCGACCATCGCCTCGAGCAGCGGAGGACCGCCCGACTGAGCGGTCGCCGGTGAATCAGAGGGACTGAGCGTAATCCGCGATCCGGAGCCTTCGATGCGCATCCGCCATGCCGCATGGCCGGGAGTCCGCGACTGCCCGGCGCGGACGACGCGGATCGCTCGAGAGACGCGTTCGAGGATGTCGTCGCTGTTGTCGCCGGCAGGGGCGCTGCCGGGCAGGTCGGTGACGCCCAGCCCGCGCTGGATGGCTTCGACGTGACCGTGGCGGAACCAGTCCTCGCCGAGATCGCGGGACAGTGCCCGGGCGCCGTCGCTGCCGTTGTCGAGGTATCCGCCGGCCCCGCGGACCAACGCCATCGGCAGTCCGCGGGAGGAGCCTTTGACCAGGTCCGCTGCCGCCGCGATCTCGTCGGCGACAGCGCGCACGGTCACGGTCTGGACGCGTCCGTCGTCGTCGGGGCGACCGCGCTGGTCGTCCAGGCCGGAGAACCCGGACAATCCGATGGCGATATCGCCGACCCCGACCCGCCACGGCCGCGAACTCGTATCCGAGATGACCAGGCCGATGCGCACCTCGAAGGCCTGCTCGACCCGTCGGCGCAGACCATCGGCGGACCGGTCGCTGTCGAGGGGGTGGAGGATGACGGCGCCGCCGGAGTTCGACTGGTCGAGACCCGCTGCGGCCTGCACGGTGCCCGCCGGAGTGCGCACGACCTGAACGGTGGTGCCGGAGCGATAGGAGCGTTCGGCGACGAGGTGAGTGCCGGTCTCCGCGACGAGTTCTTCGAACTCGGCGCGATCTGAGACCGTGCGCAGGCGGCCCTCGGCTTTGGAGACGACCTTCGACGCGACGACGAGGATATCGCCGTCCTTGAGGTCGATGCGGTTGCGCCGCAGTGCGTTGATGAGGATCGCAGAGAGGTCGGAACCCTGCCCGATCTCTTCCTCGACGGGAGGCGCGTAGACGGTGAGCAGACGATCATTCATGCCGGGCCGCCGGTGATTCCACTCTCATTCCTCCATAATCCCATTGCGGGTCCCCACTTTCTAAATTCTCCAGGTTTGTTCAGGCGGATCCCACAGGTTGTGCCCTATGACCGGACCGTGACCTATATATGGGGTTCTGGGTGCGTGTGCATGTGAATGCGTGTTCGAATTGCGTCTCATGGGGTGTCTCAGTACTCCATAAGGGCTTGACGGGGCGGTAATGACACGCGTGTAATTTATACCTAAGGGGAACGCGCCGAGCAGGGATCCTTCAGGATTCGACCGTACATCGGACTGATCGCCTCAGTCACGGTACTGGACCTGCTCGAGCGTGAGAAAGGGGAAAACCGTGCAAAGTGCACAGAGAGAATGGCGGGAGAGAGAAGACTTCACCGCCGCACCGGGAGTCACCTCCCGCCGTGCCGAAGACTGGTTCATCGAACCGGGAGCACGTACACCCGAGACGCTGCCGGATCCGCTGGCCGTCGATCCGAGTGATCTGACACCGCTGCAGCCGGACAACTCCGCGGTCTCTCCGCTGTCGCTGCTCCTGGGAGCCGCGGACGACGGCGAACTGTCCTGGCAGGACCAGGCCCTCTGCGCTCAGACCGACCCCGAGGCGTTCTTCCCGGAGAAGGGCGGATCGACTCGTGAAGCCAAGCGGGTCTGCGCCTCCTGCGACGTCCGTTCCGAATGCCTCGAATATGCTCTCGCCAACGATGAGCGCTTCGGCATCTGGGGCGGAATGTCCGAACGCGAACGCCGCCGGCTCAAGAAAAAGGTCGTGTGAGTCAATCCGTCACCATCGTCGTCGTCTCCGGCGACGATGCCAGCAAGGTCGAGCTCGAAACAGCTCTTCGTCCGCACTTCCCCGAGATCCCCGTGGTGGATCTCGGGGGTCGGACGGTCCGCGAAGCCGGCGAGATGCCGGACGTCGCGGACTCGGATTTCCTGTGGTTCCTCACCCCTGACTCCCGTCCCGAACCCGGCTGCCTCGATGAGCTGCTCGACGCCATCGGGGAGACCGAATCCATCGCCGCCGTGGGACCGAAGCTCATGTGCTCCGGTCGCATCGTCTCCGCAGGAGTGAGCACCACCTCGGCGGGGGAGCGCTTCAACCCCGTGGGCGCCGGGGAGATCGACCAGGGGCAGCGCGACAGCCAGGTCGAAACGTTGGGTCTCGACCTGCCCGGCCTGCTCATGTCCACCACGGAACTCGAACGCATCGGAGCACCGTCCCGCGTGCTCGGCCCCGCCTATTCCGGTCTCGAATACTCCCGTCGTCTCCGTGACCTCGGCGCTCGAGTTCTGCTGGCGCCTCACGCACGCATGGAGATCTCCTCGGTCTCCGCCGCCCGGCTCGGCTCCTCACCCCACCCGCCGAGGTCGAAGGCCCAGATCAGGGCCGAGCAGCGCTACCGCCTCAGCCTCGCCGGACAGGGGCTGTTCCCACTGTTCTGCCTGCTCGCTCTCGGACACCTCGGTCGAATCGTCGGCGGGCTGCTGGCGAACAGCTTCAAGCCTGCCGGATGGCATCTCTCCGCGCTCTTCGGCCTACCCGCCGACGTGTCGACCACTGCTTCGCTGCGCCGAGCCAACGCCCGTCGCAACCGAGTCGCCAGACGATCGAACACCGCCCACGTCGCCGCTCTCTACGCCGACGACGAAGAACTCGCCGTCCAGCGCCGGACGATGAGCAGGGACAGCGACGAACCGCGCCCGGCAGAGGTGCCCACCGGCGGGCCCGACGCCGATGCCGAACTCAACCCGGTCGGCGACACCGAGGAGGCCATCGACTCCTTCTCCCGCCTGGAGATCTCCGGCGGTTCGAGTCTGCTCCGCGCACCCCTGACCTACGTGATCCTTGCGGCCGTGGTGATGAGCGGTGTCATCAGCTTTCGACTCTTCGGCCCTGGTCACCTCGACGGCGGAGCCCTGGGCTCGACCGATATCGGCCTCGGCGACATCGTCGACCGCCTGCTCGGCCGCCACCTCGATGTCTCGACCGGTGCAGCAGTGCCTGCCGACCCCTATCATCTCGTCATCGGCGCTCTCTCCCTTCTCTTCTTCGGCCATGTCGACGTCATGGTCCGCTCCCTGCTTCTGACCGCGCCGATCCTGGCCGCCGTCACCGCCTACGCGGGTACCGGCAGCGTGCTGGCGAAGCGTTGGGTGCGCGGCCTCGCCGCTCTGCTGTGGATCGCGTCCCCGCTGCTGACGACCGCGCTGTCGGACGGCCGCCTCGGTGTGATCCTCGTGTGGATCTGCGCACCGCTGACGGTGCTGACTCTGCGCCGCAGCCTGGCCACCGGATCGGTCGCCGCAGCGGCCGGCACCGGGCTGCTGCTGTACGTCATCACCGCCGGAGTTCCGCTCCTCCTGCTGGTCACGATCCTCGGCACAGCGGTGCTGCTGGTCGCCGGTCGCGGCCTGCGTCATCTGTGGCTGCTCGCTCCGACCGTGTTCCTGGGCTGGCCATGGCTGTGGGCCGTGGTCCGCGAACCCGGAACGCTGCTGACCATGCCCGGGCAGACCACGGCCACGGACTCTGCGCCGACGTATCTTCTGGCCGTCGGTTTCCCCGCTCCGATCGACATGACCTGGCTGGCGAACCTCATCGCCGACCTCGGTCTCGGCGAGGTCTCTGCCGACGTCCTCGAGCTCTGGGCACCGGTCCTCATGCTGCCGATGCTCATCCTGGCCTTCTTCGCCCTCATCGAAACCCGGCTCGAACTCTCCCGCCTGACCTGGGCGGTCGGGCTCTACCTCGGCGGTCTCGTCCTTGCCACGGTCCAAGTGCATCTGCCCGCGCAGACGGGGCCGTTCCATCTCATCGAGTCCTACCCCGCAGCAGGACTGACCCTGGTCAGCCTCGGCTCGATCCTGCTGCTGTGCCTCGGTGCCGACCGCGCGGCCGGACGACGTCCCCGGCGCGGCCGGACCGCCGGTGCGACGACCCCGAAGAGCGGTGCCGAGGCGAGCTCCGCGACCGCTGGTCGTGCGCCCATGCGCGGCCTCGTCGGGCTCGTGACAGCGGCGGCCATCGGGCTCATCGCCATCGGTGCCGGACAGGCCGCGTCCTCGTCGGATCCGGTCACCGCGACATCCGAGAGCACTGTCCCCGCTCTGGCCGCCGATCGCGCGGAAGGGGCGACCCAGGCGCGCACTCTCCGTCTGGACAATGTCGACGGAGAGGTTCTGGCCACTCTCGTCTCCTCTGCCGACGGCACGGTTCTGGGCACCTCGACCGTGACCTCGGCCGAGACCGTCGGCGGATGGCCGTGGCAGCGTCGTCCGCTGCCGATCACCTCCGACCAGGTGCTCGTGGCTCAGGCCGCGTCCGCGCTGTCGGCCGACGACGCCGGTGACGTCGGCAGCATCCTCGGCGAGCTCGGGGTCGATTTCGTCCTCATCGGCCCGAACGCCGGCAGCCTGACCAACTCCGTGTCCGTCTCGGAGGGTCTCCTGCCGGTCGGCCCCACCTCGTCGGGACAGCTGTGGCGCGTCGACAAGCCCTACAGCGGACGGTTCCTCATCCGCGACTCCGAAGGGCAGGTCTCCACCGCGGCGATGACGGGCACCACCGCGACGGTGCCGGTCGGCCAGGAGGGGCGCACACTGACGATCGCCGACGCCTCAGACGGAATCACCGCGCGCATCGACGGCGAGCCGCTGCCGCAGCCGAAGCCCGACGCAGAGGAGTGGGCCAGCGAATTCGACCTCCCCGCGTCCGGAGGGACGGTCGACATCACATTGAACTCGCCGCTCTACCCGGTCGGAGTCATCGTCGGATGGGTCCTCGGACTGCTCAGCCTCATCGTGGCCATTCCCTTCGGTCGGGCAGGGAACACGACGAGCACGCCCGGCCGCGCCGAGGAGAGAGCATGAAGCATCAGCGCAGCATCGTCACCTTCGCGGCCATCGCCGTGCCCGGAGTGCTCGTGGCCACGACCTCGTTCCTCACTCCGCTGACCCCCGGCACGCTGAACCGCAGCCCCGAGCAGGTGCGCATGCCCACCGCGGATACCCGCGTCGTCTGCCCGGGTCCCCTGCTCACAGCCGAGGAAGCCGAAGGCACCGATGCCGAGTTCGTCGATGATTCGAAGGTCTCGACCCGGGTCGTCTCCGCGTCCGCTCCGATCGGCGCTGCAGACGGCTCGACCTCCTCGGCTCGCCTGCAGGTCGCCGATCTGGGCGGTTCGATCGACTTCGACAATCCCTCCGGCCAGGGTTTCGTCTCCGGCGATGACAGCATCGACTCGACAAAGCTCGTCACCGGTTTCGCCCGTCCCGGCGCCCCTGCACTGACGACCGGTCTCGAGACTGTCGAAGGCAGTTCCGGTGACCTCACCGGCCTCGCCACACTCACCTGTGCCCAGGCGTCGAGCAGCTTCCGGATCGTCGCCGGATCCGGTGCCACCGGCTCGAACTCGCAGCTGCTGCTGAGCAATCCGGGAGACGTTCCCGTCCAGGCGAAGGTCGCCCTCATGACTCCCGGCGGTGAGACTGCAGAACCGACCGAACTGAGCATCAAGGCCGGTCAGCAGCGTGCCGTCCCGCTGGGCGGTCTGGCCGGAGGAGCCGAAGCCCTGGCCGTCGACGTCACCGTCGACGGTGGAGTGCTGGCCGGCTCGATCCAGGAGACCGTCCTCGACGGCCTCGAACCGCAGGGTATCGACCTCGCCGCCGGTGGTGCCGGAGCCGATCGCCAGCAGGTGCTCACCGGACTCAGCGGCAAGGATGTGCGGGTGCGGGTGGCGAACCCGAGCAGCGATCTCGCCGAGGTGTCCCTGAGGGCGTACGGACCCGACGGCGAGATCGACATTCGCCGTTCGTCCATGACCGTCGTCGGCCGCGGTGTCGCCGAGGCCGAGCTCGGCGATCTCGATGCCACGAGCCTCGTCGTCGAATCGTCGCAGCGTGTGCAGGCGGGGGCCTTCATCGGCAAGGACGGTGAGAAGGGTGCGGCCGACTTCGGCAGCATCCCGTCAACCGACACTCTCGCCGAGACCCAGATCTTGGCGCTTCCGCGCACGGGTGAGTCCTCCCTTTATCTCTCGCCCGGTCAGGGGCATGTGCAGGTGCAGGGAATGCTCGACGACGGAACGCTTACCGACCCGCAGTCGATCGATCTCAACCCGACGGGAACGACCGTGTTCAACCCGAGCGAGGTCTCCGAGGAGCCGGTGCGCGCGCTCGTCCTCAAAGGGTCCCAAGCTTCGGGGTCGCAGGCCGATGGAGTGCATGCGACTCTCGTCGTGACCACAGAGGACGGTATCTCCACTGCCGTTCCGGCCCCGGCCCCGGCGGGGGTGGCCTACCGGGATATCCGTCTCGGCTGAGATCCTGCGACCTGCTGTGGGCGGGCCTGCTCGACCTGCCGCGCCGGGGAGGCTCGCCGAGCGGTCTCAGGTGCGACGGAGGATATCGATCTGGTCGGCCACCACCTCGGCGATGAGCGCATCGCGGGCCTCGCTGCCGGCATGGTCTTCGATCACCCGCCGGTAGAGGACGATATGGGTGGGCCGATCCCCGGCCGACGGGAAGACGCGACCGAAGCTCGGTTCGGTCGAACTCGCCGGCGGGACGGAATCGACGGCCAGCACCACCTCGGCGAGGAGATCGGGCTCGCGTCTGCGCATCCGGGCGAACTCGGCGGCCGCGACCGCGGTGAAACTCTCCGCCCGACTCAGCCGCGCAGGCACCTCGGCCCGGTGCAGCGGAGACCGCAGACCCCGCCCGTGTCGGTCGCGATGTCGCCGTGGTCTCATAGCCTCTCATTCTACGTGCGGGGCCGCCGCGCCTGAGCGAATCGGCGGGTCGCGGCGTGTAGAGTGTGGGACTGTGTCAGCCGTGAGAATGTGTTCCAAAGTCAGCTGTTCGCGCCCCGCCGCCGCCACCATGACGTACGTGCACGCCGATGCGACCGTCGTCATCGGACCTCTGGGCAGGCGAGCCGAGCCGGGCGCTCATGACCTGTGCGCCGAACATGCGGCGAAACTGACCCCACCCGTGGATTGGCAGCTCATCCGCATCGACTCCGGCCAGGCCCCGCCCGAACGCAGCCACGATGACCTGCTGGCCATCGCCGACGCCGTCCGTGAAGCCGCCGACCGTGCCGATCGGACCCCGCCCGGGCCCGAGTCGTCCCCGGCAGACGACCCGGCGGCCGCAGGACGCCGACACGGTCACCTGCGCATCATCGGCGACTCATGACCCTGCCCGAACCGAGCTCGACCGGCACCGATCCCGCACCGCAGATCCTGACGGACTCCGACCTCGGACGAGCCCGGGCGGCCGCGCTCGATGCCGCCGTCGGCGCCTATGACATCCGCGGTCGCATTCCCGATCAGCTCGACGAGGACATCCTGTTCGCACTCGGTTGGGCGACGGCCAGAGCCATGGCAGAGATCCACGCCGCCACCGAGGTGGTCATCGGTCACGATATGCGACCGAGTTCTCCCGGGTTCGCTCGCTCCTTCGCCGCCGGAGTCGACGCGTCCGGATCGACAGCCGTCCTGCTGGGACTGTGCTCGACCGATCAGCTCTACTTCGCCTCCGGCATCTTCGACCTGCCCGGCGCCATGATCACCGCCAGCCACAATCCCGCCGACTACAACGGGATCAAGATCTGCGGGCCCAGCGCCGCCGGCGTCAGCCTGGCCTCCGGTCTCTCGAGGGTCCGGGAACTCGCGGTCACCGCACCGCAGAGCGACGGCCGCAGAGTCGCCGAGGATGCGGCTGCGGCAACACGGATGAGGCAGCAGTACGTGGCCCGGATCCGCGAACTCACGCACGTCGATGAGGTGCAGGGTCTGACGATCGTGCTCGACGCCGGCAACGGCATGGCCGGGCGCCTCCTCGGGGAGGTCTTCGGCGCGGACGCCGGAGCCGCCTCGGTGCCCTTCGACGTGATCGGCCTCTTCACCGAACTCGACGGCACCTTCCCCAACCACGAAGCGAACCCGCTCAAACCCGAGAACCTCGTCGACGCCGCACGCGCCGTCGTCGACAACGGCGCCGATCTGGGCCTCGTCTTCGACGGGGACGCCGACCGGTGCTTCTTCATCGACGAGACCGGGGCGACGATGTCGGCCTCGGCCGTCGGCGCACTCGTCGCCGAACGGGAGATCGCCCGGGCCCGAGCACTCGGCAATGACCGCCCGACCGTCATCCACAACCTCATCACCTCCCGCAGTGTGGCCGAGACGATCACAGCCTCCGGCGGCCATGCACTGAGATCGAAGGTCGGTCATTCGGGCATCAAGACGCTCATGCGCGAAACCGGATCCGTCTTCGCCTGCGAACACTCAGCACATTTCTATTTCGACGAATTCTTCGGCGCGGACTCGGGAATGCTCGCCGCCTGCCACCTCATCGCCGCCCTCGCCGGGTCACAGGCTCCCGCCTCTCGTCTGGTCGCCGACTATGACAGGTTCGAACAGTCCGGCGAGATCAACTTCACCGTCTCCGATCCCGACGCCGTGCTCGCCGCCTTCGCCGCCCACGCCGGAGAGTTCCCCGACAGCACCGTCGATGACCTCGACGGAATCGGTCTGCAGGGGTCGGACTGGTGGGTCAATCTGCGCAAGTCCAACACCGAACCACTCGTCCGACTCAACGTCGAAGCCGCCGATCCGGCGCAGGTCGGCGCACTCACCCGCCAGGTCACGGACTTCGTCACCGCTCGCGCCTGAAGCCGGCGCCGTCCGCAGATCGGGCGCGACGCGACAAGCCGGCCGCTCCGGCAATAGACTCGAACCCGATCCGACAGCCCGCCGTATGGAGGTACCGTGCTCGATTCCACTGACTTCAAGGTCGCCGATCTCAGCCTGGCCGAGGCCGGCCGGCACCAGATCCGCCTCGCCGAAAGGGAGATGCCGGGCCTCATGGCGCTGCGTGAGGAGTACGCGTCGACGTTGCCGCTGGTCGGGGCGCGCATCGCCGGCAGCCTGCACATGACCGTGCAGACCGCGGTGCTCATCGAGACCCTCGTCGCCCTCGGCGCAGACGTCAGGTGGGCCAGCTGCAATATCTTCTCCACCCAGGACGAAGCCGCGGCGGCCGTCGTCGTCGGCTCCGGCACTCCCGACGCCCCGGCCGGTGTCCCGGTCTTCGCGTGGAAGGGCGAGACCCTCGACGAGTACTGGTGGGCTGCGGACAAGATCTTCGACTTCGCAGACGGTCCCAACCTCATCCTCGACGACGGCGGCGACGCCACCATGTACGTGCTCAAGGGCACCGAATTCGAAGCCGCCGGGGGAGTTCCCACCGCCGGAGCCGAGGACTCGGAGGAATACGCAGTCCTGCTCAAGCAGATCGCCACGTCCATCGCGGCGACTCCCGGCCGGTTCGCCCGCCTGGCTGCCGGGATCAAGGGGGTGAGCGAGGAGACGACGACCGGAGTCAACCGACTCTACCGCCTCGCCGAACAGGGCGGACTGCCGTTCCCCGCCATCAACGTCAACGACTCCGTGACGAAGTCGAAGTTCGACAACCGCTACGGCATCCGCCATTCGCTGCCCGACGGACTCAACCGCGCCACCGACGTCCTCATCGGCGGAAAGATCGCCGTCGTCATCGGCTACGGCGACGTCGGCAAGGGCGCCGCCGAGGCTCTGCGCGGACAGGGTGCGCGCGTCATCGTCACCGAGATCGACCCGATCTGTGCGCTGCAGGCGACGATGGACGGCTACCAGGTCGATCTCCTCGCCGAGGCGGCTGCCCAGGCTGACATCATCATCACCACGACGGGCAACACCCGGGTCCTCGATGTCGATGTGCTGCAGACGCTCAAACCCGGTGCCATCGTCGGCAACGTCGGCCACTTCGACGAGGAGATCGATCTGGCCGGGCTGTCCCGTCTGCCCGGAGTGGAGAAGATCGAGATCAAACCCCAGGTCCACGAGTGGAGCGTACCCGTGCCCGCCGAGGCGGGACTCGACCGTGACCGCACGGATTTCCTCGTCCTCTCCGAAGGACGGCTGCTCAACCTGGGCAACGCCACCGGCCATCCGTCGTTCGTGATGAGTGCGTCGTTCAGCAATCAGGTGCTCGCCCAGATCGAGCTGTGGAACGCTCACGACGACTACGGCAACACGGTGCACCGCCTGGCGAAGGAACTCGACGAGAAGGTGGCGCGCCTCCACCTGCCGGCTCTCGGGGCGAAGCTGTCCGAACTGAGCAAGGAACAGGCCGAATACATCGGTGTGGACGTGGCGGGACCGTTCAAACCCGAGCACTACCGCTACTGATCGGACCGGCGGCGGGTGAGGCTGAGACCGTAGGGGAGCGCGTCGACTCCGGACCGGAACGCGTTCGCACGAGCCGTGCGTCGGCGCTGCTTCTCGATCTCGGCGATGCGCAGCCGGTGGATGACTGCGGACAGGAACTGTTCGGGAAACGTACCCTCCGGCGGGGCCGGAGCCACATAGACATTGAGCTCGGTGGCGAGCTCGATGGCTCGCTGCCACCGCGACTCCGCTCCGAGCTGGGGCGCCATGGCGAGAAACCGGACGATGCGCCGATGCAGGCCGTCGGGCAGCGACGTCACATCGGTGCGGCCCAGCCAGTCGTGCAGATGCGGAGCCACGTGAGTGTGCATGGGCGGCAGAGGTCGGCTGCGTTCGCTCACGGCGATGGTTCCGGCCAGATAGTCGCCGAGGCGCTTGGCCTGCGGTGAGAGGAGCCCGGACAGGGCTGCGATGCCGCCGCCCGAGGAGACGAACTCGAACGGCCACAGCAGGGCGCGGATGAAGGAATGCCGCAGGCGCACCGCACCGCCGTCGTCGCGGACGACCCGCAGCCCGAGGATGAGCTTGCCCAGCGAACGACCGTGGCTGAGCACCTCGACGAGCATCGGCAGCAGCACGAAGACGACGATGGTCATGACGGTGATGAGGGAGCCGAGAAGCAGTCCGTTGAGATCGAGGACCTTGAGCATCAACCAGAACATCGCGATGAGCAATCCGATATTCACCAGCGAATAGACGATGTAGTCGATCAGAGCGCTCAACGCCCGAGCCGCCAGAGCGGCGGGCTGGACATTGAGTTCGACGGCTTCACCGGTGATCAGAGTACTCACCCGCCCATCGTGTCACATCGCCGCGTTCCGAGGCGGACGTTTCGCCGAGAGCATGCGGGTGCCTCTCGCAACGTCGGAGGTGCCTGTGCGTCGTCTCCGATAGGGTGGAGGGATGGATCCGAACCTGCTGGCTCAGCTGCACGGCGATGACTGGCTGGAACTGTCGGCATTGGCGAAGAAGAACACGCTGACACCTGAGCAGACGACCCGTTTCCTTGAGCTCTACCGGACCGCGTCGAAGGATCTCTCACGGATCACGACCGTGGCCCCCGACTCTCTCGAAGCCGCACGGCTCTCGGCGATCGTCCACCGCTGTCGCAATCATCTCTCGTCCGTGCCCAGCGGGGGACTGTCGGGCCTGTCACGGTTCTTCGTCATCAGTCTGCCGCTGTCGCTGTACCGGCTGCGGTGGGACTTCGTCATCGTGGCCGCCGGATTCCTCGCCGTCGCCGTCGTGTCGGGGATCTGGGCGGGAACGCATCCGGAAGTGCTCGAGACCTTCGGTGATCGTGAGTTCCGACGACAGTTCGCCGAACACGATTTCGTCGACTACTACAAGGAGAACCCGAACGGCTTCTTCGCCGTCGGCGTGTGGACGAACAACGCCTGGATCGCCGTCCAGTTCGTCCTCCTCGGCATCACCGGCGGCTACGTCATCGTCGGACTGTTCTCGAATGCGGTCAACGTCGGCTTCTCCGGGGCGATGATGTTCGAGTTCGGCAGAGCCTCCGACTTCTTCCTCTACATCCTGCCGCACGGGATTCCGGAGATCAGCTGCATCATCCTCGCCGCTGCCGCGGGTCTGCGTCTCTTCTTCGCCTGGGTGGTGCCGGGGCCCAGGCTGCGCCGTGACAAGCTTGCCGGTGAGGCCCGGTCGCTGCTCGTCGTCGCCGGCGGCCTCGTGCTGCTGCTGTTGGGTTCGGGGCTCATCGAAGGGTTCGTGACCCCGAACCCGATTCCGCCGGCGCTCAAGATCGCCATCGGCGTGGCCTACACCGCCGCGGTCGTCGTCTATGCCCGGTACTTCGGCAAGCGCGCTGCCGCAGCCGGACTCAGTGCTGATCTGGACGATCACCAGGCCGGATACTCGGTCATCTCGACCGACCGCTGACCTGCGTACCCGCCCCTGACGGGCGTTCCGGTCACAGCCCGCCGGTGACCTTGAGTCGGATGTAGAGGTCGGCCAATGCTCCGGGAAGCTTCTCGGGCAGAGCGTGGACGCTAGCGACGCCGAGCCCGCGCAGGCGAGTCCGCAGCGATGCCGTCGCGAGCATCTCTGCCTCGGCGGCCGCAGCCGTGTAGACGTCGTCGACATCGCCGCGCTGGGCAGCCAGCGCTGACAATGCCGGATCGTCGACTCCGGCGACGACGACGCGGTGGTGAGCCGTCAGGGTCGGCAGCACGGGCAGGATGTCCTCGGCGACCGTCGCTTCGTCGAGCTGCGTGACCAGCACGACGAGCGCCTGCTGCCTGGACGTCTGCAGAACTGCTGCGGCGATCGATTCCCAGTTCGCGTCGTAGAGCTCCGGATGCACCGGCGTCAGAGCCACCGACAGGTCATGGACCGGATCGTGAGCGCGATGGCTCGATGCGGCTGCACGCACCCGGGCATCGGCGACGATGACATCGACCCGGTCTCCGGCGCCGGTGGCCAGAGCCGTCAGCAGCAGCGATGCTTCCAAAGCGGCGTCGAAGACCGTGCCCTCGCCACAGCGACGGGCGGCGAAACGGGAGGAATCGATGACGATGACGACGCGTCGATCCTTCTCCGGTCGCCAGGTCTTGACCACGAGGTCCTGAGCGCGAGCACTGGCCCGCCAATCGATGGACCGGACATCGTCACCGTCGACATAGTCGCGCAGCGAATCGAATTCGGTGCCCATTCCGCGGATCATGACCGCGGACCGTCCCTCGAGTTCGCGCAGCTTCTGGGTCTTCGACGGCAGCTCCCGCCGAGACACGAACGGCGGCAGGACCCGCACCGAGGCGGGAACATCGATGCTCTTCTGCCGGTGGATCAGTCCGAGCACACTGCGGCCGCGCACCGTCACCAGATCGCCGGGCAGTGCACCTCGTCTCGTCGGCTCCAGCTCGGTGGTCACCTCTGCCGACTCACCGGGTTCGAGCACATGGTGGGAGCGGGTCGCGACGGCCCCGGCACTCGGCGCCCAGGCGTCGCGGACGTGGAGGCGCAGGCGGCGGTTCGTCCCATTGATCAGGGTCAGAGTGCAGTGGGTGCCATCGCCGAGGCGGACCATCGGTCCCGGGGTGCGCTGGAGTTCCAAGCCGTGGATCCGGGGAACGAGGAAGAAGTCGAGGACCGCGGCCAGAACGATCACCCCGGCCACGATCGATGCCGTCGACCATGTGGGCACCAGCATCACGGGCACGAGGCCGGCGACAGCGAGCAGGAACAGGCGAGGTGTCATTCAGCGGGGCACTTCGGTGGTGGCGATGATCGAATCGAGCACCTGACCGACGTCCAGACCGTCCATCTGCGCCTCGGGGCGCAGAATCACCCGGTGCGACAGCGACATATGGGCCAGGGCCTTGACATCATCGGGGGTGACATAGTGCCTGCCGCTCAGCCACGCATGCGCCCGGGCGGCGCCGAGCATCCTCGTCGCTCCACGGGGCGAGACTCCCAGTGCCAGAGACGGGGTCTGGCGGGTGGCTCGGGCGAGATCGACGATATAGGTGATGATCTGCGGGGCGATGTAGATCGTGGCAATCGCGTCGCGAGCCCGGGCGATGAGGTCGGCGTTTGCGACCGGGCGCAGACCCGCCGCTGTCAGGGACCCGGCATCGAAGCCCCTGGCATGACGGTCGAGGATCTCGAATTCGTGATCCCGCTCGGGCAGGTCGAGGACGAGTTTGAACAGGAACCGGTCGAGCTGGGCCTCCGGGAGCGGATAGGTGCCTTCGTATTCGACGGGATTCTGTGTGGCCGCGACGAGGAACGGTTCGGGCAGCTTCCGGGAGCGGCCGCCGACGGACACCTGATGTTCCTCCATCGCCTCGAGCAGAGCCGATTGGGTCTTCGGCGGAGTGCGGTTGATCTCATCGGCGATGAGGATGTTCGTGAACACCGGGCCGGGCCGGAATGAGAAGTCGGAGGCGGACGCGTCGTAGACCAACGACCCGGTGACATCGCTGGGCATGAGGTCGGGCGTGAACTGCACACGCGAGCTGTCCAGGCTGACCGCGGCGGCGAAGCTGCGCACGAGCAGGGTCTTCGCCACTCCGGGAACCCCCTCGAGAAGCACATGCCCGCGGCACAGCAGCGCGATGAGCATCCCCGTCACTGCCTGGTCCTGGCCGACGACGGCCTTGGCGATCTCGGCGCGGACACCGGTGAACGCCTCCCGGACCGGGTCCGGCTCCGCCGGCGGGGTCTGCGCGTGGTCGACGGCCGGAGTCTGCTGCGCGATCGGTTCCTGAGGCTGTTCGGTCATGGGATCTCACTTTCGATCTGGGTGAGCTGATGGACGAGGTCGGTGAGTTCGGCGTCGGTGTGCGCCGACGCGGAGACGAAGACGTGGTGGAGTCGGCCCGGGTCGGCTCCCGTGGCGGCTGCGATACGGCCGAGGATGTCAGGGGTGCGGGCATCGGGGCCGAGGCTCAGCCGTCGGCCGATGCGCAGCAGCGCACCGGTCCGCAGAGTGTGCAGAGCCCCGTCCCGATCGTGACTGCGAGAGCTCAGCGCGGCCCGGCCGTGCACGGTCTCGACAGCGGGCACGATGACCGGCAGGTGCTCGAGGGCCAGCGGTCCGAATCGGCGCCCGATGACGAGCAGAAGGACGACCAGGCAGGGCACCAGCCACAGGACTCCGGCGAGGAACCAGCCGGGCACGAAATCGATCGTCGACGGAGGTGTCTGCTGCTGACCGGAGCCTCCGAAGGTCGGATAATATACGACGAGGTTCTGCGTCTGGGACAGCTGCGAGAGCACGAGGGAGGCGTTGCCCTCGTCGTCGATGTGCTCGTTGGTCACCCAATTGCGATTGCCGAGCACGGTCAGCGGCGCGGAACTGCCGGTATCGGTGACGAACTGTCCGCGCGCGGACCCGGGGGCCACCTCGGCGCCGTCGATCTCATCGACCCCGGGACCGGTGAACGGGTAGCAGGCGGTGATCCCGTCGGTGCCCTTCGTCGTCTCCGCGTACTCGGTCTCGCCAGTGGTCACGGCACCGGCGCTGCGGGCCGGCGGAGAGTCGCAGGCCGCCGGGGACGTGGCATCCGGGTTCGCCAGCGGGCTGAGATTGTCGTTGACGGTGATCCGGTCGGTGAACTCCGAGATCGTCGGACCCGGGTCGACGAGGACGAGCCGGTTGTCGTGGGTGCGCAGGGCGTATTGGAGGCCGTCGATGTCTCCGGGCGACAGGGCAGCGGTGTTCGTGGGAATGAGCAGGGTGGTGTCGGGGCGGGCCGCGGCCGTGCGGGCCTGCTCCTGATCCTCGGTGGTGGTGACATCGACCTCATGGTCGCGCAGGGTCTCGACGAGGGCCTTCATGCCGGTGCGCTCCGTCGAGTCGTAGTGCAGGGGCTCTGCGGACTCGTCATCACCGGTCAGCAGCACGAGCGCGATGACGGTGATGAGGATGACGAAGGCCGCGACGATCCACACCGAAGCCGAACGCAGTCGAGCACGCAGCGGGATCCGCACGGTCGAGCGCGTGCCACGGGCGGCGACGTCCAACTGTGCGCTCATGCCGGTGCCTCCTGCCGGCCTGCGTCCTGCCGGCCTGCGTCCTGGCGGTGGCGGATCGGCAGGGCGCTCAGCCTCCGGTCGAGTGCGCACAGATCCGCAAAGACCTCGTCGAGGCGGCGGTTCGCACGGGCCTGCCTCGCGGTCGCCTCTCCGTAGCGGAGGTCGTTGAAGACCTCGGCCACCCCATGGACGGCGGGACCGTGTTCGGGCAGGGCCGCCTCGGCGGAGCGGGCGATCTCACTCGCCGTGGCAGAGGACTCGAGCGAGACGATCTGTTTGAGAGACAGGACCGCGAAGATCGCACGGGATTCATCGATGACCGCGGTCTCGAAGTCCCCGCTGCGGGCGGCCCGGGCCGCGCTCTCGCGCCACGGGCCCGGTTCAGGGTGGGCCACGACCGGATCGAATGCTGACAGCGGGACGCCGACACGACGGAATCCTGCCCGACGAACGCGCCAGACGATTCCGGCGATGATCACGGCGAGTGCGAGGACGACGACGATGAGCAGCCAAGGAGAGTTCGCGCCGAGGGCGGCACCGACGAGCGAATCCCACAGGGAGGCAAACCAGCGGCCGATCTGCTCCAAGGGAGTGAGGTCATTGGCAGCGTATTCGGACTTCGACAGTTCGTGCTCGACCCATTCGCGACCGGTGTCGCGGTCGATGCTCGTCGCGGCGACGGGGGAGAAGATCATCGGTCCTCCTCTGCTCGGATGAGGACGAGGTCGAGTCCCTCTGAACGCATCTGCTGGTCGAAGAAGCAGACCGTGACCAGGCAGGCGAAATAGCCGAAGAGGACGGCTGAGGAGATGAGCGTGAGTCCGAGCAGCAGACCGACGGAGACGATTGCGATGGCCGTCTGCGCCGTCGTGGACTCGGTGGTCGTCGACATCCCGACGCCCAGGGCCAGCGAAATGATGAAGACGATCGGGGTGATGATGAGCTGGACGAGCTGGTTGGACAGGAAGTATCCGAGCGCGAGCTGGCCGAGCATCCGCCAGAAGCCGCGCCCGGTCAGCCTCCATGAGCGTCGGAGGCCGGCGCGGACGCTCAGATCCTCCACCGCGATCGCCGAACCGAGGAACGCCAGTCGCAGGTTGATCCAGATGAGCGCGACGAACCACAGCAGTGCGGCCACGGCGGCCCAGACGAAGGCGAGGATCGCCGAATCGGCGCTGGCGAACAGCAGAGTCGGAGCGGTGAGGGCCAGCAGCAGGCTGAGGTTGATTCCGCTCATGAGCAGCGTGGCCAGGACGAGGCGCCAGCGGCGACCGGACAGAGACCTCCACGCCGTCGACAGGGTGGTTCGGCGGGCGCCGAAGGAGGCACGGGTGCCCGTCGCGATGAGTCCGGAGAGCAGATGGGCCAATCCGAGGCTGAGCAGGCTCAGCGCCACCGACCCCAATTGAGCCACGGCGATGAAGCCGGAGACGGCATCGTCATTGCCGCTGAGGTCGGTGAAGAACGGCAGGAACTGGACGGCGATGACGGCACCGATCGCGGTGAGCAGCAGGCTCCAGAGGGAGAAGACGATGAGGGAGGAGCCGACGGACAGTGTCGGGATGAAACGCAGCAGGCGGAAGCCGGAGTCCAAGGCCTCGATGAAGGTCAGCGGCCGTTTGGGCAGGAGCCCGCGCGGTGGAGGCGGCTGCCAGCCGCGTGAGGGCGGGGACGGTGAACGTCGTTGCCACCGGCCGGTGTGCCAGTCGACCTCCGAAGTCCATGCATTCGTCTGTCCCATCACGCCAATCCTGCCATGATTCGCCGGCGAGTGCCGAGAGGTCTCCCTGTCCCAATGGGTACGCGTCGACCCCGTCGATCAGTGCCGTCGGGAGCCGGTCGGGTCCCTGTCCGGGTCTCTGCCCGGGGTCGTGGCCGAAGCATCGGCGATCGCTGTCATCGGATGCGGTGCGTGAGGTCGTCGACAACGCCCGATAGGCTGGGAGTGTCGAGAACCGAAGAACACGCGAACATAAGGGACAATGGGAGCATGAACGCTCGAATCCTCGTAGTTGATGATGACACGGCTTTGGCCGAGATGATCGGAATTGTGCTCAAAAGCGAAGGCTTCGAGCCCTTCTTCTGCGCCACCGGAGACCAGGCCTTCGAAGAATTCCAGAAGGTCAATCCGGACCTCGTGCTCCTCGACCTGATGCTGCCCGGCAAGGACGGACTCGAAGTCTGCCGGGAGATCCGCGAGGTCTCGTCGGTGCCGATCATCATGCTCACGGCGAAGTCCGACACCGTCGACGTCGTCCTCGGCCTCGAATCCGGTGCCGATGACTATGTGCCGAAGCCGTTCAAGCCCAAGGAGCTCATCGCCCGCGTCCGGGCTCGGCTGCGGATCTCCGAACCGCAGGCTCCCGAGCTGCTGACCGTCGGCGATGTCGTCGTCGACGTCGCCGGTCACACGGTGACCAAGGGAGGATCGCCGGTGTCGCTGACTCCACTCGAATTCGACCTCCTCGTCGCTCTGGCACGCAAGCCGTGGCAGGTGTTCTCCCGCGAGACCCTGCTGGAAGAGGTGTGGGGCTACCGTCATGCCGCCGACACCCGGCTGGTCAATGTCCACGTGCAGCGTCTGCGGTCGAAGATCGAGCGCGATCCGGAGAAGCCGGACATCATCGTCACCGTCCGCGGCGTCGGCTATAAGGCCGGCCGAGCCGCGTGACTTCCGAGTCGGCCGCGGACGGACCCGTCCGCACTGCGGCCTCGGCGCTGAAGACGTTCTGGAATTTCATCCTCCGATCGTTCAGCCACTCCCTGCAGGTCCGCATCGTCGTGCTCACGATCGTGCTCACTTCGGTGGCGATCTTCGGTGTCGGCACCTACATGTCCCAGCAGATCGCCCGGGGTCTCTTCGACACCCGCCTGGATTCCCTGTCCTCACAGACACGGTCGATCCTGGCCGAGCTGCGCTCACTGGCACCGGTCGACGGCCAGGCGATCACTCAGGACATGCTGAGCTCGCAGCTGTCATCGATCTACAACCGGTCGGCGGGGTCCGTGTATTCGCTGACCCTGCAGCCGACGGATCCGAACACCTCATTCTCGACGATCACGGCCGGTGGGGCGAACGAAGACGGAGAGGCACCGCAGGTGCCCATCACCGATGAGCTCCGCGAGGCCATCGGCAAAGCTCCGGCCGATGACAAGCTCTACCAGTCGGTGAGCCTGCCCGACGGCACGGGACCGGGGCTGCTCATCACTCAGGAGCTGCAGATTCCGGGTGCCGGCCAGTTCCAGCTGTACTACCTCGGCGATCTCAGCGAACAGCAGGACACGCTCAACTTCGTGCAGCGGTCCATGTTCGTCGCCGCACTCGTCCTCGTCGTCCTCGTCGGTGCCGTCGCCTGGATCGTCACTCGGCTGGTCGTCACCCCGGTGCGCACCGGCGCCGAGGTGGCCAGGCTCATTGCCGATGGTGACCTGGACGAACGCATGCCCGTGCACGGCAACGACGAGATCGCCGTCCTCGGTGAGAGCTTCAACGATATGGCCGACACCCTCCAGCACCAGATCGAGCAGATGGAGCGGCTGTCGGTGCTGCAGCGGCAGTTCGTCTCCGACGTCTCCCACGAGCTGCGGACACCGCTGACGACGATCCGTGCCGCCGCGGATCTCATCTATGATTCCCGCGACGACCTCGACTCCGTCACCGCGCGCAGTGCGGAACTGCTGAACTCGCAGGCCGAGCGCTTCGACAGCCTGCTCTCCGATCTGCTGGAGATCTCCCGCTACGATGCCGGTGCCGCAGCACTCGTGCCCAAACCCGTCGATATCGGCGCGATCGTGACCTCCGTGATCGAGACCGTGTCGATGGTGGCCGAACAGATGGAGACCGCCATCGTCGTCCACGCACCGTCGTCGCCGGTCATGGCCGAGGTCGATCGGGTGCGCATCACCCGGATCGTGCGCAACCTCGTCGTCAACGCCATCGAACACGGTGAGAGCAACCCCGTGGACGTCTATGTCGCCTCCAACGCCGAGGCGGTGGCCGTGAGTGTGCGCGACCACGGAGTCGGCATGAACGAAGAACAGGTCGAGCACGTCTTCGACCGGTTCTGGCGGGCTGATCCGGCACGCAAGCGCACCCTCGGCGGATCGGGTCTGGGTCTGGCGATCTCGCTCGAGGATGCCCACCTGCACCACGGCTGGCTGCAGGTCTGGGGCAAACCGAGCGAGGGCTCGTGCTTCCGACTGACGATTCCCCGTCGCCCCGATCAGGAGATCACCTCCTCGCCGCTGCCCCTGCCGCCTCGCGATGCGCAGATCCGCGGGTCCGCACTTGTTGCGGGACCTCTGTCCTCGGACGGTTCCGTCCGCATCCAGACCGGATCGATCCCGATCGTCGTCGAAACCGAGCCGGAGATGCTCGACGCCGATCACGACAGCCCCGCCGAGGCGGATCCGCAGTCCGCATCGCATCAGGAGACCACGCGAACCGCCGAGCCGGGTACGGCCGACGCGAGTACCGACGAGCCGGGTACGGCCGACGTGGGCGAGCGGTCCGTGGACATCGGCGAAGCCGACCTGGGCGAAGACAGTGTCAACGACAGCAGAGGAGGACGCTCATGACTCGCTCGATGCCCGGGAGCTCCCGGCTGAAGACCATGCTGGTCTCCGTCTTCACGGCCCTGGCCCTCGTCGGCTGCTCGTCGATCCCGACGTCATCACCTGTCGGCCATATCGAAGACGACTCGGGCGATGCGGGGGCGAACAACGCCCGGATCCCCGACGGGCCCGAACCCGGCGACAGCCCATCGGACATCGTGCGCGGCTTCCTCCGGGCAGGAGCGGGCACCGGCAACAACTTCTCCGTGGCCCGGTCGTTCCTCACCGAAGGCGAGACTCAGAAATGGAGTCCGCAGGAATCAGTGTCGGTGCTGCCCAACGGCACGGATCTCGACTCGTTGAACGTCGGGACCACCTCCGACCAGAAGTCGATGAGTCTCTCGGCTCCGGTCGTCGGTCTCGTCGATTCCTCCGGCGTCTACAACTCGACCAAACCGGGCACGCAGTCCACCCTGGAGTTCTCGCTGCGGCAGGAGAACGGGGAGTGGAGGATCTCCTCGGCGCCGGACGGGCTGCTCATCAGCCAGGCCGACTTCCGGACGATCTTCCTCAACTATTCGCTGCAGTTCTTCACGTCCGACTATTCGTATCTCGTCCCTGACTCCCGTTGGTTCCTCCGGTCCTCCTCGACCCCGACAGTGCTGATCAACGAGCTGCTCAGCGGTCCTGCGCCCTACCTCTCGGGGGCGGTGATCACCGCGATCCCCGATGGTGCGAAGCTCGGCGACTCGAACGTGGTCACGATCGAGAACGGCGTTGCCCATGTGGCCTTGGGGGCGCAGAATCCGGCTCCGTCCGACCGCGAGAAGGGGCTGATCCGTCAGCAGATCGCCACCACTCTGCAGGTCATTCCCTCGATCTCGGCGGTCGAACTGAGCATCGGCGGACAGACGATTCCGTCCAGCCTGCAGCCGCGGACCGACACCTCGGTCCAGGTGGACGGTCCGCCCGTGGTTCTCGCCGACGACCACCTCTCCCGAGTCTCGGGAACGACCGTCGCCAAGGTCGAGAACAGTCCCAACCTGAAGTCGGCGAAGGCCAGCGACCCCGCGGTGTCATTGGATGACTCCCTCTACGTGTATCTGGCCGATGACGGCGAACAGCTGATGCGGTTGAAGTCCGATGCCGTCGACGCCACCCCGATCCTCAAGGGCACGAAGCTCGTGCGCCCCAGCATCGACCGCTTCAACACGACCTGGACGGGTGAGGCGGAGAACAAAGGCGAACTCACAGCCGTCGGTCGCGACGGCAAGACCTTCACCGTGGCCGCCGATTTCCTCAACGGACGACGGCTCGTCGATATCGAGGTCTCCCGCGACGGAACCCGTGTCGCTCTGCTCAGTCGGCACAAGGGTGAGCCGGACCGTGTCGATGTGGTCGGCGTGCCCAGGGACAAGGCAGGCAATCCATCCGGCCATGTCTCCGAGACACCGATCGAAGTGGGCGCGAACTTCGACGAGGTCAAGGACGTCTCCTGGTCAGGATCGACGAATCTCGTGGCTCTGGCCGCCGAGGAAGGCGAAACCGCGCAGCCGTTCCGCATCGGAGTCACCGGGCCTGCAGAGCAGCTCGGCGAGGTGTCGGGCGGAAGCCGCATCGCCGGCGGAGCGGACGGACGGTCGATACTCGTCACCGGTTCGGACGGTGCGCTGTACAGCTACAACTCGAACGCGTGGCAGAAGCTCGTCGACGTCACCGCCAAGGATCCCTCGTATCCCGGCTGACTCGAAGGGCGGTGCGGAGTTCGCCCGGAGGGCAGCTGACAGCCGACTCGTGGGGGCCGGCATGGAGTAGATTGCTCCCATGGGTCTGCTCGGGGAGTTCGGCGAACTGCTCCTGCCTCGCCGGTGCGCCGGATGCGGGCGGGAGAACGTCTCGCTGTGCACCCGCTGTCTGCGGCTGCTCGGCGGGATCCCGCGGGCGATGGAACCGCGCTACGGCACGATCCCGATCGTCGGGGTCTGCGAATACAACTCGCAGATCTCGAAGATGGTCGTCGGGTACAAGGACGAGGGACGTCGGGACATCCTCGATCCCTTGGCCCTGGCGCTGACTCGGTCGATCGTCGCTGCCCTCGATCTCATCGGCTACTCGGGTGGTGCGATCCGACTCTTTCCGGCACCGAGCTCGGATCGGGCCAGACGTCGTCGGGGCGGATCGCATACAGCGGCGCTGGCGAATCGGGCCAAGGAACTGTCACCGGAGCTGCCTCTGGAAGTCCACGATGTGCTCGCGGCGAAGCGTTCGCGTGACCAGGTCGGACTCGGGGCGATCGAACGGGCTCGGAATGCGGAGCGGACGCAGTATCTCAACCGCAGGAGAATCGCTGAGATCCCGGAGATGCGTTGCGTATCGGGTGCCGGATCCGCGCCTGCTGATCTGCTCATCGATGACTTCTCCACCACCGGCGCAACCTTGGCAGAAAGCGCACGTCTGCTAACATCGGTGCAGATCAGACCCGCTGCAGGAGCTGTTCTCGGGCTCGGTCGCGGGGGCACTCGATTTGTCTCTCCCTTTACTGTATAACGGTGTTTACCCATCCAAGGGCATGGGATCGGATGAATCCGACGAGCGAGTCGCTAAGGACACATCATGGATATTGTTGTCAACGGCCGTCAACTGACCATCTCCGACAGCTTTCGGGCCCACATCGAGGACAAGATCGCCAAGGTCGAGCAGCTTGCCCCTCGCGCTCAGCGTGTCGAAGTGCATGTCACTCACGAGAAGAACTCCCGCCAACCCGAGACGAGCGAGCGAGTCGAGCTCACGGTTGTGGCGAAGGGGCCGGCAATTCGGGCAGAGGCCATGGCAAGCGACAAATATGCGGCACTCGATCTGGCGTGGGCGAAGCTCGTCGAACGTCTGCGGCGAGCGAGGGACCGGCACAAAGTGCCGCGATCGGGTCATCACCGCAAGGAATCCACTGCGGAGGCACTGGCGAAGATGCCGGTGGTTGAGCCGCTGATCCCCGATGCGGATGCCGATGATGCGAAACGTGATGAGGACCGCGGCGTCGATCAGACGAACGGCCGCATCAAGGCCGAAGGCGATTCGCCGGTCGTGTTGCGTGAGAAGTCCTTCACCGCCTCACCGATCGGCATCGAGGAGGCGCTGAATCGGATGGAACTCGTCGGACACGACTTCTATCTGTTCATCGACGAGGAGTCGAGCAAACCCTCCGTCGTCTACCGCCGCAAGGGCTGGAGCTACGGAGTCATCGCCCTCGACCACGAACTCGAAGAAGCCATCGACTGACCCAATTGCTACCTGACGGCGGCCCAGCA
>OMJG01000148.1_pt1 | contig 51611 bp, 41 predicted proteins | sample 1646431 | NCBI WGS metagenome assembly OMJG01 (sample SAMN03771674, study PRJEB25209) | food metagenome | isolation source: Cotija cheese | place: Mexico:Jalisco,Michoacan | collected 2011-12-12 | reverse complement strand
GCGGTACTCTGAACGAGGCAATGATAATGATAAAGACGAAAATATTGTCGAGAGACAACGCCTTCTCAGTCAGCCATCCAGCGTAGTACTCTCCCGCGAAGGTGCCGCCGTGACGTACGTAGAGCACTCCCCCGTAGAGCAGCGCCAAACCAATGTAGAAGAGAGACCATAGGCCGGCCTCTTTAAGAGTTGGTTCGTGTGCCTTACGTACATGCCCGAACAAATCGAACATGATCAGAGCCACGATGATGATTGCAAGCGCTCCCCATTCCCATGGGTGAACAACCATCTGTCCCGCGCTCGAGACATTCATAGGGATATTCACAAAGTACCTCCGGGTCGAAATTGGATCCGAAGGTCTCTTCCCACCATTGCTGGCCTCGGCCCGGACGTAACGCCGTGATGACGAACCGATGTTGTACGGGAATACTCCCCTTCAGCGCTAAAGTCTAGGGCAAGGGAAGCTTCCCCGCAGCCTTACGGTGCCGTAATACTCCTCATAGATCACTTCTGGGCCTGCTGAGAATGCCACAGCTCGCTCTTCAGCCCCTTGATTTCATCGCGGTATCTTGCCGCTAACTCGAACTGGAGCTGTTCCGCTGCCGTGTGCATTTGCTCCGTAAGATCCTCGATCAGACTCGCCAGATCCCGTGCACCTTCCTCACGCGCTTCCGTTCGGATATCGGGCGCATGGCCCTTAGCATGCTCCGGTTCGCTCCGATAGCCGCCCTGAAGCAGCTCTTGGGTATCTATATCCTCTCGCGCAAGCATGTCCGTCACATCGGCGATCTTCTTCCGGAGCGGTTGAGGATCAATCCCCTGTTCCTTGTTATATGCGATCTGCTTGGCGCGGCGGCGGTTGGTTTCATCGATCGCGTCTCGCATATTGGGGGTGATCGTGTCCGCGTACATATGCACCTGGCCGGACACGTTGCGGGCCGCGCGGCCAATCGTCTGGATGAGCGAGGTTGTGGACCGTAGGAATCCCTGCTTATCGGCGTCAAGGATCGCCACCAGGGAAACCTCGGGTAGATCCAGCCCCTCGCGCAGGAGGTTAATGCCCACGAGCACATCAAACTTGCCGAGGCGCAGCTCCCGCAAAAGTTCCACGCGGCGCAGGGTATCCACATCCGAATGCAGATACTCCACGCGAACCTCCCGATCTGCCAAATAATCGGTCAGATCCTCCGCCATCTTCTTCGTCAGAGTGGTGACCAATACCCGCTCGCCGCGTTTGGCTCGGATCCACACCTGCTCCAACAGGTCATCAATCTGCCCCTCTGTGGGCTTAACGACGATCTCCGGATCCACGAGGCCAGTGGGACGGATAATCTGCTCCACGTAGCCATCAGATTGCTCCATCTCATACTTTCCGGGGGTGGCGGAAAGGTAAACGGTCTGCCCGATCCTCTCCAGGAACTCGTCCCACTTCAGGGGACGGTTATCCATAGCCGATGGCAGCCGGAAACCGTATTCCACCAGTGTGCGCTTGCGAGACATATCGCCCTCATACATCGCGCCGATCTGTGGAACGGTCACATGAGATTCGTCAAGTATTAAGACGAAATCGTCCGGGAAGTAGTCAAGCAACGTGTTGGGGGCGGTTCTTGGTCCGCGTCCGTCAATGTGGCGCGAATAATTCTCGATGCCCGCGCAGCTTCCGATGTTGCGCATCATTTCCACGTCGTAGGTGGTCCTCATTTCCAAGCGTTGGGCCTCTAGCAGCTTGTTCTGGCGCCGCAACTCTTCAAGCCGTTCGGCTAGTTCCGCCTCGATCGATTCGATGGCGCGTGCCATGCGCTCCGGTCCCGCGACGTAGTGCGAAGCCGGGAAAACGTGGGCAGTCTCCGCCGAACGGATAACGTTCCCTGTTAGTGGATGGAGCAAGGTGATTGAATCGATCTCATCACCGAAAAACTCGATCCGAATCGCAAGCTCCTCATACACGGGGATGATCTCCACCGTGTCCCCACGCACCCGGAACGTCCCACGGGTGAAAGCAATATCGTTACGGGTGTACTGCATCGCCACGAACCTGCGTAGTAGCTCATCGCGATCGAGGGACTGGCCCACCTGAAGCTGAACCATACGGTCCACATACTCCTGCGGAGTACCCAAACCATAGATACATGACACCGAGGCCACCACGACGGTGTCCCGGCGGGTCAGCAGATTATTCGTTGCCGAGTGACGTAGGCGCTCTACCTCATCGTTGATAGAGGAGTCCTTCTCAATGAACGTGTCCGTTTGAGGCACATAGGCCTCGGGCTGATAGTAATCGTAATAGGACACGAAATACTCAACCGCGTTGTTGGGCAGAAGATCCCGGAACTCCGCAGCCATCTGAGCAGCGAGCGTCTTATTGGGCTCGATGATCAGTGTTGGGCGCTGAATCTGTTCGATCAACCACGCGGCCGTTGCTGACTTTCCGGTACCAGTGGCACCCAGTAGGACGATGTCCTTCTCGCCAGCGTTGATGCGCTCAGCCAACTCAGCGATGGCCTGTGGTTGATCACCTGCCGGGGTGTAATCGGAGATCACCTCAAAGGGTGCAACGGAACGTGTCAGTTCGGTAACGGGACGCATAGCCTCAACGCTACCGCGAAGTGGGCCAGAGGGCATTACGCCTGCCGCGCAATGAAGTGCTCACGCCGGATCCCGAGAACCAAAATAGGCGTATGGCAGATAACAATCCGAGCTGGCGCGCCGAGGGCGTTGACGGCGACAAGCAGCAGGAAGGGCGACGCCGCCCATCGTGGAAGCGACTCATCGCGATCTTCCTCATTGCCTGGGTGGCAAGCTATTTCCTGTTTTCGTGGATCCAGCAAGCGGTCAATCCCGTTGTTGAATTGCCCTACAACGAGTATTACTCGCAGGTCCAGAATGACAACGTCGAGACCCTGGCCTCGAAGGGTGACACCCTCGAGGGAGAGCTCCGTCAAGCCATCACCTATGAGGGAGTGAAGTCTGCCCAGTTCGTGACCGAGCGGCCTACTTGGGCCGAGGACGCAATGGCGGAGACGCTATCGGCGAATGATGTGACGATCACGGCGGTTTCGCCCGTCACCAAGACCAACCCCATCGTGACACTCATCTTCTCTCTGCTCCCGATCGCCCTCCTTGTCGGGCTGTGGTACTGGTTCTTCCAGAGACAGATGAAGGGTGGGGCCGGAGGCTCACTCTTCGGCGGCAAGAGCCACGAACCGATCGATCCTGAGAAGAACCGCGTCAATTTCGAAGACGTGGCCGGTATCGATGAGGTCGAGGATCAGCTCCGCGAGGTCGTGGATATGCTGAAGAACCCGGATCGCTACACGCGATTGGGTGCAAAGATCCCACGCGGCATTCTGCTTGAGGGCGGTCCCGGAACGGGCAAGACGCTGCTTGCCCGGGCTACCGCTGGGGAGGCCAGCGTACCCTTCTTCAGTGTCTCGGCTGCCGAAATTGGCGGCATCCTCGCGGGCAAGGGCGCTTCCGATATTCGTAGCCTGTTCGAAGCCGCCCGCAAGGTAGCACCAGCGATCGTCTTCATCGATGAGATTGATGCGATCGGACGTTCCCGCGCCTCTGCCCAAAGCATCGGATCCAATGAGGATCGCGAGCAAACACTGAATCAGATCCTCACGGAGATGGACGGCTTCTCTGCCTCGGAAGGCATCATTGTTCTGGCCGCCACCAACCTCGCTGAGGTGTTGGATACCGCGCTAACAAGGGCCGGCCGTTTCGACCGAACCATTACGGTTTCGGCGCCAGACCAGAAAGGCCGCGAGGACATCCTCAGGGTGCACACGCGCGAACGACCCATCGATCCAAGCGTCTCGCTTGCCTCCATCGCCAAGAGCACGCCAGGGCTCACTGGCGCAGACCTAGCTAATTTGGTGAACGAGGCGTCCCTGTTGGCCGCCCGGCGAGGGAACAAGACAATCCAACTCAGTGATTTCACGGACGCTCTAGAGACGATCCAATTGGGTGTTGAACGTTCCGTCATGATGGATCCAGAGGAGCTTAAGCGCACCGCATGGCACGAAGCCGGTCACGCCCTGCTTGGCATGATCCAGCCAGGCGCCGATCCAGTTCGAAAGATCTCGATTATCCCCCGTGGGCGCGCCCTCGGCGTCACACTCTCAACACCGGAGGCAGATAAGTACGGGTATGACAAGGCGTATCTGCGCGGCCGCATTATCGGCGCACTGGGCGGCATGGCCGCCGAAGAGGTGGTGTTTGGGGTAGTCACTACTGGAGCCGAATCCGATCTTCAGGCCGCCACCAACATCGCGCGTCAGATGTTCGGGCGTTGGGGAATGTCCGAGACGATCGGACCGGTGCAGGTATACCCGACCGAGGGCGATCCGCGTTCCCAAGGCGTTTCAGATTCGCTCCTTTCTGCCGTTGATTCTGAGGTCCGTGCCCTGCTCGCTGATTGCTATGAGGACGCCAAGCAGCTCTTGCGCGAGCATTCCGAACAGCACAAGGCCCTCGTCGATGCACTCATGGAGCACGAGACTCTAGACGAAGAAGATGCCTACCGGATCGCGGGGATTGAGCACAATACGGCGGCTGAGCGTCACGTCGTGGCCGGAACCATTCCACCCAGTCCGCGGATGACCGATCAAGATGGCGATCAAGATCCCGGTTCTCGGGAGGCTGGCACAACGAACGGTGAGGAGACCGGCACAACCTCAGACCCAGACGCGAGCACCGACCCGGAACCGCATCCAAATACTAGCGGCCCTACGACAGAGTGAGCTGATAGGCAGGATCAGCAAGTTCGAAGCAGCCCTCCCCCGGCACAAATCCTGCCGCGGAAAGGGCTCTTCCATCTGTTGGTTGGGAGGCGGTGAGGTTCCCGGACCCTTCGTCCTTGGCCTGGATGCCATAATATTTCAACCGTGCCACGCAACGCTGCACTTCGGCCGGCTCGGGATGCCGATCTAAACCGTGGATACGCTTGTGAGCCGCGAGGTTCGCCGCGTACGGAGCAAGTCTGTTTTCCCACAGCTGGGAGATCTGGGTGGCCAGATCGCCAATCACACCGGAGTTGTCTAGCCATGCATCCGCAAGATCGGCCAACTCCGCTTGAGGCCGCTGATTGTTCATGCGAGCCAACGCCTCATCACGAGTCAGCCCTCGCCCCTCTAGCCTCTCCAGCCGAACGTCCGTGTCTGCGCCGATCACCACGTTGAGGTGGGAGCTGAACTTGCGAGGGCTATTCGCCAGAATTGCGATCTCAATTACGGCCACTTCCGCGTCACCACTTGCGTCCCACTCCTCGAGGATGCGTTCAGCGGCTTGCCAGGTGCGAGGGTGGGTGATGGCGTTGAGTTGAGCCAAAGCCTTCGGATCACCAAACACGATCTTCGCCAGAGCCGCCCGATCCACAAGGCCATCACGCACCACTGAGGGCCAAATCTGGCTCACCTCCCAAGTCGCGGAAGTGCCCGGATCCAGGATGGTCCGGGCAACTTCATCAAGCACAAGTACTTGTGCTCCGCGCTGTTTCAGTAGGCTCGCAGCGGTAGATTTTCCAACTCCAATGCCTCCGGTCAGCGAGATAAGCAACATGCAGATTAGCCTACTGGAGTTCCTCCGGAATCCACCACAGGCCGTCGTTGTTCTCCTCCATGTAATCCTTAAGTTCGTCGGAGTGATAGGCGGCCGCAATATCCTGCGCCCACTGTGCATCCTGATTCTCTTCTTTTACAACCAACTGCAACACGAGGTTATCCACGATATCCTCCGTGGCAAGCGCAGTGGAGGGATCGATTTTCGCGTTGTACACGATCGAACCGGTGATCACGATGTAATCGAAATCCTGCGAGACAGCGGGGATGGAGAGTGACTTCATCTCCGTGAATTCAATGTTGTGCGGATTCTCGGTGACGTTTGATTCATCGATGGCGGCAAAGTCTCCGGAATCGTCAACTTCGATCCAGCCCACCTTCTCCAAAAGAAGATATGCTCTGGCACGGTTGGAGGCATCGTTGGGTACGGCCACCGTTGCACCGTCCGGGATGTCTTCCAAGCTGTTGTAGTTGTCCGAATAGATACCCGCGGGGACTGTGGGGATCGGGCTGATAGCCACGAGATCACCCGAGTTATTGTTGTTGAAGTCTTCCATGTACGCGGTGTGTTGTTCCACGTTGAAATCAACATCGCCGTCGTTCAAGGCGATATCCGCATTGAGTAGATCCGAGAAGTCCACACCGTTGACCGTATAGCCCTGCTCTTCAAGGATGGGGACGATGGCCTCCTCAAAGAGCTCGGAGTATGGTCCCTGCGAGCGGGAGAACGTGAGCGTCTTCTTTTCACCTCCCGAAGCGTCATCTCCCCCTGACGAATCAGAGCCGGGCGCAGAGCATGCAGAGACGGTAAGAACTAAAGCTCCAGCTAGTGCAATAAGTTGTCTTTTCATTGGTCTTCTCCTTAATGGGGTTCGCGCAAGCGGCGGGCAAAGCCGTTGCCGAGCGCTTGAAGTATTTGGACAAAGATGACGAGGATAACAACGGTGAACACCATGAGTGGTGTATTCATGGCCTCACGCCCGTAGGTGAGCGCCAGATCGCCTACGCCGCCACCGCCGCCGTAGCCAGCCATAGCAGTTGCCCCGAGCAATCCGATCATTCCAGTGGTCATAGCTAGAACGATCGAGCTGTAGGTTTCGGGCAGCAGAAAATAGCGAATGATCTGGAGGTTCGTGGCCCCCATTGCTTGGGCAGCCTCAATCACTCCGGGCTTGACCTCCAGCAGGCTGGTCTCAACCAGCCGGGCAATATACGGGGTGATGTAGATAACTAACGGCACTAGCTGTGCCTGCGTCCCCACGGGAGTCCCCATAATCAGGCGAGTGAGCGGCATGATCGCAACCAACAGAATGATGAATGGGATCGAGCGGATGATATTTACCGTCACATTGAGGATCCCGTACACAACGCGGTCCGCCATCAGCCCGCCACGCCGCGTCAGCACTAGGCCCAGCGCCGTGATGACCCCGAGGATACCGCCCACGATCATGCCCCAGCCGAGCATGTAGATGGTCTGGCTCCCGGCCAGAACGAGTTTTTCTACTGTGACGCCAAAGAGTTCGTTTTCCATCACACGCTCACCCTTTCGCGGCGTACGCCCTCGCTATCGATATACCGTTCAGCCGAATCGATAGCGGCTTGATCTCCGATCAACTGGACTAAGTAGAGGCAAAGAACCGTATCTTGTAGCTCTTCCACATTGGCACCAAGAACATTGACCTCAAGATCAGGGATCTTTGCCAGCGTGGCAAGAACAGGCTTGCGCGCTGTCTCTCCCACGAAACGCATACGCTCAACGCAGTAGTGACGATCATCGGTGTGGAGCTGACCGATCAGTGTTGCTGGAATCCGATCGTTAAGAACAGTCCGAACGAACTCCTGCGTGATCTGCTCACGGGGAGAATCGAACACCTCTAAAACAGAGCCATGTTCGACGATCCGGCCCTCTTCCATGACGGCTACCTTGGTACAGATTCGCTGAATCACATGCATCTGGTGGGTGATCAGCAAGATCGTCACACCCATTTCCCCGTTGATCCTCTTCAGGAGCGCCAAAATTGATTCTGTGGTTTTGGGGTCAAGCGCACTGGTTGCCTCGTCACAGAGCAGGATTTTCGGCTCGGTGGCGAGTGATCGAGCGATGCCAACACGCTGCTTCTGACCGCCCGAGAGCTGGGAAACATATGTGTTTCGTTTGTCCTCCAGCTCCACGATTCGCAGCACTTCTTCAACACGCTCGCGGATGGCCGCCTTCGGGGTGCCAGCGAGAATCAATGGCATGGCTACGTTGTGAAAGACACTCTTACGTTCAAGTAGATTGAACTGTTGAAAAACCATGCCTATATTTCGGCGTACTTCGCGTAGGGCCGCAGAAGGCAAATCCGTGAGGTCTTGGCCATCAACGCTTATCGTTCCAGAATCGGGCGTCTCTAGCTGATTGACTAAGCGCAAGAGGGTGGATTTCCCTGCGCCGGAAAACCCGATGATCCCGTATATTTCACCGGCTTCCACCTCAAGATCTACATCTTTGAGGGCCTCTACTGTGCCGGCTTTGCCGCGAAATGTCTTCGAGGCATTCTTGATGCTAATCACGGGCGGTGCCTTTCGTGAGCCACCAATATGCGTATTCGGCATATAGGCTCGCACCCAGCGGAAGCGCCGCCTCATCAATATCGAAGTTTCCGTTGTGATGCGAGTTTTGCGAGTTGGGAACCTCTGGATTACCGGTTCCTACGAACGCGTAGACGCCCGGGACGCGAGCCTGGAATTCGGCGAAGTTATCCCCTCCCAATGAGTAGGGGCGTTCTTTGACAATTACCACGTCGGATCCTATTTCGGCAGCCGCCAACGCCACCTCTTCGCTCACGTCACGGGGGTTGACCACGGCCGGTGTTACATGACGCCAGCTCACCTCAGCACTTGCCCCAAACGTGGCAGCAGTTGAGGTCACCAGCTGGTCGATCTTCGCGCGCAGCGCCAGCCGTGTGGCCTCATCCACCGTACGCGTGGTTCCTTCTAACATCGCTGTTTCCGCGAGGGCGTTATAAGTTGTTCCAGCATGGAAGGACCCGACTCCAATCACAACGGGCTCCACAGGATCAGTAGTCCGGGCAACAAGCGCTTGTATGGCCACAACGATTGAGCTCGCAATGTATAGTGCGTCCCCGCCCAGATGAGGACGCGAAACATGGGCTCCCGCCCCATGAACGTTGATCGTGAAGAGGTCTACCGCGGCGAAGTTAAGTCCCTCGCAGATGCCAAGTGTGCCCGAAGGTAGATCTGACGCCGCGTGTAAACCAAAGGTTCGCTCCACGCCCTCGAGCACGCCCGCGTCCACAAAATCGAGGGCACCGTAGCCATGCTCTTCGTCAGGCTGGAAGATGAGCTTCACAGTGCCACCAAAAGCCGAACGCGCCTCGGACAACGCCTTCGCCGCGCCGAGGAGGCTGACTATGTGTGAGTCGTGTCCACACGCGTGCATCACGCCGTCATTTTGGGAGCGGTAGGAAACACTGTTGATTTCCTGAACCGGAAGCCCATCAATGTCAGCTCGCAGTGCGATGGATCCGCCCCCGTGCCCACTACCCTCTATAGTTCCCAATACACCCGTGCTTCCCACCCGAACGTGAGCCACACCGAATTGATCAAGTTCCTTTTCTATGCGATCTGCGGTCCAAAACTCTTGGAGACCGATCTCCGGATGCTCATGAAACTCACGCCGAAGATCAGTCAGGTATTCCTGCTGGGTCCGTAGGCTCTCGCTCAGTTGTGTCATCTAGACCACCCCACCCCTATATTCCTACTATTCCACTAGGTTATTCTGCTGATAACTGGTAATCTACAGAATTGGCCAGTGACTCGACAGGCACGCCACATCGTGAACATCCGATGACGCACTGCCCAGTTTCATACCAAACTTGTAGGTAAGTTTGTGCAGAGAGGGAGAGGTCATGTACGAGCATCGCGATACACGCTGTATTCATGGCGATCTGGAACGTCCGGCGTTTGAAGCTACACGCGCCGTGAGCTTCCCGATATACCAGACGGCAACGTTTGGGCATATCGGCTTCGGGAAATCGAGCGGATTCGACTATACCCGCGAGACTAACCCGACTAGGGGAAAGCTCGAAGAAACCATGAGCTCCCTCGAAGGAGCAGTAGATACGTGTGCATTTTCCTCCGGCATGGCGGCTGTCTCTGCTTGCTTTGAGCTATTGAGCCCGGGGCAACACATCGTCTGCTCGGAGGATCTATATGGCGGAGTGATTCGCCTGTTTGACAAGGTGAGCATCAAGAACGGCCTGAGCGTGGACTACGTAGATACTGGTTCTCGCGATGCCATCGAGGCTGCCATAACTCAGGACACAGCGGCGCTATACATCGAAACGCCCTCCAATCCCATGATGAACGTGGCGGACCTACGCGCCTGTCACGAAATTGCTGAAGAACACGGCCTCCTCCTGATCGTGGATAACACGTTCCTTTCGCCCTACCTACAGAATCCGATCGAGTTAGGCGCGGATCTAGTGATCCACAGCGGCAGCAAGTTCATTGCGGGCCATAACGATACAATCTCAGGTTTCGTTTCTGCGGGTACGCCCGAACTTGCCGAGCGCATTCGGCTCATCCATAAAACTACCGGTGCGGCCCTCTCCCCCTTCGATTCATGGCTCGTGCTCCGCGGTATCAAGACTCTTGGCATCCGTATGGAGCGGCAGGAGTCCAACGCGCAAGAACTCGCGCGCTGGCTCAGCACCCAGTCAGGCGTTGCGAGAGTTTTCTACGTGGGCCTCCAAGACCACCCCGGTTACGCGGTTAATGCAGCACAGGCTCGAGGAGCTGGGGCAATGATCTCTTTCCGTACTGATACAGTGGAGATTGCTCATCGCGTCCTAGAACGCGTCAAACTCATTACTTTCGCCGAAAGTCTGGGTGGCACCGAATCACTCATCACCTATCCGATGGTTCAAACCCATCCCGACGTCCCAGAAGCTGTCCGCGAGCACCTCGGCATCACAGACACGCTCCTCCGCCTATCCGTTGGCCTCGAGAACGTTGAAGATCTCAAGTCAGATCTCTCTCAGGCACTCTCAAGTTAAAGGAAGTGAACACCGTGTTGGTTTCAACGAAGGGGCGCTATGCCCTTCGTGTCATGATCGATCTCGCAGAGAATCAGACATCCGGATATGTCCCTCTAAAGGAGATCGCACAACGCCAGGACGTTTCAGAAAAGTACCTCGAATCGATCTTGAAGACGTTGGTCAAGGCCGGTGTTTTAACAGGTCAGCGCGGAAAGGGCGGTGGCTACCAGCTCACTCGTGATCCCGCAGACTATACGGTAGCTACCATTCTTCATCTAACTGAGGGTAGTCTAGCTCCGATTGCCGGGCTCGATAGCTCCACCGTAAACCAGGACCGCGGAGCCACTCTTCAGATGTGGCACGAACTTGATGATCTGATCACAGACTTCTTTGAAAAGCGCACTATCGCTGACCTCGCGTCTAACGCCGCAGGCGGCGGCAACTATGTGATCTGATAAAGCCGCGGCGATCGTAGGAGAGATTTCACGCGAATCCAGGCATAAAAAAGATGGGGCCCAATCGGACCCCATCTTTTTGTGACAACCTTAGTTGTTCGTCAGCTTCTCGCGCAGTGCGGCGAGTGCCTCATCGGACGCCAGAGTGCCACCGGCCTCTGAATCGTTCGAGGAGTAGGACGCCGGTACCGGCTCGGCCGGGGCCGAAGCAGTGGACTGACCAGCGGCCGCATCCTGCTCAGCTGCCTTAGCAACCTGAGCCTTGTGGGCCTCCCAGCGTGCCTGAGCAGCTGCGTACTCATTCTCCCAAGCCTCACGCTGAGCGTCGTATCCGGGGAGCCACTCGTTGGTCTCAGGATCGAAGCCCTCGGGGTACTTGTAGTTACCCTGCTCATCGTACTCAGCAGCCATACCGTAGAGCGACGGATCGAAATCTTCGGAGTTCGGATCCACACCCTCGTTCGCCTGCTTCAGCGAGAGGGAAATCCGGCGGCGATCCAGATCGATATCGATAACCTTCACGAAGGCATCGTCACCAACCTTGACAACCTGCTCGGGCAGATCGATATGGCGCTGCGCCAACTCGGAGATGTGAACCAAGCCCTCGATGCCGTCTTCCACACGCACGAAGGCGCCGAAGGGAACAAGCTTCGTGACCTTGCCGGGGACGATCTGGCCAATGGCGTGCGTACGCGCGAAGGTCTGCCACGGATCTTCCTGCGTAGCCTTGAGGGACAGGGAAACGCGCTCGCGATCCATATCCACATCGAGAACTTCCACGGTGACCTTCTGGCCAACTTCGACAACCTCTGACGGATGGTCGATGTGCTTCCAGGAAAGCTCGGAAACGTGAACCAGACCGTCTACGCCACCAAGATCCACGAAGGCGCCGAAGTTGACGATCGAGGAGATGACGCCTTCGCGCACCTGCCCCTTCTTAAGGTTAGTGAGGAACTCGCCGCGGGCCTGAGACTGGGTCTCTTCGAGCCACGCACGGCGGGAAAGAACTACGTTGTTGCGGTTCTTGTCCAGTTCGATGATCTTCGCATCGAGCTCGCGGCCAATGTAAGGCTGGAGATCGCGCACGCGGCGCATCTCAACGAGCGATGCTGGAAGGAAGCCGCGCAGACCGATGTCGAGGATCAAGCCACCCTTAACAACTTCGATAACGGAACCGGTGACAACGCCATCGGCTTCCTTAACGTTTTCGATCTGGGACCAAGCACGCTCGTACTGCGCGCGCTTCTTGGAGAGCAGAAGACGGCCTTCTTTGTCTTCCTTCTGCAGGACGAGGGCCTCAATCTGATCGCCTACGTGGACGACGTCATCAGGATCTACATCATGCTTGATGGAGAGTTCCTTGGAGGGGATGACGCCCTCGGTCTTGTAGCCAATATCCAGAAGGACTTCGTCGTGGTCGACCTTGACTACAGTTCCTTCGACGATATCCCCGTCATTGAAGTACTTGATGGTCTGGTCAACAGCTGCGAGGATTTCATCTTCGCCGCCGATGTCGTTAATTGCGACCTGTGGGATCGTCGAGGTAGTGGGCGTGTTATCGGTCATGAAGTTGGTGACTCCGTTACGGACTGAATTAGTAGTTGGACAGTTACAATGCAGAATGAAATCCTGCACCAATAGTTAACTCTACGTTAGGTGAGCATCTGCCGCAAACACATTGGCGCGAGAACTCGCCGAAAATTGGTGATCTTCAGCCCACTAGTGAGCTGCGGCGCGCCAGTTCTCCCCGTAACCAATTCCCACGGACAGTGGCACAGCTAGGTCCGCCGCCCCGCCCATATCGTGGCGCAATAGCAATTCAACCTTTTCGCGCTCGCCCTCAGCCACTTCCACCACAAGTTCGTCGTGAACCTGCAGCAGAACCCTAGACGCAAGTCCGGCTTCCTTCAGATCCCGCGCCACATCAACCATCGCAAGCTTGATGATATCCGCGGCCGATCCCTGAATAGGAGCGTTCAGGGCCATTCGTTCGGCCCCTTCGCGCAGCTGCCGGTTGGTGGATGTCAGTTCGGGCAAGTAACGTCGGCGCCCGAGCATGGTTTCGGTATATCCCTGTTCACGCGCTCGGTCCACCAGATGGTTGAGGTAGTCCCGGACCTTCCCGAAGCGCGAGAAGTAATCGTCCATCAGCCGCTGGGCTTCGGACACTTCAATTCGTAGCTGCCGGGAGAGGCCAAAGGCGGACAGCCCGTACACGAGCCCGTAGCTCATTGCCTTAATCCGTGAGCGCTGGGCGCCGCTCACCTCGTCTTCGGATATACCGAACACGCGCGAGGCAACATACGTGTGCAGATCAGCACCGTGGTTGAATGCGTCGATCAGCTCCTGATCACCGGACAGCGAGGCCATGAGACGCATTTCGATCTGTGAGTAATCTGCAGTCATCAAGCCCACAAATCCATTACCGGGGACAAATGCCTCGCGAATCTGCAAACCCTCTTCAGTACGAGCATGAATGTTCTGCAAGTTCGGATCCGTGGAGGATAGCCTCCCAGTAGCTGCAACTGCCTGTTGATAGGTGGTGTGAATACGCCCATCGGTCAGGACTGATCGCTGGAGTCCCTCAACAGACTGGCGCAATTTAATGGCGTCGCGGTGTTCCAACAGGGCACCAAGGAATGTTTGGCCGGCCAGCGCCTGATCGTCCTCTCGCTCAGCAATCCGCACGGCCAGATCTGCCAGGGCTTCGGCGTTCGTGGTGTACCCAGACTTCGTCTTCTTCGTCTTGGGTAGCCCAAGCTCATCAAAAAGAACCGTCTGAAGCTGCTTTGGACTAGAGAGGTTCACCTCGTGCCCAATTGCCTCATAGGCGGCCTCTGCAGCCGCTTCCACACGGGAGTGGAAATCTGTCCGAAGCTCCTCAAGGCGCGTATCACTCACCTTGATTCCTGTTTCTTCCATTCGCTGGAGCGTGCTAGAAACTTCCAGCTCCAGATCCAAAAGAGCCCCGTCTTCGCCCTGATCCTTAAGAGCTGATCGCAGTGCTTCGGCAAGCGGAACCACTACCGCGGCCGCGCTGGCCAAACCATCCGATCCGCCAAGCCCGGGAAGCATCTGTGTTTGCTCAGCAATGTCCACCCCTAGGTAGCGCAACGCGAGATCGTGCAAATCATAATCGCGCTGATCAGGGTGTAGTAGGTACGCGGCTAGGACGGTATCGGAAGTAACTCCGACCAACCGGAAATCACCAGCTCCGTGAAGTCCGTGCCAATACTCCTTAGCACCGTGGCACACCTTAGACTGGGTGGGATCGGCAAGCCACGAAGCAAACGCATCCTCATCCTGAGGGCTCAGCGCCGACCGTACGGTAGAGAAGACATGTCCGCTTTGATCCGCAATCGCGATCGATTCAATCTCTCCGCGCCCTGGCGCAAAACTTCCCGTTAGCGCCAAACCCCACACTGGCGATGCGTGACTGGCAAACCAACCTGAGAGATCCTCGCCGGTCACCTCCAAATCATCGAGGTTGAGGCCGTCTGTCTCCTCAACCTGACTTCCATCCCGGGCAGGTAGCTCCTGCAGCACCCGTGTACGCAGGCTCTTGAAGTCCAAGGCATCGAACAGCTCGTGCAGGCTCTCGCGGTCCACTCCCCGAAGTTTGAAAGCATCGAAATCTGCTCCGATGGGAAGATCGCGGACTAGACGGTTGAGCTCACGATTGAGCCTGACTTGTTCAGTGTGTTCGCGCAGCGAGCTGCCGGCACGCCCCTTGATATCCTCCGCGTGAGCAAGAATCGACTCCAGATCGCCGTATTCGTGAATCCACTTCGCCGCCGTTTTCGGCCCAACCCCGGGAACGCCAGGCAGGTTATCGGCACCCTCCCCCACGAGGGCGGCAAGATCCGGATACTCCGTAGGTGTCACTGAAGTCTTCTCTTCCACGCCCGCTGGGTCGAGCACCTGCATCTGGGAGCGCGGCATCGGGTAAAGCAGCGTGCAATCGTCGCTGACCAACTGATAGGCGTCTTTGTCCCCCGATGCTATATAGCTGTGCATCTGGAGCTCACCGGCCCGGGCGGACAGGGTAGCCACAATATCGTCCGCCTCGAAATCCTCAACTGACAGCCAGGTAATACCCAGAACATCCAGCGTCTCTTGGATCACACTGATCTGGCCCTTGAACTCCTCGGGCGTCTTCGCCCGTCCGCCTTTGTAATCCGGGAACTGCCTTGTGCGGAATGTACCACCGGGCAGATCGAATGCAACGGCCACGTGGGTTGGACTATAGTCGGCCATCATCTTCAGCAACGTGTTTGTGAACCCGTACACGGCGTTGGTGTACTGGCCCTGCGATGTCAGGAAACTATCAGCCCGCAGTGCGTAGAAGGCCCGGAAAGCCATTGAGTTGCCATCGATTAGGAGGATTCGCTCATCAGTCACTCCCCTAGCCTACTATTAACTCATGGTAAGCAACCTCGGAGAACTCGCTGAACGCCTCAACATGTCCGCTATATCCGTAACGGACGATAAGGTCATCATGACCATGCCGGTGGAGGGAAACCGTCAGCCCGCAGGTCTGATGCACGGTGGTGCCAACGCCGCACTAGTTGAGGAAGCCGCTTCGGTCCTTGCGATCCAAAGAGCTCCACAGGGAAAGATCCCTGTGGGCACAGAGTTGAACGTATCTCAGTTACGCGGAGCAAAGAAAGGGCTTGTAACAGCTACCGCCACCGTACTGGCCCAAGCCCGTTCCTCCATCTGCTCGCAGGTGGAAATCCGGGACGAATCCGGTGAACTCACAGCCGTTGGCCGAATGACCAACGTGTTCATAAGTTAGTCGGCGCGGCCAACCTGCTCGATAACGGCGTCTGCCACTTCGCGCATGGTGAGCCGGCGATCCATCGACGTTTTCTGGATCCATCGGAACGCCTCTGGCTCGCTGAGTCCCATACGCTCTTCGAGCAGGCCCTTGGCGCGGTCCACACGCTTGCGGGTTTCGAACTGCTCAGTCAGGTTGGCAACTTCATCCTTCAGCGCCACCATTTCCTTGGCACGAGATACAGCGATCTCCACCGCAGGGATCAGTTCAGCCGGTGTAAAGGGCTTGACCACGTAGGCCATCGCCCCGGCATCGCGTGCGCGATCAACGAGTTCGCTCTGGGAGAATGCCGTGAGCATGACGATCGCGCAATTGTGCGTTTCCAAGATCCGATGGGCGGCAGTAATGCCGTCCATCCCCGGCATCTTGACGTCCATTACGATGAGCTCGGGGTCCAGTTCGTCAGCTAGCGCAATGGCTTGTTCACCATCGCCTGCCTGACCTACTACCTCGTAGCCAGCGCCCTCGAGAGTTTCGACGATATCCAAACGGATAAGGGTCTCATCTTCAACAACCAGAGTGCGAGCGCCTTGTGTGGCCTCGTCTGCTTCCTGTGCCATAACGTCTCCTTTGACCGGCAGCTGCCTACGGTCATTCACATAATCCCCTTCAAAAGAAGGGCAGTGCTCCCGGCGGGACTCGAACCCGCATGCCCGCAAGGGCGCTGCATTTTGAGTGCAGTGTGTCTACCAATTCCACCACAGGAGCTGATGCTAGGCGTAACGGATTAGCGTTTCGCCCATCTTATGCACGCGGATGGTATTGGTAGAACCAATCACACCAGCGGGCATCCCAGCCACGATAACGATACGATCGCCATCTTCAGCAAGGTTCATCTCACGGAGGAGATGATCAACCTGACCTACCATATCATCTGTGTGAAGCACGTGAGGAACCGTAAAGGTCTCAACGCCCCACGTCAACGCCAGCTGATTACGTACATCAGGTTCCGGAGTGAAGCATAGCAGAGGCAAACGGGCGCGAAGCCTCGCTACACGCCTCGCAGTCTGCCCCGACTGGGTGAAAACAACCACATACTTCACGCCAAGTGCTTCACCGATCTCCATGGCGGAACGCGTAATCACGCCGTTACGGGTGCGATGCAGATTCCCAAGTTCGGCGATCTGCTCAAGCCCGTGCTCCTCGGAGTAGGCAATGATGTTCGCCATTGTCTGCACACACTCAATCGGGTACAGGCCAACCGATGTTTCGCCAGAAAGCATCACAGCATCGGCACCATCGATGATGGCGTTTGCGCAGTCAGAAGCCTCGGCGCGGGTTGGGCGCGGGTTCTCAATCATCGATTCGAGCACCTGCGTGGCCACGATAACCGGCTTCGCCTTCTTGCGGCACAGATCAATCGCGCGCTTCTGAACGATCGGTACCTGCTCTAGCGGAACCTCAACGCCAAGATCTCCACGGGCAACCATGATCCCGTCGAATGCCCGAACAATCGCCTCGAGATTCTCTACAGCCTGCGGCTTCTCAATCTTCGCGATAACCGGGCGGCGCACGCCAACGGAATCCATAATTTCGTGGACATCTTCAATGTCCTTGGCATCCCGGACGAACGAGAGTGCCACGATGTCGCATCCGAAACGCAACCCCCAGTCCAGATCCTCACGGTCCTTCTCGGACAGTGCAGGAACGGAAACTGCAACGCCTGGCAGGTTAACACCCTTGTGGTCAGAGACGGGCCCGGGAACCTCAACAACCGTGTGAACTTCTGGACCCTCAACGGAAACGACGCGAACCGCGACCTTGCCGTCGTCGACGAGAATACGATCACCGGGGCTGCAATCACCCGGCAGGCCCTTGAACGTAGTAGAGACGAGTTCCTTTGTGCCAGGGACATCCTCGGTGGTGATGGTGAATTCGTCACCCACGTTCAGCTTCACCGGGCCGTCGGCAAACGTACCCAAGCGGATCTTGGGTCCCTGAAGATCCACAAGTACCGCGATCGGACGCCCGATGATCTCTGCTGCCTTACGAACTCGAAGAATGCGCTCCTCATGCTCCGCATGGGAGCCGTGGGAAGCATTGATTCGAGCTACGTTCATGCCCGCTCGGGCCAACTCTAGAATTTGCTCTTGGGTGGTTGTAGCCGGTCCAAGTGTGCACACAATCTTTGCTCGTCGCATGGTGTATATCCTACCTGAGGTACCAATCAAAGGAATGGTGTTGTTTGGTTGTACCAGACACACCGGCTCACAGCATGAGAGAAACGTCCTGAGCCTGAACCGGTGTGGGGAGTGACGTTGACCCGCGAAGGTACTTGTCCACGCCAGCCGCGGCTGCCCGCCCTTCGGAGATTGCCCACACGATAAGAGACTGCCCTCGGCCAGCATCCCCCGCCACAAACACGCCGGGAGTTGCCGTAGAGAAATCGGCGCCGCGCTCAACCCGGTTACGTTCGTCCGTTGTCAGGCCAAGCTGTTCCACCATGCCTTCCTTCGCAACTCCAAGGAATCCCATGGCAAGCAGCACGAGTTGCGCGGGGATGAGCCGCTCTTCGTCGTCGGTCTTAATACGAAGGTGACTCACAACCCCGTCCTCCCCCACGAACTCAACGGTAGCCGTGGAGTAGAGAGTAGTGCCTCCCTCAGCCATGGAGGTGGAGACCTTGTAGAGCTTCGGGAAAGTGGGCCAAGGCCAATTATCCGGGCGTTCGCTCGGCAACTGGGGCATGATCTCGAGCGACGTCACACTACGCGCGCCCTGCCGGACGGACGTACCGATACAGTCGGAACCGGTATCACCACCCCCGATGACAACCACGTCCTTGTCCTCAGCGGTCAATCCCACATCGGGAAGGCCATGAACCCGGCGTGTCGAATCCGTCAGGAACTCGACCGCTTGATGGATTCCGTCCAGCTGACGCCCTGGGACAGGAAGCTCGCGAGCCATCGGCGTGCCGGCGGCAACCACCACTGCGTCGTAACGCTGAAGAAGGTCGCGGGCGTTGACCTTTCCACCAACGTCAACCCCGGTGTAGAACACGGTTCCCTCCGTCCGCATCTGGTCCAGCCTGCGGTCCAGAACCGCCTTCTCCAGCTTGAACTCGGGGATACCGTAACGCAGGAGGCCGCCGATCTCATCGCTCTTTTCGTACACCGCCACGGTGTGTCCGGCACGGGTCAGCTGTTGCGCTGCCGCTAACCCCGCGGGCCCGGAGCCGATCACCGCCACAGTCTTGCCCGTCAGGTATTGGGGAACGTGCGGCTCTACAAGACCGGCTTTCCACGCCTCATCGATTATCGCGTGCTCCACAGCCTTGATAGTGACGGGTTCCTGATTGATACCAAGTACGCAACCTGATTCGCATGGGGCCGGGCACAGCCGGCCGGTGAACTCCGGGAAGTTGTTCGTAGCGTGCAGGTGCTCGATTGCTCCCGGTAGATCGTCACGCCACGTGAGATCATTCCATTCGGGGATTAGGTTGCCGAGTGGACAGGAAAAGTGGCAGAAAGGTATCCCGCAGTCCATGCAGCGCGATGCCTGTCGCTTGAGCTGAGCGGAATTATCCACCCTGCTATCCTCGATCTCCTTCCAATCCATGATGCGCACGGGAATGGCGCGCTCGGACGGTAGTTCGCGTTGACGATGCTTAAGAAATCCGCGTGGATCAGCCATGACTAGCCTCCATAATGTCGCTCCATACTGTGGCGTTGGTGATATCCAAGCCCTTAATTCGTGCGTCTTCAAGCGCAGCCGTAACCAGCGAATACTCGCGCGGTACTAGCTTGGTAAACCGCGACAGGTCTGCCATTGCCCGTTCGCCAGGCTCTGAGCCTGTCAGCTTGACGTGCTCTGTGAGGATTGCCGTTAATTGCTCGCGGTCCGCCGCGTTAAGGCCGGATTCGATGAACTGCCCGTCGGCCGCAGCTTCAGGGTTGAGCTTGCGCGAATCGAAGTCCCACACGTATGCGACACCGCCGGACATTCCGGCACCAAAGTTCCGCCCGGTTTGCCCCAACACAACCAGCACACCGCCGGTCATGTATTCGGCGCAATGATCACCAGCGCCCTCAGCCACAAGCGTGGCGCCGGAGTTTCGTACCCCGAAGCGCTCACCCACTTGACCTCTGACAAAAATCGATCCCGAGGTGGCACCGTAACCAATCACATTGCCTCCGATCACCTGTTCCTCGGCAACAAACGGGCTCTGCCCATCCGGGCGAATCGCGATCACTCCCCCGGAGAGCGACTTGCCCACGTAATCGTTAGCCTCACCGATGAGGGTTAGCCGAATTCCGTGTGGCAGCACGGCCCCGAAGGATTGCCCGGCCGCCCCCCTCAAGGTGATATCAATCGTTGCCGGCGGTAGGCCGTCTCCCCCATACTTCCGCGTCAGCTCGTAGCCCAGCATGGTTCCCGCGGTGCGATTGACGTTGTGAATAGGTAGGTCCAACTGGACGGGCTGGCCGTATTCCAAGGCCTCACGGCAGGAATCGATCAGCGTTTGGTCAAGCGCATGATCCAGCCCGTGATCCTGCCCCACGCTCTGGTAGAGGGTAGACGATGAATCCGGCTTGACCAGCACCGGAGCTAGATCCAGCCCGGATGCCTTCCAATGCGAGACCGCACGCCGGGCATCTATCAGCTCTACGCGGCCAACTGCCTCTTCGATTGACCGCAGCCCAAGAGAGGCAAGGATCTCTCGCACTTCCTGAGCGATGTACTCGAAGTACGTCGCTACATACTCAGGTTTGCCTGAGAACCGCTCGCGCAGTTCCGGGTTTTGAGTGGCCACACCCACCGGGCATGTGTCCTTGTGGCAGACGCGCATCATGACGCAGCCGGAAACAACTAGCGGAGCCGTTGCGAATCCAAACTCCTCAGCGCCCAGGAGTGCAGCGATAACTACGTCGCGCCCTGTCTTGAGCTGCCCGTCGGTCTGGACCACGATACGGTCACGCAGGTTGTTAAGCACCAAGGTTTGCTGGGTTTCCGCAAGACCAAGTTCCCAGGGCGCCCCGGCATGTTTGAGGGAGGTGAGTGGGGCGGCACCAGTCCCGCCATCGTGTCCGGAGATCAGGACAACATCCGAGTGTGCCTTTGCTACACCCGCCGCCACGGTTCCCACGCCTACTTCGGAGACCAGCTTCACATGGATTCTTGCACGCGGATTCGCGTTCTTTAGATCATGAATCAACTGAGCAAGATCTTCAATCGAATAGATGTCATGGTGTGGGGGCGGGGAAATAAGCTCCACTCCCGGCGTTGAATGTCGAACCTCCGCTACCCACGGGTACACCTTCTGGGCCGGTAGCTGGCCTCCCTCACCAGGCTTTGCGCCCTGTGCCATCTTGATCTGGATGTCTTCCGCATTCACCAGATATTCGCTGGTCACACCGAAGCGGCCCGATGCCACCTGCTTGATCGCGCTTCGCCGCGAGGCATCGTAAAGACGCTCGGGCAATTCGCCGCCCTCACCAGTGTTCGAGCGCGCACCGATCCGGTTCATCGCCACAGCGAGAGTCTCGTGCGCCTCTTGCGAGATAGAGCCGTAAGACATCGCCCCTGTAGAAAAACGCTTCACAATGGATTCAACGCTCTCCACCTCATCGATCGGGATCGGATCCAGTTCGCCTTCCTTAAGGCGAAACAAGCCGCGCAACGTCATGAGCTTTTCAGCCTGATCGTTGATCTTCTGCGTGAACTTTTTGAACAGTGGATAAGATTGGGTCCGAGTAGAGTGTTGGAGCAAGAACACGGTTTCTGGGTTGAAGAGGTGCTCCTCACCTTCACGCCGCCACTGGTATTCGCCGCCAACTTCAAGTTGGCGGTGGGCTGGAGATATTCCCGACGACGGATAGGCGCGTCCGTGACGCTCCGCCAGTTCGTGGGCGATCACGTCCAGTCCAACACCCCCTAGCGGGCTCGCCGTACCTGTGAAGTAGCGGTCCACGACCGCTTGGGACAGACCAACCGCTTGGAACACCTGTGCGCCGCGATATGAGGCCACTGTGGATATGCCCATCTTGGACATCACTTTGAGGAGTCCTGACCCAAGCCCACGGATCACGTTCTGCACGGCCACTTCCGGCTCCACGGCGATCTCTCCCGTGCGAACCATGTTTTCCGCCGATTCAAGCGCAAGGTAGGGATTTACGGCGGTAGCGCCGTAGCCGATCAGAAGGGCCACGTGGTGCACTTCCCTCACGTCCCCAGCCTCCACGAAGATCGCAACCTTCGTGCGAGTTTGCCGGCGCACCAGGTGATGGTGAACGGCGCTCGTAAGAAGTAACGAAGGGATTGGCCCCATCTCGGCGCTGGAATCGCGATCCGAGAGGACTATGAAGGCAACGCCATCCTCAATTGCAGCGTCAATATCGCGGCAAATCTGATCAATAGCTCCCTTGAGCGATTCCTCGCCACCTGAGACTCGGTAAAGTCCCGAGAAGGTCTGAGCACGCAGACCTTTGCCCTGTTCTGGGTAACGCCCGATCGTGCGAATCTTGGCAAGCTCATCGGAGTGAAGGACTGGATAGTCAACGATAAGCTTTCTCGCGTGCTCAGGCACCTCAGACAGAAGATCCGGTTCGGGGCCGGCCACGGAGGCAAGCGATGTCACAAGCTTCTCGCGAATGGCGTCAAGAGGCGGATTGGTCACCTGAGCGAACTGCTGACTGAAATAATCGAAGATGAGGCGTGGGCGCTCCGAGAGTACCGCGATGGGAGTGTCAGTACCCATCGAACCTTTGGGTTCAGAGCCAGAGACCGCCATCGGCTTAATGAGCATCCTCAGCTCCTCGTCGGTGTACCCGAACGCCTGCTGGCGGCGTACCACCGAGGCACGAGAGTGATCCACGTGTTCACGATCCGGCAGGTCAGTTAACTGAACGCTATGTTCAGCAAGCCACTCGCCATAGGGTGCGCGGCCAGCCAAACCTTCCTTGATCTCCTCGTCCTCAACCACGCGGTGAGCATGAGTATCCACGAGGAACATCTTGCCTGGGGCAAGCCGTCCCTTCCTGACGATATTCTCTGCGGGGATATCCAGCACGCCAGCTTCGGATGCCAGCACCACTAGGCCGGAGTCACTCACCCAGAAGCGTCCCGGACGCAGGCCGTTGCGGTCCAGTACGGCCCCTACCTGCGTGCCATCGGTGAAGGTAATGGACGCAGGCCCATCCCACGGCTCCATCATCGTGGCGTGATACCGGTAAAAGTCACGTAGTTTAGGATCCATGTCCGTATGGAGCGGCTCTGGGATCATCATCCGTACGGCGTGAGGCAGTGAGCGCCCAGCCAGATGCAAGAGTTCCAAGACCTCATCGAAGCTGGCCGAATCGGATGCGCTCATCGAGTTGACGGGCAGAAGCTGGCTTATATCACCAAGTAGCTCGCTGGACATTCCGCTCTCGCGCGCAGACATCCAATTGCGGTTGCCCCGCACTGTATTGATCTCACCGTTGTGCGCAACCAGCCGGAACGGCTGTGCGAGCGGCCAAGACGGGAATGTATTCGTGGAGAAGCGCGAGTGTACAACCGCGATAGCCGAGGCGAACAGGGAGTCCTGTAAGTCTAGGAAGAAAGGCTCGAGCTGTTTCGTGGTGAGCATGCCCTTGTACAGCAAGGTCCGGCAGGAAAGCGAGGCGAAGTAGGTCCCGGCGATCTCAGCGCGTTTGCGGAGCCGGAACGCCCTCCGGTCCAACTCGATACCCGAGCTCCCGTGCACATCACGGACAAATATCTGGCGGAAGGTGGGCATGGAGCCAAGCGCCGTGGGGCCGATCATGGAAGGATCCACCGGTACAGTGCGCCAGCCAAGGACCTCTAGGCCTTCATCCGCGGCAATCTCCTCGATCTGTGCAACCGCCCCGGAGCGCTCGCCAACTGCAGGAAGAAAGGCCATACCCACGGCATAGGCTCCGAGTTCAGGAAGATCGAAGGGCACGGCCGCACGCATGAATTCGTCGGGTACCTGGACGAGAATGCCCGCGCCGTCGCCGCTGTTTTCCTCAGCGCCTACCGCACCACGATGGTCCAAGTTCTCAAGCGCGGTGATGCCCATTTGAACGACGGATCGTGACTGATCCCCATGGAGATCTGCAATAAAGGCAACTCCACACGCATCGTGCTCATACTCGGGACGATATAACCCGTTCATTACGCCTCCTGACACTAAGTAACAAGGCAATAAAATAATGCGGGCAGGCCATCTCAAATGGCTGCCCGCATTCTGAACAGAGTCAAAACAGTTTCAGGAACGTTACGGTTTTGTTTCGGAGGGCGTGGGCCCTTCTCCTTCGCCGTGCCCACTGGGGCTTTCCGTGCTCTCTTCGGAGTCCCCGCCCGATCCGGCTGCAACCCGCGCTGCTTCAAACTTTTCTCGGGCCTCTTGGCTCAGCCAGATGTCATTGCGTTCGGGGTTCTTCTTGTAGAGCCTGCGCAGGATCACTAACGCTGCCGCCGCGACACAGAATGAGATGAGGGAAGTCCATACATTGAGACGAAGTCCCAAAATGTGATGTGCGTTATCTATGCGCAGCATCTCTATCCATACTCGGCCCGCGGTGTAAACCATCCCGTAGGCAGCAAAGAGCTGACCTGCCACTAGGTCAAAGCGCTTTTCGATCAATACCAGGAGCGCTGCCCCCGCGAGGCACCACAGCGATTCGTAAAGGAAGGTGGGGTGGAAAGTAGTCCCGGCGGGGTATCCCCCCACAATATGTTGAGGATCAATCTCAAGAGCCCAAGGTACGTCAGTCGGGCTTCCATAGAGTTCCTGATTGAAGTAGTTCCCCCATCTACCGAGGGCCTGCGCAACTAATAGAGCCGGTGCTAACGCGTCCGCCATGGGCAGCATCCGAAGCCCTCTGCGCCTCATCGCGATGAATACACCTACTCCTCCGAGTGCGATGGCTCCCCAAATTCCGAGGCCGCCCTCCCAGATGTAGAAGGCGCGCCACGGGTCCTTGCCCTCTCCAAAGTAGAGTTGGTAATCGGTGATGACGTGGTAGATACGTCCGCCCAAGATACCGAAGATAACGGCCCAAATCGCGATATCGATACTGACCTCGTCCGGTCCGCCCTTCTTGCGGTACCGCCGATCCATCATCCACCATGCGACAACAATGCCGAGGATGATCGCGATGGCATAGGCACGCAGAGGGAACGGGCCGATCGACCATTCAGCCTGGGCCGGCGATGGAATAGATAGTCTCATTCCCCGTGTGCTCCAGCCGCTAGCTGTTCCGCGGTCTCACGCAGCGAGGCCAGCGCGGTTGGCTCATCCTCCTCGAATAGGCATCGGACCATCGCAGATCCAACGATCACACCATCGGCGTATGCCGCTACCTCACGCGCCTGAGCGGGCGTGGACACTCCAATACCCATACAGACTCTCTCGGCCCCAGCCGCGCGAGTGCGCTCAACGAGCTTGCGTGCCCCTTCATCGATAGAGTCCCGCGTACCCGTCACCCCCATCGTTGAGGCGGCATACACGAATCCGCGCGAAGCCGCGGCCGTCGCGGCCAAGCGCCGATCGCGAGAAGACTGGGCCACGAGGAAGATCCGGTCCAGATCGTATTGGTCCGATGCCGCGATCCAATCGCCTGCTTCATCGGGAATGAGATCGGGCGTGATCAGCCCGGCTCCTCCGGCACTTGCGAAGTCGCGAGCGAAGTCTTGAACGCCATACCGGAAGATCAGGTTGTAATACGTCATGATGAGCGGGACAGCGCCGGTGTTCGCAACCGCCTCCACGTTGGCAAAAACATCCCGAACCCGAAACCCATTGGCCAAGGCCCGTTGGCCAGCCACCTGAATGGTTCCGCCGTCCATCGTCGGATCGGAGTATGGCAGGCCGATCTCTATGATGTCTGCTCCGGCCTTCGCCAGTTCTTGCGCGGCTCGGACGCTTCTCGCGCCGTCGGGGAAGCCTGCTGGGAGGTATCCGATGAAGGCGGCAGTGTTTTCGCCCTTGCGAACATCAATCGCTTCACCTGTTCTCACAGTTCCACTCCCTTTCCCTCAATGCCGAAGTAATCCATCGCCGTGGATACGTCCTTATCGCCGCGCCCGGACAGGCTCACCAGAATCGTCGGAGATTCGCCGGCCTCTTGCGCCTTCTGTCCAAGTTGAGTGGCTCCCGCCAACGCGTGAGCCGATTCGATCGCGGGAATAATCCCCTCTTGAGCGAGAAGCCGGAAGGCCTCCATAGCGTCGTCGTCGTCAATCGGAACATACTCGGCCCTCCCAATTTCTGAAAGCCAAGCGTGCTCGGGCCCAACGCCCGGGTAATCCAGCCCGGCAGAAATGGAGTGGGACTCGATCGTCTGGCCGTCCTCATCTTGCATCAGGTAGCTTCTCGAGCCCTGGAATACACCCAAACTGCCGGCGTTTATGGACGCAGCCGTCCGCCCGGAACTAATTCCCGATCCCCCGGCCTCAAATCCATATAGCTGAACGGATGGATCATCCAAGAACGCATTGAACATACCAATTGCATTCGAACCGCCGCCAATGCAGGCGCACACCATATCCGGAAGCCGCCCTGTTAGCTCTAGTACCTGAGCGCGGGCTTCCTCGCCGATGACCTTCTGGAGGTCGCGCACCAAACTTGGGAACGGATGTGGCCCGGCGGCTGTGCCGAAAATGTAGTTAGTTGTATCCACGTTGGTTACCCAATCGCGGAACGCCTCATTGATGGCATCCTTGAGCGTGGCCGATCCGGCGGTCACGGAGATAACCTTCGTACCCAGAAGCTCCATGCGAGCCACGTTCAGCGCCTGACGGCGCACATCCTCTGCGCCCATGTAGATCGTGCAGTCCAGCCCAAGGAGCGCAGCGGCCGTAGCCGTGGCAACGCCGTGCTGCCCCGCCCCAGTTTCGGCAATCACTCGCGTCTTGCCAACGGAACGCGTCAGCAACGCCTGCCCCAGTACGTTGTTGATCTTGTGTGAACCGGTATGGTTCAGATCCTCGCGCTTGAGGATGACGCGGGCGGCGCCACAGTGCGCGGCAAACTTTGGAACCTCGGTGATAATCGAGGGACGCCCTGAATACGTGCGATTGAGATGATCAAGCTCGCTACGGAACTGCGGATCCACCTTGAGAAGGTCCCAGGCCTGCGTTAGGTCATCGAGCGCTGTCATCAGGGCTTCCGGCAGGTATTGACCTCCGAATTCTCCAAAGTACGGCCCATTCACGCCACTGAGTGTCTCGCTCACGTTACCTCTCCATTGCATCGAGTGATGGGTGTTGGCCAATGGCCACCATGTCACGGATAGACGCCGCAGGGTCGCCGCTTGTCACAAGCGCTTCGCCCACCAGCACGGTGTCGGCGCCGCAGCGCGCATAGTTCATAACGTCCTGCGTTCCGCGCACCCCAGATTCGGCCACGCGAATAACATCGTGCGGTAGCACGTCAACAACCTGCTCGAACACGCCACGGTCAACATCCAGTGTTTTGAGATCGCGGGTGTTTACGCCGATCACCCGTGCGCCGGCATCGATAGCCCGCAGGGCTTCGTCCCGATCGTGGGCCTCAACTAGGGCAGTCATCCCGAGGGAATGTACACGCTCGATGTAGGAGGTCAGGACTGTCTGTTCAAGGGCAGCCACGATGAGAAGAACTATATCCGCACCGTGGGCGCGCGCCTCCCATATCTGATAGGGAGTTACTACAAAATCCTTGCGCAAGACCGGTATATCCACGGCCGCGCGTACTTTGTCCAGATCTGCCAGAGAGCCCTTAAAGCGCCGCTCCTCCGTCAACACGGAGATGGCCGCGGCACCGCCTGCCTCGTAGGATGCGGCAAGGGCAGCTGGATCAGCGATCTGTGCGAGGGCGCCCTTAGATGGGCTGGAACGCTTGCATTCAGCAATGATCGTCACACTGCGGTGTTCCCCTCCGCGAAGCGCCGCCTCTGCGTTCCGGGCGCTGGGGATCCGAGAGGCGCGTTCCTTAAGCTGATCAAGACTCACACGGGCTTCGCGTAGCGCGAGATCCTCGCGCACGCCAGCGATGATTTCATCGAGCACTGTCATGCTTCCTCCATCCCTAGGGCTTCACCATATCGTGAGAGCCCTGCCTTCTCACCGCTGTGTCCACCGGCGCCCAGCGTTCCAGCAATCTGAATTGCACGAACGGCAGCCGCCGCCTTATTCCGAGTCTCAATAAACTCCGTCTCGGGCACCGAATCGGCCACAATACCAGCACCCGCCTGAACGGATGCCCTCCCATGGGAAAGCACACCGGTTCGAATGGCGATGGCCAGGTCCGCATTGCCTGAAAAATCAAAGTACCCGATGACCCCACCGTAGATGCCCCGGCGTGCTACTTCCAAACTGTCAATAAGCTCGATCGCCCGCGGCTTTGGCGCACCCGAGAGAGTACCCGCGGGGAAGGTTGCCGCCAAGCAGTCAACCGCAGTCTTATCGTGCGCAAGCTCGCCGGTAACCGTGGAGGAAATATGCATGATGTGGCTAAAGCGCTTAACCTCCATGAACTCCACAACTTCCACCGTTCCGGGCTGGCACACCTTGGCGAGGTCGTTGCGTGCTAGATCCACCAACATTACGTGCTCCGCAATCTCCTTGGGATCTTCAAGCAGTTCATCGGCTAGATCCCGATCCTCGCTGGGAGTTGCCCCCCGGGGGCGGGAGCCGGCAATCGGGAAGGAGGTAAGCTGCCCATCGTCCAAACGCATGAGCGTTTCGGGCGAGGATCCCACCACCGCGAACCCTTCGTCCGTCCCATCTGCCAGTTTGAGGCAGTACATGTAGGGGCTTGGATTGATCGTCTTAAGAACTCGATAGACGTCCAGCGGATCGGCATCACAGGTGATATCAGCTCGCTGAGAAAGTACAACCTGAAATACCTCGCCATCTCTGATCGCCTCCTTACCCGCTCGTACGGCATCCTCATACAATGGTTGCGGCGTCCGTAGGACCGGGTCAGTGGCCTCATCGCCGCCCACGCCCACGGCATGGAGAGATTCCGGGCGATCTAGCGCCGCCTCCATTTCACCCAATCGAGCCACGGCCCGATCGTATGCTTCGTCCACCCCGGTCTCGCGATTATTCGAGTTCACCGCGTTGGAAATAAGCCAGATCGTTCCCTCATGGTGATCAACCGCCACCATTTCAGTCACGAGGCACATAACCGCGTCCGGTGTGTCCAGTTCGGCCGGGGCGGAACGCCGCAGATTCGGCTCCCAATCGAACACCGTGTCCCATCCGAGCGCACCCACGAGCCCACCGGTGAGCGGTGGGAGCCCGCCAATCGATTCAGTATGCAGCTCATCCAGCGCTGAACCTAGAAGCTCCGTTGTGGTCCCGGATAGTTTCAGGCCCTGGGGAACCTCGCCGATCCATTCGGCCACCCCTGCCCGCGCCACGAGTTGGGCCTGCGACCGCACGCCCACGAAAGACCAGCGCGTCCATGCCCCATCAAACTCGGCGGATTCCAGAATGAAGGTGCCGGTTCCCTGAGCGAGGCGGCGGTAAATACCAACGGGCCCGGGATCGTCCACCAGCAGCTTCTTGACCACCGGAATGACTCTGCGGCCCCGAGCGAGCTCGCCGAACTCCCCACGCGACGGCCATACGCTGCCCCAAGTTGGTGCCATTACTCCGCCTGTCCCACGACGGCCGGAATCTCCCCGCCCGCTTCGAAGCATGAGCGCGTACCCGTGTGGCACGCTGCCCCCACTTGGATGGCGCGAACCAAAATACAATCCCCGTCGCAATCGAGCCGCACTGACTGCACAAGCTGGATGTGGCCGGAGGTGTCCCCCTTGCGCCAATATTCTTGCCTGGAGCGGGACCAGAACCAGACCCGACCAGTAGAAAGCGTGCGGGCCAGCGCCACATCGTTCATATAGCCCACCATCAGTACTTGATCGTTTTCGGCATCCTGAACTACCGCGGCAATCAACCCAGCCTGATCGAACTGCAAACGTTCCTGTAAACCGTTTGGTAAGTTATCTGACATCGTCACCTCACCTCGAATCCCTCGCTGGCCAAATGATCCTTGACCTGCGCGATGCTTAACGTGCCGAAGTGGAACACGGACGCGGCAAGAACGGCGTCTGCCCCGGCGCGTACGGCCTCCGCAAAATCCTCGACCTTACCCGCCCCACCCGAAGCGATGAGCGGAAGGCGCATCGTCTCGCGCACACGAGAAGTCATCTCTAGGTCAAACCCGGATTCGGTCCCATCGGCGTCCATCGAATTGAGGAGAATCTCCCCGGCGCCCAGTTCCTGGCCCCGATGCGCCCACTCCAGCGCGTCTATTCCTGTGCCGCGCTTTCCCGCGTGTGTGGTTACTTCGTAGCCGGATGGCGTGCGGGTATCGCCGGTAACTCGCCGGGCATCTACGGACAGAACCACCACTTGGTTTCCGAACTGATCCGCGATCTCTGTGATGAGTTCCGGGCGCCCCACTGCCGCACTATTGATCTCGATCTTGTCCGCTCCTGCTTCCAAGAGCACCCGCACATCTTCAACGCTGCGGATGCCTCCGCCTACCGTGAGAGGGACAAACACCTGCTCGGCCGTCTGTCCCACAACATCCAGCATGGTTCCGCGTCCATCTGCCGTGGCAGAAACGTCTAGAAAGGTGATTTCGTCCGCCCTGTGGACGTCGTAGAGTCTGGCAAGTTCCACGGGATCTCCGGCATCCCTCAGATTCCTAAAGTTGACACCCTTGACAACTCGGCCACCCGAGACATCAAGGCATGGAATTACACGTATGGCGGGACTCATCGCGCTCCTTTCGTCCTTGGATAGGGTACCCCGGATATGCTGGTGGGCATGTTCGCGTCCAGCTCTCAGGCAGCCCCCTTGATCGCCAACGCACTGGGCGCCACCACTCTTCCGCGCCATGCCGTGCTCGCTATCGATGGGCGGACGGGATCGGGGAAGACCACATTGGCAGGGCAGCTAGCCAAGGAGCTCGCGCCCAAGTATTCGGTGTGCCGTGTGGAGGTGGAGCGCCACATTGAGGGATGGGCGGGACTCGCTTCCGGCCTTCGCGACCTTGCCCGGGGCCCGATTCCCCAGTTCCGGGCGGCTGGAGCTTGCGAGCTCCCGGTGTGGGACTGGCACGCTGACGCATGGGGCCAAGTTGAACGTGTGCCCGCTCAGGGCATCGCCTCCGTCATGCTCCTTGTTGGTTGTGGGTCTTCGAGCCGCGCCCTCGCCCCGCTATTGGATGGCTCGATCTGGCTGGATGCGCCGAGGGATCTGCGCAAACAGCGCGTGACCAGCCGGGAGGGATCGCCCGATTCGTGGTGGGAGATGTGGGAAACTCAGCACACGGAACTACTTGAGCAGTGGGATAGTGCATCCCACGCCACGTGGCGGGTTAGTGAGTTGTCTGGATCGTAGCCAGAATGTCCACGATGATCACCAAGTCGCCATCGCCTCGGGCCTGGGCGCTTGGCACAAGAATCACCAGTCGCGAACCCACATTTTGATCGGTAATCCCAGTATGCAAGCCCGTCATGACGTCCTGAAGATTCGCGGAGATGGGTCCACTGTCCTGCCAGGAAGATTCCGTCACCTTGCCCTTAGAATCGGCCACGAGGTATTGCATGATCACCGTGTCCGTGGCATCCACCTGAGTTCCGGCCCCCTGAATAAGGGGAACTACCTCAAGATCGGGGATCTCTCCTCCGCCAGATGCTATGCCGGGCATTGTTCCACGAGCTTCGGTAAGCTTGGGCATCCCCTTGGGTTTCGGGTCCGGTATAGAGATATCTTCGCCTTGAGCGGTGGTGGGAAGGAGATCGACGACGACGATTTCTGCTCCCTCAGCCCCGCTGGTCAGGCCTGGGCGCGTGATCAGGAGCCGGGTGCCTTCCTTTTCGCCAGCTACTTGAGAAGAGAGTTCTCCCAACCCCTCCTCATCCACGGCGGTCAGGCGCACCGCGCCCGTATTGTAGGAGTCAATGATCGAACCATCACGCGAATCGAAGGAGGTAGCGCGCATCAGCACATACGAATCTTCTTCGAGGGCTCGGCCGTCGCCCTCGATCAACACATCTTTCGTGACGGCTTCCGGGGCGGCAGAACCCGCCACGGAGATCGTGACGGGGGCGCCGAAATTTCCATTGACCGTCACGTCTAGGGGCTGATCACCCGAGCAGGCGGTCAGTCCCACCAGCACCAGAACTAAGGCGAGGATCAGCCGCTGCACAGTTAGATCTCCGCCATCAAAGAATCGGCGGCCTCATCCACCGTGGCAAACGGATCCTTGAGAACAACGCTTCGGGCACCCTGAGCCTCCATGAGCCGGAGGTTCATCCAGTCCGCCATATAATCACGGCGTCCATCTTGTGCCCGCGAGACAAACTCGCCACGAATCTTTGCACGAGTGGTCTGCGGTGGCACCGTCATGGCGCGCTCTGCGATGCCTTCAGGAAGGAGAGTACGCAAAAGACCGCCCTGTTCCATCGATCCGCGAAGGCCATTGGCCGTAATGTCGTGGTAGGCGAGGTTCAGCCGAGCGATCCGCGGATCGGCGAACGTGAGCCCGCCGCGATCGCAGTACCGCGAGAATAGGTTAAGCTTTGCCGCCCAATCGATCTCCGTGACAATTCCCGAGTAGTCACCGGAATCCACGGCGTCGATAGCCCGTCCCCATAGATCCAAGAGGTACGTGCGTGTTTCGTCTAACTCATACCCTTTGCGATCAAGGTGGTTGAGCGCGGCGTCCCGGGTTCTACGCTGGATATCAATGGGGGTGGTGGTTCCACCGGATTCCAGTTCCAGCGGCGTCTGTCCGCTCAGGTCCGCGCTTGTTGCTCTGATCGCCTCCATTGGCTCCGCAAGAGCCAAGTTGGGAAGGATCCCGCCGTCCTCAATCATGATGAGGATCGCCTCAGTGGCAGCAACTTTAAGGGCCGTAGTGGTCTGGGCAATGTTGGAATCACCCACGATCACGTGCATTCGACGGTACTTTTCGGCATCACCGTGCGGTTCGTCCCTCGTGTTGATCATCGGACGTGAACGGGTGGAGGCAGATGAAATGGCGTCCCACATCTGCCGGGCGCGCTGGGAAAACTCGTAACGTACGGACCCGTCGTCGCCCCTCGCAAGGTGCCCTGCACCCGTACATATCTGGCGGGTCACGAAGTAGGGAACCATGGAGGAAATACGCGAGCGGTAATCCGGACGGCGGCGTACCAAGTAGTTTTCGTGGCAACCGAATGAATTTCCCTCCGCATCCAAATTGTTCTTGAAGAGGTGGATCCGGCCAGCCAGCCCCTCGGATTCAAGCGAGGTGTTCGCCTGAGCCGCCAAATCCGCAAAGAGAAGCTCGCCAGCCCGATCGTTGGCGAGGAGGTCATCAACCGAATCGCACTCTGCGGTTGCGTATTCGGGATGAGAACCTACATCGAGGTACAGCCGCGCGCCGTTACCCAGAAATGTGTTCGTCGAACGGCTCTGCGCGATGACAGGCCGGAACAGGCGCTGAGCGCTCTCTTCGGGATCGAGCGGCGGGGTGCCACCATTCATCGAAGCACAGGTGATCCCATACTCCGTCTCGATACCCATGACGCGACGTGGAATCACTGTCCGCCCTTTTGAACGAAGCCCTGAACAAACGCGGAAGCGTTCGTCTCAAGAACCGAATCGATCTCATCGAGCAGGGAATCTACCTGAACGTTCTGTACCTGAGCCTGTGGCAGCTCCTCCTGAACGGACTCTTCCTGCTGGCGGCGCGGTTGCGCAAATTCTTGACTTGACATGCTTTTCTCCTAGCTATGGGTGCCTGTAAGGCGGACGAGGAAATCCTCGATGGACGTCGAGTTCTCGAGCATCGGGCCAATCAGCTCATAGATAGCTCGAGCTGGGCGTGGCGTGGGTATGCGAACAAGGTCCTGATAACCCGGAATATCCAAAGTAATGCCATCCCATCCGGCGCTGGACACATTATCGGGATACTTCTCGATGAGGCCACCTCGCAGGTACGCCCGTGTTGTTTCAGGAGCGTGATAGGCCGCGTAGGCCACCTCTCCGGGAGAGAATATACGCTCGATCTTGCCAGCTGCATCGAGCCGCGCAACGATAGAGCGCTCCGGGCGCAGATCGTGCCACTGCAGATCGAGGGCACGAAGTTTATCGTTATCCCAGGTCAGTCCACTGCGGGCCCGCATCGACTCCAACAACTGGTACTTGGCAACCCATTCAACTTGACCGCTGGCGGAGAAGGGATCAGTGCGCAGAGCGTCGAGCACTTCCTGCCATCGAGTGAGGATCTCCGTCGTATCGAAATCCGGTTCTCCCCTGCGCTCGATCGCCGCGCGGACCACGTCAAGGTAAACCTGTTGGATATCGAGTGCCGTGCGCTCCGATCCGTCATGCATTTCCAGCTTGACCTTAAGGCTGGGATCTTGGGAAACAATCCACGTTGCCGTAACCGGATCATCCAACATAAGGGAGTCAAGATCCAGTGGAATCTCGCCAGTTTCCAAGAGCCATAGCACGAGCGAGGTGGTTCCAACCTTCAGCAGGTTGGACACATCAAACAGATTCGCGTCTCCCCCAATTACGTGGAGACGGCGCCACTTGGCGGCGTCCGCGTGGGGTTCGTCCCGGGTGTTAATTATCGGGCGGTTGAAGGTGGTTTCTAGGCCAACATCGTTTTCCACGTAATCAGCGCGCTGGGAAATCTGGAAGCCCGCGCCCTCGCTCCGTTGGCCAAGGCCCACACGGCCGGTGCCACAGATAATCGGACGGGTCACGAAGAATGGCGTCATATAGCGAATCACATCCGCAAATGCCACCTCGCGGCGCATCAGATAATTCTCGTGGGAGCCGTAGGCCGCGCCCTTACCATCCACGTTGTTCTTATAGAGCAAGATCTCCCGGCCCGAGCGCTTTGCGAAGTCCATCGCCTCGCGCATGACAGTTTCGCCCGCGCGATCCCACAACACCGCTTCCCGAGGATTCGAGGTTTCCGGGGAGGAATACTCCGGGTGAGCATGATCCACGTACAGGCGCGCGCCATTGGTTAGTACTGCGTTGGCCGCACGAGGGTGAACGTATTCTCCCTCCCGGGGCCGCGCCACGTTTTGGAGATAGGTACCCGATGGAGCAAGTTGATTAGGGTCATCGGTGAGCTGGGAGGGATGGGCAGCGGCGCGTTCTAGGCGGTAGCCGCGGGCATCGTTGAGGGGATCCTCGCCGTGGAAGTCCCACTGGACTCCTCCACGTCCCCCCGCGGATGAGCCGGCCGCGGCGTAGCCCTCCACAATATTGGCCGATAGCTCGATCGCGTTCGCGTATGGATCGGTAGGCTCCAGTACTCCATACTCTGTTTCCATACCGATAATACGTTTGGCCGTCATGAAAACTCCTCAGATCAGCTCATCGGGAATGACATTGTTCCACTCGTTAACTCCGCGGCCGGAGGCCTCTGGACTAGCTATGAGCGGGCTACCGCCACCAATCGGGCGTACCATCGTGACCCGTTCGCTGCGGGAACGGCCGTTCACACGGGCCCATTCGTCGGGATTGGTGATGGTGGCAATCTCTTCGTTTTCCCGGGTCTCTTCAGCGGTAGCGGCAAGCATGTGTTCGATCTTGAGCCCGCGCTCCCCCGTGGAGAGCAGGTCCTTGATGGCGTGCTTCTTGGCCCGATCAACAATCGCGGCCATCATGGCACCGGAAACGAACTCGTCAATGTAGAGGATTTCACGCTCACCATTGGCGTAATGCACCTCAACATATTCGTTTTCCGGCTCGTGGGCGAAAAGCTTATCGGCGGTCGCCTTGCGCAGCGCTGAAGCTGCCTCCTCGGCGCTACCGTAACGCTCGATCTCCTTTTCGTGGATCGGCAACGAGCTCGTGAGGTACCGCGCGAGGATATCCACACATCCCTCGTACTTCGGACGCTCGATCCGAATCTTTACATCCAGCCTGCCCGGGCGCAGGATCGCCGGATCGATCATATCCTCACGATTAGACGCGCCAATCACGATCACGTTATCGAGTTGTTCTACGCCGTCAATCTCCGCCAAGAGCTGCGGCACAACGGTGGTCTCAACATCCGAGGAGATACCCGATCCGCGGGTCCGGAACAGGGCCTCCATCTCATCGAAGAAGATCACCACAGGAATACCATGGGCGGCCCGGTCCCGTGCCCTAGAAAAGATCTCACGGATCTGACGCTCAGTTTCACCCACGTACTTATCCAGTAGCTGAGGCCCCTTGATGTTCAAGAAGTAGGAGCGAGCGGTTTCCGCGCCGGACCTCGCCGCCGCGTTGTGCGCCAAAGATGTGGCGACGGCCTTGGCGATGAGGGTTTTTCCGCATCCAGGAGGGCCGTACAGGAGTACTCCCTTCGGCGGCTTGAGGCCATGCTCACGATACAGCTCCGGCTGCTCGAAAGGCAGCTCCACGGTGTCTTTAATCTGCTCGATCTGAGGGCCAAGGCCGCCGATATCTTCGTAGGAGACATCTGGGACCTCTTCGAGCAGAAGGTGCTCAACGTCGGGACGCTCCACGTGCTCCAAGATGAAGCCGTTGCGCAGATCAGCCAGCATCGTGTCGCCCACTCGCAACCTATCGGGATCCAGTCTCCCCGCGATGTGAACGATCCGGGATTCGTCCTGATGGATGCGAACTAACACCCGCTGCTCGTCAATCACCAGCTCAATCTGAACGATCGAGCCCGTATCCTCGTAACCAGCCGCTCCCACTACAACCAACTGCTCGTTGAGCCGGAGTTCTTGGCCCGGCCGCAAATCGCGTAGATCCACACGAGAGCTTGCCGCAAGGTTCATCTTTCGCCCGCCCACCAGCGCATCCACTGAGTGATCTTCGTGGCGGGCAACAATGAACGTGCCGAAGGATGCAGGTGGCCGCGACAACGCGGTGAGTTGTTCGCCCATATCCTGAAGGCGATCGCGGGCCGCGACGAGCGAGGAAGAGAGCCGTTCGTTCTTTTCCTCGAGGGAAATAACCTGCTGGCGAAGCTCATAAAGTTCGCTTGGACCTGGCTGGCTCATCACTGCCTTTCGTTGACTGTCGTCTCACTTTAGAACATGGGCAACGTTCTTGCCGTGGTCTGAATGACACTATCTATCCCGCAACTCAGCCTCAATCCTTTCGCTTACGGCTTTCCCGTGCGCTCCCGGATCTGACTTACCCGTTTCCTCGACATCGGCTCGATGAGCAACATCGCGCCGAACGCGCCGAAGCTTTTTCGGAGAGATCGCGCGTTCACCAATCTCTTCTTCCCACGCCAGTGGCTCGGAATGAGCAGCTTTGGCTGGCCGCCGCGAGAGGACTAGCGGGTCAGACTGCGGGGATAGTCTACGCGCCACCACGAGGAAGCCGGTGTGGGCGACCATTCGGTGATCCGGCCGCACTGATAAACCGTCAAGATGCCACGTTCGCACGAGGGTTTCGGAGGCTACCGGCTCCGTAAAATTCGAACTGTCCCGCAGTTCCTCGACGAAGCGGGACATCTGGGTAGTAGTTGCAACATAGGCCAATATGACGCCTCCGGGGCGCAGCGCGTGCGCGGCACCTTCAAGCATCTCCCACGGTGCCAGCATGTCCAGTATCACCTGATCGCGATCATCCTGCGGAAGGCTAGCCAGTGCCTCGTCCGCTTCACCGATCTCCACACTCCAAGGAGGGACATTGGCGCCGTACCAGGATGTGACGTTGCCCTGCGCGATCTCCGCAAACTCCGAGCGGCGTTCCACGGACAGCACATGGCCCTCATAGCCGGCCGCCCCCAGCAACGAGAGTGTGAGCGCCCCAGATCCCAGTCCCGCCTCGAATACACGTGAGCCGGGGAAAACATCCGCCGTATGGACGATCTGGGCAGCATCCTTGGGATAGATCACCGTGGCGCCCCGAGGCATGGAAAGCACGTAGTCCGAAACCAGCGGGCGCAACGCCAAAAAACGCCTGCCTTCTCCCGCCTCGATTACCGTTCCCTCGTCCGCTCCGATCAGTTCGGAGTGCCGGAAGGAGCCGCGGGTTGATTGAAAGAAACCTTTGTGCGTCAGCGATATCGTGTACTGGCGTCCCTTCGGGTCGGTTAACTGGACGCGTTCACCGGCTCGGAAAGGTCCGCGACGAAGCTCTGCACTACTCATGACTCCCAATTGTAGTGGGAGGCGCGCGTTAGGCTTGCACCATGAGTTTCCATGCCGCGCTTTCGCCGTCACGCACCAAGGACTTTCGCCAATGCCCGCTACTTTTCAGGCTCCGCACAATCGATCGTCTGCCCGAACCACCATCGGTTGAGGCGTTGCGGGGCACGCTCGTGCACGCCGTCTTAGAGCACCTCTTTGACGCGGATCCCGCGCAGCGAACTGAGGAAGCTGCTCAGAGCCTTCTTGAGCCTCAGTGGCGGGAGCATGTAGAGAAATCTCCAGAAGATGAGCAGCTCTTCGAAGATTCGGCCACATTCGACGATTGGTTCTCCAGCGCCCGCACACTCATTGGAAACTACTTCACGATGGAGAACCCTCAGTTTCTCCAACCCGATGCACGGGAGACTTTCGTGAACGCAACGCTGCCCTCCGGTCTGCACATCCGCGGGATTATTGATCGTATAGACAAGGCTCCTAATGGTGCGCTGCGGGTTGTGGACTACAAGACCGGTAAGTCCCCGAGCCCACGATTCCAGCACGAAGCCATCTTCCAAATGCAGTTCTATGCGGCCGCACTTTTTATCTCACGCGGATCGCTGCCGGCCCGAACCCAATTGATCTACCTCAAGGATGGCCGCACTCTTACCTACGATCCGGTGCCCGCGGATGTCGATTCACTAGCCCTCGAACTGGATTCAACTTGGTCGGCCATCGAGGAGCGGATTGACACCGGTCACTTTGAACCCAAAACATCGCCATTGTGTAACTGGTGCAAGTTCAAGGAATTCTGCCCCGCATTTGGCGGGCAAGCACCTCCCATCGATGAGTCCGGCGTATCCAAGTTGCTCACCGCGAAGGCATCAACGGCCACACCTCGCTGAGCATACGGCCCCCTTGAACCCGTGGTACGCGATGCGTATGCTGGCCCCACATTGTGTCCTGAGACACGTAAATCACGTGAGGAATATACATGACGCTGGTTGCAGGGTTCGATTCATCCACCCAAAGCTGCAAGGTCCTTGTCACCGATCTTGATTCTGGTCAGATACTCCGGCAAGGCTCGGCCCCTCATCCGCCAGGAACTGCCGTTGACCCGGTGAAATGGTGGAACGCGCTCCTTGCATCGGTCAAAGACGCCGGTGGGATTGAAGATGTCTCCGCCATTTCCGTTGGTGGTCAGCAACACGGCATGGTGGCTCTTGATGGGCAAGGCAACGTAGTGCGCGATGCGCTGATGTGGAACGATACGAGCTCGCATCCTCAAGTTGATAGCCTCACCGAAAAACTCGGCAAAGACGAATGGATTCGGCGCACCGGCCTTGCCCTGCTTACGTCGTTTACCATCACGAAGATCCGGTGGATGGCCGAAAATGAGCCAGAAAATGCACAACGCACCGAAGCAGTTGTGTTGCCGCATGATTATCTGACTTGGCGGTTAACAGGTGGTGGCCCCGGCAATTTCAGGGCCGAGGATCTCAGCACCGATAGGTCCGATGCCTCGGGAACTGCTTATTGGTCTGGTGCTACGGAAGACTACTGCACTGATCTGTTCGAGATGGCTCTTGGGCATTCCGCGCAACTACCACGCGTTCTAGGGCCCACGGATATTGCTGGTCACACCGCGGCGGGACTTCCCGGGATACCGGAGGGCATCCCGATTGGTGTTGGCGGCGGGGATAATGCGCTAGCTGCCCTTGGCCTTGGCCTAGAAATCGGTGACGTTGGGTTATCTCTTGGAACCTCTGGAACTGTGTTCGCGCCAGCTCCTGACCCGATTCACGATCCCTCGGGCGTGATCTCGGGGTTCGCCGACGCCACGGGGAAACACCTGCCCCTTGCCGCAACCCTTAATGCTGCCCGTGACATGGATGTGGTAGCTAGCCTGCTGGGTGTTACTCATGATCAGCTTGCCGAAATGGCCACTACGGTAGCCCCGGGAAGTGACGGTCTTACCCTCCTGCCATACTTCGAGGGGGAACGCACCCCGGCATTGCCGCAAGCTCGTGCTTCTTTGCTGGGGATGTCTCTGTCCAACACCTCACCGGCCCATCTAGCACGCGCAACGATTGAAGGAATGCTGTGTTCTCAGGTTGCCATGCTTGATGCGCTCATTGATCTGGATGTTCCGGTCAATAAGGTATTTCTCATTGGCGGTGCTGCTAAATCTGCGGGCGTGGCGCAGATTCTTCCCCAGATTGTTTCGCTTCCCATCTGCCTGCCTGAGTCGGGCGAATATGTTGCTCTGGGTGCCGCCAAGCAGGCTGTTGCAACGCTTACGGGAGATTTCCCCGGGTGGCGCCCCGAGAGCGCCGATTTACCGCAGGCAGAGCATCATCCCATCATCATGGACCAGCACCTCGCTGGGAGAGCATCTATCTATGGCGTATAAGCCCAGCCTTTGTCAGTGCCACGCCACAACGCTAGAATATAGCGATGCCAACAGATAAAGGTCCGATCGTGATCCTCGCTCTCAACGGCTGGGCAGATGCCGGAGCGTCCGGGAGCGGACTCGCCGAGTACCTCATCGATCATTACGAAGGCGAAGAGATCCTCCGCATCGATGATGAACGTTACTTTAACTTCCAAGATGTCCGCCCCATTCAACGTATGCGTGCCGAAGGCATGTTCATCGATTGGCCGGCCGTCATCCTTCACCGGCTCCATCTTCCCGGTCAGGACGTCATTCTGGGGTACGGGAGTGAACCCAGCCTGTACTGGCGCACCTTTATTAGCGAGTTTCAAGCGAGCGTGAAGGGGCTAGAACCCAGCGTGGTGGTCACGCTCGGCGCCCAACTGGTGGATATCCCTCATACTCGGCCGTTCCCTTGGGGTGTTTACAGCACGGATCCACAGCTCGTGGCAGACCACCCGCAGATCGAGCCGCTCGAATACAACGGACCCACCAGCGCCCTTGCAGTTCTTTGCGCGGAGCTGGACGCCCAGCACATTCCAACCGCTCAGGCGTGGGTATCGGTACCCCATTATGTTGCTGATCCCCCGAACCCCAAGGCCCAGCTAGCGCTCTTGGAGGCGCTGCACGATTGCTTCGGGCTGGAACTGGAATCGGACGGCCTGCCGGATGCCTCTCAGACTTGGGAGGAGCAGATCACCCAGCTCACGGGGCAATCGCCTGAAATTGGTACCTATGTGAATCAGCTTGAAACCGCTTTTGACGATGAGGCGGAGCAGGAATCCAATTCTGGCCAAGTGGTTGAAGAGATCGAAAAGTTCCTCCGAGACCTCGGCGAGGATCGGGGTTAGTTCGCGAAAGCAGCCATGCCCTCATCGTTGACGATGCAGTGAAGAGCTGCTTCATCAACCAAGGTGAGCGAATCAATCTGCGCCATGCCATCAATGGTGGGTGCGGCGGCTGAAAACGGCACATACACCGCGTGAGTTCCGGCAGCAATGGCCGCCTCCATGCCGGGCACAGAATCCTCGAACGTCACGCAAAATTCGGGTGCGACCCCCAGCACTGCGGCACCTCGCAGGTAACCCTCGGGATGCGGCTTCGGATGGGTCACCATATCGCCACTAATATGCCCGGTGAGCGTTCCAGCCGGTGCAGCATGCGCGATAGTGCTAGTAAAGCTCTCATAAGAGGAACTCACCAGCGCCGATGGAATGCCCAAACGAGCCGTTAACTCGAGAAGCTCATATGCTCCCGGACGCCACTTGATGGGTTCCGAGGAGGCAATCTGGGCGATGGTAGCCGCCAGCTCGTCGCGCAGCGCTTCGGGCGTCACCGCGAGCCTTCCCTGCTCCACGACATACTCGCAGCATTCGAGGAGCGAGGACCCGATCCATTCAGCGGATTGTTCGGGAGTCCAGCGGAACCCTAAGCGATCAAACACGCGAGTTTCGGCCGCGTACCACCAAGCATCGGAATCGATGAGAGTTCCGTCCATGTCAAAAAGCACGGCGCCGGGAAGGACGAGGTTCTGGGCACTCTTACCGGTCATCTTAGAAGACGGATAGCAGCCCCGCACCAAGAAGTGCCACCACGGTGATGGCCAACAGGATGCGGTAGATGACGAATGGCAGGTAGGAGTACGTGGAAACGATCTTCAGGAACCAAACGATCACCGCGTAGCCCACTACGAACGAGATGATGGTTGCCACGGCGGTGGGACCAAATTCGAGGGTGCCCTGTCCGCTAGACTTCGCCAATTGGAAGAATCCCGAGGCGATGACGGCCGGGACCGCAAGTAGGAAGGACATCCGAGCCGCGGCCTCACGGGTGTAGCCCAGAAGCAAGCCTACAGTGATAGTTCCGCCCGAACGCGACACACCTGGAATGAGTGCAAGTGCCTGCCCAAAGCCCAGAAGGATTCCATCTCTGATGTTGATGTCATCGAGCGTCTTAGTCTTCTTCGCGTATCGATCCGCAAATCCTAAGATAAGCGCGAAAAATGCCAACACGAACGCGACGATGTAGAGGTTCCGCAAGCTTGTTTCGATGGTATCGGCGAAGAAGAAGCCCAAGATGCCAATGGGCAGCGTGCCCGCAATAACAACCCATCCCATGCGAACATCCGGATCTTTCTGGGAGACGGGGTTCGACCACTTGAACCAAGGAATCGCCCGGAACCACTTTGAGATGATCCGCACGATGTCATGCCAGAAGTACACGAGGACTGCGGCCTCGGTACCGAGCTGAATGATGGCCGTGAAGGCCGCCCCAGGATCGCCCCAGCCAAAAAGATCCCCGAAGATGCGAATGTGCGCTGAGGAGGAGATCGGAAGGAACTCGGTAACGCCCTGAATGACGCCAAGAATTATTGCTTCGAGAATACCCACGGCGGTTAGCATAGCCGCCCACGCTGTGCTGCACAGTCTCCTGGTGCATTAGGCTTAGTGTTTATGAGGGAACGCACAGTCGGCCAGAGTGGCTTGGTGGTTGGAGAAGTTGGGCTCGGAACGCTCACGTGGGGCCGCGATACGGACGAAACTCAGGCCATCGCACAGCTCAGGATCCTGTTGGAAGAAGGCGGCAACCTGATCGATACCTCGCCCGCCTTCGGTGCGGGTGCCGCCGAGTCCCTCGTTGGCACCCTGCTATCCGGGAAGTTCACCCGTGAGGATGTCGTGCTCTGTACCAAAGCGGGATTCACCGCGAATGGCTCACGCTCCCGATTCGGTGCCGGCCGTGGCGCGATCTTTGATTCTGTCGAGGCGTCCCTAGAGCGAATGAAGACCACCTATATCGATGTCCTCATGGTTGCTGCTCCGGATCCACTTGCCCCTAACGCTGAGACGGCAGAGGCCCTCGCCGCACTCGTGACCAACGGAACCGTCCGGTATATCGGCCTCATGGGGTATCCGGCTTGGCGCGCAGCCGCCGTTCAACAGCTTCTTATCGAACGCCACCTGCCCATTCTCACGGCCATCGAAACCGAGTATTCTCTGCTCGCCAGAGACTGCGAAGAAGAAATCATCCCAATGTCGCAGCACATGGGTATGGGCATTTTCGCTGCTTCTCCCCTGGGCCGTGGCGTGCTCACAGGAAAGTACCGTCGGACCATCCCACCCACATCACGAGCTGCCTCTGAGCACCTCGCTGCCTTCGTGGATCCCTATCTGCTTCCCAGCCCACGGCGCATCGTAGAGGCCGTTGCCACCGCGGCGGACGGGCTCGGGACGTCTGCAGCCGGGATTTCTCTCTCGTGGCTGCTCGGCCAACCCGGCGTGAGTGCAGCTATCACGGGCGCCCGGACGGCTCATCAGCTAAAGCACGTGCTCAACGAAACGATTGAGGTACCCGAGGCAATCGACGCCGTGCTGGCCGAAGTGACCGAACGCGCCTCCTGACCAGCTCAACGGTTGTCGAGATCATCCTCGTCAATATCGATGATGTCGTCATCATTGTCGAGGGGTGAATCGTCGTCGTCAAAATCGTCAAAATCGTCGTCGCCATCAAACGGATCGTCCTCAACATCGGAATAAACATCCAACGGAAGCTCAACATCGTAGTGAGTGAACATGACATCGTCATACACGGTATACGCGTCGGCTAGCCGGTCGGAGGCTTCAATCATGCTGGGAGTATCCGGATCCTGAGCGCTCAACGCAGCCTGATGGAACGCCTCGAGAGCACCGATGAGACTGTCTAGAGCTGAACGCGGGTCAATAGCCATGGATCAAGATTAGCGCGGACCTTCCACGCATTCCACCGCCTTGGAGGAGACCGCGGCTAACTCAAGCGACGCCGGCGAAGGAGAGCGCCCGTATCAACGGACCGTCCTCGCAACTCCTCGAAGCCGATCAGGGGATTACGCGAGTTTCCACGCGAGAGGATACACGAGCGCATCTTCAATCCGGCCGCCCGGTTAAGCCCGCCATCTCCTGCCTGGGACCCCTCCGTTTGGAACCAATCGACAGTGTCCGCATCCAGAGCCTCGGACCACAGGTACGAGTAGTACCCGGCCGCGTAGCCGCTAGAGAAAATGTGGTTGAAGTATCCAGTACGGTACCGCGGTGGGATCCACTCGGACAGCACTCCGGCGCGTTGGAGCGCCTGCTGTTCGAATGCTTCCACCTCGTCAGCTTCGGGGACACTGTCACCCGTACCGAACCGATGCCAGGCCTGATCTAATAGCACGGCCTGGAGAATCTCCGACGTACTGAACCCCTCGGCGAAGCCGTCGGAGGCAGAGAGGCCCTCCCGCAGGCGCTGCGGCATCGGCTCGCCGGTCTGCCAGTGGAGCGCGTAGTTGCTCAGGACCTCAGGGTGAGCCGCCCAGACCTCATTGACCTGCGAGGGGAATTCGACGAAGTCACGAGGAACGTTCGTGCCCGCCGCTGATGGCCATTCGACGTCCGTCAAGAGTGCGTGGAGGGCGTGGCCGAACTCGTGGAAGCTGGTGTTGACCTGATCCCACGTCAGCAGTGTTGGCTCTCCCGGTGCGGGTTTTGTGACGTTCAGGTTGTTAAAGATGATCGCGTATTCGTTGCCTTGGCCCGCCCGCAGTGAGATCTCGTGCATCCAAGCACCTCCCCGCTTGCCTTCGCGCGCGTAGTAATCACCAAGGAACAGGCCTAGGACCGTCCCATCCTCCTCTCGCACTTCCCACACGCGGACGTCTTCCGCGTATCCCGCAAGGTCCGGCCGGGCTGCGAACTGAAGCCCGTACAGTCGGTTCGCTGCGTAAAACACACCGTCCTCAACCACATGCCATAGCTCCAAGTAGTTCGAGAGCTCAGAATTATCGATCGCGAATCGGGAGGCGCGCAGCGCTTCCTGGGCATAGAGCCAATCGGATGGGGCGAAAGTTCCGGCGGCCCCGGCACTGTCTGCATAGGACCGCTTGAGCTGCTGGGCCTCGTGTTCCACATTCTTCTGGGTAGGCGCCACCATGGAATCGAGCAAGCTATCTACTGCCTCGCTTGAGCCAGCGGTGGATTGCGAAGCGACAAACTCCGCGTAGTTCTCAAACCCGAGCAGACCCGCCTGCTCGGCTCGCAGCCGCACCAGTTCCACGATGAGTTCGCGAGGATCGGTGGCCGCGTCGTGCCCATCGCACCGGCTTACTGACGCCTCGAAGATTCGCTGCCGGGTGTCTGGGTTGGCGAAGGATGAGGAAATAAGCTGTTGGGAAGGCAGAGTGAGGTTGAGCAGGTAAGGGGCGCCGGCCGCGCGCTGTGGGTTGGTGGCGGCGTTTGCTGCTAGCCCTGCTCGTTCGGCCTCACTCAGCCCGGCCGTTTCCTCCTCGCTAAGCCTGAGGGCACCATCTTGTCCTGCCTTGACGATTATCTGGCCGATCGAACTGGCCAGTTCGGCCATGCGGCCGTTGAGCGTTCGCAGGCGGGCCTGATCCTCGGAACCCAGATGGGCTCCGTGGGCCCGGAACTCCTTGAGGTGCTCCGCCACGCACCACGCAGTTTCGGCATCAAGATCTTGTGAGCCAAGCGCCTCGAACCTGCCGAGCAACTGCGTGTCAAGATAGGTGTCATCATCGTGGGTAGCAAGCAATGGCGTGATCTCAGTTTCCACGGCCTCCCACTCGCGGCCCCCGACCGATTCGATAAACGTCCACGCGATCATGATCGGTCGCTTCAGTGCCAGTGCTCCCCGCTCAAACGGGACTAGCGTGTTCTCCACCGTTGCGACGGCCTCCTGCGATGCGATGCTCGCGAGAAGGGTGCTGTGTTGCGCGATCGCTTCACGGATTTGGACGACGCTGCTTTCCGGGGTGATCGTGGAGAACTCTGGCAAACCGAATGCTTCATAAGTCATTGAGCAATCCTACCGCTCCTGAGCCTTTGGTCCGGGTTCCTCTCCCGAGACCGAAGCCAGATAACAATCTGTTACATAAGTAACGGCATAACGCGTGACGCGGGGATGGTTGATCGTGTACCTTAAGTAACGTCCGATAACGATTCGATAACAGGCACACGGCCTCAGGGCCTTTCCTTCACGCAATATTGGGAAGGCCAAGGAGATAAGTATGAAGGTTTCGTCCAAGCAGATCATTGCTCCAGGAGTTTCTGGCTTAGTAGTTGGAGCGATGCTCGGCGGGTTGGTTCCCGCCGCTCAGGCCGACGACGACGCGGCAGCCAATCAAACAGCCGCCTTCACTGCAGCGCATGCGACACCCGAGGTCACTGCTACGAAGGCAGTCACGGCCACTGAGAAGGTCAAGAAGGCTGACAAGGTCAGCTTCGAGACACTCGATGCCACCGTTACCGTCACTGAGCCGGAACCTGAGCCCGTTGTTGAAGAAGCGCAGGCCGAAACAGCAGCCGCTACGGACACGGCCGCCACGGACACGACAGCTTCCGATTCTGAGTCAGCGGCCACCGAGTCCGAGACAGCCACTGCAGCTCCCTCCACCGCCGGTGGGGTTGTAGGTATTGCCCGTCAATACGTTGGAGCACCCTACGTGTGGGGCGCAGCGGGCCCCACCGCATTCGACTGCTCCGGTTTTACCAGCTACGTCTACGCCCAGATGGACATCAGCCTTCCACGGTCTTCATCAGCCCAACAATCAGCAGGTGTTCAAGTCTCAGCTTCTGAGGCCCAGCCCGGCGATCTCGTGTGGTGGCCCGGTCACGTTGGTATCTACACCGGCAACGGAAACCACATCGCCGCGCGCAACCCAAGCGTTGGCGTGCAAGAGGGCCCGGTTTACGGTAGCCCAACATACATTCGGGTTGGCTAGTTAGTAGCTCGTCAGGCTTAAAGCCTCACCCCCGATCATGATGTTTATGATCGGGGGTATTATAATGCGATGGCTGAAGATTTGCGCCACAGAATAGGCCCCGACCTAGGTGGAAACTTTTGATTCACCACCCAGTACGGGGCCTATCCCAAGGAACGCTCCTCTTTACCTAATGTTGTTCCTGAAAACGGAGGAACTCTAGGTGGCGTTCGTACTGATCCATAACATCGTCCACAATCTGTTCATAGCTGTAGCCCATGATGTCGTAGCCATTTCCGGCGGCGCCAAGGTAAACCTCTAGGCGCATGTACTGATCCTCGGCGGATGAAATCCTGCCACCATACGTGGGCAGCAGAGTTAGGGTCCGCCACACCTGATATCGGAACGGCTGATCCTCCCCGTCTTGAGCGCACAGCTCTATGTACTTATTGCCCAGTTCATCCTCACACCATTCAACAGAGGAGACAATGCCGCGCCTCTCCAGCTCCGTCGCCACTTCGTGCAGCGTTGGCTCGAGAACCTTCTGCTCGAAACGCAGAGACTCCTTTACGGTTGGGAATGAAAGCGCCCGAGAAAGCCGCTGCTTCCATTCGTGCCTACTGCGCGGCGGGCCGCTCACACGCCCGGATAGGGCCAGCGCAAGCGATTGGTTATCCGCCTCCTCCTGATATCTCTCGATCCGTAACGCGCGATACAGCCCGATCATGACCAGCACCATGACGATCGCAAACGGCAATCCCATGATCACTGTGGCGCTTTGCAGCGCACCGATGCCACCAACCAGCAGCATCGCTATCGTCAGCGCGCCGGTCACGAAGGCCCAGAAAATGCGGAGGGCCGGACGGCCATCATGCTGCGGAGTGGGAAGCTTGGAGGTCATGTTGGCCATCACCAGGGCCGCCGAATCCGCAGAGGTGACGTAGAAGAGGACGGCAGTAACCGTGGCCAAACCGATGATAAATGTTGCGGCCGGATACTCCTGAAGCAGACTATAGAAACCACCCTCCGGATCCAAGACCGTGTCTGCTCCGAACTGTTTGTTCCCGCCTCGAATCAGGTCCAACGCGGCGTTACCATAGATAGAGATCCACATGAGGATGTAGATGAGGGGAATCGCGAGTGTCCCACCTACGAACTGGCGGATGGTACGCCCACGCGAGATTCGGGCGAGGAAGAGCCCCACAAAGGAGGACCAAGCTACCCACCATGCCCAGAAGAACAGCGTCCAGTCGGACATCCACGTACCGGTATCTTCAAAAGCGAAGGTTTGGAGCACCATGTCAGGGAACAGCCGCAGGAAGTCGCCGATGTTAAGAACTAGGCCTTCCAACAGATACTGTGTTTTGCCGGTCACAAGAATCCAGAGTGCGAGAACCACGGCCAGAATCACGTTGATTTCTGACAGGCGCCGGATGCCGCGACCCACACCGGATACAGCGGAGAGAGTTGCGGCGGCAACGCCTACCACCACTACGCCGATCTGGACGTAGATGTTCCGTGGCAGGCCGAAGAGGACTTCTAGGCCCACGTTGATCATGACTACGCCGATTCCTAGCGCCGTCGCGACTCCGAACACGGTGCCGATGACTGCCGCTAGGTCCACCCCGTCCCCAAGTTTGCCTTCTACCCTCTTACCAAAGATGGGGCGTAGCGCGGATCGTACCGCTAGCGGCAAGCCCTTACGGTAGGCGAAATAGGCCATCGCCATCCCCATGAGCGCATACATTCCCCATCCAGACAGCCCATAGTGGAACAGAGTCCACACGGTGGCCTCGCGCGCTGCATCCACTGTTTCAGGGGTGCCACTGGGAGGTTCCAGATACTGGGTCACTGGCTCAGATACCGCGAAAAACATGAGGTCTGTTCCGATACCAGCTGCAAACAGCATAGTTGCCCACGTGAAGGTATTGAACTCAGGTTTGGAGTGCGCAGGGCCCAGCTTGATGTTGCCGTAATTCGAGACCGCTAAGTAGATAACAAACACTAGGACTGCGGCTGCCAGAAGGATGTAGAACCATCCGAAGGAATCCGAAATCCACTCCACCACAGTGGCCAAGACGGCCCCCGCGTTCTTTGGCGCCAGCACCCCCCAGAGCGTGACCGGCACAATCCCGATAGCGGAACCAATAAACACCACCCAGTTTATGGGAGCATGGTATCCCTCTCCGGGTGGGGTTTCCTCCTGAGCCTCGAGGATTTCGCGAGTTTCTTCGGTCGCCGATTCATCCATTGCTGATTCATCTGTTGCTGGCGGTCGATCCATGTGCGCTTTCCTTTAGTTGTCCGAAATCGGAGGGCTGGGACGCACTGGCGTCCCAGCCCAATGTGAAGGCCGTTTATCAGCGGCCGTGCACGGTTCCGGGCACGGCTTCGTTGTTCCGCGGATCGCCCTCAGGCCACAGCGGTGTATCGGTTCCGTGCTTGTAGTAGGGCGCGTTGACCGGGCCCAGCGGCGTGTTGCCTGCGATGAGGTCCGCGGCCTTCTCCGCCACCATCATCGTGGGCGCGTAGATATTGCCGTTAGTTACGTAGGGCATCACGGAGGCGTCCACGGCGCGAAGTCCCTCCACTCCGTACACCTTCATGGAATTGGGATCCACAACGGCGTCTTCGCCTACGCCCATCTTTGCCGTACAGGAGGGGTGCAGGGCCGTCTCGGCATCCTTGGCCACCCAATCGATGATCTCTTGATCGGTCTGGACGGAGGAGCCTGGGGAGATTTCTCCATCGCTGAAGGGCTCGAAGGCGGGCTGCTCCAGAATCTCGCGCGCCTTGTGGATGATCTCCACCCACTCGCGACGGTCCTTCTCCGTAGAGAGGTAATTGAACTGGATAGCTGGATGCTCCGTGGGATCGGTTGACTTGATCTTCAAGGTGCCGCGCACGTCCGAGTACATCGGGCCGATATGGACCTGATAACCGTGCTCCGTGGGCGGGCGAGTGCCGTCGTAACGAATAGCGATCGGCAGGAAGTGGAACATGAGGTTGGGGTAATCCACCTGATCGTTCGAACGGATGAAGCCACCCGCCTCGAAGTGGTTAGATGAACCCACGCCAGAGCGGAGGAACAGCCATTCTGCGCCGATCCGCGGGTAGTGGCGTAGCTTGTACCAGTTACCAATTGATACCGGCTGCTTCGAAGCGTGCTGGAGGTAGACCTCCAAGTGATCCTGCATGTTCTTGCCCACTCCGGGCAGTTCAGAGATCGTGTTGATACCCAGCGGTGCAAGGTCCTTCGGATCACCGATGCCGGTGAGCTGGAGGAGCTGAGGCGTGTTGAAGGCGCCACCACAGAGAATGACTTCGCCAGCGCTGACGGAGCGGTGCTGCTTACCCCCACGTAGGTACTCCACGCCGGTCACCCTATTGCCCTGCGTCCGCAGGCCGGTCACGAGGCTGAGAGTGTGCACGGTCAGGTTCTTCCGGTTCATCACCGGATGTAGATACGCGCGGGCTGCGCTCCAGCGGCGGCTGTTCTTCACGTTTGCATCGAAGGGTGCGAAACCTTCTTGGCGGTATCCGTTGACGTCATCGGTCAGCGGGTAGCCGGCCTGCTGGACGGCCTCGAAGAAGGCACCGAAGAGAGGGCTGCTGGCAGAGCCGCGCTCTAGGTTGAGCGGCCCGGAGCCTCCGCGCCACAGATCCGCCCCAGCTTGGCACGTTTCCATTCGCTTGAAATACGGAAGGCAGTGGGCATAGTCCCAGTTCTCCATACCCGGATCACCCGCCCAGCGTTCATAATCCAGCGCATTTCCGCGCTGGAAGATCATGCCGTTAATGCTGGACGATCCGCCGAGCACCTTGCCTCGGGCGTGCTCTACCCGACGCCCTCCCATGTAGGGCTCCGGCTCCGTTTCATACTTCCAATCGTAGAGTGGGCTGCCAATGGGAAAGGAGAGGGCCGCTGGCATGTGAACGAAAGGATCGATCCGGAAGTCCGAGTGGCCCGCCTCCAGAACAAGCACCGAAGTCTCCGGATCGGCAGTGAGCCGATTTGCCAAGGCGGAGCCTGCTGAGCCTCCACCGACGATCACATAGTCATAGTTCTTCATTTTCTCTGTTCCTCCCATGAGTTGCTGTCATTGCGGGCGAATGGTTGCTCCATGCGCCTTGGAATCGTGGATTTATCAGAAATTGCGCCGCCAGACATACTCTGACGCCGTGAATCTCACTTGCTGCCAAACCATCCTTGTGGGGCAGGGCGTGTGTTATGCCAAATATGTTTGGTTTCGCGGTACTCGTCTAATCCTTCGAGCCCCAGTTCCCGGCCCACACCGCTCTGCTTGAAGCCTCCCCACTCTGCTTGAGGCACGTAGGGGCCGTAATCATTAATCCAGATAGTGCCGTGGCGCAGGCCGGCAGCTACGCGCTGTGCGCGGCCAGCGTCGCTGGTCCACACTGCCCCAGAAAGCCCATAAATCGTGTCATTGCCCAGGGCAATCGCGTTCTTTTCCGCCTCGTCGCGGCAGATCG
>OMJG01000147.1_pt1 | contig 51693 bp, 62 predicted proteins | sample 1646431 | NCBI WGS metagenome assembly OMJG01 (sample SAMN03771674, study PRJEB25209) | food metagenome | isolation source: Cotija cheese | place: Mexico:Jalisco,Michoacan | collected 2011-12-12 | reverse complement strand
GGGCTGGTAGACCTATTGTTAGTCATCAGTATAAGTATGTATTTGTTGATGCTATGCACATTAAGGTAAGAGAGAATAATAAAATTGTTTCTAAAGGTGTTTATATCGCTATGGGTATCAACGAAAATAGAAAACGCGACATTATTGGCTTTAAAATTTCTAATCAAGAGTCAGAATTAGCTTGGTCAGAGTTTTTTGAAGACTTAAGAATGCGTGGTTTAACAACACCTGAACTTATTATCTCTGATGCGCATTCTGGACTTATTAAATCTATTAAGTCACAGTTTATTGATTCATCTTGGCAACGTTGTACATTCCATTTTCTTAAAAATATTGTAGAGAGATTTCCTAAAAAGAACTCTAAAGAAGCTAGAATGTTACTTAAATCAATATTCCAAGCACCAACATATCGTCACGCTGTTCAGCTCAAAGATGAATTCATTGCACAATATGAAAGTAATCCTAAGTATGTGGAAGCTATTAAAATATTGGATGAAGGCTTCGAAGATGCCTCACAATTCTATAGATTTCCTGCTCAACATCATAAAAACCTAAGAACTACTAATTCAGTTGAAAATATTAATATGCAACTCAGAAAACGAGAAAAAATAGTTAAAACATTCCCTAATCTAGATTCAGCTTTTAGATTAATTGGCGCAGTACTTATGGATATTCAAGAAAGATTTGATAAGTCTAACAGACCATTTATCGCTTAATTAAGCTACTTATTTTTAAAAAAATAAGTAGTGATCAAACAACTATATCTGTTTAAACTTCAAAATAAATATAGTTGTTCGATTCATTAAAAACCAAAGGTTGATTACATTCTAAAGATATTACACAAACATATGGACTTGACTCTAAAACCTCCATTATCCACCAACTCATAAAACACAAACCCACTATCTACTATTACTAGATTTCTTCATTTAAATCTTGTGTAATCTCATGCATTTCAGCAAACATGATATAATATATATAATTTAAAGCCATTAGATGTGGGGTAATAATTTTACTGTAATCAGCGGTTGGAACGATTGCTCTTGGTGTTGATAAGTCAATATAATGCATGAGTGATTCGTGTATCTTATTGTCTTTATCTTTGTTGGCTATTACGACAAAATCTATATCGTGGTCGTTTAATTTTGTAATCCATTCGTTGAGGTCTTCAGTAAAGGAAGTTCCGGCTAATAGTACGCGGTCAGTAGAATCGATCTTTTCGATTTCATCTAAAGTATTGAGTGTTTCTGCATGTGGTAAGCTTTCGTTACCATCAGTCATAAATGTTTGGAAATGATTAATTTCATCGAAAGTTTTGATGCGTATTTTGCCTTCACCGTTTGCTGCCTGCATAAGCAGTTGTGATGCAATTTCAATTTCTTCAATTTGGGCATCTATTTTACTAAATATGCCATTTAATTGTGTATTAAAAATTTTAAGCAATTTGTATTCTCCTTATTAACGTCATTAAATTTATTTTATAGAAAAAGTGGGGTATCTTCAATGGATGTACTTATTATAGATGATGAAAAGAATATTAGACAATTATTAAAAGAAATTATGGAATTAAATCATTTTAATGTAGATACTGCTAAAAATGGAGCAGATGGTATTGAATTATTTCATAAAAATACTTATAAATTGATTTTTATAGATAAAAGAATGCCTGGAATTTCTGGTGAAGAAGTATTTTCTGAAATTAGAAAATCTGACAAAAATATTCCAGTTTATATCATTTCAGCATTTCAATTATCTACCGAGTTAGAAGTTTTAAAAAAAGGAAATATTACAGGCGTGCTAATGAAGCCGTTTACAATTGAAGAAGTTATGAAAATTGTAAGAAAACATTTAGGATAGGGCTTTCAAAAGGTGCATATATTCACAAAGTTTGATATAATAATTTTGTAAATAATTCGTGCCTTGCACATTAGGAGGAAACTCAATGCCTTTAGTTTCAATGAAAGAAATGTTAATTAAAGCAAAAGAAAACGGTTATGCTGTTGGTCAATACAACATCAATAACTTAGAATTTACACAAGCTATTCTTCAAGCTTCACAAGAAGAAAATGCACCTGTTATCCTTGGTGTATCTGAAGGAGCTGGACGTTATATCGGTGGTTTCAAAACTGTCGTTAAAATCGTTGAAGGTTTAATTGAAGATTACAACATTACAATTCCAGTTGCTATTCACCTTGACCACGGTTCAAGTTTCGAAAAATGTAAAGAAGCTATCGATGCTGGATTCACTTCAGTAATGATCGATGCATCTCATCACCCATTCGAAGAAAACATCGAAATTACTTCTAAAGTAGTTGAATATGCTCATGCTAACGGTGTTTCTGTTGAAGCTGAATTAGGAACTGTTGGTGGACAAGAAGATGACGTAGTTGCAGAAGGCGTTATCTATGCTGATCCTAAAGAATGTCAAGAATTAGTTGAAAGAACTGGTATTGATACTTTAGCACCTGCATTAGGTTCAGTACACGGACCTTACAAAGGTGAACCAAACTTAGGTTTCAAAGAAATGGAAGAAATCGGTGCTTCAACTGGTTTACCATTAGTATTACACGGTGGTACTGGTATCCCAACTCACGATATCAAAAAAGCTATCACTTACGGTACAGCTAAAATCAACGTTAACACTGAAAACCAAATCGCATCTGCTAAAGCAGTTCGTGAAGTGTTAAACAACGACAGCGAAGTTTACGATCCACGTAAATACTTAGGACCTGCTCGTGAAGCAATTAAAGCAACAGTTAAAGGTAAAATCCAAGAATTTGGTACTTCTAACCAAGCTTAATTTTAATTAATTTCAAACTACTACAAGCATCGTGCTTGTAGTAGTTTTTTTCTGTTTTTAAAGAAAAATTGAATATTTATTCAATACGTTTACTCAATTTATTTTAATGTCAAAAATTTAAAAATTGATACTTCTTTCGTAGTAAATTATGTCATTTCTATTTACTTTTTATGTTTTTGCGTTTATCTTATTGAATAGTATATAATGGAAATAATTATCTATTCATGTTGAGAGAGTATGCATTCTCTAAGACGATGAAGTAAAGGAGTAAACATATGTCTCAAGAAGTTATAAAAATAAATGGTGGCAAAAAATTAAATGGTAAAGTGCAAATAAGTGGTGCTAAAAATAGTGCAGTTGCACTTATTCCAGCAAGTTTAATGGCGAATGATGTTGTGACATTAGATGGACTACCAGATATTTCAGATGTCAAAACTTTAATGAGCCTACTTGGTGATTTAAATATTAAAACAGAATTAAATGGTGATCAACTTGTCGTTGATTCAAGCGATGCAGTGAATCTACCTTTACCTAACAATAAAGTACAATCTTTAAGAGCATCTTATTATATGATGGGTGCTATGCTCGGACGTTTTAAAAAATGTGTGATTGGTTTACCTGGTGGCTGTCCTTTAGGGCCTAGACCAATTGACCAACATATTAAAGGTTTTGAAGCACTCGGTGCAAAAGTAACAAACGAACAAGGTGCAATGTATTTAATTGCTGAAGAATTAGTTGGCGCTAAAATATTTATGGATGTTGTCAGTGTTGGTGCAACGATCAATATAATGTTGGCAGCTTCTTTAGCAAAAGGTAAAACAGTAATAGAAAACGCAGCGAAAGAACCTGAAATTGTTGATGTAGCGACATTATTAAATAATATGGGCGCTAAAATTAGAGGTGCAGGTACAGATACATTGAAAATTGAAGGTGTGGAATCCTTGCACGGCACAAAACATACAATTATTCCTGATAGAATAGAAGCAGGTACATACATGTGTGCAGCAGCAGCCATGGGTGAAGAAGTGTACATCGAAAATATCATTCCTTTACATTTAGAACCATTAATCGCTAAATTGAGAGAAATGGGTACTGAAATCGATTTAGGTGAAGATTCAGTTGTTATTAAAGGTAAAGATGAATATAAACCAGTTGATATACAAACTGCTGTTTATCCTGGCTTTGCAACAGATTTACAACAACCATTTACACCTTTATTATTAAAAGCAAATGGTCAAAGTAAAATAACAGAAACGATTTATCCTGCAAGATTTAAACACGTTGATGAACTGATCAGAATGGGTGCTAATGTGAATTTAGAAAATGGCACAGCTATTTATTATCCATCTCAATTGACAGGTGCAAGTGTAGCAGCAAGTGATTTAAGAGCAGGTGCATCTTTATTAATTGCTGGATTAATGTCTGAAGGCGTTACAACGGTTTATAATGTGAAGCATATTCATAGAGGATATAGCGGTATTGTTGAAAAATTAAAAGCACTAGGTGCTGATATCTGGACTGAAACCGTATAACAAGTATAAATTATATACTTTATATATAAAGTGTAGTATAATGGCAATATAGAAGTTAAAGAGGTGAGTAACATGGAAGTATGTCCTTATTTGGAAGAAACTTTTAAAGTAATAGGACGCAGTTGGAATGGTTTAATACTTAATTATTTATCACGTTGTGATGAACGTTCGGCTCACTTTTCTGATATGAAAAGAGACTTAAGACGTATTACACCTAGAGCATTATCTCTTAAATTAACTGAATTAAGTGATTGGGGTTTAGTTGAGAAGAAAGTGGTTACAACAACGCCTCTATCAGTTGAATATCATTTAACATCTAAAGGATACGAATTAGCACAAGCGCTTGTACCATTAGAAGAGTGGGCACAAAAAAATGTGGAATTGCAAGAGAATCATTCCTAAATGAATTGAATATTATAAAGTACCCGTCAATGCGATGAAAATCATTTCGTTGGCGGGTATTTTATTTGTTTAAAATTTAAAATATTCAATTCTCAAACAGATTATTTTAATTATGACTATCATCCATACTATAATAACCAATGTAACAAATATAAAGGAGTAGATAATTCATGAGACAAGATATCAAGCAATATATAAATGGCGAATGGGTTGAAAGTCATAGTGGACAAACATTAGATGTTATTAACCCTGCTACAGAAGAAGTTATGGGTAAAATTGCTGCAGGTAACAAACAAGATGTTGATGGCGCTGTAGCTGCCGCTAAAAAAGTGTACGTGAAATTTAGAAATACTTCTTTAGAAGAAAGAAAAGCTTTATTAGAAAGAATTGCAGATGAATATGAAAATAGAAAAGAAGATTTAATAGATGTAATGACGGATGAGCTTGGCTCACCAATTGAAAAATCAGAATCTGTTCATTATCAAATGGGCTTAAATCATTTTAGAGAAGCAAGTAAAGCGATCGATTCAATTCAATTTGAAGAACGTCGTGGTGATGATTTAGTTATTAAAGAAGCTATCGGTGTTTCTGGATTAGTAACACCATGGAACTTCCCAACTAACCAAACATCATTAAAATTAGCTGGTGCATTTGCTGCAGGTTCACCTGTAGTCTTAAAACCATCTGAAGAAACACCATTTGCAGCGATTATTTTAGCTGAAATATTTGAAAAAGCTGGCCTGCCTAAAGGTGTGTTCAACTTAGTAAATGGTGATGGTCAAAGTGTTGGTGATCCATTAAGTTCACATCCTGATGTGCGTATGATGTCATTTACGGGTTCAGGTCCAACTGGTAGAAAAATTATGGAAAACTCAGCTAAAGACTTCAAAAAAGTATCGTTAGAGCTAGGTGGTAAATCACCATTAGTAGTCTTAGATGATGTTGATATCGAAGAAGCAGCTAAAGGTGCAGTTGCTAAATTCGTTCAAAATACTGGTCAAGTTTGTACTGCAGGTACACGTACATTAGTACCAGAAAGTATTAAAGATGAATTTATCGCAGCAGCCAAAAAAGCAATTGAAAATGTAAAAGTTGGTAATCCTAGAGAAGCTGGCCAGGATGCAGGTCCAGTTGTATCTAAAAAACAATTTGATACAGTTCAAAGCTATATTCAAAAAGGTATCGATGAAGGTGCAACATTATTACATGGTGGTGTTGGTAAACCTGATGGCATTGAAAAAGGTTACTTCGTTAAACCAACATTATTTACTGATGTAACTAATGATATGACAATTGCTCAAGAAGAAATCTTCGGTCCTGTAGGTACAATTATTACTTATAAAGACTTAGATGAAGCAATTGAAATTGCAAATGATACAATTTATGGTTTAGCAGCATATGTATATGGTAAAGATTTAGATCGTGTAAGAGAAGTTGCTAAAGCATTAGAAGCAGGTACTGTGGAAATTAATGACGCAGGTAGAAAACCTAATTTACCATTTGGTGGTTATAAACAATCAGGTATTGGTAGAGAATGGGGCGACTACGGAATTGAAGAATTCTTAGAAATTAAAGCAATTCCAGGTTATTTTAAAGAATAGTAAAATTACAAAATATAATATATTTTTAAGACTGAAACATTTCGATGTTTCAGTCTTTTTATATGATAGTTATTATTGAATAAAAAAGTGAAATATTTTAACATAATTTATATATAACTTATTTTGTCATCTTCATAAAAAAATGCTATAGTTTAAAGGCAGATTGTAAATCTGATAAAAATGAATGAGATTTTTAAGAAATGGGTGTCATAAAAATGGCTGAAAGAGTTAGAACAAGTCCTCAGTATGAATCGTTTCACGAATTATACAAGAACTATACAACTAAAGAATTAACATCAAAGGCAAAAGAACTGAGAATAACAAATTATAGTAAATTAAATAAAAAAGAACTTGTCTTAGCAATTATGGAAGCTCAAATGGAAAAAGACGGCAACTATTATATGGAAGGTATCTTAGATGATATTCAACCTGATGGTTATGGCTTTTTACGTACCGTTAACTATTCTAAAGGTGAAAAAGATATTTATATATCTGCTAGCCAAATTAGACGCTTTGAAATTAAAAAAGGTGACAAAGTAACTGGTAAAGTTAGAAAACCTAAAGAAAATGAAAAGTATTACGGATTGCTACAAGTTGACTTTGTAAACGATCAAAATGCAGAAGAAGTTAAAAAAAGACCACACTTTCAAGCGTTAACTCCTCTATACCCACAACAACGTATCCAATTAGAAACTACAAGTAAAAATTATTCAACTAGAATCATGGATTTAATTACGCCAATAGGTCTAGGACAACGTGGAATGATTGTAGCGCCACCTAAAGCTGGTAAGACATCATTACTTAAAGAAATTGCTAATGCTATCGCAATTAACCAACCAAAAGCGAAATTATTTGTATTATTAATTGGGGAACGTCCAGAAGAAGTAACGGATATTGAACGTTCTGTTGAACAAGCTGAAGTCGTTAACTCAACTTTCGATGAGCCACCAGAACATCATGTTAAAGTGGCAGAATTACTACTTGAAAGAGCTAAACGTCTTGTTGAAATCGGTGAAGATGTAATTATCTTAATGGATTCATTAACAAGATTAGCTAGAGCGTATAACTTAGTCGTGCCACCAAGTGGTAGAACATTATCAGGTGGTTTAGATCCAGCGTCACTTCATAAACCTAAACATTTCTTCGGAGCTGCTAGAAATATTGAAGCGGGCGGTAGTTTAACAATATTAGCGACTGCATTAGTTGAAACAGGTTCTCGTATGGACGATATGATTTATGAAGAATTTAAAGGTACAGGTAACATGGAACTTCATTTAGATCGTAAATTGTCTGAGAAGAGAGTATTCCCTGCAATTGACATTAGAAGAAGTTCAACACGTAAAGAAGAATTGCTATTAGATAAAGAAGAACTTGAAATGATTTGGCAGCTACGTAATTTATTTACTGATTCAAATGATTTCTCTGAAAGATTTATTAGAAAGTTAAAACGTACGGATTCTAACGAAGAATTCTTTGAAGTCTTAAGAAAATCTATGGTCGATAGTGCCAAGACTGGTAAACCGATTATATAAATTTAAGGTTGCATTTTAATTCTTCAACATATATAATATGTAAGTATTGAGTGAATAAGTCACAAATAAACTCTGTTCCAGATGGTTCAGGGCAAAGGAGCTGAAAAAAATGAAACAAGGAATTCATCCAGAGTATAATAAAGTTATCTTTTTAGATACAACTACAGACTTCAAATTCTTAAGTGGTTCAACACGTACTTCAAATGAAACTATGGAATGGGAAGATGGAAACGAATACCCAGTTATCCGTTTAGATATCTCTTCAGATTCACATCCATTCTATACAGGACGTCAAAAATTCGCATCTGCGGATGGTCGTGTGGAACGCTTCAACAAAAAATTTGGTTTCAAATCAAACAACTAATTATGAAGCGAATCAAGCATCCTTTTATAAAGGGTGCTTTTTTTTGTAAAAATTAATAAATAAGTAAAAATAATATGATATAATTAAGCGATTATGTTGAAAAAGGTGGATAAGTAATATGTACGAAAATTACCATTCCGGATGGATAGAATGTATTTGCGGAAGTATGTTTAGTGGTAAGTCAGAAGAGCTTATAAGACGTCTGAGAAGAGGTTTATATGCGAAGCAAAATGTAAAAGTATTTAAGCCATCTATTGATAATCGATATAGTGAAGAAGCTGTAGTATCTCATAATGGAAATCAACTTGATGCAATCAGCATAGAACATTCTAGTCAAATATTAAAATATGATTTACAAGGCATCGATATTATTGGAATAGATGAAGTCCAATTTTTTGATAATGAAATCGTAAGCGTAGCACAAAAGTTAGCAGAAGAGGGCTATCGAGTTGTTGTAGCTGGATTAGATATGGACTTTAAAGGTGTGCCATTTGAACCAATGCCTGAAATGATGGCAGTTGCGGAAATTGTTACAAAATTACAAGCGGTATGTGCAGTATGTGGCTCTCCATCAAGTCGAACACAAAGACTTATAAATGGTGAACCAGCACATATTGATGACCCGATTATATTAGTTGGTGCAGACGAAAGTTATGAACCAAGATGTAGAGATCATCATATAATTAGAACTGAAATAAGGAGTGATATAAATGTTTGATCAATTAGAAATTGTTGAAAGTAGATATGAACAATTAAATGAATTACTTAGTGATCCGGATGTCGTTTCAGATACAGACAAGCTAAGAAAATATTCAAAAGAACAATCTGATTTACAAAAAACAGTTGATGTATATAGAACTTATAAATCTGTTAAAGGTGACATTGAAGATGCTAAATTAATGTTAAACGAAACAACAGATAAAGAAGAACAAGACATGTTGAAAGAAGAAATTAACAGTCTTACTAAACGTGTCCCTGAATTAGAATCTGAATTAAAATTCCTACTTATTCCTAAAGACCCTAACGATGATAAGAACGTTATTATGGAAATTCGTGGCGCAGCGGGTGGAGATGAAGCGGCTATTTTCGCAGGTGACTTATTCAGAATGTATTCAAGATTTGCTGAAGCACATGGCTACAAAATTGACGTCGTTGAAGAGAATATTAGTGACCATGGTGGGTATAAAGAAGTCAGCTTTTCTATTCAAGGAAACGGTGCTTTCAGTAAACTTAAATATGAAAATGGTGCACACCGTGTACAACGTGTACCAGAAACTGAATCAGGCGGACGTATTCATACTTCTACAGCAACAGTTGCAGTATTACCTGAAGCTGAAGATGTTGAAATTGATATTAGAACAGAAGATTTAAAAATCGAAACTTACCGTTCTAGTGGTTCAGGTGGTCAGCACGTCAATACGACAGACTCAGCTGTACGTATTACGCATTTACCAACTGGTATTGTTGCGACATCATCTGAAAAATCTCAAATTAAGAACCGTGAAAAAGCATTTAAAGTATTGAAAGCTAGAGTTTACGATATGATGGTTCAAGAAGAAAATGCTAAATACGCTGAAAAAAGAAAGTCTGCTGTTGGTACAGGAGATCGTTCAGAAAGAATTAGAACGTATAACTATCCTCAAAACAGAGTAACTGACCATCGTATTGGATTAACTTTACAAAAGTTAGATCAAATTATGGAAGGTAAAGTTGACGAAATTATCGATGCATTAACGTTGCATGAACAAACGGAAAAATTGGAAGAATTAAATAATGGCCAATTATAATTTTCAACAGTTACTAAATGAAACTTATGATGGATTATCAGCACGAGGGTTTGAAACCTCTCGTGCTGATTGGTTATTAGAGGATATTTCAGGCATGTCTAGAACGCAAATTGCCATGAATTTAAATCAAAATGTACCTGTTAATATTTTGGAAGCTTACTTAAAAAGTAGAGAACGTATGTATGAAGGTGAGCCTGTACAGTATATTGCAAGTTTTGCTGAATTTTATGGTAGAAAGTTCAAAGTAAACCAACATGTATTAATACCTAGACCTGAAACTGAAGAACTTGTCTATCAAACATTACAGATGATACAGAGCGAACAAGTAGTTGTATGTGACATAGGAACAGGTACAGGTGCTATCGCAATTACATTGAAAAAAGAGCGACCTGACTTATCTGTTATCGCAACTGATATTAGTGAAGAAGCATTATTAATTGCTCAAACAAATGCATCAACACTTGAAGCACCGATAGAATTTCTAAAAGGTAAATCATTAGAACCACTGATTAAAGAAAATATTAAAGTGGATGTACTCGTCTCAAATCCACCGTACATTTCATATGAAGAACAAAAAGAAATGTCTGATACTGTCTTAAATTATGAACCACATTTGGCTTTATTTGCAGAAGATGATGGCTTAGCGATCTATAAAGATATTATTTTGAATTTAGAACACGTTATGTCGGATAATGGACTCGTCATTTTTGAAATTGGCCATTTGCAAGGTGAGCTATTAAAAGACTTTATTGAAACCCATTTGAATGTTGAACATGTAAAAATCATTCAAGATATAAATCAAAACAATCGTATGGTACAATTTAATTGGAATAATCAATAGAAGTTATGCACATTTTACGGGAGTTATCCACGTTGTGTGGATAACTTTTGTTTTAATACAATAAATGCTTTAAAGAAGGGAAGAAATGCATTGGAAACAAATGTTTGGGATGTGCGCAAGTATGTTCATAACTTACAAAGTTATCCACAAATCGATGAGATTATTGCAGGATATCATCAAAATAAACTGATTGCTTTACCCACTGAAACGGTATATGGATTAGGTGCTAATGCAAAAGATGAAGAAGCGGTTAAAGAAATATATGTAGCAAAAGGTAGACCGTCTGATAATCCACTTATCGTACATATACATGATAAATCTCAATTAAATGATTTCACGCAAAATATATCTCAAGAAACTGAAATTTTAATGGATGCTTTTTGGCCAGGGCCAATTTCATTTATTGTTCCTTACAAGTCAGGATTTTTAAGTGATCGTGTTACGGGTGGATTACAATCTGTTGCTGTACGTATGCCAAGTCATTCTGTCGGTAGAGCAGTTCTACAATTAACAAATTTACCAATTGCGGCACCAAGTGCAAACATTAGTGGACGTCCTTCACCAACTAAATTTGAACATGTTAAACATGACTTGGATGGAAGAATATATGGCATCATTCAAGCAGAAGATATTGATGAAGGTATAGAAAGTACTGTAATAGATTGTACAAGTTATCCATTTAAAATTGCGCGACCTGGTTCAGTAACAATAGAAATGATTAATAAAGTTCTGCCAAACAGTGTTATTAACGAAAAGTTAGATTTGGAAAAACCAATTGCGCCAGGTATGAAATATAAACATTATGCTCCTACGCAACCTGTAACATTAATAGAAGGTGGTATTACAAAACAAATGAGTTTGTCAGATAATACTTCTAAAAAGATTGCAGTAATAGGTCCTAAAAGTATTGAGCCATTAATCTCAGAACAAATGACTTTTATACCGCTTGGTAGAGATATTTCGGATATAAAAGGTGCACATCATGATTTGTATGATGCTTTGCGAATAGCAGATCAACTTACAAACATTGATGAAATTTATATAAGTGGCTACGAAAGAAATGACGATACGATCGCATTAATGAATAGAATTGATAAAGCAAGTGGTCACAATATTAAAGGAGAAGATGAATTGTGAAAATAGTTTTTGTATGTACAGGCAACACTTGTAGAAGTCCGTTGGCTGAAGCGATAGCTAAAGATATTAAACCTGAATATAATATTCAATCTAGAGGCATTTCAGCTTTTGATGGGACACCAATATCACCGCAATCAATGGAAATCATCTTTAAAAATGATTTGCCAATACCTGATACTGCTAAACAATTTTCTGAGCAAGATTTAGATGCTGATATTATCTTAACTATGACTGAATCTCATAAAATGATTCTAGAATCGCAATTTACACATCACAACATTCATTCAATAAAACAATACGTAAGAGGCGAAAAAGGAGATGTTTCAGATCCTTTTGGACAGTCACAAATCATTTATCAAAATACTTACGAAGAATTGAGAGCACTAATAGAAGATTTATTACAAAGTAATTAAGAATTCAAATAATTTGCAGAATTGCTATAACAGACATAGAAAATAAGTTATAATATTATAGTATAAACAAATTGGGAGGTGGGAAGATGAAAGTAGCTATTGCAGCAGACCATGGTGGCTATGAATACAAAGAAGCAATCAAACAATTACTTGATGAAATGAACATTGAATATAAAGATTTTGGTACACATAAAGGTGAGTCGGTAGATTATCCAGATTATGCAAGACCAGTATCTGAAAGTGTTGCTGATGGAAAGTTTGATAAAGGAATTTTGATTTGTGGAACTGGAATTGGTATGTCTATCGCTTCAAATAAAGTAAAGGGGATTCGTTGTGCACTTGTGCATGATGTTTTTACTGCTGAAGTAACGAGACAACATAACGATTCCAATGTATTAGCAATGGGCCAACGTGTTATAGGTGAAGGTTTAGCACTTCTCATCGTCAAGACTTGGTTGACAAGTGAGTTCGAAGGCGGTAGGCACCAAAGACGTATAGACAAGATTGAAGGCGGTTGTTTATGAAAGAAGATTTAAAACAATTGTTGAATGAACTAAAGTCTATTGATTTTTTTAACAATCAAGAACTATGCATCATTGGGTGTTCTACATCAGAAGTTAAAGGTTCAAAGATAGGTTCAGATGGTTCGATTGATGTTGCAAAGGTTATATATGAAAGTCTTGATTTTATACATAAAGAGACAGGTGTTCACTTTGCGTTTCAAGGTTGCGAACATATTAACCGTGCTATAACAATCGAGCGAGAAATATTTGATCCTTATACTATGACTGACGTTTCTGTTGTACCACAAGCCAATGCTGGAGGTAGTTTGTCAACTTATGCATATCAACATATGAAAGACCCAATAGTTGTTGAACACATTCAATGCGATAAAGGTATTGATATTGGTCAGACACTAATTGGTATGCATTTAAAGCACGTCGCAGTACCTGTATCAATTGAAACTAAGCGCATTGGAGAAGCTATTGTTACAATAGCTAAGAGTCGTCCTAAATTAATAGGCGGCGAAAGAGCAAAGTATTAAATTCTTAAAAGTGAGGGATTGTACATGTCATTAATTAAAAAGCAAGACGAAGAACTTTTCAAAGCAATGGAAAAAGAGTTTGATAGACAAAATAATAATATCGAACTTATAGCATCAGAGAACTTTGTTTCTGAAACGGTAATGGAAGCACAAGGTTCTGTATTAACTAACAAATATGCAGAAGGTTACCCAGGTCGTCGTTATTATGGTGGCTGTGAATACGTTGATATCGTTGAAGATTTAGCGCGTGATAGAGCTAAACAACTTTTCGGTGGAGAACACGTAAATGTACAACCTCATTCAGGATCTCAAGCAAATATGGCTGTATATTTTGTAGCTTTAGAACCTGGTGATACTGTACTTGGAATGAACTTAAGTCATGGTGGACATTTAACTCATGGAGCAAAAGTTAACTTCAGTGGTAAGTTATACAACTTTGTAGAGTATGGTGTTTCTGAAGAAAATGAACAAATTGACTATGAAGAAATCTTGAGAGTTGCAAAAGAAGCGCAACCTAAATTAATTGTAGCAGGTGCTTCAGCTTATCCAAGACAAATTGATTTTAAGAAATTCAAAGAAATAGCAGATGAAGTTGGCGCTAAATTAATGGTTGATATGGCTCATATCGCTGGTTTAGTAGCAGCAGGTTTACATCAAAACCCTGTTGATTATGCTGACTTTGTAACAACGACAACACACAAAACATTAAGAGGACCAAGAGGCGGTATGATTTTCTGTAAAGAAGAATATGCTAAAGAAATTGATAAAACAATTTTCCCTGGTATTCAAGGTGGTCCATTAATGCATGTTATCGCTGGTAAAGCAGTTTCATTTGGTGAAGCATTACAACCAGAATTTAAGGAATATCAAAAACAAGTAATTAAGAATGCTCAAAAATTAGCAGCAACTCTAGAAGACGAAGGTTTAAGAATTGTATCAGGCGGTACTGATAATCATCTTATCTGTGTAGATGTTAAAGGTTCTCTTGGCATTACTGGTAAATTAGCTGAGAATGCTTTAGATGAAGTTGGTATTACTTGTAACAAGAACACAATTCCATTTGATCAAGAAAAACCTTTCGTAACAAGTGGTATTCGTTTAGGTACACCAGCAGTTACATCTCGTGGATTTGATGAGGAAGCAGTTGAAGAAGTAGGTAGAATAATAGCACTTGTGCTTAAAAATCCAGAAGATGAACAAACATTAAAAGAAGCATATGAACGCGTATTATCACTAACTTCTAAGTTTCCACTTTACAACAAATAAATATTTATTGGAGGCTAGACTTATGGGTAAAGTACACGTTTTTGATCATCCATTAATTCAGCATAAGTTGAGTTATATTCGTGATCGTAAAACTGGCACTAAAGAGTTTAGAGAGCTTGTCGATGAAGTCGGTATGCTTATGGCGTATGAAGTTACGAGAGATTTTGAAACACAAGATGTTGAAATCGAAACACCCGTAACTAAAATGAACGCTCAAAGATTATCTGGTAAGAAATTAGCACTTATTCCTATTTTACGTGCTGGCCTTGGAATGACAGATGGTATTATGAAACTCGTTCCAGCTGCTAGAGTAGGACATGTAGGGTTATATCGTGATCCAGAAACTTTAGAAGCGGTAGAATATTTTGTGAAATTACCACAAGATATTGAAGAAAGAGAAATTATTGTAGTAGATCCTATGCTTGCTACAGGTGCATCAGCAATCGAAGCGATTCAATCTTTAAAAAATCGTGGAGCAAATAAAATACGTTTTATGGGCTTAATTGCTGCACCTGAAGGGGTTAAAGCATTACAAGAAGCACATGAAGACGTAGATATTTATATTGCTGCATTAGACGAAAAATTAGATGACCATGCATACATTACACCTGGTTTAGGTGATGCAGGTGATCGATTATTTGGCACTAAATAGATAATAGGAGGATTTTATTACAATGAAGAAAATTATGACGATATTTGGTACGCGACCTGAAGCTATTAAAATGGCACCTTTAGTTTTAGAATTAAAAAATGATCCGGAGTTACAACCAATTGTTGTTGTAACAGCACAACACAGAGAAATGCTAGACTCAGTTCTAGAAACATTTGATATTACACCAGATTATGATTTAAATATTATGAAACAAGGGCAAACACTTTCAGAAGTAACATCAAGAGTATTAGGTGGACTTGAAAATGTTATTCAAGAAGCTAAGCCAGATATGATATTGGTACATGGAGATACAACAACTACTTTTGCAGGCAGTTTAGCAGCATTCTACAATGAAGTTGCAATTGGCCATGTAGAAGCAGGGTTAAGAACTTGGAATAAATATTCTCCATTCCCAGAAGAAATGAATCGACAAATGACGGGGGTCCTTGCTGATTTACACTTCTCACCAACTGATCAGTCTAAACATAATTTACTTCAGGAAAATAAAAAAGACGAATCTATTGTTGTGACAGGTAATACAGCTATTGATGCGTTATCAACTACTGTAACTGACGATTATGAAAGTGAAATTATTAAACGTCACGAAGGTAAACGCATCGTGCTATTAACTGCGCATAGACGTGAAAACATTGGTAAACCGATGGAGAACATTTTTAAAGCTGTGAGACAAATTGTTGAAGAGCATGAAGATGTTGTTGTCGTTTATCCAATGCACAAAAATCCTAAGGTTAGAGAAATTGCTAACCAAATATTGAGTGATCATGATCGTATAGAATTGATCGAACCTTTAGAAGTTATAGATTTCCATAACTTTGCAGCTAATTCTCACTTGATCTTAACAGATTCAGGTGGTGTTCAAGAGGAAGCTCCTTCATTAGGTAAACCAGTACTTGTCTTAAGAGATACGACTGAGAGACCTGAAGGCGTTGAAGCTGGAACATTGAAACTTGTAGGTGTAGAAGAAGAGAACATCTATAACGAAACTAAAGCGTTACTAAATGATCAATCATTATATGAAAAAATGAGTATCGCTCAAAACCCTTATGGTGATGGTCTCGCTTCTAAGAGAATATGTGAAAATATTAAATATTATTTTGATATTCTGAAAGAAGCACCGGAACCATTTAGAACAAAATAATTAAAGTGGTGGTTTGTGTCAATTCTGTGACAAAAAAATGACAAAAATTTGTTTTCTATTTTTGTCATAGCATTGACACTATAAGTCCACTATATTATCATGAAAATTGTGTGATGAAACGGTTTTCAAAGATATGCCACTTATCTAAGGAGTTTCAGCTGAATGTTTGATATAAAGGGCTTTTTTAAGTCTTATTTACAGTATTTTATTTTCTTTATTATTATTCTAGTTGTAGTGTATTTCTTCTTGAAACATGAGTTCGTTTTAGGACTTATTATTGGAACAATAGCATCAGCTGTTAACTTGTTTTCATGGGAAGTTTACCTCAATCGAGCTAAAAATGCTGAATCATTACAATTATCAACAGGAAACTGGGTCAGATATCTTGTGACAATCGTTGCTTGCTGTTTTTGGCTTAAATATCCACTAATCGTTGATATTATCGGGATTTTATTTGGTTTGATGATAGCATATGTATTAATTATGTTTAAATCACTGAAGCGTCTCGATTAAATAATTAAAATTGTGAAAAGAGGTGAAGATATGGAACACGAATCACCTATGTGGTCCATCAATTTGGGAGGATTTGATTTAGTATTCAATCTTTCAAGTATGTTAATGTTGTTAGTTTCTGCAGTTATCGTCTTTGTAATAGCTGTCGTCTGTACTAGGAATCTAAAAATTAGACCTACTGGTAAACAGAACTTTATTGAATGGGTATTTGACTTTGTAAAAGGTATTATCCAAAGCAATATGGCATGGAAAGACGGAGGAAGATTTCACTTCTTGGCGGTTACACTTATATTCTTCATATTTGTATCAAATATGTTAGGATTACCGTTCTCAATTGTTGTAGGACATACACTATGGTGGAAATCACCTACAGCAGATCCAACAGTAACATTAACGTTAGCAACATTGATGGTTCTTTTAACACATTACTATGGTGTTAAAATGCGTGGTACTGGCGCGTACTTGAAATCATTTGTACAACCAGTAGCATTTATGGTGCCATTCAAAATTGTTGAAGAATTTGCTTCAACATTAACGCTTGGTCTACGTTTATACGGTAATATATTCGCAGGTGAAGTATTACTTGGATTATTAGCAACATTAGCAGCTGGAGGCGTTTTAGGCGCGTTCGGAGCAGTTTTACCAGCGATAGTATGGCAAGGATTCTCAATATTCATTGGTTCAATTCAGGCTTACATATTCGTAATGTTATCAATGGTTTATATGTCCCATAAAGTGGCAGAAGATCATTAATATATAATTTAAAAAAACAATTAATATTTTTATTTCTAGGAGGAAAATTATAATGAGTTTAGGTGTATTAGCAGCAGCAATCGCGATTGGTTTAGCAGCATTAGGAGCAGGTATCGGTAACGGTCTTATCGTATCAAGAACAGTAGAAGGTGTTGCACGTCAACCAGAAGCACGTGGTCCATTAATGACAATCATGTTTATCGGTGTTGGTTTAGTTGAAGCCCTTCCTATCATTGCAGTAGTAGTAGCATTCATGGTAATGAATCGATAAGCTAAAATATTTTTATAACAGGCGGAGTCTATCTAAAAAGGATTTCGCCATTCATTTATGAGATGTTATTCATCTTTAATTGCAGTGAAAGGAGTGTAGTTGGCAGTGGATCAAAACGTATTAGTTTTAGGAGCAGCAGGTGGCGGTGTCGAATGGGGAACAGTCTTATTTACATTGATCACATTTATTATCCTGCTTGCCTTATTGAAAAAGTTTGCTTGGGGACCATTAAAATCAATTATGGATGAGCGTGAGAACGCTATTAATAAAGATATTGATGATGCTCATGAAGCAAAAGTAAACGCTAAGAAATTAGAAGAAGAAAATAAAAATCTATTAAGAAAAACTCAAGAAGAAGTGCAAACAATTCTTGATGATGCTAAACATCAAGCTAAAGTACAACAAGAGCAAATTATTAATGATGCAAATGTTAAAGCAAATGGCTTAGTACAATCAGCTCAAGCAGAAATTCAACAAGAGAAACAAAGAGCTATTGCAGATATTAATAATAGAGTATCAGAACTTTCTGTATTAATTGCTTCTAAAGTAATCAATAAAGAAATCTCTGAACAAGATCAAAAAGACCTTGTTGAAAAATACATTAAAGAGGCAGGGGATAAATAATGGCGAATATTAGTCAGAAATATGCCCAAGCCTTATATGATGTAGCTGAAGCGCAGGATTTAACAGACAGCGTCTTAGATGAACTTACTCAAGTAGCAGAAAGTGTTAAAGAACAAATTAGTGATTTAAAAGCAATTGATAACAATCCTAAATTAGCAAAAAACGACAGACAACAATTTGTTGACAATGTATTTAAAGGTGCTTCTAAACCTTTGTTAAACACATTATACCTACTTGCTAATAACAGTAAATTGTCACTAATCCCAGAAATTCATAAAGATTTTAGCAAAATATACAATCAGGTACATAGCCAAGATTTAATGAAAGTTGAATCTGTGTATCCTTTATCTAATGAAGAATTAGACGAAATTGGTAAAGCATTTATTAAAAGAACAGGTTTGAAAAAACTTATTTTAGAAAATCAAGTTAATGATTCTTTAATTGGTGGTATTCGTGTTTCCATAGGTACAAAAGTATACGATGGTTCCATTCAGAATGACTTAAATCAATTAGCAAAATCATTTCAACAAATGAAATAATATTAAGGAGTGACATAGATGGCCATTAAAGCTGAAGAAATCAGTGCTTTATTACGCTCTCAAATTGAAAACTATGAGTCAGAAATGTCAGTTACCGATGTTGGTACAGTTATCCAAGTCGGCGATGGTATTGCATTAGCTCATGGCTTAAATGACGTTATGGCTGGCGAACTATTAGAGTTCCATACTGGCGTTTTAGGGTTAGCACAAAACTTAGAAGAAAATAATGTAGGTATCGTAATTTTAGGACCTGCAGAAGGTATTAAAGAAGGCGACGAAGTTAAAAGAACTGGTCGTATTATGGAAGTACCTGTAGGGGAAGAATTAATTGGTCGAGTTGTAAATCCATTAGGTCAACCATTGGATGGACAAGGTCCAATCAATACATCTAAGACTCGCCCTGTAGAATCACCTGCAACAGGTGTTATGGATCGTAAATCAGTTGATGAACCATTACAAACTGGTATTAAAGCGATTGACGCATTAGTACCTATTGGTCGTGGACAACGTGAGTTAATCATCGGTGACCGCCAAACTGGTAAAACAACAGTTGCGATTGATACAATTCTTAACCAAAAAGACGAAGATATGATTTGTATCTACGTTGCAATTGGTCAAAAAGAATCTACAGTTCGTACAGCGGTAGAAACTTTACGTAGACATGGTGCTTTAGATTATACAATCGTTGTATCTGCGTCAGCAGCTCAACCAGCGCCATTATTATACATTGCACCTTATGCTGGTGTAAGTATGGCAGAAGAATTCATGTTTAATGGTAAACATGTATTAATCGTTTATGATGATTTAACAAAACAAGCAGCAGCTTACCGTGAGTTGTCATTATTACTTCGTCGTCCGCCAGGTCGTGAAGCTTACCCGGGTGACGTATTCTACTTACACAGTCGTTTATTAGAACGTGCTGCTAAATTAAATGATGACTTAGGTGGCGGTTCTATTACTGCATTACCATTTGTTGAAACTCAAGCAGGGGACATCTCAGCATACGTTCCAACAAACGTTATCTCAATTACTGACGGACAAATATTCTTACAATCAGACTTATTCTTCTCTGGTGTAAGACCTGCGATCAACGCTGGTTTATCTGTATCACGTGTAGGTGGTTCAGCTCAAATTAAAGCGATGAAAAAAGTAGCAGGTACTTTACGTCTAGATTTAGCATCATACCGTGAGTTAGAATCATTCGCTCAATTTGGTTCAGATTTAGACCAAGCTACGAAAGCTAAATTAGAACGTGGTAAACGTACAGTAGAAGTACTTAAACAAGATCAAAACAAACCATTGACTGTAGATCGTCAAGTTGTTATTTTATATGCTTTAACTAAAGGTCATTTAGATGATATCCCAGTTGAAGATATTACACGATTCGAAGATGAATTCTTAAATTGGATTGATGCAAATGCAAGCGATCTATTTAAAGAAATTCGTGAAACAAAACAATTACCATCTGATGATAAATTTGTTTCAGCAATCGATGCATTCAAAAAAGTATTTAATAAATCTCATGTAGAGTAATATTAAGCTTTAAATAAAAGGTGGTGAAATTGTGGCTTCACTAAGAGAAATCAAAGGTAGAATTACTTCTACTCAAAAGACTAGTCAAATTACAAAAGCAATGAATATGGTTTCAAACTCTAAATTGCGTAAAGCAGAAGAGAATACGGAAGCATTTCAACCATATATGGATAAGATTCAAGATGCTGTAACAGCTATTGCTTCTAAGAGTACAGATGTTAATCATCCAATGCTTAAAACAAGACCTGTAAAACGTTCTGGTTACTTAGTCATTACTTGTGATAAAGGACTTGCAGGACCATATAGTGCTAACATTTTGAAAAATGTCGTTAACGATATTAAAGAAAAACATAACAACAATAGTGACGAATACGGCATTATTGTTGTCGGAAGAGTAGGCCGAGACTTCTTCAAAGCTAGAGGATATAACATCATTGAAGAGTATGTAGGTTTACCTGACCAACCAACATTTAAAAATGTACAAGCTTTAACTGAAAAAGCTGTAGACTTGTTTAATGAAGAATTTTATGATGAGTTAACAATTTACTACAGTCATTTCGTGAGTGTGCTTGAACAACAAGTGAAATCTAAAAAAATCTTACCATTATCTGATGAAGATACTGGAAAAGGTTCTAGTATGATGGCTGGTTATGAATTTGAACCAAATAAAGAAACGATTTTAAAAGTTATCTTACCGCAATACGCAATTAGTTTAATTTATGGTGCATTATTAGATGGTAAAGCTAGTGAACATGCATCAAGAATGACAGCTATGAAGAATGCTACAGATAACGCTTCAGAATTAATTGATGAATTATCATTACAATATAACAGAGCTCGACAAGCTGCAATTACTCAACAAATTACTGAGATTGTAGGCGGAGCAGCTGCACTCGAATAATGATTAGGAGGAATTTACATGGGATTAGGCCGAGTAACGCAAATTACAGGGCCAGTTATTGATGTACGCTTCCCACATGGTGAATTGCCAGAACTTAATAATGCTTTAACACTTAAAGTTGAACGTCCAGACGGATCGAGCTTTGACTTAGCATTAGAAGTTGCATTACACCTTGGTGATGATGTTGTACGTTCTATAGCAATGGCATCAACTGATGGTGTTAAACGTGGACAAGAAGTTACTGATACAGGAAGACCTATTTCAGTACCAGTTGGTGATGCTACATTAGGTCGTGTTTTCAATGTATTAGGCGAAAAAATTGATTTAGGTGAAGAAATTGATGAAAGCGTACGTCGCGATCCAATTCATCGTTTAGCACCTAAATTCGAAGATTTATCTACAAAAGTAGAAATTCTTGAAACTGGTATTAAAGTAGTAGACTTATTAGCACCTTATATCAAAGGTGGTAAAATCGGTTTATTCGGTGGTGCCGGAGTAGGTAAAACAGTACTTATTCAAGAATTAATCAATAACATCGCGCAAGAACATGGTGGTATTTCTGTATTCGCAGGTGTAGGTGAACGTACACGTGAAGGAAATGACTTATACTATGAAATGAGCGATTCAGGTGTTATTAAGAAAACAGCGATGGTATTCGGTCAAATGAACGAGCCACCTGGTGCGCGTGCTAGAGTTGCACTTTCTGGTTTAACAATGGCAGAATACTTCCGTGATGAGCAAGGACAAGACGTGTTATTATTCATCGATAACATCTTCCGTTTTACACAAGCAGGTTCAGAGGTATCAGCATTATTAGGCCGTATGCCATCTGCCGTTGGTTACCAACCAACACTTGCTACTGAAATGGGACAATTACAAGAACGTATTACATCTACTAATAAAGGATCGGTTACATCTATCCAAGCAGTATTCGTACCTGCCGATGACTATACTGACCCAGCGCCAGCAACAGCTTTCGCTCACTTAGATGCTACTACTAACTTGGAACGTAAATTAACGGAAATGGGTATTTATCCAGCCGTTGACCCATTAGCTTCAACATCACGTGCTTTAACTCCAGAAATTGTTGGAGATGAACACTATGATGTTGCGCGTCGTGTACAACAAACGTTACAAAAATATAGAGAGTTACAAGATATAATTGCCATACTTGGTATGGACGAACTATCTGATGAAGATAAGAAAACAGTTGAACGTGCTCGTCGTATTCAATTCTTCTTATCTCAAAACTTCCATGTAGCTGAACAATTTACTGGTCAAAAAGGTTCATACGTACCAGTTAGTCAAACTGTACAAGATTTCAAAGCTATTCTAGAAGGACAATATGACCATATCCCAGAAGATGCTTTCCGTTTAGTCGGTGGTATTGAAGCAGTTCTTGAAAATGCTAAAAACATGGGTGTAGAGGTCTAATAATAATTAGGAGGAATGGAAAATGAATACATTTACCTTAGATGTTGTCACTCCTAATGGATCTGTTTACTCAGCAAAAGAAGTAGAACTTGTTGTTTTACATACTGAAACTGGTGAAATGGGTGTAATGGCTGGACATATTCCAACTGTTGCAGCTTTGAAAACAGGATACGTTAAAGTAAACAAAGCAAGTGGTACGGAGTATTTAGCTGTTTCCGAAGGATTTGTTGAAGTAAGAACTAATAAAGTTACAGTTCTAGTTCAAGCGGCTGAAACTGCCGATGAAATAGATAAAGACCGTGCGATTAATTCTAAAGAACGTGCTGAAGAACGATTGAAAATGAATCGTGATGAAGTAGACTTTAGACGTGCTGAACGTGCACTTCATCGTGCAATTAATCGAATTGAAGTGGCTAAATTTAGATAAAATACAAGAGTCTGGGACATAACGTAATGTCTCAGACTCTTTTAGTATCTTGGCAGTAGATGTCTGAATTGAAAATGCGCTTGTACCAAGCTTTTTTCAACTCTAGTCATCCTTGCCGGGGCGGGACGACGAAATCTTTTTATCTAAAGTAGATTTCTGTCCCGCTCCCTTATATTTTTAGAAGGAGTTGTTAATATGGAATATTATGGTCAATTAGGTATTATCGGACTTTTACTACATGTCATTTGTGTATGCTTAGCATTCTGGGCACTCCAAGGCGTTCGATTAGAACAAATTTTTAAGAAAAATCATGTTGCTCAAGCACAAACATTTATTATCATCTTATCTATCATATTAGGTACGGCTGTAAGTCGTTTTATTTTAGATATACTCCAATATTCGCTACAATTAAGATTGCTATTCTAATAATAAGAAAAAATTATATAAATATATGAAAAAAGAACAAAAAAGTAGTATAATATTTTGGTGATGTTTATGAATCAAGAAAAATGTGTATTAAATAAATATATACATTTGTAAAATAAATAAAAAGTGAAGTTTTTTGGAGGATAATTATATGGATAAAATCGTCGTGAAAGGCGGAGCAAGTCTTAATGGCACAGTTGTAGTCGAAGGGGCGAAAAACGCAGTATTACCAATATTAACAGCTACACTTTTACCAAGTGTTGGTCAAAGTGTATTAACGAATGTACCTAAATTAAGTGATGTAGATACAATTAACACAGTACTTACGCATTTAAATGCAGATATAGAATATGATGCAGATCATAACACTGTAAAAATAGATGCATCAAATACATTAAAAATCGAAGCACCATATGAATACGTAAGTAAGATGAGAGCGAGTATTTTAGTTATGGGTCCTTTATTAGCTAGAGAAGGTCATGCTAGAGTCGCTTTACCAGGTGGTTGTGCAATTGGTTCAAGACCGATTGAACAACATTTAAAAGGATTCGAAGCTTTAGGTGCAGAAATTGAACTACATAACGGATTTATTGAAGCAACAACACCTAATGGCTTAAAAGGGGCTAAAATTTATTTAGATTTCCCAAGTGTAGGTGCTACTCAAAATATTATGATGGCAGCAGTACTTGCAGAAGGAAAAACTGAAATTCAAAACGTTGCAAGAGAACCAGAAATTGTTGATTTAGCTAATTATCTAAATGAAATGGGTGCACAAGTACACGGTGCTGGCACAGATACAATTAGAATTACAGGTGTTAATCAATTACACGGTGCAGAACATGCTATTATTCCAGATAGAATTGAAGCTGGTACATTTATGATTGCAGCAGCGATTACTAGAGGGAACGTCAATGTTATTGGTGCAATAAGAGAACATATGACAAGCTTAGTGTCTAAATTAGAAGAAGCTGGTGTTCAAATTACTGATATCGAAGATGGATTAAATATTCAAGTACCTGGTGAAATTAAAGCAATTGATGTTAAAACAATGCCACATCCAGGATTCCCTACAGATATGCAATCTCAAATTATGGCTTTATTATTAACAGCTAATGGTACTAGTAAAGTAACTGAAACAGTATTTGAAAACAGATTTATGCATGTAGAAGAATTCAAACGTATGAATGCAGATATTTTCATTAACGGACGAAGTGCAATGATTACAGGTAACAGTAAATTACAAGGTGCAGATGTAAAAGCTACAGATTTAAGAGCTGGTGCATCATTGATTCTTGCTGGACTTGTGTCTGACGGATATACAAACGTTACAGAACTTAAACATTTAGATAGAGGTTATGTTGATTTTCATGGTAAACTTAAAGCATTAGGTGCAGATGTTGAACGCATCAATGATAATGGCAAGTTAAACGATAAAGCGAGGGTTTAGTATGGCTGAAACACAATCATCAAGATCTGACGATAAAAAAAGAAAGTCAACTTATCAATCTATTAAAGAGAAACTTCAAAGAAATAGAGTAGAAACAATTCAAGGAGTGGAAGTAGAGCATCGTGTCATTTCATTATGGATTAAATTACTTATATTATTAGTATTAATGATTTTATTATTTATTGTTGGAACTATGATTGGATACGGTATACTTCATAATCCATTTGGGGTGTTTAATCCCGAAACTTGGCAACACATCTTTGATTTAACTGGAAGGAGCTCATAATGGAAACTATTTATGACTTTAACGAAATTAAAAAAATTATACCTCACCGTTACCCATTTTTATTATTAGATAGAATAGTAGAATTAGAAGACGGTAAACGTTGTGTAGGTATTAAACAAGTAGCAGGTAACGAACCATTTTTCCAAGGACATTTTCCTGATTATGCAGTAATGCCTGGCGTATTAATCGTAGAAGCATTAGCACAAACAGGTGCAGTAGCAATGTTACGCTTAGAAGAAAATCAAGGTAAACTAGCAATGTTTGCAGGAATTGATAAATGTCGATTCAAAAAACAAGTTACACCAGGTGACACTCTAAGACTTGAAGTAGAAATAAACAAAATAAAAGGTCCAATAGGAAAAGGAACAGCAAAAGCAACAGTAGATGGAGAAGTTGCATGTAGTTGTGAAATTAGCTTTGCTATTGTAGATCAATAAATAAAAAAGAGAAAACAGGCGACTGTTTTCTCTTTTTTTCTGCTTATATATGTAATTTGATTTTGTTAGGGACAGAATTCCGAGAACTGTCCGTAAGAGAGTGATCGCCTAATTACCAGAATTCAGAATAATGATAGTTACGCACATAAATATGCCTAATAAAAAACCTAGGACCGTTAACGGTCCTAGATTTTTCTTTATATATTGCTTTTTTCGTCTTTTAATTTTGGCTTAGATTGCATTAATCTATTAAATGATGTTTTAAGCTCATCTCCTGATAAGCCTTCATCAATGAGTTGTTCTAATAATCGTTCAGCATATACTTGTCGTAATGTATAGATATGACATTCAAATACGACTGATATTTTATCTTCTAGTTGTTCTATGTATTTGATGGTTGCATCAAATAGTGCTGGATCGTTTGAAGGTCTTGTTATAACGACACGTGTATCAAGTAAGGTTTGGTTATCGTGATATTCTTTCATTTGTTCATAATGGATATCTGAAATTAAGATCTCTAGTAGCCAACCTGTACCACTATTTTCTTTATTTATAATGATACCATCTAATAATTCATATTCTGTAATCTGTTCATCGTCTACAATTTGAAAGCGTACCGCTTTAAATGTTTTCATAAACATCCCCCTTATCGTTAAATCTACGAATGTTTAACTTTGTTATCTATTATAAAGTACTTTTGCATGAAATAACAATAATCATAAAATAAAGTGAAGAATAAGTGTTTATTTTATGATTTATCGGACTTTGACTGAAAAAATTGACTCATTATATTATAAGTATAAGGAGGTGAGAATATGTTAAATAAATCTGTATTAGTTGGACGTTTAACTAAGGACCCTGCATATTATAAGAAAGGTGAAATTATCATTTCTACATTTTGTTTAGCTATTGAACGTGGATATAAGACTAAAGATGGCACGATTGCTGTTGATTTTATTGTATGTAAAGCATTTGGAAAACTTGCGCATAATATTCATGAATATACTAAGAAGGGACAGCTTGTTGCATTAACTGGGCAAATTCAATCAAGAGCATATGTTAAAGATGATTAGAAGCACTATATAACAGAAATTATATGTGAAACGATTAAATTCTTAAATATGCCTGCATCAAGTAAATCCACAATCCCTCAAACGAAAGAGGAAATGAGTGAATTAATTAGTGAAAGTGCTGAAAGTTATGCTAGTGACCTTTCATCTAAAGTAGCAAAAGAAAAATTACGAGCTGAAGCATTAGCTAAGGAAAATGGTGAAAATAACTTAGATGAAAAGTTATATAGCGAATATCATAATGTCGTTGACGTTATTAAAGAAACTGAACAACAAGTTCCTGATGCATCAAAAATAACAACCTCATAGCATTAAACTTCAATAAAACTGTTTATAGAAATACTTCCGAAAATAAATATTCTTGATTCTAAATTCCGAGACTTGCTGTCTTGCTGTAGAGCAGCAAGTATACATAATTACAAGTAATTGTTTAAAAAATTACATGAATATGACAAATTGTCTGATAATTAATTTTGTTCAATCTTTATAAATCCCTTTGTTTAGCTTTTTTAATCATTAATATTCAGAATATTGTCTGAAAATTAACGTAATCTAACTGTAATATTAGCTGTAATTTTTTCATATAGCTGTAACCTATGACATAAAAATAAGTGGTATAGTTTAAACAGTAAAAATCATATAAAAAGTGAAAACCTTACAGGAGGAAAAATTCAATCATGAAAAAATTATTAGCAGTTTCAACTGCGGCAGTTGCAGTTACTACAGGGGTAACAGCTACAGCCGATGCAGCAACACATACAGTAAAATCTGGTGATACTTTAGGTAGTATTTCACAACAATACGGTACTTCAGTAAGTGCTATTAAAGCAGAAAATGGTTTAAAATCTAACTTAATCTTCCCTAACCAAGTAATCAAGGTTAACGAGAAAAGTTCAGAATCAACTACAGAATACACTGTAGTAGCAGGAGATACTTTAGGTAAAATTGCATCTAAATACGATGTAACTGTATCTCAATTAAAAGCATGGAACAACTTATCTTCAGATCTAATCATTGTTGGACAAACTTTATCATTACAAGCTCCAGCTCAATCAGCTGAGCCAGCTAAAGCGCCTGTAGCACAACAAGCGCCAGTTCAACAAACTCAAGAACAAGTTGTAGCTCCAGCTCAACAACAAAGCTACCAAGCGCCTGCTAAATCATACCAAGCGCCAGATCAACAATCTTACCAAGCACCAGCACAACAAACATATAAAGCACCAGCTCAACAAAGCTACCAAGCTCCAGCTCAAAAAGTTAGAACTACTCAAACTTCAACAGCTAGCACTGGTGGATCTACTAAAGCTCAATTCTTAGCTGCTGGTGGTTCAGAAGCTATGTGGAATGCAATTGTATTACCAGAATCAAGCGGTAATCCAAATGCAGTAAGTCCAAATGGTTACCAAGGTCTTGGTCAAACTAAAGAATCTTGGGGTACTGGTTCAGTATCTACACAAACTAAAGGTATGTTAAACTACGCTAAAAGCCGTTACGGTTCAGAATCAGCTGCTATTGCTTTCCGTCAAGCTAACGGATGGTGGTAAGCCGTACACTTTAATCTAAAGTGGTTATAAATTAATTTATCCAATCGCCTAGGAAATATCCTAGGCGATTTTTTAATTTGACCACAATACGTCTATTTGATAATCTTAAATAAACTGAATATATGAGTGACTGCTAGGGGCGCCATTTGGCTGAGATGATTTAATTCAGTCCCTTAACACCTGATTTGGATAATGCCAACGTAGGAAAGTGGTCGATGAACGTTTTTACAACTATTAATTGACCTCTTTCATAAGAAAGAGGTCATTTTTTATGAAGTTATAAATAATAGAATTATAAATATAAATTTGAGGTGGATTACAATGAAAAAACCGAATATAGCATTAACGATTGCTGGAACGGACCCAAGTGGTGGAGCGGGTATTATGGCAGATTTGAAATCATTTCATGCATCAGGCGTTTATGGAATGGCAGTTGCTACAAGTATCGTTTCTCAAAATAGTTTAGGTGTACAAGATGTTTATCATTTACCTGTTGAAGTTATTGAAAGCCAATTAAGAAGTGTCTTTGATGATGAAGTTCCACATGCTATTAAAACAGGTATGATTGCATCAGAAGAAATGATGCAAACGATTAAACCATTTATTGAGCAATCTGGTAAACCATATGTCATTGACCCAGTCATGGTTGCTAAAAGTGGTGATGCGTTAATGGATGATGAAGGGAAAGGGAAACTTAAAGAAATACTATTACCATTAGCTACAGTCGTTACACCTAATATTCCAGAAGCAGAAGATATTACTGGATTTAAGATTCAAACTGAAGAAGAAATTAAAAAAGCTGGTGCATTTTTCTTAAATGAAATTGGATCTAAAGGTGTCGTTATAAAAGGTGGACATCTGGAAGGTGATGCAATCGACTATTTATTTACTAAAAATGGCGTGAAAAGTTGGAAAAGTGAAAGATTTAATACGAAGCATACACATGGAACAGGTTGCACATTTAGTGCAGTGATAACAGCAGAATTAGCTAAAGGTCATTCAATTGAAGAAGCGGTAGAAGTAGCTAAAAGGTTTATTACGTTAGCTATTCAATATACACCTGAAATAGGCAAAGGTAGAGGTCCAGTGAACCACTTTGCATACCAAAAGATAGAGGGATTAGATTATGAGTAAATTAACAAATATTAGAGAAAATAGTCCATTAATCGTATGTTATACAAATGATGTCGTTAAAAACTTTACAGCTAATGGTTTAATTTCATTAGGTGCAAGTCCTGCAATGAGTGAAGAACCTGAAGAAGCAGAAGAATTTTCAAAAGCAGCAGGTGCTTTTCTTCTTAACATAGGTACGATTACGACTGATAAAGCCTATGATATGAAGCAATATGCTGAAATTATGCATAGAAATGGCGTTCCAGTAGTTCTAGATCCAGTTGCAGTTGGTGCATCACAATTAAGAAAGACTTTTTGTACGACATTATTAAATGATGAAGTAGTTGATGTTATTAGAGGTAATTCATCAGAAATATTAGCGCTCATAGAAGAAGACACGATTATGAAAGGTACGGATAGTGATGCTACACTTGATGCAGTTAAAATTGCGAAAAAAGCGCATCAACAATTAAAATTACCGATTATCATAACTGGAAAAGTCGATGTCATTGCGTGTCATAATAAAATCATCGAATTGCACAATGGTAGTGAGATGTTAACGAAAGTGACTGGTGGAGGTTGTTTATTAGGTGGGGTAATAGCTACATTCTTATCTCATGAAAAAACAATCACAATAGACGTATTAGAAGAAGCGTTATCAACATATAATATTGTAAGTGAGTTGGCATATCAACAACCTGGTGCACATTTACCTGGTACATTCCAAATTTCGTTTATAGATCAACTGAATGTTATAACGGAAGACATTGTTAAAGAGAAAAAGATTTTGAAAGAAGTGAACTAAATGTTTGATCCAAAAACTTTGAAAGTATATTTTATAGCAGGCAGTCAAGATATTGCTGATGGTAATCTTATAAGTGTTGTTGAAGAAGCTTTAAAAGCAGGCATCACGATGTTTCAATTTCGTGAAAAAGGTGAGACGAGTAAAAAAGGGGCAGAAAAAGAAGCCCTTGCACAATCATTATTTAAGTTGTGCAAGAAATATCAAGTTCCATTTATCGTCAATGATGATGTAGATTTAGCAATTAAATTAAATGCTGATGGCATTCATGTTGGACAAGATGACCGAAATGTATCTGAGTTTAAAGATAAGTTTAAAGATAAAATAATTGGCTTGAGTGTTGCAAATAAAATGGAATATGATCAATCTGATATATCCGAAGTGGATTATATTGGAACCGGACCTATACATTCTACAAATTCTAAAGCTGATGCAGGAGAAGAAGGTGGGTATCAAATGATTGAGAACATGAGAAAAATCAATCAAGATATTCCTATCGTCGCAATCGGTGGCATTACTGAAGATGATGTACAACCGCTTATTAAAGCAGGTGCGAATGGAGTAAGTGTTATTTCTGCTATAGCGAAAAGTCAAAATATTGAACAAACTGTGAAGGGCTTTCATAAACAGTATAAAAATATTTGATAAAATTAATATATTGATTTATGTTGTCGCTATTCTATGATAGAATGAGTTTTATGTGAGTATATCAATAGAGGTGGAAAAATGAAGAAAAAAGCTTTATGGCCATTATTATTTGGTGTAATGGTTGTGCTAGCTGGTTGTGATTATTCTAAACCTGAGAATAGGGATGGATTCTTTTATAATACATTCGTAAAACCGATGGATAGTGTTATTCATTGGCTTGGTACAAATTTGAATCACGATTATGGTCTAGCTATTATCGTTATAACATTAATTGTTCGTTTTGCGTTATTCCCATTTATGATGAAGACGTATAAGAATCAAAAGTTAATGCGTGAAAAAATGAAACTTGCTAAACCTGAAATGGAAGCAATTCAAGAAAAAGTTAAACGTGCTCGTACTCAAGAAGAAAAAATGGCAGCCAATCAAGAAATGATGGCATTATACAAAAAACATGGTATTAATCCAATGAACATGGGTTGTTTACCAATCGTTATACAAATGCCAATCGTCATGGGATTATTCTATGTATTAAAATATCCTACTGAAGGTGGAATTACAGAATATCCGAATTTCTTGTGGTTTAATTTAACTGAACCTGATTTAATTATTACGATCATTGCAGGTATCATTTATGCATTACAAGCATTTGTTTCTATGAAGTATGCGAATGTTCCAGATGAACAGAAAAATATGATGAGAATGATGATGTTTATTTCTCCAATTATGATTATTTGGATGTCATACATTTCAGCATCTGCATTAGGTTTATACTGGGCAGTCGGTGGTGCATTCTTAGTTGTTCAAACATGGTTAGGTAACGTCTTCTATAACAACAAAGTAGAAGAAGAAATGAAACCAATCATTGAAGCACATGAAAGAAATCAACAAGAAGCTAACAAAGAGAAGAAACCAGCTAAACTCGTATCTAATAAGAAGAAAAAGAAATAAAACCAAAAAACAAACTAATCATTGTGATTAGTTTGTTTTTTTATTTATGTCCCATTCTTTATAAAATTGTTCTAAAAAGTTTTCCATAAATAGGTGGCGTTCTTCAGCGATTTGTTTGCCGCGTTTAGTATTCATTAAATCTTTTAATAGTAATAATTTCTCGTAAAAATGATTGATTGCTGTATTCGGTTCATCATGATATTGACCTTCTTGTAAATCATTTAAATTACGCGGTTGTTGAGAGGAGATATGCATAGGTTCTTTAAAATGACCGGCATATTGAAATGTTCTAGCTATTCCTATCGCGCCAATCGCATCAATACGGTCTGCATCTTGGACGATCTTTCCTGCTAAGCTTGTAAGTTTACCTTCATTTTTACCGCCATTATAGCTAACATACTTTAGAATATGGATAATCTCCGTTTGAATCGGTTCGCTTATCTCCATTACATTCATCCATTGATAAAGTTGTTGCCAAGCTGTATCGGCATCTTTAAATAATTTCTTATCAACAGCATCGTGTAGTAAACTTGCTAATTCAACTACAAATAAATCCACTTCCTCAAACTTTGCAATATCTAGAGCATGATGTCTAACTCTTAAAATATGCTCAAAGTCATGACCTGTCGTATCGTTTTGGTGTAAGTTGCTAACATATGATTCTGCTTCTTTAATAATCTGTTCTTTATTCATATCTTTCTCCTTAAAAAAACAGGTAGAAAAGTTTGAACAATCATCTCTTCTACCTGTTTAGATTTTATAGTAAAGGTGATAGTAAACGTGCTATACCTTCTTTTAATTTAATCCACGTGCTTCTATTTTCATATCGTTCAACTGTTAATAATGATGAATGCGTCATATCGTTCTCATAAGCTAAACGTGAATTTTTAGCAATTTCATCGTCGTAAATAAAGGCATTAACTTCGAAGTTTAATACAAAGCTTCTATTATCCATGTTTGCTGTACCAATACTTACAACTTCGTCATCAATGGCTACCATCTTCGTGTGTATAAAGCCTTTTTCATAAATATGAACATTGACACCAGCTTTTATGAGTTCGCCGACATTGGCAAATGTTGCCCAATAAACAAATGGGTGATCGGGCTTATTAGGAATCATCACATTCACATCTACGCCTGAAAGGGCAGCAATCTTAATCGCATCTAAAAATGATAAATCTGGAATGAAATAAGGTGTTTGAATGTAAATATGTTTTTTAGCTTCTGATATCATTTTCAAATAACCATATTTGATTTGTTCCCATTCTTCATCGGGACCACTTGATGCAATTTGAATACCAACTTTACCGCCAGACTCAACATCAGGGAAGTATTTAGATTCATAGCGCATCTTGTCACGTGTAGATTGAGAGTTCCAGTCCAACATAAATCTAAGCTGTAATGCATTGACTGAGTCACCTTCTAATCTTAAGTGGGTATCTCGCCAATAACCAAATTTTTTATCTAAACCTAAATATTCATCTCCGACATTAAAGCCGCCTACGTAACCAACTTTTCCATCAATAACAACAATCTTTCTATGGTTACGATTGTTCATTCTAAAGTTAATGAGTGGGAGTTTAGAAGGGAAGAAACTTGCAACTTCTCCACCTTGTGCTCTAAATTTCTTGAATGAAGATAAATTTAATTTACGAGAGCCCATGTCGTCATATAACATTTTAACTTCTAAACCTTCTTGAAGTTTCTTTTCAAGTTCAAATAAGATCTTTTTACCTAAGTTATCCTTCTTAAAGATATAATATTGAATATGGATATATGATTCAGCTTTTCTAATATCTTCAATAAGTGCATCGAATTTATCATGACCATCAGTAAACATTTCAACTTTGTTATCAGTTGTTAAGAAGGCTGAGTTATTGTAAAGCAACATATGAATAAGGTGCTTATAATTAGATATCTCAGGCTTATCAATTTCGAAATTATTTTCATCAATTGCTTTGATTTGTTCATTTATGATGTGTTCGAGACCTATTTTATCTTGTTCATCTAAGTTGAAAATACTCTTTCTTTGAATTTGTCTCCCAAATAGTAGGTAAAGTATAAATCCTAATATCGGAACAAATAAAAGTACTAACAACCAAGCCCAAATCGCACCAGCTTCTCTTGGTTCTAAGAATATGATAATAAATCCAAACACAACATTCAGAATAAATGCTGTAATAAGTAGCACTGATACTATGATGGAAAAATCAAATGAAAAATATGAGAAGTAGTTCATACCAATGCCTCCGTTTCTTTATCTTTAAACTAGTATAATACATTTAAATTAAAATTGAAAAGGTTGTATTTGACCCTTTTAAAACATATGCATATAATGATTATGAAAAGCATCAAATAAAATATCATTTAAATATATAGGAGTGTTATAAATGAAAGAACAAATCATTAATGTTGAAGGTATGTCTTGTGGACATTGCAAACAAGCAGTTGAGGAATCAGTAGGTCAATTAATCGGTGTTAAAGAAGTTGTCGCTAGCCCTGATGATAATCAAGTACGTGTCGTTTATGAAGATCCTGCTAGTATCGATAATATCGAAAATGCTATTTTCGATGCTGGATATGAAGTTGTTTAAGATATCATTCATATAATTATTATAAAAAAATAACAAATTAAACAAAAAAATAACAATATAGGCCGAATGAACTATAGTCAAACTACTTAATTTAGAGTAGAATGAACTTAAGGTAATTAAATTGAATAAGAGGTGGTACCCATGAATCAACCTAAGTCAAAGGTAAAGAATGTGGTCAAACTTTTATCATCATTAGGCGTAAACATAACAGAAACTAAGTCACGAATAGAAATAATGCGTAGTTTGCCGAATGTCGCAACTAACAAGTTGAAATAAATTGGTAAACTAATAAACCGCGTCCTCAAATTGAGGATGCGGTTTTTTTATATGTCGGCTTTTTGGTCTGATTCAGTAAATTTCTCTTTTTCGTGGTAATAGATAGATAGTAATATACCGACACCTGCCATTAATGACCATAAAGCTGATCCACCATAACTTATGAATGGTAATGGGATACCTGTGATAGGTAGTAGTTGAATAGTCATACCGATATTTTGTACAACGTGGAATAGTACGAATGATAAATATCCGATTATAAATACAACATTAAAAGGATGACGTGTCGTAGTAGCCATTCTAATTAAGTGTATGAATAACGCTAAGAAAATAATCAGTACTGCCATCGTTCCAATAAATCCAAATTCTTCACCAATGATTGAAAAAATAAAATCGGTATGATTCTCTGGGATATAAACTTCACCGTTATTTAAACCTTTACCAAATATTTGACCAGAACCAATGGCTTTTAATGATTCTGTTAAATGGTAGCCATCACCTGAACTGTATGCATATGGATCTAGCCAAGAATTAATACGTCCTAATTGATACGTCTTAATACCCGAAACTTTCTCAATCACACTTGGTTTAAAAATCATTAATAAAATGATACTTGAACCAATGCCGAATAAAGCAATGAATGCTGGTGCGAGTATTCTCCAAGTCACGCCAGAAACAACAACGATACCAAGAATGATCGCAATTAATACAAGTGTTGTTCCTAAATCATTTTGCAAAAGTATTAATAACATTGGTACTAAAGAAGTTAAACCAATTTTTAGTAATAAATTAAAGTCTCTTGATAATAATTTGTTGTACGTAAATCTATTATGTTGATAGATAACATTAGCTAGCGCAATAATTAAAATGATTTTCATAAACTCAGATGGTTGGATACTGATAGGTCCTAGTCTATACCAACTTTTAGCACCATTAATAATAGGTGTAAAGCTAGATTCAGGTAGGATTAATAGTCCAACTAATGATAAGTTTCCAATTATGTATATAATCCAAACATATTTTCTTAGTGTCTTTGGAGATATGAACATTAAGGCAATGGCTAAAATAAAGCCAAGCACATAGTATAAGACTTGTTTAAGTAAAAAGTTTGTTTCATATTGTCCACCAGACATTGCAGAATTGATTATTAAACAACTCGTTCCAAATAAGATAAGAATAATCGTAATTAATCGCCAATCTATTCTTTCTAGAAACGATTTATTTAATGTACGAGTAGAAGTTTCCATTAAAAGACTCCTTTAATTAACACTAAATTTCATAATTTTCATTATAACTTGATTGTACATAAAGTGATACATTTTTGCTATTCAGAAAAGCGTTATTTTTAAAATAGTCATGTTGATACGTGCAACAATAGCTAAAAACATGATAAAATATAGGCTAATAATCTACTTGGAGGCTTATATATGTCTAAAAAAAATATTTGCATTATATATGGTGGGAAAAGTGCAGAGCACGATGTATCAATTTTAACGGCTCAAAATGTGATCAATGCAGTTGATCTATCTAAATACATAATTGATATCATTTATATTACAAATGATGGGGATTGGATTAAAAGCGACCAATCTATCGATGGAAAAGTCGAAGATATTGAACAATTAAAATTAACAAGTGAAACATTAACACCGATATCTAAATTATTAGAAGCGAGTAATGATGGAAACGCATATAGCGCAGTATTTCCTTTATTACACGGCCCTAACGGAGAAGACGGTACTATTCAAGGTTTATTTGAAGTATTGGATATTCCTTATGTTGGTAATGGTGTGCTTGCAGCATCTAGTTCTATGGATAAATTAGTGATGAAACATTTATTCGCTCACAGAGGATTACCTCAATTACCATATGTAAGTTTCTTAAAAAGTGAATACGAGAAATATGAACATAATATAGTGGAGCTTATTCAAAATAAACTTGAATATCCTGTATTTGTTAAACCAGCAAATTTAGGATCAAGTGTTGGTATTAGTAAATGTACGAATAAAGAAGAATTAATTTCTGGTATTGAAGAAGCATTTCAATTTGACCGTAAACTTGTTATCGAACAAGGTGTTGATGCAAGAGAAATTGAAGTAGCCGTATTAGGAAATGATTATCCAGAAACAACTTTACCAGGTGAAGTAATTAAAGATGTACAATTTTATGATTATAAATCGAAATATAAAGATGGGAAAGTTAAACTTCAAATACCTGCTGATGTAGATGAAGAAACAGCAACAACTTTAAGAAATATGGCTATTGAAGCTTTTAAAGCAACAGATTGTTCTGGATTGGTAAGAGCGGACTTCTTCTTAACAGAAGATAATACAATTTATATTAATGAAACTAATGCAATGCCAGGATTTACACAATACAGCATGTATCCATTATTATGGGAGAACATGAACTTAAGCTATACAGAGCTTATAACTAAGTTAATTGAACTTGCTATTGAACGATACGATAACAAGAAGAACATCAAATATAAAATTGACTGAGGGTAAATAGAATGAATATTAATTTACGTAAAATTAAAGAATGGATTGATTGTGACATTCAAGATGAATATCTTGATGTCGTTGTTCAAGGTACATGTATAGACTCAAGAAAAATTGCTGAATCAAATTTGTTTATACCATTTAAAGGTGAAAATGTAGATGGACATAAATTTGTACGTCAAACACTTGATGGTGGTGCAGGTGCATCATTTTGGCAAAAAGACGTACCAAATCCGCCAGAAGGACCCATCATTTTAGTTGATGATACGTTAGCCGCTTTACAAAGTTTAGCTAAAGCATATTTGAAATATGTAAATCCTAAAGTTGTCGCGATTACAGGGTCAAATGGTAAAACGACAACTAAAGATATGGTTGAATGTGTGTTGAATAAATCATTTAAAGTTAAGAAGACACAAGGAAATTATAATAATGAGATTGGTTGCCCATTGACGATACTCGACTTAGATGAAGATACTGAAGTATCCATTCTAGAAATGGGCATGAGTGGATTTGGTGAAATTAGTGAATTAACACATTTAGCTGAACCTGATGTTGCTATTATCACGAATATTGGCGAGTCTCATATGCAAGATTTAGGTTCTAGAGAAGGTATTGCAAAAGCCAAATTTGAAATTACAGAAGGTCTTAAAGATAAAGGACTATTCATATACGATGGTGATGAGCCATTACTTAAACCTTTCGTATCTGAAATGAAACATGACAAACTATCTGTTGGGGTAGCAAATGAAAATGATGTCATCATCAAAACGAATCAATCATCAAGTCACGGCATAAACTTTCATTTGAATAATAGTCATTTCATTTATCACTTAAATATATTAGGTGAACACAATGTTAAAAATGCAACATATGCAATACAAGTTGCTAAACAATTAGGTGTAACAGAAGATGTTATTCAAAGTTCATTAGATGATCTTGTATTAACGGATATGCGTATGCAAAGAATTGAAACTGAACAATATGGTTTACTCATTAATGATGCATATAATGCAAGTCCAACAAGTATGAAAGCAGCAATTGATACTCTGCATAATATGGAACAAACAGATAAAACACTTATTCTTGCGGATGTATTAGAATTAGGTGAAATGAGTAAAGAGATGCATGAGCAAGTTGGCTATTATTTAGAAAATAAAGCTATACAAACGTTAATCACATATGGTGAAGAAGCGGCTCATATATCAAATATTGCGAAAGCATATATACCTAAAACTTATCACTTTGAGCATAAAGAGGAAATTACAGACTATTTAAAAAATCAATTAAATGAAGACTCTATCACTTTGTTTAAAGGTTCTAGAGGTATGTCACTCGAAACGATTATTAACGCACTTACATGAAAGTAGGTATCTTATTTTTACATGGTTATACAGGTGGTCGTTATGAGTTATTACCATTAATTGAATATTTGAGTAGTCGATATGATTTTATACTTGAAGCGTCAGAATACCCAGGACATGGCTTAAATTTATTGATTAAAGATACAAATGAAGATATGTGGTTTGAGCGAGCGAAACAATCATATGAAATATTAAGAAAGAAATCAGATAAAGTTATTGTGATAGGATTTTCAATGGGTGGCATTTAAAAAATTACAGCAAAGTGCGCTATATGTTCCAGAACAAATAGCAGCGAAAACGTTAATCATACATGGCACAATAGATGGTCTCGTTCCAATTGAAAAATCTAGAATGTTAGAGAAGAGAATAAAGCATGCGCGTTTAGTTGAAATTGATAAAGGACCACATGAAATTTGTTTATCAAAAGTTAATTATAAAGTTTTTTATGAAGTTGAAAAATTTATATTTAAAAATAAATAAAGAAGTAAAACTGTACTAAATCCCTTTTTAGTGCAGTTTTTTTATGTTTTGGTTTATGAAAATTAAATGTAAACGACGATTTAATCGCATTGCGCTATTGGTAAAAGGGTGGTAGTATATAGAAGTTGAATAAAAAAGACGAGAAGAATTAACTATATAAAAGGAGAATTATTTTGCAAAAATTTAAAGAATTAGGTATTTCTGAAGCTACCTTAAACGCTTTGGACAAAATGGGATTTACTGAACCAACACCAATACAAATCGAAAGTATTCCACATACATTACAAGGTACGGACGTGCTAGGACAAGCACAAACTGGAACAGGAAAAACTGGTGCATTTGGTATTCCATTAATTGATAAAGTAGCAGATAAACAAGGTGTACAAGCATTGATTCTTGCACCAACACGTGAATTAGCAAACCAAGTGGCAGAGCAATTACGTAGTTTCAGTAAAGGACAAAACTTAAGTGTCGTAACTGTATTCGGTGGTATGCCAATAGACAGACAAATCAAATCACTTAAAAAAGGTCCACAAATCGTAGTAGGTACGCCAGGACGTGTGATTGACCACTTAAATAGAAGAACATTAAAAACAGAATCAATTTCTACATTGATCTTAGATGAAGCAGATGAAATGATGAACATGGGCTTTATAGATGATATGAGATTTATAATGTCTAAACTTCCATCTGAAAATCGTCAAACATTACTATTCTCAGCAACAATGCCTAAAGCGATTCAAGAATTAGTTCAAAAATTCATGAAGAGTCCAAAAATTGTTAAAACAATGTCTAACGAATTGTCAGATCCACAAATTGATGAATTCTACACAATCGTTAAAGAATTAGAAAAATTCGAGACATTTACGAATTTATTAGACGTTCAAAATCCTGAATTAGCAATTGTATTCGGTCGTACGAAACGTCGTGTTGATGAATTAACAAGTGCGTTAATTACTAAAGGATACCGTGCTGAAGGTTTACACGGAGATATTACTCAAGCTAAACGTTTAGAAGTATTGAAAAAATTCAAAAATGATCAAATTGATATTTTAGTAGCTACAGACGTTGCAGCTCGTGGATTAGATATTTCTGGCGTAAGTCACGTTTATAACTTTGATATTCCTCAAGATACTGAAAGTTATACACACCGTATTGGTCGTACAGGTAGAGCGGGTAAACAAGGTGTTGCCGTTACATTTGTAAACCCAATCGAAATGGATTATATCCGTCAAATCGAAAAAGCTAATAAACGTCAAATGAGTGCTTTACGTCCACCAACACCTGGTGAAGTTATGAAAGCTAAAGAATCAGATGTTAAAGATAAAGTTAAAGGTTGGGTAGAAAGTCCAATCGAAGGCCGTATTGAAAAAATTGCTGAATCATTAATTAAAGAATACGGTGACCAAAAATTAGTTGCTGCATTATTACAAGAGTTAATTACTTCTAACAACGATGCAGAAATTCAATTAACATTTGAAAAACCATTATCTAAAAAATCTAATCATAGAGGCAAACAAGGTAACCGTGGTGGTAACTCACGTGGTAAATCTAGAACTAGATTTGATGGTAAAAACAACAAACGTCGCGGTAATGATAAAAACAATCAATTTGACCGTAACAAAGGTAAAAACAATAAACCAAACAAACAACGTTCAAAAAAACAATTCTCAGGTAGAACTTTTGCTGAGCATTCAAAATAAAAACTAAACAAAAAGTGTGTGTAATCTCTAAGGTTACGCACACTTTTTTTATGATATAATACACGTAAATTGAACGATAGAGGAGATTATATGTATAAACCAATACTCGAACATAAAATGCCAAAACAGTCTATAAAATATGAGTATGTAAATCATATTATAAATGTCATAGTTATCTTAGTTTTATACAGTGTATTTGTATTTTTATGGCATGAATATGATTGGTGGACATTTCTCATTTATATTGTGACACCGATTGCGCTGTTGATCATTGCGATAGGATTTATAAGTCCGATCATACGACTTAAAAGAACATCGTTCGAAATTGGAGAACGGTATATTGAAGTACAAAGTGGGCTATACTATCAAAAGCGATTTGCACAACCTTATGACAGAATTCAATATGTAACGATAAAGCATGGACCAATCTCAAGATTGTTTAATATTTATTTTGTCGTTGTTGTAACAGCAGGTAATTTAGAAGTGTTGCCAATGGTCAACCGAGAAATAGCTGACCAAACGAGATTAAATATCATGACTAAGGTTAAAGAGGTGACTGATGATGTTTGATCCTCAAAAATTACATCCAATATCTTATGTTAGTGGCTTTTTAGCCAGTTTAAAAGAAAATGTATTTCCTTTAATAATCGCTGTGTTTATTGTTATAACGCGCGGACTTGATAATTTTTGGGACCTTACATTTCCGATTGTTCTATTAATTTTTTCACTTATAAGTAGTATTTTTAAAGCGATTAAGATTTACAATACACGTTATTGGATTGAGAACGATCAATTGATTATGACTTGGGGTGTCTTTTCAAAAAATCGTAAAGAGTTAAATATTGAAAGGATTCAGTCTGTTGATACTTCTCAAAATATTGTACATCAGTTGTTAGGTGGCGTGAGTTTAAGTATTAAAACACCGAGTGATGGTATCGAATTAGATACGATTACGAAGTCACAAAGTGATAGTCTTTCAAAATATTTAAAAGAAAGAAAATATGCTATTAAAAATAAAGAGCAGAGTGAAAATGAGTTAAATGCTGAGCATGAAACGTCGTCTGATTATGATCAACATGATGTTATCAATGAAAAAGAAGAAGTCGTGTTCTTTAGATTATCGACTAAAGATTTATTGAAGATGAGTTTTACAAGTGGTGGTATTTTGATTGTATTTGCGGCACTTGGCTCATTACTTGGGTTTGTAACACAAATAATCGATATCGAGGATTATATTAGTCCTCTCATTAATCAAGTTGTTAATTTAACATTTGTAATTATTTCAATCTCACTATTATTTATTATATTGAGTTATGTCATTGGATCACTCATTGTATTTATTAAAAATTATAAATATCAATTAACATTTGATGGGGAGCTTTTAACGGTTAAATATGGTCTGTTAACTGTTCAAAAGCGTACCATTCCAATCAGAAGAATACAAGCGTTGAAAGAAGAAGAATCTATTTTCAGAAGAGTGATCGGATACACTAAAATATCAGCGATTATTACTTCAGATGGACATTTTGAAAATGGAGAAGATACTGATGTAGGTACTGTGACAATTTTGCCATTTATGAAGAAAAAAGAAGCTTATCAATTACTTGAAGACATTATTCCACAGTTTCAGTTTCATTCTGTTAAAAAAGGATTGCCTAAACAAGGTATTCGTAGAAGGGTGTTTATCCCGACAATTATTTTATTGTTAATTGTGATACCTATCCAAATATATTTATGGTCTTATACTTGGATGATCGGATTAGTAATATTCTTAGTTATGCTATTTTATGCAAGTATCATTACGTTGAAATCTGGATATAAAATTTATGACGACTCAATCGTCATACTGAATGCAACACCGTTTGAATATACAACAATCTGGGCGAATAGAAATAAGATTTTAACTTTTGAATTACATGAAAATCCAATTATTAAACGTAAAGATATTGCACATTTCTCAATTCAAATAGCATATGGAAATGGTATGTTGTCTAAAGGATTAAGATTTATTAATAAACAAGATACGTTAAATATTTATAAATGGTATAAAGATAAAGGAGGTCACGTAGATGCTTCCTAGATATAGAATGGATAAAAAAGGCATGGTTGTTGAACGTATTGGATCGCTCATTACAATTTCAATACTTATTATCATATTAATCGTCATGGCAGTAATTTTTAATTTATGGTGGACGACAGCGTCAAAATGGTTTCTGCTTATTCCAGCATTACTTATCTTGGCAATAGCTATATATGGTTTAATCATTCAGCCTTATTATATGTATAGAAATTTCAGATATGAAATAAATGATGATGAAATAAACATTAAATCAGGTATTTTTATGATTAGAGAAACAACGATACCTATGGGTAGAATTCAAAATGTTGATTTATATGAAGGATTCATAATGAGAAAGTTTAACCTGGCTAATATTACGTTGTCTACAGCTGGTGGGAATCGAATGATTCAATATTTAAATAAAGATAAGGCAAATCGTATTAAACACGCGATACAAAATAGAATTGAAAAATGATTTTAATCAGTGAAAATGAAGGTGTTAACGATGATTCAAGGTGTCGGCATAGATTTAGTCGAAATAGAACGTATACAAGATTGGTATACGAAACGACCAGAAATGGTTAATAAAATTTTAACAAAAGATGAATTAAATATTTTTAACAAAATCAAATTAGAATCGAGAAAAATCGAATTCATATCTGGTAGATTTGCTGTGAAGGAAGCATTTAGTAAAGCGATGGGTACAGGTATTGGTAAAAAATACGGTTTTCATTCGATTAATTGTTTACCAGATGAAAATGGAAAACCAGAAATAATTTGTGAAGGTTATCGTGTTCATCCTTCCATTACACACACAAAACATTATGCAGAAGCCATTGTGATTATAGAAAATATTAAGCAAGATTGATTTCTATATGATAAAATACAAATATTATAAGAGGAGGTGCCTTGCTGTTGTCCGAAAAATATTATAGGCCAACTTATATCAACGTCGATTTAAAGGCAATACTAGAAAATTATCAAGCAGTAGGAAGACTTCATCCAAATAAGAAGATTATGGCAGTCGTTAAGGCAAATGGTTACGGATTAGGAAGTGTACCAATTGCGACTTACTTAATGAATGAAGGTGTAGACTTCTTTGCAGTTGCTACATTAGATGAAGCAATTGAGTTAAGAATGCACGGAATTAAAGCCAAAATATTAGTACTCGGCGTTATTAATACTAAAGATATTAATAAAGCTGTTCAACATAGAGTTGCATTAACCGTTCCATCAGAACAATGGTTAGATGATGCAATAGAATCAATAGATGATGATTCTGACAAACCTTTATGGATGCACGTGAAAATAGATACAGGCATGGGTAGAATTGGATTGAAAGATATTGAAAGTTACCAACATGTCGTTCATAAAATAGAACAACATGAACGCCTTATATTTGAAGGTGTATATACGCACTTTGCTTCTGCAGACGAACCAAATGATTTTTCTAAAAAGCAATATGAATTATTTGAAAAATTTGTAGAGTCGTCTCAAACACCTGAATATATACACGCTCAAAATTCAGCAGGTGCCTTAAGATATGATGCATCTATTTGTACAGCTGTTAGATTTGGTATTTCATTATATGGATATTATCCATCAAAATATATTCAAGAAATTTCTAATTTAAAATTAAAACCTTCTGCACAATTAATAACAGAAGTCGTTCAAACAAAATATTTAGAACCAGGCGAAACAGTGAGTTATGGTGCAACATTTACTGCTGGTGAACGAATTAAAGTGGCCACATTACCAATTGGTTATGCAGATGGTTACTTAAGAAAGATGCAAGATACACTTGTGAATGTAAATGGTGTGAATTGTCCCGTCATAGGTAGAGTATGTATGGATCAAACAATGATTAAAGTACCAGATGATGTTCAAACAGGTGATAAAGTCATTCTCATGGATAATGATATTGATTCAGAACAATCAGCAGAAAAGATTGCTGAAGCGCAAGATACCATTAATTATGAAGTACTTTGTAACTTGAAAAAGAGATTACCACGTATTTATCATGATGGTGAAAATGTTGAAATTACGAACGAATTATTAAAATAGCATAGTCAAATAGAGTTACATTTGTTATGATATTAATAACTTAATCAACAAAATTTACATTTATTTTATCTGGAGGTATTTGTTATGACATCTTTAACGCAAAATCGTACACAAAGTTTAGAACAAACACTGAAAGAAGGCTATCGTTCAATGGCCGATTTAAATCTCTCCCTTGCATCTGAAGCATACTATAGTGAATGTGAAGCTTGTGATTCAAATGAATCGCATTTAGCCTCTCAGCAAGGTGAATAAATGAGAAGAGGAGATGTATATCTCGCAGATCTTTCACCAGTTACAGGTTCTGAACAAGGGGGAACAAGACCAGTCGTTATTATCCAGAATGATACAGGTAATCGATATAGCCCGACTGTGATTGTTGCAGCAATTACTGGTAAGATAAATAAAGCCAAAATTCCCACTCATGTAGAAATTGAGGCAGCGAAATATAAACTAGACAGAGATTCCGTAATTTTGCTTGAACAAATCAGAACTATTGATAAAAAACGCTTAAAAGAAAAATTAACATATTTATCTGATGCAAAGATGAAAGAGGTTGATACTGCAATTGCCATCAGCCTTAATCTAACTTTGCAACAAAAATTTGATACATTAGGTAATACATAATGAAATTGTTTTAAAAGAATCAATATTACTTTAAAACGTCTTCCGCTTTAGGATTAACCTAAAGCTTTTTTAGTATATTTGAAACGAGGTGACTTCGTGTCAGAACAAAAGAAACAACAGTATCTTCAATTAATACTTGATTATGTTCAAACAAATGATGATGAAATTTTATCATCTTGCCAAACATTTTCAACTGATGCTATTGAAGATAATGTTTCACCAGAGGAGATAGTACAATTACATGTAAATATTATGGATCAGGAACAAGATCTGACTAAAGAACAAATCATACGTTCATTTGATGTTCTTTTAGAAGTCATGATAGGTTATGGCTTTACATACCGTGATTATAAGAAGTTATTAAATAAGATTAAAATTCATGATAAAGAAATGGAAGTTGCGTCTAGTTTGCAACAAACGATGCTAAAGCCTCAAATCCCTCAATTTGATAGTATTCAAATTGGAGCAATTTCTGTTCCAGCTCAAAAAGTAAGTGGAGATTATTTTAATTTAATTGATCATAATGATGGCACAATGAGTTTTGCAGTAGCTGATGTTATCGGTAAAGGGATACCGGCAGCATTAGCGATGAGTATGATTAAATTTGGAATGGATTCATACGGCCATTCGCAATTGCCGAGTGACGGTTTGAAACGTTTGAATCGAGTTGTAGAAAAGAACGTAAATCAAAATATGTTTGTGACAATGTTTTATGGTCTATATGAAGAAATTAATAATATGCTTTATTATAGTTCTGCAGGCCACGAACCAGGGTACATATATAGAAGTCAGACTGGAGAATTTGAAGAAATGTCTGAACGAGGCATTGTACTTGGTGTTAATAAACATACACGTTATAAACAAAGTGAAATAAAAATAGAATTACAAGATATGATTATCGTGTTTACTGACGGTGTAACAGAACTGCGTAATCAACAAAATGAATTTATCAAAACGACAGATTTATTAAGTATGATTGATGAGTATAAACAACTGCATCCGCAAGACATTGTTCAAATCTTATATGAAGAACTAGTTAAACTACAGAATCCAAATAAAAGAGATGATTTAACGATATTAATTGTTAAAAGAGTTAAATAGTTGTAAGTTAAAAATATTTAAGATGTGTTAAATAAGATTAAACATTTTAAAAACGGGTAAAAATAAATGATGAAAGTCTAATACATTTAGGGGTGTAACAAGGAATGAATCTTAACATTGAAACTACTGAACATGAAAATTACTATGAAATTAAAGTTGGCGGAGAATTGGATGTGTACACTGCGCCTCAACTTCAAGACGTATTACAACCGATTAGACAAAAAGGAACACATGATATACATGTTAATTTGGAGAACGTAAGTTATATGGATTCTACTGGTTTAGGTTTATTTGTTGGCACATTAAAATCACTCAATGAACATGATAAATCACTATATGTGCTTGGTGTATCTGATAGAATTGAGAGATTATTTGATATTACAGGACTTAAAGAATTAATGCATGTCAACAAAGGAACGGAGGTATAACGAGATGACATCTAACTATGATTATATAGAGATGAGATTCCCTGCAGCTCCAGAATATGTTGGACTTGTCAGATTAACATTATCTGGCGTGTTTAATAGAGCTGGTGCTTCATATGAAGATATTGAAGATTCAAAAATTGCAGTGTCAGAAGCGGTAACAAATGCAGTGAAACACGCATATAGTGATAAAGTTGAAGGTGAAATATTAATAGGTTATCTTGTATTTGAAGATAAAATAGAAATCATTGTATCAGATTCAGGTAAAAGCTTTAATTATGAAGAGGCTAAAAAAGTGCTTGGACCTTACCAAGAAAGTGATAATATCAATTTTTTGAGACAAGGTGGATTAGGACTATTTCTTATTGAATCATTAATGGATGAAGTAAGTGTCCAAAAAAATGCTGGTGTTACAATAAGTATGACAAAGTATTTATCTAAAGAGCAGGTGCAAACACATGACGGAAGAGTCCAAAGTTTATAATGAAGTTTCTCCAGAAGACATTAATGCTTGGATAGCAGATTACCAAGAAAATGATAATAGTGAAGCTCAAGAAAAGCTAGTATTACATTATCAAAAATTAGTAGAATCTTTAGCATATAAATATTCTAAAGGCCAAGCACATCATGAAGACCTTGTTCAAGTTGGTATGGTTGGTTTATTAGGTGCTATAAAAAGATTCGATGTTTCATTTGAAAGAAAGTTTGAAGCATTTTTAGTTCCAACTGTAATTGGTGAGATAAAGAGATATTTAAGAGATAAAACTTGGAGTGTACATGTACCTAGACGTATTAAAGAAATTGGCCCTAAAATTAAAAAGGCAAATGAAGAATTGACCAATGAACTAGGAAGGTCACCTAAAATTATTGAAATTGCGAATAGATTAGAAGTAACTGAAGAAGATGTTCTAGAAGCAATGGAAATGGGTCAAAGTTATAATGCCTTAAGTGTTGACCATTCTATCGAAGCGGATAAAGATGGATCGACTGTTACGTTGTTAGATATTATGGGAGAATCTGAAGAAGGTTATGACTTAACCGAAAAAAGAATGATATTAGAAAAAATTCTGCCTATTTTAACGGATAGAGAAAGAGAAATAATTCAATACACCTTTATTACGGGCTTAAGTCAAAAAGAGACCGGAGAAAAAATAGGTCTCAGTCAAATGCATGTTTCAAGACTACAAAGAACGGCAATCAAAAAATTAAAAGAAGCTGCAATGAAATAAATAATATATTAAAAGAGCCAGAAACATTTCAAATGTTTCTGGCTTTCTTATTTCAAAATCAAAAATGGTTATATTCTATTTATGTTAAAATAAAATATAACCATTTTTAGGAGGCAATTATGAATCAAGAACTAATAGAAATCATAAAGAAAAATCATCCTTTTACAGAAAAACAAATTAAAACTGTACTAGAATTACTAGAAGATAAGAATACCGTGCCTTTTATAGCAAGATATAGAAAAGAATTAACTGGTGGACTTGATGAAGTTGAAATTAAACAAATTGAAAATGAATATACATATGCACTTAACTTGCATAATAGAAAAGAAGAAGTCATCAGATTAATTGATGAACAAGGTTTATTAACAGATGATTTAAAAAATGATATTTTAAAACAAACAAAATTACAGAGAATAGAAGATTTATATCGACCATTTAAGAAAAAGAAAAAAACAAGAGCTACTGAAGCAAAACGTAAAGGTTTAGAACCTTTAGCTAAATGGATACTTGAAGGTACTTTTAATATTGATTTAGTAGAAGAAGCTTCAAAATATATTACTGAAGAAGTTACATCGCATGAAGATGCCATTAAAGGTGCACAAGATATTATAGCTGAAATGATTTCAGATGAGCCTAAATACCGTAAATACATTTTAAACAGTGTTGAAAGACAAGCTAAATTAGTGACTGAGAAGAAAAAGAAAGCTGAAGATGAGAAAAATATCTTTGAAATGTACTATACATATGAAGAACCAATTAAGAAAATAGTACCTCATAGAGTTCTTGCTATTAACCGTGGAGAATCAGAAGGTATATTAAAAGTAGGATTCGAAATAGATACTGCTTCTTTAGAAAGTTATTTAACGACTCAATTTGTTAAAAAAGAACATAAACATATTGAAGTGATTAAAGAAGCCATTCAAGATAGCTTGAAAAGATTAATCTTACCTTCTATTGAAAGAGAGATTAGAAGTGAATTAACACAAAAAGCTGAAGAACATGCAATTGAGATCTTCTCTGAGAATTTAAAAAATCTCTTATTACAAGCTCCATTAAAAGGTAAAAAAATTTTAGGACTAGATCCAGCATACAGAACAGGCTGTAAGTTAGCTGTTATTAATGAATATGGTTCATTTGTTGATAAAAACGTGATATATCCTCATCCACCAGTATCTAAAACTGATCAAGCGGAAAAGATATTTGTAGATATGGTCAAGAAACACAACATTGAATTAGTTGCGATTGGTAACGGAACAGCAAGTAGAGAATCAGAACAATTTGTAGCAGAAATGATTAAAAAGCATGACTTACCTTGCCAATTTGTTATCATCAACGAGGCTGGTGCTTCTGTTTATTCAGCTTCAGATATTGCTAGAGAAGAATTTCCTGATTTTAAAGTTGAAGAGAGAAGTGCTGTATCTATAGGTAGACGTGTACAAGATCCATTAAGTGAACTTGTTAAAATAGATCCTAAATCAATCGGTGTTGGTCAATATCAACATGATGTAAATCAAAAAGCGCTAAGCGAAACTTTAAAATTCGTCGTGGAAACTGCCGTTAACCAAGTTGGTGTTGATGTGAATACAGCATCTCCATCGTTACTAAGTTATGTATCTGGTCTTAGCAATACAGTTGCGAATAACATTATTAAATTCAGAGAAGAAAAAGGTGTTATTACACATCATTCAGAAATAGCTAAAGTTCCTAGATTAGGTAATAAAACATTTGAACAAAGTATTGGATTTTTAAGAATACTAGATGGAAGCGAACCACTTGATAAAACCGCTATTCACCCTGAAAGTTATGAAGCGGCTTATGCGTTGATTGAATATGTTGGTTTACAAAAAGAAGATATTGGTTCAGATATATTAAAAGAAAAACTAAATAAATTAGATATACAAGAGACAAGTGAAACATTGAATATAGGTATACCAACGCTAGAAGATATCATTGCTTCTTTAATAGCACCTTTAAGAGATCCAAGAGATGAATTTGAAACGCCAATTTTAAAATCAGATGTTCTTTCTATGGAAGACTTGAAACCAAATATGGCTTTAAGTGGTACAGTACGAAATGTAGTAGACTTTGGTGCGTTCGTAGATATAGGTGTCAAACAAGATGGACTTGTTCATATATCTAAATTATCTAAAGGATATGTTAAGCATCCTATGAATATTGTAAGTGTAGGAGATATAGTTGATGTTTGGGTATTAGATGTAAACCAAGAAAAACAAAAAGTATCATTAACTATGATAGACCCTAATGGACAATAAGACACTTCAAGAACTTGTGTCTAATATATCAATAGAATATTTTAATAAGCCTTTTAAACATAAAGCAGTATTTAACAAAAGGTTAAGAACAACTGGTGGAAGGTATCTATTAAAAAGTCATGATATAGAAATTAATCCGAAACAATATGAACATTTTGGTGTTGAAGCGCTAATAGATATTATTAAACATGAACTTTGCCATTATCATTTACATATAGAAGGTAAAGGATATCAGCATAAAGACAAAGCATTCAAAGATTTAAGTATCGAAGTAGGGGCACCACGATTTTGTAAAGCAGTTCAAAGTTATGAAGAACGTGCGAACTATTTATATCAATGTGGGCAATGTAAAACAGAATTCAAACGTATTAAACGTGTTAATACACGTAAATATAGATGTGGACGATGTGGTGGAAAGTTAAAAAATATAACATAAAGAATAATTGGGAAAGTACTACACTAAAAATATGCTAGTGTAGTACTTTTTATTTAAATTTTTAATGAAAAACCATTGACGAAATAATAGATCCGTCGTATTATAGTTAATGTTGCTTGAACGAAACGTAACAAATAATAAGACAAGTTATTCGATGTAAAATTACATTAAAAAGTTAAGCGTTTGTATTGACTTTGTAAACTTAATGTAATATACTTAATGACAGTCACTTAAATAACAAATTGATTGAGTACTGCAAACCATGCGCGGTCGTGGCGGAATGGCAGACGCGCTAGGTTGAGGGCCTAGTGGGAGAAATC
>OMJG01000146.1_pt1 | contig 51839 bp, 46 predicted proteins | sample 1646431 | NCBI WGS metagenome assembly OMJG01 (sample SAMN03771674, study PRJEB25209) | food metagenome | isolation source: Cotija cheese | place: Mexico:Jalisco,Michoacan | collected 2011-12-12 | reverse complement strand
CCGTACGCACGGTGGTGTGAGAGGTCGGGGGTTAGTCGCCCCCTCCTACTCGATTGTCTAATTCATCTATACGAATTTTATGTGAGATATGGTAAACTAATAAATGGATGAGCAGAGGAGGCAGCATGAATGGAAAAAAGATTAGTGAATCTTTTTACAAATTATTTGATTCATGAAAGACATTATTCTGAATTAACAAAAAAAGCGTATTTAGAGGATATCCAAGCTTTTGGGGCATTTTTAGAAGAAACAGGAGATGACGCCTTTCTATCTGTTACACTGACCGATGCACGGATCTATTTAGGTTATTTGAATGATAAAAATTACTCTAGAACGTCCATTTCCAGAAAAATATCTAGTTTAAGAGCATTTTATCAATTTCTTTTAAATAATGAGCTGACAGATGATAACCCTTTCTCTTATCTCAATATGAAAAAAAGGGGCTTAAGACTGCCTACCTTTTTTTATGATCAGGAAATTGAACAGTTATTTGAAGCGGCAGCGGGTACTACTGCATTGGATATGAGAAATTGCGCACTGCTAGAAGTACTTTATGGCACTGGAATACGAGTCAGCGAGTGTGTAGGTCTGCGGATGGAAGATGTTGATTTTGACATGGGAGTCATGCTGGTTCAGGGAAAAGGGAACAAAGAAAGGTATGTCCCGTTCGGGCACTATGCTTCTGTAGCGATGCAGGATTATATCGAGCAAGGCAGATCGGAATTGATGACAAAATATCATAAAATACACGACTTTTTATTTATTAATCACCACGGAGATCAAATCACGCCAGCTGGGGTACAATATACATTGAAACAAATGATCAAAAAAAGTACGCTGACATCCAACATCTCACCGCATATGCTGAGGCATACTTTTGCGACCCACTTATTGAACAATGGAGCGGATATGCGAACGGTACAAGAACTGCTGGGGCATAAAAGTCTTTCTTCAACGCAGATCTACGCTCATGTAACAAAAGAGCATCTGCAATCTGATTACAGGAAGTACCATCCAAGAGCGTAAAAAAAACACGCGAAAAAATTGATTATATTAAACGATGGAGGAATACTATGACTGAATTTCACGCAACCACAATATTAGCGATTCAACAAAATGGAGAATCTGCTATGGCCGGAGACGGTCAAGTAACAATGGGTGAACAAGTAGTAATGAAAGGAACAGCACGCAAAGTCCGTAAAATTTACAATGGAGAAGTCTTAGTTGGATTTGCCGGAAGTGTGGCAGATGCCTTTACCCTGGAAGAGAAGTTTGAAGGCTATTTGAATCAATATAACGGAAACTTGATGCGGGCGGCTGTTGAATTAGCACAGGAATGGCGCACAGATAAAATGATGAAGAATCTTGAAGCATTGTTAATTGTAATGAACAAAGAAGAAATGCTGCTGGTATCTGGTAACGGTGAAGTGATTCAGCCGGATGACGGAATATTAGGTATCGGATCAGGAGGGAACTTTGCACTTTCTGCTGCTCGAGCTTTAAAACAGTACGGCGGCGAAACCCTGACAGCACAAGAGATTGCAGAAAACAGTCTGAACATTGCAGCAGATATCTGTGTTTATACCAATCATAATATTATTTCAGAAAAACTGTAAGGAGATCAGTATGAATATAAAATCAAATCTGAAACCTAGAGAAATCGTTGAAAAGCTTGATAAATACATTGTTGGTCAATCAGAAGCTAAAAAAGCCGTCGCCGTAGCTTTGCGTAATCGTTATCGTCGTTTGCAGCTGGAAGAAGACATGCAGAAAGAAATCACACCAAAAAATATTCTGATGATCGGAGCGACAGGTATCGGTAAAACCGAAATTGCCAGAAGACTGGCAGATATCGTAGATGCTCCTTTTGTAAAAGTTGAAGCTACTAAATTCACAGAAGTTGGATACATTGGTCGGGACGTTGAATCAATGGTCAGAGATCTTACAGAATCGGCTGTTCAGTTGGTTCGCACACAGCAAAGATCAAAAGTACATGCTCAAGCAGAAAACAGAGCTATTGCAAGACTAGCCAAAGAGCTGGCACCGGGCATCAAAAAAGAAAATAAACAGCAGGCACAAAATCCTTTTTCGTCAATGTTCCAGAATATGGGGATCGATCCTAATCAAATGATGGAAGAAGAAGCAGCAGAGACAGTCACCCCAGAAATTTCTACTAAAAGAGAAGAACTGAAAGACCAAATCAAAAAAGGATTGCTGGACAATCGTGAAGTAGAAATCAAGATCAGTGAAAAACAGCAGTCTATGGGTACGATGAATAATCCGCTAGAACAAATGGGCATCGATTTGAATCAAACGCTGGGGCAAATGAAACCCAATAAGAAAGTCAAACGTACGGTAACTGTAAAAGAAGCTATTGAAATTTTTACAGAAGAAGAAGCGGACAAACTGATCAATTTGGAAGATACCCATGCAGAAGCTGTGAAATTGACAGAAAATTCTGGTATTATTTTTATTGACGAGATTGATAAAATTACTTCAAGAGGACAGAACAACAGCGGTCAAGTCTCTCGCGAAGGTGTTCAAAGAGATATCTTGCCGATTGTTGAAGGTTCGAGTGTCAGAACAAAGTATGGTACGGTCAATACAGATCATGTGTTGTTTATCGGATCAGGTGCTTTCCACTTATCAAAACCTAGTGATTTGATTCCTGAATTACAAGGTCGTTTCCCGATCCGTGTTGAACTTCAGGACCTTACAAAAGAAGACTTTGTCAAGATTCTGACTGAACCTCATAACGCTTTGATCAAACAGTATCGTTCTTTATTGGGAACTGAGAATATCGAAGTTGTCTTTACAATGGAGTCCATAGAAAGAATTGCAGAGATTGCATACGAAGTAAATGAAACAACGGATAATATAGGTGCTAGAAGACTGCATACAATATTAGAACGTCTACTCGAAGAATTATTGTTTGAAGCGCCTGATATGCAAATGGGCGAAGTTAAAATCACTGAGAAATATGTAGATGAGAAAATCGGGCACATCGTTGAAAATAAAGATTTAAGCCGCTATATTTTATAGAAGAGAATACTCTTTGAAAGGAACTTTTTATTAGATGGATAATCAAGCCTTTTTAAGTAAAATCAAGGAACTCAATAAACAGGCTAATGTAAAAGAATGGGCAAAATATATTCTTTCTAATGACTCAAAAGAAATCGACTTTCCATTGCAAAGTATCTCCTTTGCATTAGGCAAACTGCTGGATGCAAATATTTACATTGTAAACGCAGAAGGAAACCTGTTAGGGTATTATGAAAGGCACCGAGTAAACACACAAAGAGTAAGAAACTTAATAGAGAACAGATCTTTCCCTTTTAACTATATTCAAAGACTTGCTGGTGTAGAAGATACTGCACGAGATATTAAGATCGATGACAACTTAACAGTTTTTCCAGTTGAAAAGCGGGCAAACTATCCGGAAGCCTTGACGACTATAGTCCCAGTCATCCTTTCTGAAGACCGGATGGGGACTTTGATTGTTGGGAGAATTCAGGAAGAATTGGATGAAGTAGATTCACTGCTCTTAGAACATGCAGCATCTATGATCGGACTGGAAATCGCTCTTGAATACGGAAAAGAAGAGGTAGAGTCTGAACAGCAGATCTCTGGAGCCGATTTAGCGATGTCTACGCTCTCTAACACTGAAGTCAAAGCCCTGAGAGGCGTATTTAAACAAATGGGAGAAGACGTCACAGAAACGATTTTAACAACGTCTGAAATTGCAGACAAAATCAATGTCACCAGATCTATTGTTGTGAATGCCTTACGAAAACTAGTCTCCGCTTCTATCATTGAACAAAGATCAATGGGAATGAAAGGGACATATATAAAAGTACTGAATCCTTTATTTGTAGAAAGACTATTAACAGAAGAAAGTTAAATGAATAAGCCTTACTTCTCTAAACAGAGAAGTAAGGCTTATTTTAGCGTCCATTTTATTGTATATTGTAAGCTTACTGATCTTTCTTCAAACCAAACGGTACTTTGTTTTCGTTACCTTCTTTTATACGCTTGATATTAGATTTATGTCTGATTAAGACAATAAACATAGCTATCCACACGATCAAGGCAAACAGCGGATCACCTATGAAAAGAGAGGCTACAGCACCTATAATGACTGCAACAATACTTGCTAGACTGACCATGCTTGAAAGAAACAGTACAGTTCCCCAAATGACCGCCAGACCTAGTAAGAACAGCGGCTGAGCGCCTAGCGCGATGCCGGCGCTGGTTGCTACGGCTTTACCACCTTTGAATTTCGCAAATATCGGATAAACATGCCCAATCACTGCAAATAGTCCAACAACCATAGGATGAATGTCTGATCCCAACCACATTGGCAGCAATGCAGCAATGGTTCCTTTAAGAATATCAAGTATAAGAACGATAGTCCCGGCATACTTACCTAAGACCCTATAAGTGTTTGTTGTTCCGGAATTACCGCTTCCATGTTCACGAATATCAGTTTTAAAAAAAATTTTTCCTACCCAAACCCCTGAGGGAATAGATCCCAGTAAATAAGCCAAGAGAAACATAATTGTTTCTGTCAAGGTCTTCACTCCTTAAGTATCCTATTTATATCTTTTACTATCATACCATGTTCAGTAAAAAAGGAAAAAGAGTTTTTTTAAAGTGCATGACTATGATGTTCAATTTGTCTCAGGAGCAGCAGTTAAAAAGATTTCAGCTTGAATTGTTTTAGATAACAATTATAATAAAGGAGTTGCAGTATGTGTATCAAATCAGTATTCGGCACATATGTTCTTCAAAAACCTGCAGTTTTATGGTAAGATAACAGTGCTCGCTTTCTTTTAATGCGAAATATTTTGTATGAAATGAATTTAAACAGCTTCTTCGAGAAATAGGAAGTATAGAATATAAGGAGTGGCTAGTGTTGGCTAAAAAATCTCAATATAATGATGCGTCGATCCAAGTACTGGAAGGATTGGATGCAGTTAGAAAAAGACCAGGAATGTATATCGGATCTACTGATTCCAGAGGTTTACATCACCTAGTATATGAAATCGTAGATAATTCAGTCGATGAAGTACTGGCTGGATTCGGTTCTGAAATTTCAGTAACCATCAATCAAGATAACAGCATTTCTGTTTCTGATGATGGACGCGGTATGCCGGTTGGAATGCATGCCTCAGGTATTCCGACGATACAAGTTATTTTTACAGTACTGCACGCCGGAGGTAAATTCGGACAAGAAGGCGGCTATAAAACGTCAGGCGGATTACATGGTGTAGGCGCATCTGTAGTTAATGCCCTGTCAGAGTGGCTGATCGTTGAGGTCGTTCGTGATGGTACTATGTATACCCAACGTTTCGAAAATGGCGGCAGACCGATAGGAAAACTAAAACAAACTAAAGCCCCTAAACGTAAAAATGGAACGACTATTCACTTTAAACCAGATGAAACGATTTTTTCGACAACTGAATTTTCATATGCTTTATTATCAGAGCGTTTAAGAGAATCGGCCTTTTTACTAAAAGGCCTTAAAATCAGTTTGACCGATGCTCGTTCTGATGAACAAGAAGAATTCATGTATGAAGAAGGCATCAAAGAGTTTGTACATTATATCAATGAAGAAAAAGATACATTGACGCCTATCGCCTATTTTGAAGGAGAAAACAACGGAATCGAAGTCGAATGTGCTTTTCAATACAATGACGGTTATTCTGAAAGTGTATTGAGTTTCGTCAATAATGTTCGAACAAAAGATGGCGGTACACACGAAATCGGAACGAAGTCGGCTATCACTAAAACATTTAACGAATATGCGAGAAGAGCCGGTTTATTAAAAGAGAAAGATAAGAATCTTGAAGGGACCGATGTTCGTGAAGGAATTGCGATCATTATCTCTGTTCGTATACCGGAAAGTCTGCTTCAGTTTGAAGGTCAGACCAAAAGTAAACTGGGAACGAATGAAGCTAGAGCGGCATGTGATACGGTCGTTTCAGAACAGTTGAACTTCTACTTGTCCGAAAACGGTGAAATGAGTCAGCAGATTGTCCGTAAAGCAATCAAAGCTAGAGAAGCCCGTGAAGCTGCTAGAAAAGCAAAAGAAGAGTCTCGTAACGGCAAAAAGAAAAAACGCCAAGAAACCTTGCTTTCCGGAAAATTGACTCCTGCTCAAGGAAGAAATGCGAAAAAGAATGAATTGTATCTGGTTGAAGGAGACTCTGCAGGCGGTTCTGCTAAACAAGGACGAGATCGTAAATTCCAAGCTATTTTGCCTTTGCGCGGAAAAGTCATCAATACAGAAAAAGCAAATATGCAGGATATCTTGAAAAATGAAGAAATCAGTACAATGATTTATACGATTGGTGCTGGAGTTGGACCTGAGTTTGATTTAAAAGATTGTAATTATGATAAAGTTATTATTATGACCGATGCGGATACAGATGGTGCCCATATACAAGTGCTGCTTCTGACATTTTTCTATCGCTATATGAAGCCTCTGATTGAAGCTGGTAAGATATATCTTGCACTTCCGCCGCTTTATAAAGTAACACAAGGTAAAGGTAAAAAAGAGCAGACAGAATATGCATGGACAGATGATGAGCTTGAAAAGCTGCTTAAAAATTTCGGTAAGAACTATCTGATCCAGCGTTACAAAGGTCTTGGAGAGATGAATGCAGATCAATTGTGGGAAACGACAATGGATCCGGATACCAGAACACTGATCCGTGTTACACTAGATGATGTGGCACAGGCTGAAAGACGTGTATCTGTCTTAATGGGCAATAAAGTGGATCCGCGCAGAAAATGGATCGAAGAAAATGTCGAGTTTTCATTGGAAGAAGATGGCAGCATTTTAGAATCAAGTACAATGCTGGAAGAATCTGAATTGAACGCTTAACAGTTGAGAAAGGTTGAATGTCTGGATGCCAGAAGAAAGAGTAGAAGTACAAGAACTTACATTAGAAGAAGTTATGGGCGACCGATTTGGCCGCTATAGTAAATATATTATCCAAGAGCGAGCATTGCCGGATATAAGAGATGGATTGAAACCTGTTCAGCGCCGTATTTTATACGCTATGTTCTCAGACGGGAACACTCAAGATAAAGGGTTCAGAAAGTCAGCAAAAACAGTAGGGAATGTTATTGGTAACTTTCACCCGCACGGCGACAGCAGTGTATATGATGCCATGGTCCGATTAAGTCAGTGGTGGAAAATGCGCGAACCTCTGATTGACATGCATGGAAATAACGGAAGTATGGATGGAGATCCGCCAGCAGCTATGCGGTATACGGAAGCTCGCTTGTCAAAAATCGCTGCTGAACTTTTGGCAGATATTGACAAAGAAACGGTTGAATTTGTATTAAACTTCGATGATACGACTCATGAACCTACCGTATTACCGGCGCGCTTTCCTAACTTGCTGGTTAACGGTGCAACAGGAATTTCCGCGGGGTATGCAACAGATATTCCACCGCATAACATCGGGGAAGTTATTGATGCTGCTATTCACCTGATATCAAAACCCAATGCCAGTACACAAGACCTCATGCAATACATCAAAGGTCCTGATTTTCCGACTGGCGGGATCATTCAAGGAGTCGCCGGTCTAAAGTCAGCTTATGAAACTGGAAAAGGGAAAATTGTTGTCCGTTCAAAAACAGAGATAGAAGATCTTCGCGGTGGCAAGCAGCAGATCGTTATTACTGAAATTCCTTATGAAGTCAATAAGGCTAATCTAGTTCGTAAAATGGATGAGATCCGTATTAACCGTAAAATTGAAGGAATTGCTGATGTAAGAGATGAGTCAGACCGTACAGGTTTAAGAATCGTGATTGAGCTGAAAAAAGAAACGAATGCTGAAGGGATTCTGACTTACTTCCTTAAAAACACAGATCTGCAGATTTCTTATAATTTGAATATGGTCGCTATCGATGATAAAAGACCGCAGCAAGTTGGACTAAAACAGATTCTAACGGCATACATTGAACATAAAAAACATGTAGTTATAAAAAGAACACAGTTTTTACTGCGGAAAGACCAGAAAAGAGAGCACATCGTTGCCGGTCTGATAAAAGCAATATCTATTTTAGATGATGTTATCAGTATAATTCGAAACAGTCAGAATAAATCTGATGCTAAGAAGAACTTGATTGATAAGTTTGATTTTACAGAAATGCAGGCTGAAGCTATCGTTAGTTTACAGTTATATCGTTTAACGAATACTGATATTACTCAACTACAAAAGGAAGAGTCAGAACTTCAGGACCGCATCAAGCAGTACCAGGAGATCCTCAACAGTTCTGCTAAGTTAAATAGTGTGATCAAAAAAGAGCTGAAAGACACTAAAAAAACCTATGCAACAGATCGGTTAACGACTGTCGAAGACAAGATTGAAGAATTGACGGTAGATACAGAAGTCTTAATTGCAGAAGAAGATGTCATTGTATCGATTACCAAAGAAGGCTATTTAAAACGTACGAGTCTCCGCTCCTACTCAGCTTCAGAGCCTAATGAAATAGGTCTGAGAGAAGGAGACTATCCTGTATTCTGTCAACAGATGACGACTTTACAACAAGTCGTGATGTTTACGACTAAAGGGAACTTTATCAATCGGCCGGTACATGAGTTGCCGGATATCCGATGGAAAGACTTAGGGCATCATCTATCTCAATCCATTGCTTTAAGTCAAGATGAAAAAATTCTTACAGTTTTCCCTATTGATGCCTTTAAAGCAGAAGACCGATTTGTTTTTATAACGCGCAATGGGTTCATCAAACAAACTTCAGCTTCTGAATATGAGCCTAAGAGAACCTATCGATCAAGAGCAGCGAATGCAATTAAGCTGAAATCAGAAGAAGATCGTTTGACAGCCGTCTATTATATTCAAGACGAATACAAGAGAGATGTTTTTCTAGTCAGTCATTTCGGCTTTGGTCTGAAATATCCATTAGATGAAGTTTCTATCGTAGGTGCAAATGCAGTCGGCGTGAAATCAATGGATCTTAAAAAAGAGGACTTTGTTGTAAATGGATTGATTATTGAACAAGATCAAAAACAAGCTAATGCAATGCTGGTTACTCAACGAGGATCTGTCAAGCGAATGAATCTTGTTGATTTTGATTCTATCTCCAGAGCGAAACGCGGTTTACATGTCTTGAAAGAATTGAAGAAAAATCCGCACCGAGTACAATTATTGATTGAAGCTCAAACAATTGATGAAGTCATTACAGTGGTTACTGATAAACAACAGGAGTTTACAATTATTCCTAAAAACTATAAAATCAGTGATCGATATAATAATGGCTCGTTCTTCCTAGATGAAACAACTGATGGTATTCCTATTGATTATCGCAAAGACAATATCGTTTTAAATGAAACAGCAAATCAAGCAGCTGAAAAATAATATGATTCAACTCTAATATTCTAAAAAAAGCAGCCGTGCAGAACTTTACTTTATGTTCCGCACGGCTGCTCTTTTTATATTGGCTTTTATTTTCCTTTAAAAGCTTGTTTATAGACTTCTGCCAGTTCTTTAACTAATGGTAACTTAGGATTTGCGGTCGTACACTGGTCTTCAAATGCTCGTTCTGCTAATAGATCAACTTTTTGATCGAAAGCTTTTTTAGAAACACCATTGGCCTGAATACTCATAGGAATATTCATTGTATGTGCCAATGAATAAATTGCATCTACCAAACTTTCCACACCTTCTTCTGTTGTAGATGCCGGCAGTCCAATAGCTTTTGCGATTTCTGCATAGCGAATATCAGCTATGAAATGTTCATATTTAGGGAATGATACAAATTTTGTCGGTTTCTTTGCATTGTATCGAATAACATGCGGCAATAAAATTGCATTGGCTCTACCGTGTGCAATATGGAACTCAGCACCCAGTTTGTGAGCCAAACTATGATTGATTCCCAAAAAGGCATTCGCAAAAGCCATTCCAGCAATAGCAGAAGCGTTATGCATTTTTTCTCTAGCTAACTCGTCATCGCCATTACGGTATGCTTTTGGCAGGTATTCAAAAACGAGTTGAATGGCTTTAATGGCAAGTCCATCAGTATAATCATTTGCCATATTCGACACATAAGCTTCGATTGCGTGTGTCAGTACATCCATCCCTGTATCTGCAGTGATCGTTTTTGGCACACTCATGACAAACTGAGGATCAATGATGGCTACATCCGGAGTTAATTCATAATCTGCTAATGGATACTTGATATTATTCTCATTATCAGTAATGACTGCGAAAGAGGTAACCTCAGAACCAGTACCAGAAGTGGTCGGGATAGCAACAAATTGAGCTTTTTCTCCAAGAGTAGGATACTTGAATACTCGTTTTCTAATATCCATAAATTTCTGTTTTAAACCATTAAAATCAGTTTCCGGGTGCTCATAAAACAGCCACATTCCTTTTGCGGCATCCATAGGAGATCCACCGCCTAAAGCTATAATGACATCCGGCTGGAAAGCAGCCATAGCCTCAGCACCTCTTAATACTGTTTCTTTAGAAGGATCAGGTTCAACATCTGAAAAGACTTCACAGTGTACATAGTCAGGTCTGTTTCTAAGATAGTATAAAACCTTATCAACATAACCTAATTTGACCATCATAGGGTCTGTTACGATAAATGCTCGTTTTATCTTTGGCATTTTAGCAAGATATTGAACAGAATTTTTTTCAAAGTAAACTTTCGGCGGCAACTTGAACCACTGCATATTATTTTTACGACTCGCACGTGTTTTTACATTGATCAGATTCATAGTCCCAACATTGCTTGATACTGAATTCCCGCCGTAAGAACCGCAGCCCAATGTGAGAGAAGGAAGATATGCATTATAAATATCGCCGATTGCTCCTTGAGAAGATGGAGCATTAACGATCAGACGACCAGCTTTCATTCTGCGGTCAAAGATTTCAATGACAGATTCATCAGTTGAATGAATAACAGCTGAATGTCCTAGTCCGCCATATGCCAGCATTTCTTCAGCCTTCTTGATGCCTTCTTCTGTAGTACTCACTTTATAAGCTGCTAAGACAGGGCTTAATTTTTCTCTCGAAAGGGGATAATTCTTTCCGACACCATCCAGTTCTGCTATTAGTATTTTTGTATCTTCTGGTACAGTGACGCCGGATGATTTTGCAATTTCGAAGGCTGGTTTTCCTACAACATCTGCATTTAGTGTGCCCTCTTTGGAAACCATGAAGGTCTCTACTTTTTGTTTTTCCGCTGCTGATAAGAAGTAGCAGTTGTTTTCAGTCATTAAGCGTTTAACCTCTGCGTAAATATCTTTATCGATAATGACCGCTTGTTCAGAAGCACAGATCATTCCATTATCAAAAGTCTTAGAGAGAATCAAATCATTAACTGAGCGTCTTAGATTTGCCGTTTTTTCAATATAACAGGGAACATTTCCGGCACCTACACCAAGTGCGGGTTTTCCAGAGCTGTATGCAGATTTCACCATTCCAGTTCCTCCGGTAGCAAGGATCGTTGCGACTCCATCATGTTTCATCAATGTTTGTGTTCCTTCTACAGATGGTGTTTCAATCCATTGAATACAATATTCTGGTGCCCCTGCCTTTATGGCTGCTTCATATACAACCTTAGCAGCTGCTGCACTGGATTTTTGTGCAGAAGGGTGAAAAGCAAAAATGATTGGATTACCTGTTTTGATCGCAATCATTGATTTAAACAATGTTGTTGAAGTCGGGTTCGTAACTGGGGTGACACCAGCTATAACACCAATAGGTTCAGCAATAGAGACAGTTCCCTCGAAAGTATTTTCATCAATAATACCAATAGTGCGATCATTTTTTATACTATGATAAATATATTCAGAAGCAAAAAGATTTTTAATGATCTTATCTTCATAAACACCACGCTTTGTTTCTTCAACTGCCAATTTCGCCAGCTGCATGTGGTTGTTTAATCCTGCTAAAGCCATTTGTTTTACAATGTCATCGACTTGTTCTTGATTAAGCAAAGCCATTTGATTCAATGCATCATGAGCATTGTTGACGAGTTGATCGATTGTACTATTGATTGTTTCTTTTTCGTTATTAGCCGTAAGAACTTTAACCATTTGAAACACTCCATTCTATTTATGTGAAATTTTGAGCATGTAATCCCAAAAAAAAGATGTTTTTCAAACCCGGGTTTTTTGATCAAAAGACAGTCATTTGTAAATTACAAAATAACTATATCATAGTTTGAGAAAATATCAAAACAAATTGTGTGACAGAATTGTGAAAAAATAATCAAAATAAAGAGAGAAAGTGCAAAACCAACAAATAATCTAATTGAAAGTTCAATAATTCACTTGATTAAATAGGTTATATGTGATATTTTGAACTTGAGAAAAGATAATAAAGAAGGAGTAAATGTTATGGAAAAACAGCAAAGTAATACTTTAAGTCCTGACCAATTATGGAAGGGCTTTAAAGGAGAAGTCTGGAAAGAGAATATAAATGTTCGAAGCTTTATTCAGACAAATTATGTACCGTATGACGGTGACGATACTTTTTTAGAGTCTGCAACTGAAAGAACACTGGAACTATGGGAACAAGTAATGGATCTGAATAAGCAGGAATTTGATGCCGGCGGAATTTTAGATATGGATACAGAAGTCGTCTCAACGATTACTTCGCACGGACCTGGTTATTTGACAAAGGAAAAGGAGCAAGTTGTCGGTTTCCAGACTGATAAACCCTTTAAGCGTTCACTGCAGCCTTTTGGTGGGATCAGAATGATGGAACAAGCTGCTGAATCATACGGGTTTGAAATTGATCCTATGTTATCACACATCTTCCGTGACTGGAGAAAGACTCATAATCAAGGTGTATTTGATGTATATACTCCTGAAATAAGGAATGCAAGAAGAACTGGTGTCATAACAGGGTTGCCAGATGCATACGGACGAGGCAGAATTATTGGTGATTATAGAAGAGTTGCGTTATATGGTGTAGACCGATTAATCAAAGAAAAAGAAGCGGATAAACTGAACTGCGGTAATGGTATGATGAGTGAGAAAGTCATCCGTCAGCGAGAAGAACTAAGTGATCAGTTGAGAGCCCTGGTTGAGTTAAAAGAATTAGGTAATATTTATGGTTTTGATCTTTCAAGACCCGCTCAAAACGCTCAAGAAGCTTTTCAATGGCTCTATTTAGGGTATCTTGCAGCAATTAAAGAACAAAATGGTGCGGCGATGTCTTTAGGGAGAACTTCTACTTTCTTAGATATTTACATTGAACGTGATTTAGATAACGGTATATTGACTGAAAAAACTGCTCAAGAGTTAGTCGATCATTTTGTCATGAAACTGCGATTAGTCAAGTTTGCACGAACACCGGAATATAACGAATTGTTCTCAGGCGATCCTACTTGGGTTACGGAGTCTATTGGTGGTGTAGGTATTGATGGTCGCCATATGGTTACAAAGAACAGTTATCGTTTCTTGCATACATTGACCAACCTAGGACCAGCGCCGGAACCGAATCTGACTGTGCTGTGGTCTGCTAAATTGCCGACTTCTTTTAAAGAATATTGTGCAAAAGTTTCAATTGAAAGCAGTGCTGTTCAATACGAAAATGATGATATTATGCGTGAAGAATGGGGCGACGATTATGGTATTGCTTGCTGTGTTTCTGCAATGCCGATTGGTAAACAGATGCAATTTTTTGGAGCTCGCGCCAACTTAGCGAAAGCATTGCTGTATGCAATCAACGGAGGCGTAGATGAAAAGACGAAAACGCAAGTTGGACCTAAATATCAGCCGATTACTACGGACTATTTAGAGTATAGCGAAGTACTGGAAAAATACGACGACATGCTTGAGTGGTTATCTGGTATGTATATCAACACGTTGAATATTATTCATTACATGCATGACAAGTACAGTTATGAAAGAATCGAAATGGCTCTGCATGATACAACGGTAGCTAGAACCATGGCTACAGGAATCGCAGGATTTTCTGTTGCAGTCGACTCTCTTTCTGCCATTAAGCATGCAAAAGTCAAAACGATCCGAGACGAAAACGGACTGGCTATTGATTACGAGATTGAAGGAGATTATCCGAAATATGGAAATAACGATGATCGTGCAGATCAGATTGCCATTGATCTGTTAAAAACCTTTATGACTAAAGTGAAAAAACATCCGACTTATAGAGATGCTCAGCATACAACTTCTATCCTGACGATCACATCAAATGTGGTTTACGGTAAAAAAACTGGGAATACACCTGATGGAAGAAGAGCCGGTGTTCCATTTGCTCCGGGAGCTAACCCATTACATGGGCGTGATACCAATGGTGCATTGGCGAGTTTGAATTCAGTTGCGAAGCTTCCTTACACTCAATCGCTTGACGGAATCTCAAATACTTTCTCTATTGTGCCAAAAGCATTAGGAAAAGAAGCATTAACACAGAGACGTAATTTAGCCACTATGTTGGATGGATACGTGAAAAAGGGTGGACATCATTTGAATGTTAATGCCTTAAATCGTAAGACACTGGAAGATGCAATGGCTCATCCGGAAGAATATCCTCAATTGACTATCCGCGTTTCAGGTTATGCAGTAAACTTTGTTAAGTTGACAAAAGAACAACAGATGGATGTTTTAAGCAGAACATTCCATGAAACAATGTAATAAATCGATCAACTAGATCAATAGGAGGAATTAAGATGGCAGAACCAGCAGTTGGGTATGTACATTCTACAGAAAGTTTCGGATCAGTAGATGGACCGGGCATAAGATTCGTGATATTTATGCAAGGGTGTCGCATGCGCTGTGAATTCTGCCATAATCCTGATACATGGAATTTGGGCGGCGGTACACCATATACTGCAGAAGAAATGATGAAAAAGGCGCTGGACTATAGAGAGTACTGGGGAAGCAATGGAGGGATTACGGTTAGTGGTGGAGAACCTCTTCTCCATATTGACTTTCTGATAGAGTTCTTTAAACTGGCTAAGCAAGAAGGAATTCATGTCTCGCTAGATACTTGCGGTCAGCCGTTCACCTATGATGAGCCATTTTTTAGTCGATTTGAAGAATTGATGAAATATACTGATTTGGTATTGATGGATGTAAAGCACATTGATAATGACATCCACAAAAAATATACGATGCATTCTAATGAGAGTATTTTGAATATGGCGCGATACCTCTCTACTAAAGGGATTCCGATGTGGCTGAGACATGTACTGGTACCTGAGCGTTCGGATTATGATGAATATCTGATTCAGTTAAATGAATTTATAGAGCAGCTGGAAAGCGTAGAAAAAGTTGAAGTGCTGCCTTATCACAGACTAGGGGTGTACAAGTACAAAGAGCTGAACATTCCTTACAAGCTAGAAGATATTGATCCGCCGACTGCTGAAAGAGTCGCAAATGCAAATCGGCTTCTTCAAACTCATAAATATTAGGTAAATTAAATTAAAAAGAGGAGTGAAAAGTTCAAGCTTTTGCTCCTCTTTTTAATTTGATTGAATTTTATTGGGAATTGATATATCCTAAAATTAATAAGATAAAAGTTAAAGGAGCTATTTTATAATGAGTAAGATTTTAGTTTTTGGACATAAAAGTCCCGACACAGATGCAGTGACCTCAGCAATCAGTTTCAGTCATTTGCAAAAACAGTTGGGAAATGATACTGAAGCAGTTGCTTTAGGTGAAATTGGTGAAGAAACAGCATTTGCACTTAATTACTTCAACGTTGATAAACCGAGAGTGGTTAGCACGGTTGCTAATGAGGTCAAACAAGTTATGCTGGTTGATCATAACGAAGCTCAGCAAAGTGCAGATGACATTGAAAAAGTAGAAGTGTTGTCTGTTGTAGACCATCACCGTATCGCTAACTTTCAAACAGCCAATCCTTTATACTACCGAGCAGAACCAGTTGGCTGTACAAATACGATCATCTTGAAAATGTTTAAAGAACAGCAAATAGAAGTTCCTAAAGAGATTGCTGGTATCATGCTGTCTGCTATTATATCAGATACGTTATTGCTGAAATCACCAACTTGTACAGAAGAAGATGTAGCAGCAGCTGAAGAATTAGCTAAAACAGCTGGAGTAGACTTAAACGATTATGGAATTGAATTGTTGAAAGCCGGAACAAAAACGAGTGAGAAATCTGCTGAGACTCTACTTGAAGCGGATGCCAAAACCTTCCCAATGGGTGAACAGACGGTAAGGATTGGACAAGTCAATGTAGTCGATGTAGATGAAATGCTTCAAAGAAAATCAGAATTGCTTGAAGCTATGAAAACACAAAGTGAGCTGCAGGGGTATGATCTGTTTATCCTGCTGATTACAAACGTTTTAGAAAATGACTCTACGGCTGTTGTTTATGGTAAATATTTTGAAATGGTCAGTGAAGCACTAAAAAGCTCAATCGATGACAATGTAATGTTCTTAGAAGGCGTGGTTTCTCGTAAGAAACAAGTGGTACCTCAATTAACGTTGGCATTTGAAGATTAATCTTTCACTCTTAAGCAGCAGCAGGAGCCGCTGCTTTTTTAATACACTTGTTCAATGGTTATTTAAAGAATAGGTAATCTAGTGTTAAAATTCACAATTGCAAACAAATGAACTTTATGATCAAAAAAGAGCCACTTTAGATAAATGGCTCTTTTTTGATCTTATTCTAAAGGGATGATTTGAATATCGAACGTCTGATGATTCAAACCGGCCATCTGTTCTGAGAAGGCGCCTACTCCTTTTGCAGCAAAGTCATCTAGACGCAAATAATCATTATATATATAGACTTTGTCTCCTGTTTTAACACCATCATCTACTTCTATCAGCAGGTGACTCATCATCATAACTGCGATTGGATAGAAATGCCCATTGATCATCACCTCATGTTTAGCACGACTTCTTAGTATGCCGTTGCCATATCCAATATCACATATGGCTAAGGTAGTATCTTTTTTTGCGACAAAAGCTGCAGAGTATCCAGCACTTTGGCCCTTAGAGATTTGAATAATATCTTTCACCGTTGCGCTGACTTTAATGGTTTGCTTTGCACAGCCTGTATCAAGTCCTTCGATATATGGGCGTGTACCATAAGCAAAGACTCCGGCACGAAGGTGAGTATGCTGATCCAGTAATCCGTCTCTTATATAAGAAGCACTGTTTTGAGCGTGGATGTACGTTAAATTTTCAACAAAAGAGGATAACGAATCAAGTATTTGAACCCAGTTTGCTTTTTCCTGGTCATATCTCAGATCTGACAGCTCATCTGCAAAGGCGAAATGCGTCCAGATACCAGTAACAGTCATATGATTGTCATCCAATACTGTTATCATTTCAGAAGCCTTCTCGAATCCGAATCGGTTCAGCAAATTCTTGAAGACTAATTGGATCTGAATGCCTTCAAGCTCATTTCGATATTGAGTGTAAAAAGACAGGTTCGGTACAGTCAGCGTAATATTATGTTGTCGAATCAGATCGAATTCTGTAGAAGGGTCCAGCAGCAGAATCATGATTTGATTGCTTTTCTTACGTAACTCAATGGCTTCTTTCAGATTCGTTGTCGCAAAGCCGCGGACACCTGCTGCATAGAAAGCATCAAATGCCAGATCCATGCCAAAATTATAAGCATCGTTTTTTACAACAACAATCAGCTTATCTTTATCTTGTATAGACTTTGCTTGTTCATACAGTCTTTTTTGATTTAAAGTCAGCACAGCTGTCATCATTATTCTCCTATTTGGTTTAAAATTTCCTGATAATATCGTACTCCATTGAGTAGGATAGATTCATCAAAGTTGAATGTTGAAGTATGCAGACCGCTAGTATAACCTTTTTCTTCATTGCGGATCCCTAAAAATGCAAAGTGAGTAGGGACAACTTGAGCATAAAAGGAGAAATCCTCTCCATAAAGATAAGGTTTCGTTTTCCAGATAATATCTAATCCGGCAGCTGTTGCGCTATTTTCTACTAGAGGCAGCAGAGATTCTGGATTGATAACCGGAGGATATCCTTCAGCGACAGTTAAGGTAGAAGTTGTTCCATAAATCTGATCGCTGCTGGTTAGAATCGTTTCGATTTTTTGTAGGATCGTTTTTAAATCAGCTGGGTCATAGGTACGAATGGTTCCTTCAAGATAACCATTGCTGGCTACTGTATTGATTGCTTCGCCGGCTGACATTTTACCGATATGCACTACATTCTGATTTAATCCAGATAAAGCATACTGCTGGATTTGAGCAATCTGGTTTACAGTATGAGAAAGTGCCCCCAACGCATTTGCACCGGTTTCTTTTTCAGCGACATGTGCCGAACGGCCTTTTATTGCAATCCAGTATTCTGTTGCGCTGGCCATCAAAGGACCTTCTTTAGTCAAAATCGCCCCTTCTTTAGTATCAGGACCTAAATGAAGTGCAAAAATGGCTTCCAAATCATAATCCTCAAAAGGAAAAGCTTTGATTAATGCATTGGCTCCGGCATTGGATTCCTCTGAAGGTTGGAAAATCAGCAGGACATTATGTTTTAACTGCTGCTGATCTTGCTGGTTTTTACACCACTCTGCGAAGGTCAACAGCATTGAAGTATGTCCGTCATGACCACAGGCATGCATGGCACCTGAGTGACCCGAAAGAAAGGGGACATCTGTTTCTTCGTCGATCGGCAAAGCATCAATATCAGCTCTGAACCCAATCGTTTTGCTGGAATTTCCTTCTAGATAAACGACCGTAGCTGTCTCTAAAGGGGATAGGTAAGAGAGTCCCAGTTTAGTCAGTTCAGAGCGTATATATTCTGTTGTTTTGAATTCTTGAAAGGATAACTCCGGAATCTGGTGCAGTGCTCTTCTATGAGCCGTTAAGACTTCTGTGTAGTGAGACATATAAAAACTCCTTTTAGTAAATAAGGATAAGAACAAAGCGAAACTCTAAAAGAATTCCGCTTTGTTTTATCCTGTTCTATAGCTAATTAATCACTTGGTTAATCAAGGTTTCTTAATGCAGAGACGATATCAACTTTTCCAGCCGCAACATCACTGGTCTTTTTAATGACACGCGCAGGGACACCAGCTACCACTGTCCCAGCAGGAACATCTTCAGTAACGATAGCTCCAGCTGCGACGACTGCACCTTTTCCAACCTTAACCCCTTCTAGAACGACTGCATTGGCGCCAATCAAAACATCATCTTCTACGATGACAGGTTTTGCACTAGCTGGTTCAATGACTCCAGAAAGGACAGCACCGGCACCCACATGGACGTTTTTCCCAGTCGTCGCACGGCCTCCTAAAATAGCGCCCATATCGATCATCGTACCTTCACCGACAACTGCGCCGATATTGATGACTGCGCCCATCATAATGACCGCGTTATCACCGATGACGGCATGCTCGCGAATAAAGGAACCGGGCTCGATTCGGGCATTGATTTCTGTTGCATCTAAAAGGGGAATGGCAGAGTTTCTGCGGTCCTGCTCTAAGACATGGTCAATCAAATCTTCTTTATGGTCTAAAAAGAAAGCTTTCCATTCTTTTAGATCTGTAAATATCGTATAACTGTTTTGACCGCCGAAGACTTTAAAGGAATCGGGAAATTCAGATTGCTTTAAAGTTGTATTGACATAGATTTTCACTGGGGTCGTTTTAGTTGAATCACTAATATATTGGATAATGTCTTCTGCTGAGAATTCTTTCATTATTTACGCTCCTAAGTTGTGATAAGTATAGTATCCATTTGGCTTGCTGATTAAAGTACCGGCGACTGTCAAAGCGCCGCTTGCAAAAATGTCTTTTGACTGTGCTGAATGTTTAATTGAGATGACTTCATCATGCCCGGCATAAATCACTTCATGTTCGCCGACAATGGTCCCGCCGCGAATAGAAGAGATTCCAATTTCTTTAGGGTCTCGTTTTTCAGATTGCTCATGACGGTCATAGACCGGTTTGGCATCCAGATGGCCGCTCTCGACAATTGCATCATATAATTTCACTAAAGTACCGCTTGGAGCATCCACTTTCTGATTATGATGCTTTTCAATCATCTCAATGTCAAATTGCTTAAGCATCGGCGTCGCATGCTTGATGATTTCTGTTAGTATGTGTACGCCGTAGCTCATATTAGCACTAAAGAAAACGGGCTGTGTTTCAGCTTTTTGCTGCATCAATTGCTCTAATGTTTCTTTTTCCCCGGTCGTTGCGATGACTAAAGGAGCCATTATAGAAGATTGTAACAGCTGTTTTGTCAACACAGGATGTGAGAAGTCAATGACAACATCTGCATCAGGCAATTCTGCACTAAAGTCATTAAATGCTGGATAATCCGCTTTAATGCTTTCTTCTGGTGTGATCACTCCCGCAATGGTATGTCCTTGTTGTTCCGCTAATGCTGCAACCCTTTGGTTCATAGCGCCGTAACCGACTAATAATAATTTCATCTAAACACCTGCTTCCGTTAAGTGGAGGTAGGTTTCGATAATGTTCGCTTGATCGATTTCTTCTAATGTGACAAGCGGCAGTCTGACTTCATATTCCCCAAAGCCTAAAAAAGCAGTCAATACTTTTATGGGAATAGGATTCACGTCAATATTCATCGCTTCCAGCAAGGGCTGAATTTCTTGATACAGCAAGTTTGCGCGGCCGATATCTTTCTGTACGGATTCAAACATCTCTTGGTATTCATTAGGAAGGACATTTGCTGCTACTGAAATCAGACCTTTTCCACCTTGAGCAAAGAAAGGGAGAGCTAAGTCATCATTTCCCCCGTAAAAAGCAAAAGAATCATTGACCACAGCCTGTAGTCTGCTGAGATGAGTTAAATCGCCCGTTGCATCTTTTAACCCGACAATATTCGGATGATCAGCTAATACTCTTAATGTCTCAGCTTCAATCTTCATACCGGTCCGCGCTGGTACATCATACAGGATGATAGGAATATTTACGGCATCCGCAATAGCAGTAAAATGAGCCAATAAACCGCGCTGGCTTGTTTTATTGTAGTAGGGAGTAATGACCAGCAGGCCGTCCGCTCCTAAAGCTTCTGCTTCTTTTGAAGCCTCGATACTCGTTTTAGTATTGTTTGAGCCAGTTCCTGCAATCACAGGAATCTGTTCATCAGAAACCTCAAGCGATACTTTGATGAGTTCGGCTTTTTCTTCTTTTGTCAGAGTAGAACCTTCGCCGGTAGTGCCGTTCACAATAAAACTCTGAATATGATTTTCCTTCAAGTAACTTAGATGTTTGCGGAAATTATCGTAATCGACTTCTCCATCCGTAAAAGGGGTGGTAACCGCTGCTCCAATACCTGTAAATAATGGTTCCATCGTTAATGCTCCTTCCTGTTTATCAATAATTCTAAGATCTGTACAGCATTCAAGGCAGCGCCTTTCAATATATTATCGCTGACTGTCCATAGGTGATACGTATTTGGCAAGCTGTCATCTTTACGTATTCTCCCAACAAAGATGCCTTCTTTTCCAAAAGCGTTGACTGGCATCGGATAAAGATTCTGTTTAGGATCATCTTCTAAAATAACATGCGGATTCTGTTCAAATAGGTCCTGTATTTCTTGAACACTGGTTTCTTTGTCCAGCGTAACATTTATAGCAACTGCATGCGCGCTGGAAACCGGAACTCTGACACAAGTAGCGGTAACGGGCAAGTCAGGTAAATTCAATATTTTCCTTGTTTCCTGAATCATTTTAACTTCTTCTTTGGTATATCCATCTTCCTGGAAGACATCTATATGCGGTAAGACATTATTGTAAATTGGATGCGGATAATTGACCGGTTCTTCACCGCGTTCGCCGCGTTTCAAATCTTCGATCCCTTTTTGACCAGAACCGGAAACTGACTGATAAGTCGTATACGCCACACGTTTCAACCCAAATGCTTCTGATAAGATGTTAAGCGGTCCAACAGATTGGATGGTCGAGCAGTTCGGGTTTGCAATAATGCCGCGTGACAGGGAAGGGGGATTAACTTCCGGTACGACAAGTGAAATCTCCGGATCCATTCTCCAGGCACTGGAATTATCAATGACAACTGCACCATGTTGTTCAAACAGTGGAGAGAAGTGATGACTGGTGCCGCCGCCAGCTGACATGAGTACATAATCAAAAGGTCCCGCCGTTTTTTCTTCAGTCAATTCTTCGACAATAAAAGGTTCATCTCTAAAAAGAACTTCTTTTCCAGCCGAACGTGCTGAAGAGAAAAGTGTCAGCTGTTTAATGGGAATTTGTTTTTCCGCCAGCAGTTTTAACATTGTGTTGCCGACTAAGCCGGTTGCGCCGACTACTGCTATATTATACATAAAATATTCCTTTCTGATTTGAAAAGATCTTGGATTATAGATTGAATTTCTGACAAAGCAGTTTAGTGGCTTTTTCGCCGTTTGCTTCATCAATGACACAAGATACACTGATTTCAGAGGTAGTGACTTGATAATAAGAAATATCTGCTTCAATCAGAGTACGGAAAATTTGAGAAGCTACCCCTGACATGTCTCTCATACCAGCACCGATCACAGAAATTTTCGCATATTCTTCAACGATCGTAACACTCAGATCAGGATAGGTTTCTTTTAACTGATCAAACATGCGAATCAATTGTCTTTCATCAGAATCTTTGGCAGTAAAGGAGAGCTGCATGCCCGTTTCGTTTCTGATTTGAGAGATCATATCGATATTGATTTCTTCTTGCTCCAGACATTTGAAAATATCATTTAACAGGTTGCCGCCGTACGAAGGATCTGTCAGAGTAACATGCGCCATATTTTTATCCAGCGCAACACCCGTTACTGCTTTATGTTCAAGCATTTGTTCATTTGGCACGATCCATGTTCCTTTCTCAGTCGATAGTGTTTTTCCAAGATATAAGCTGATTCCATTATTGTTAGCGAGTTCGACACTGCGTGTTTCCAGTACGCCGGCTCCTAAAGCAGACATTTCCATCATTTCTTCATAAGAAATCTGTTCCCAGCGTTTTGCTTCAGGGAAGATGCGAGGATCAGTACTGTAAACTCCAGCAACATCCGTGTAGATCTCGCAAGTACAGTCCAGCGCAGCTGCCAGTGCTACGGCTGTTGTATCCGAACCGCCTCTTCCAAGCGTCGTCAGCTCGCCTTCTTTATTGAATCCCTGAAATCCAGCAACAATAATGACTTGTTGATGCTCAAATAGAGTGTCGAATAGATCGGTTTTGATAGAAGAGATTTTGCTTTTTAAATGATGGCCGATCGTTTCTATGCCAGCTTGATAACCAGTCAGCGGTTTGGTCTTAACGCCTATATCATTAAGCGTTAGTGATAAATAAGAAATCGTCTGCTGTTCACCCGTATTCAAAAGCATTGCCAAATCCTGATCATTAGGGTTCGAGGTGATGTGCTGAACGTTGGCTAATAATTCATCTGTTGTTTTACCCATAGCGGATACGACAACTACGAGCTGCTCATTTTGCTGGGTACGATCTTTTAGATAGAGAGCGATATCTTTGATTTTTGTAAAGTCCGCTACACTTGAGCCGCCGAATTTCAATACACTTCTTTTCATAATAGTCCTTTCCCAATGTACTGAGACCGTTAATGGGTTGTGCCTCTTGGAGAATAAAAAGAGGACAAGCCGAAGTACCGACTTGTCCTAATCATTCTCTATATACAAGCGGAAGCACTCCGTTAAGCAGATGACCTATTCAATTGTTAGGTAGTCTGCTTATATAAACGGCAGTCTGTATATTGTTCATATACAGACCAATAGATTACATGCTGCAACACATAATCTATTTCGGCAAATTTCCCTTTCCTTGATCGCAACTTACAGGTTATAAGCGATAAGTACTGATGATTTTTGCGCCTCATCCAGTCATTAAATTTTAGTTTTGTTATTTGCTAATAACCATATCAAAAATTCTTATGAATGTAAACCGTTATTCATGAAAAAGCTTTTAATCAGCATAATTATACACATACATAGCTGTTTAACCATAAAGACGTGGTACTAGAAAATTCAATAATATCTGAATAAAAAAGTCATGTTGCAGCTAAAAGGGGCTTTAACTGATCAGAAAGTCAAATAATATCGATTTCAATCAATTCTTGTTACAATACAAGAAACTATTTTAACTGAAGGGAAGTTCTGCATGAAAAAGACGATTCAATTTCCTAATGGAGAATCTGTACTGAATTTAGGACAGGGAACATGGAAATTAGGAGAAGATCCATCAAAGCATGATCAAGAAGTGGATGCATTGCGAACGGGAATTGACAGAGGACTGACATTGATCGATACAGCTGAGATGTACGGCAGCGGCAAGTCAGAACAGTTGGTTGGGGATGCAATCAAGCCTTATTCTAGAGAGGATCTGTTTTTAGTGTCTAAGGTTTATCCGCATAACGCCGGCGAAAAAAACATTTTCCAATCAGCAGAGCAGACATTGCAGCGAATGGGCGTGGATGAATTGGATTTATACTTACTTCATTGGCCGGGAAGTGTACCTCTTCAAGAAACCGTTGACTGCTTCGAAGAACTGAAACGACAAGGAAAAATTAAGAACTGGGGTGTTTCCAATTTCGATCTGGAAGATATGCAGGAGTTGCTGTCTTTAAGAAATGGAGAAAATTGTCAGACGAATCAGGTGCTTTATCATTTAGCTTCACGAGGGATTGAAGTCGTGCTGAGAGATTATTTAAGAGAAAACAATATTCCGATGATGGCTTACTGTCCGATCATCGGTCAGGAGCCAGATTTAAAAGATAAGGTCTATAATAGTCCTACTATCAAAAATATTGCAAAAGACCATGGTATTTCAGTCATTCAGCTATTATTGGCATTTGTGATGCAGCAGGAACAGACGATCGCAATTCCGAAAGCCAGCAGCTCAGACCATGTGAGCCAGAATGTAGATGTACTGGATATCTCGCTTTCAAAAGAAGAGATGTCTTTACTAGACGAAGCTTTCCCGGCACCAAGCGAACGAATTCCTCTGCGAGTACAATAGAAGGAGAAAGCGTTTTATAATTAAAGTCATTTTTTTTAGACCAGTTATGCTTGTTTTCGATAAAATGAGATAACTGGTCTGCTTTTTATAGAATAAACATGAATAAAAGAGAAACAGAAGAAAAACAGAAGTTTCGGAGGGGAATCCATGAACGATAAAATGAAGTACGACTACGCGACGATGCCAAGATCAGATGCAGAAACAACCGGTATGCAAATAATCAAAGGAAGAAGAGAACAAGTGAGAGCTTATATTGATAAAGATGATTTAATCTATCAGAGAAAGGGAGGGCAAAACTTAAAAATAAGAATGGTTTATCCGGATGGGTTGACTTTAAATGAAAAAAATCCACTCATCATTCATGTTCAAGGATCGGGCTGGTTCAAACAAGATCTGAATGATCACATATTGGACTTGAAAGATGTCATCACAGCGGGATACATACTGGCAATCATTGAATACTTGCCGATTCCGAATTTCACTTTTCCCAGTCAGATAGAAGATGCGAAGACAGCAGTGAGGTATCTCTATAAGCATGCTGATCAGCTGGGTATTGATACAAAAAATATTTTCTTGATGGGAGACTCAAGCGGAGGACATACATCACTGATGTGCTGGGCAACATGGGGAACAGATCAACTGGATGCAGAGAACAAAGAAGATCCATTACCTGATATTCAGGACTTCATCGATCTGTATGGTATCGTAGACTTGTTGACGATTACAGCAGCGGCGTTAGCAGTTGACCATAAGCATCCTACTAGTCCTGATAGTTTGATATTATGAGACGTATTGCCTCATCAGAACCCCAAAAAAAGCAAAACAAGCAGCAGTTCCAACTTATCTGGATAATGGGGCAGAGAAGAAGCTGTTATTGATAATGCATGGGAATAAAGAACATTAGTCCCGTTTGAGCAGAGTGTTCAATTATATGAGGAATGTAAGAAGCGGGGACTGGAAGCAAAGTTTTATTGTATTGACGATGCGGATCATGGTGGATCATTGTTTTACTGCGAAGAGGTCTTAATAATCTTAATCGACTTTTTGAATAAACACAGAAATTATTGAGATTAATAAAAGAAGTGATTAAAAGAAGAATGGCCGTCATTTACACAAACTTGACAGAATAAAATTTTACAGCGCCTAAGCTGTAATTAAATTAGATGATGTAGTATACCTACAACTTAAATCCCACGATGTCGTATCAGCAGACTGGAGCGGCTCGTGGTTTTTAAATAAAGTGTAACAAAGTCAATAATTTCTTTATAGCAAAAAGCAGACCAAATCGAATAAAGTTTACGCCTGTAATAAAGTGGACAAGATGATTCAAGTTAAAAAAAGCAGCAAGTGATAAGTTTGTTCAGAACTTACTTATGGGAAGTTTTGGCTAAATGAATATGTATTTAATCAGCTTCACAAAACTAAGAGTGAGAGTTAATTTAAATGCGAGATCAAAAATAAATTTAGAGAAAATAAAAGTTGAATCACTAAAAAGGATTAAATCCAGGTGTCAGTCGAAATTATGTATAAGTTCAATTGAAATTCAATTGAATCTGAATACAGTCTAATCGGAGAGAGTATTAATTTCATATAATCTACTTTGTATAATATATATTATGTAAACTAATTTAAACATAAAGAGTTGCTTAGTCCAAATACACACTACATGAATAAATAGCCTATTTTTCACTAATTTTATTTTTATTTTTTAAAACACTCGATAATACGAGTCCTACTAGTTATTGAAATGAAATATCGGGTTCTGGAGATTTAAAAATTAATTTGCATTTTATATCTAAAATATTGTTGTCAAATCTCTGCTCAGCTTATTTTATCTTGTAAAGCTGCCAGTTAAATATCTGATTATCATATAATATTCTAATCAGTATGAATTTTTACGCAGAAATTCATTTGGCTTTTAAATATACAAAATATTGATCAATAGTAAAATGTTTTTATTAAAAGAATTTTCAATAATGAATTTGTATGATTTATAACATAACTGATTATTTCTACGGAAAGAAATGTTTAGATAGAACTAAAATGTTGATTTTTCTTGATAATAAGCCAATAATACTTGCTGCTATAAGTGGTGTTGCTCATTAAGATTTTATTCAAGATGAAAAATTACTGAGGTATCAGCTTAATAAACTAGTTGTATAACCACACAGTAAAGATGATATTTAAGCTGCTTCAATCAATAATTTAATATATCGTATCAAGTATTAGATTTAATAATGCCGCTCTATAAAATCGCTGAGCTTTAATTTTTTGCTACCAGCTAAATATTCCAATTAATTATCCTCTTTTTGCAAAGTAAGCCTCTCTTCCCCCTCTCCTCTACTTTTTAATAACAGGGGCGATGGTTAATATTGAGAACAGCTTCTGCTTTATATACTATATTCTTTTAAAATCAAATACTGCAAATGCCATAAAGAGACATTTGCTGCATTTGACTTCTTCTATTTTAAAAGTCTTCAGCTTTTGTTTCGGGTTGTAAGTCATAAGCTTTTTGGACCATATCATGACGTTGACCTAATGATTCATTAGATTTCTTATTCCAAAGATATTCTTGCTGCTCTTTTACTTGAGCAATCATTTTTTCTGGAATGACATTACGATACTGATCGGTTTCACCCAATATGACTTTGATACCTTGCTCTACCACTTCTTCTGGATCATATTGTTCGAATGGAAAAGCAATTTCTTCATAATCAAATACACGTTTAGCAGGATCGTCTTGCCAGCTTTTCTATGCTTCAAATTCACGGTCATTAAATCCTGTCAAATAAGGACCAGGATTAATCGTGGCTACTTCTACATTAAACTCTTGCAGTTCTTGTGATAAAGTGCTGGCTACGGCTTCTGTAGCAAATTTAGAAGCAGAATATGGACCAGAAAATGAATTAACCATCATTCCTGATATTGAAGAAACAAATACGATTCTTCCTTTATTTCTTTCCACCATTTTGCGAGCAAATCCTTGTGTTAATAAAACTGGACCAATAAGATTCACGTCAAATTGATTGCGTAAGTTGTCCTCAGGTATATCTACCAGCGAACCACCCTCTTTTATCGCTGCATTATTAACTAGAATGTCAACGTCCCAATTCCAGGCTTTCTGTCTGTCTTTAAGATCTGTTACGTCTACTTTTTCAATTTTCATAGACAGTCCTTGTTCTTTTGCTTCTTTCTCTAACGCAGACACTTGAGAAAATACTTCAGTCGTAGCAATGACGTCTTTTCACCTCTTCGCCAGTTCGAATGCAAACATCTTCCCAAACCCAGTTCCAGCTCCTGTGATCAAAATACTATCAGAACTCATCCAAATCACTCCTAAAATAATCTGACTTTCTATTCTTATTCTAAGGAAAATAATACGGAGTTGAAACTATTTAGCTTGATGCATTCCTTAACCGTTTGTCCTGTTCGTTCAAATAGAACTTACTAGAGTCATTTTTTTACGTGGAATGATTTTGACTATAAACCTACTTAAAGTAACTCCTTATTTTAATAAAAATGAATGATAAAAAAGTCCCCCATACGACCGACAAATGAATGAGTGCATCACTGGTTGTTAGATGAGCGAAAAAAATAAATAAAACGATGGTTGCACTATATAAAATTCGACCATAATTGATTCTTTTCTCATCGGCTTTGTTACCTTGGTCATCCTTTACTTCGCTCTTTGCTTCAAATGATTGACTAAAGTTGAAAAAAATGGCAAATAAAACTGCTGATGCTGCCGCGGCCAAATGGAAAGGCGTCAGCTGATCAATGCCCATAAAGGAATCGTAATCAAAAAAAGTTAATTGAACAATAAATAAAACATACGTGATCACTCCGCTTATTAGAACCGCTGCTTTCTTTATCCGCAATACGAATAAACTCGCAAGCGCTAAACCAAGAACAATTAAATATAAACTGTTTTCATTGAAAAAGGAGAGAAAGACCGTTAACGCAAAAACGCCTAATATATCGACTAGAGTCAGCTTTTTTCCAGTAATACCGTTGACCGCTCTCAAAAGCGTCAGGATCCATGCCAACATCAGGAAATGGATTGACTCCATAAAAAAAGGTGGAACAAAGATAACGCAGCAGCCAAAAATGCCGAAGAATCATGTGCAGGATCGATCTCTCGAGTTATTGCCCATGATAAGAATACGCTTCCGCCTGTGCTTAGACCAAAGAAAACATCTTCTGTATATAACCAGCCTAGAGCAAATGCCGTAAGCGTAAATAAGACAATGGCCATGTTTGTTTTATCATCCAAGCGGATCTTCCTGCTTAATGTAAAAATACGATCATCCCTTTATTTATCATAAGTTTTACGGACTTGTCGATAAGCACTTAAAAATGGAATAATCAATGCGGCAGCAACTATTCCGAAAATATTAAAAATCAAGCCGCAGCCAATCGTGATGACAAAAGGTACCCAAAATGGCAATTCCATATCTTTTCCTAAGAAGTACGGCTCAATGAGTTGTTTAAAGGCCTCAACTCCAATGTAAAGTAAGAGCAGCCACCAACCTTGACTGGCCGTTCTTGCTATCCATTCCCATATTATCCAAGGAACAAATGCAATGCCGGCCCCGATAACTGGCACGATGTCTAATATACTGATACCTAAAGCGATTAATAAAGACCAGGCGCCATAGCCGATGAACCAAAGTCCCAGTGTCAATAAAATATATGTCAGACCAATGATTTTAACTTGTACTTTTGAATAAAGCCAGATATTGCGAATGCCTAGATTCACTACTTCTGACCAGAATGCTTTATCTAAATTCATATTTTCAACCTTCTCATCCATTTAGTTTGTTTTCCTGCCCATACTATACCAGAATCATACCAAAAATTTGAAATCTAATGAAAGAACGAATCTGTTTAAACAGTGCCTGTTCTTTTGAGTCTGTCTACATCTATAAGTTGGAAAGAACAATTACTTTTATATTAATCACAAAAAAGTTAATTAGTTAATCAAGATGATTTTCGCTTGATTCCGAACAAACGTTTGCTATAATGGTGTTGTAAGAAGTTATGACGGTGGCTTCTAATTAGGAGGTGAAGCTATGAACTTAAATAGTCCATTTTTCAGAGAGAATAAGCCTTTTGAGCGTCGTTGATGCGCTGCAATTGATGATGGGTTTCGGGATGTTCATTATTGCCTTGATTTCCTTGATCATCAGCATCAACAAAAAAGATAAATGATAACACAACAAAACCGTCCTAACTTTGGCGAGTTCAAGGACGGTTTGATCGTTCATATCTATATTGTCACCGTCAGTACTACTCAGTACAAACGGCTTACAAAAAGATTCTTGTTCACGCAAGGCTCTTTTTCACTTCAAGTATATCATAATACATAACACAGTCAATCTTTAAGAAGTCCCCTTTTTAAGCATCTTTTATTCGAGAGCTGCTTCGATCGCTTGAGAAAATGAATTCTGGTCTGCTTCTTTCGAAAATGCTTCATACCAATCCATGTCTGTTCTAAGTTCTTTATTAAAGTTGTACAATACGGTATCAAGCACTCCCAGATTTCTATTATAGAGTGCAACCTCTAGTCGTGAGATCTCCCCTTCTTCTATCCCCTTTCTCAGTATCTTCCCCGCATTGCTCAGCGCGTCAGAAGCTTCAGGATAATTCGACTGTAATTGATTTAAGATATTGAAATAGAGTCTTTCTAAAAGTTGTCTTCCTTCTTCTGTCTCTGCAGCTTCCATTAAGTCTATACTCCTCATAAACTCAATACTATCATCGGAATTTTGAGCAGTCGCTTTCCATCGCTCGCCTAATGTTTCTTTTGCGTCAATTGATTCTCTGTAAAAAAAGAAAGAACTCACTAGAAACAGTATAGCTAAACTCACAAAAGCACCTATAACCTTTTTAGATTTCATCGCTTCCCTCCTATTAATATTTGCAATCATAACTACTTTTATCTTTCCTTTTCAACGTCTTTTCCTTTTACCTTTCTGCTCTGTTTCTGATTTCAGCTGCAAGAGATTCAAAATACAGCACTTGTTCAGTTTGCAAGATTACCCGATAAGCTTCTGCATCTTCCCCTTGCTGCAGCAAGTCTCGATATTGTGTGACTGCTTACCCATTGATCAAAGAACGTTACATTCCCATAAGGGTCCTGTTTTGTAAGAGATAATGCTTTGTTGGCCATTTCAACGGCTTCTTCTGCATCGCTTAAAATCAGCAGCTGAGAAAGCTGTAAATAACTATTTGCCTCATCAGGAGCTAGAGAGACCACCTTTTGTCTCGCTTTCAGTGCATCTTCCCACTTCTGTTCTTCTTCAAGCATGAGTGCATATTGATGCCAGGCTAAGCTTTCTTTAGAATGGTTTTCTAATAGCTTTCTGTAAAGTTCATCAGCCTCTGCATAATCGCCTTCTTGATTCCAAGTATTAAATGCTTGGTCCAATATGTTTTTCAGATCTTCTTCTGATTGCGAAATGGCCTGTTTCAGCTGGTTGACTTCTAAACCGGTTATCTTGCTGAATGATTCATTGAAATTCCCGGTTGCTTTCTGATCAATCAGTATTTCTGAGAGAATTTTAGGACCGTCTTTAGAAGCGGAAAGATAGTCGATAGCTTCGTAAGCGAGATGGTAGACATCTGAGTTCTCTGCTTCGGCTAACCACTCTTGCTGAGTACGGAGATCCGAATAACTTTTAGTCGTATTGCTTTCTTCAGGATGTTTAACTGTGTCTGTAATTTGTGACCGAACGTATTCAGAAATGCCTTCTTCAAACCATGGTGGAATTTCTGATTCGTCAATATTTTCTTTTTGAGCAAATAAATCAAAAAGATAATGATTATACTCATGGGCAAATATGCCAAGGACAAATGAATCTTCAGCTGTTTGAGTATCATGATAGACGACGGCTTTTTTGCTGAAAGTATTATAATAACCGACATTTGTCTCATTAAAAGTTGAATTTAACTGTATGTAATCTTCAGCGCTGCCAAGAACAGTAACTTTCAGCGGTTCAGTCTTGTTGATCTCGTATCCATAAATCTCTTTTTCCAGATTGGTGAGAGCCGCTAGCGTATCGATCATTTTCTGCACTTGCGGTTTTGTATCTGGATGATATCGAAACGTGATATGTCTGTACGCTTCTTCAGGATAGTCTTTTGTAAACTCTAGAGCCATCTCTTCTGCAGCGACGCTTGGTTGCTGAACAAAAGCAATTTTTTCTGTAACCGTTAATCTGCCGAACTCTTCTTCCATGACTGCATTTACTGCCCATATAAACAATAAACAGATACCGGCAGCAACAGAATAGGTAAGCACTAAAGATAAGTTGAACCGAGTTTTTATTCTTAAAAAGTTTGAACTGCCTTTTATCAACCCTATTACTGCGGCTATGAAGACAACAAACAAACAAGCAACTCCAAACTGCATGATCCATGTTCCTAGTTGGCTGTCTGCAAATAAATAAATGGTTCCTATAAAAATGACCGTTAAAATAATTCCCACAATCGTTCCTATTATATTACGTATTTTCTGCATGCGAATCCCCTTTGATTTCCTTATATTCTTGCTTGATGAACATATTTTTGCAGTTTACTTTTTCCCCTCAAGTTAAATAATAAACGCAATAGAACCTACTTTGTTATCATTATCTCTTAATGTTTGTAGTTTTTCTATGATTATTTACAATCTATTATTAATCTCTTGCTGCCCTTTCAATAAAATGACTAGAACAAAATAAGAAAGCCTCGAAATTGAACACACAGTTTAGTGTCCAAAATCCGAGGTCAGTCTCGTTTATATAAGTTTGTCATATTATAAATATTACTTTTAATAATTTAATATAATTTTAATATTTCAGGATTTATATTACAATATAATTGAATTTAAGACATTACTATACTCAATAACTTGCAGAGTTCTTTCTGTCCCATCAGTAATTTCTACAAATCGGACCTTTTGTATATCCCACATTTTCAAGTCTTTCAAGGTTAGACCATGTTTTCTCAATACAGTTTTTAAGGGACAATCTATCTCATCATCGGCATTCAAGAAAATATCAGTCTCTTCAATCATTAATGTTATGTTGACTTTTTTTCCTTCTAAAATATATTCTTAGACGTTTGATTTATTCTCTTCCAAAGTTAATTGTGCCATTTTTTTCATATGTCCCACCCCATATAATAAACACGCGTATTGTTGCTGCCCCATCTGTTATTTAATTTGCATCACTAACTTAATACTATGTTAACAAAAATATACTGCTTTTTATAAATATGTTATTATATTAACCTGAAAGATAGGAGGTTCTATCATGAGTGATGCTTTTTATAATTTAGGAAAAGTCTTAAGAACCATTCGTGAAAATAAAGGATATACACAGCGTGAAGTAGCTGATCATGAAATGTCCCGGTCCAACTATACTAAATTGGAGAAAAATGAAATCAATCCTAATGTTGTTAAGTATCTGGCCATTTTAGATCATATGGATATGCAGCATGATGAGCTTTCTTTTATTTTAAATGGATACAAACTGGATGATAAAAGTACGGTTTTATACCTTTTTAAAGGTATGGAGCTCTTACCTACTCTATCTTATGTGAACAACGTTATTGAAGTTGCTGAAAAGGTACTAAAGAAACGAGAGGATCATCTGACACGTGACATCTTATATATTTGTAAAGCTTATGTTTGTCTGCTGGAAGACTATGATCTGTCAAAAGCCCGGATGTATGCCGAGAATATTTGGAATCGGCTAAAAAAACTAGACAAATTTTATCTTTCTGAATGGTATCTTTTGAATGGAATTTTATTTTACTTTGAACTTGATACATCCATTGCTATGACCAACAAAGCATTAAAAGAGTTAGAGAAGTATTATTGTTTTAAAGAAGCAGATGAACTGCAGATTTCTTTTCTATCTAATCTTTCTTGTATACTCATTGCCCACAAAGAATATGAGTCTGCCTTGAACTATGTCGATCAATTAATCAGACAAACCAGGTCTGAATATAAAGTTGTTACATTAGGGTCCGCATTGGTTCGTAAAGGAATTTGCCTGGAAGCACTGGATGATAAAACGACCAGTCAATCCAACTATGAGCTCGCAATCAAATTGTTTCGGATTATGGAACGAGATGATCTAGTCAAGTTGACTTTAGAAAGCCCTAAACTAGTCTACAATCTCTATGGGCATGTTGAAGTACAAGAGACGAGTTCTTGAATTTAATTATATAAAAAAAGGATCAGCCAGATAGCTGATCCTTTTTAAAATTTTAATACTAACTATAAACAAAATCGATTCTGAAAATCTCTGTCTACTCTAATGTACTGTTTGTCGGCCAGGCTTGTTCCATAAACTTTTAGTCCTGGAGCATACTTTTCCTGTCTTACAGTGATTCTTCTTGATTCTCCCGGTATATAGTCTAATCCAATGCAGGCAATCGATTCTTCAAAAGTCAGTACCGCAATTTCACTTTGGGGCAAGTTCGAATGAACGCCGCCGATCAGAGCTGTTAGGTGCTGGACTCCCTTTTGATGAAAGGATCTCAATTGCTCAATCTCAGCTTTTGTAAATGAGAAATCCCAGCGTTTGACCTTTTTCCCATTATGATCTGGGGTGGACCTATATTTCATCAGAACCATGATTTCTTCTTTTGTATTCTGCGAGGACAGCTTATAAAACAAACCATCTTCTGTAGCGTTGATCAATACTGGTATGGTACCCGACTTAGTCAATTTGGATAAAAAAGCCCCATAGTAAAAATCTTCTTTGTTTACATTTCCCAACTTCTTCACTCTCTTTAATAAATTTTCTTTTAGTATCCAGCGGTTATAAGGCTCTGCAGCATCAAGTATAAAAGGAAGGTTACAGACACACTTAACAAAGTTCCAATGACAAAATATTCAGAAAAAGACGCTTCTTCTACAATTCGTTTATATCTGGCAAATGCTTTGATAGATAAAATAGCAACGATCGGCAGCAGCTGTCCAGCGCTGAATGATAATAGGATCAATATCCTTTCCAAAGTCCCGATCATTGCGCCAGCACCTTTAAACCCTGCTCTTTGTTGATCTTCTTTGGGACTAAGCCGACTTATGTTGTCTGATTCTAACTTAGGGTTGTATGCAGAACTGATTTTCCTGATCAGAAGATTTGCCGGTTTCATCAGTAGCAGCAGTGTTAGTGTGTAACTAATGAATGTATGGTAATAACTAGTACCCCAGGTAAAAAAGAATTCTGCTTTTGAATGAGTCATACTGCCAGTAACTAGACGCTGGATCACATAAAGGGTTGCTGTTGCAACCACTAAGCTGCTGAGGAACAGTAGAGCCGATTTTTTAAACTCAAATTGTTTTTTAGTTTGGTAAAGGTACATAGTGATTAGTATGACTCCTATTCCTATAATGATCCAATGAATTGATTGCCTTACACCAGTCAGACCTTCAGAAATTAAAAGTATCCAGACGAGCTGCAGGAGCTGACTAATAGAAAGAACGACTAGAGCCCGGTTTTTTTGTATTAGATTGGTGAGAACTTCTTCTGAACTGCTGGTGTACCGAACCAATCGCTGAATAAGCGGTGTGATGAAAACTTTATGTACAGTATTGACCATAACGACCGACATAATAATTGCTGCTGTCAACACAAAATCTACTTCTGGCATAGCGAAGAGGATCAAAAGAAAGAGTAATAGGCTGATCCAGCTATATCTTCTGATATGGTGATTGAGTTCATCGCCGGTGGGGCTAGTCCCGTAGATTTTAGAAGGATCTTTTATCAGGTAGAAATCTCCGAGAATATGGATAATCAATGATTCAATAATCATACGCGCTCCTCCATTGCTCGATTTGTTCTGCCAGCTGTTTTCTGGACTGGCTGTACTGCTTGATGTGAGTAGACTTAATACGCTTACTGATAGTTTGTTCGCTGAACGACTTGCGGTAAGATTGATTCATCTGTTGTTTCAAACGCTGATTGTCAATCTCTTCATAACCGAATACATTTAGAGCCGTATAAGCTGTTTCTTGCTGTGTGGTTGTCCAGTCATTTCTGATCGTGTTCTGCAGCTTTATGATGCTATTCCAAAAGGGACCAACTTCAGTATTGGTTTCAACTCTTTCGGTCGTTTCCCCATAGTCGTTTTCTGAATGGACACGTTCGATCGCAGCTCGTGCATTCCAGTAAGCTGGTCCATCTGTCCCGATACTGATTGTTTTATCTTTGATTGGTGTCAGAATATCTCCTATTCCTATCCCCCATCTCAAGCTGGCTTCTTCATTCAACTGTTTTTTTGTTTCCAGTTTCAGCTTAGTATCAATCAAATCAATCACTAAAAAGGCTGTATAGCAATCGCCTATAATACCTTGGAATTCGTCTCCCAGAGTAACAGTTAAATTAGATTCTATTTGATTAGAGAATTGAGTATTGATTTCTTCTAATATATGATCCAGCACTTCTTGCAATCGCGCGCGATTATCCATTTTCTTAGAGGCAATAATATCTGCAATTACTGCAATCTTCATTTGTTTTCTCATAGGTTACACCCCAAAAAAGTCTTTAAACATATTATAAACCAAATAAGGTTGATATTCAATTATCAACCTTATTTGGTTTATTTAAATTCAGAGATTTACTTATAGGATACAGTTTCAATACTTAAAGTGGATGCACCTTGTGTCAGTTTAGCGACTGGACAGCGCTTTTCAGCTGATTGAATAATTTTTTCAGCGTCCACTAGGTCCATTGTATCAATGGAAGCGAACAGTTGAACATCGAAGTAAAAGCCAATACCGTTAGATTCTCGTTTTAACTGAATCGTACTTTCAACTTTACTTTGAGTCCCTTCTAATCCGCGGGCTTTTAATAAAGACTGAATCGTTGCATTCAAGCATGTTGTCATGGCTAGTCCGAATAACTCTTCTGGATTTGTACCAGGCGATTCATTTAATGGGCTGGATGTAATGACTCTCAAACCTTCTGGATGATCAACATAGGCCACACCGTCAACACCAGCGTGATTAACGACTTTTGTTTCAAATAGCGGCTTTTCCCACTTTTCCATAAAAATCCCTTACCCTTTTCTTGGTGTTAAGTCGATGCCTTCGATTTTTTCCAATTCAGGAAGCAATGCACGAAGAATACGCCCGCCAAAAATAAAGACATCCATTACAGGATTCACATCTTCTCCGGTAATACCCAAGTAACGCATGAAAAGTTCTCCATCTCCAGATACTAAGAAACGATAGTAACCGGATCTCATTGCGTTTAATTCATTTAATTCGACTAAGATATCTGCTAGTTTGTTACGGTCCGTGATATAGCCGATTTTATTATAAGTGATTTGATAGTTAACTCTTTCTTGCGGTGCATCATGGATAATAACAGCACAGGCAACCGGTTTTGTTTTAGTAACTCTTAGAGCAGATTGAAACAATAATTGCTGCTGCTCCATAGTGTTGCCTTCTTTATCTCTGATCGGTGCCGGAATTTCTTTGATTTGGAATTGAATCTTCTTTTCTTCTGCTAATTGCTTGAAATTATCAGTAATTTTGCTCATGTTAACTCCTCCAATTAAACTATTTATCTTTACGATAGATGTTCACTCTTATTATTATAACGCACATAAAGAGGTAAATACAGACTTGCAGAGGGATTTGGCAGACAATCTTTCTATGTTCAATCTCTTATCCACTTCATCAGTCAAAGATGATATACTATTACCAGTTCAATGAGGAGGTAAAAGAATGGATTATTCAAGAAGCTCGAGTTTTGGTCCTGAAGAAAAATGGGGTCGTCAATCTTTTTTTGATGGAGGACTTTTGACTTACATATTGATTTATATTTTAGGATCGATTGTCACTGCAGTTACTTTCGGGATAGCTTATCCATGGGTACTCTGCTGGATATACGGCTGGAAAATCAACCATACTGTGGTAGATGGACACAGGATGCATTTTTACGGTACTGGAATGAGTCTGATCGGCAACTGGATCAAATGGTTGCTGCTCATGTTTATTACACTGGGGATTTATGGCTTCTGGGTAGTCATCAAGCTAGAAGACTGGAAAGTCAAAAATACCCGCTTTGTAAATTAATGAAGCCGGATTAAGACGGTTGAAAAAAGAAGGCTCCTGTATACAGGCAAGCCTTCTTTATAATATTGAATAGATAGCCAAAAACTGGATCGACTGGTAAAGAGAAATCACTGGTTTAAAAAACAGAAATCAAAAAAGCTGTCCTCTCATTAGAAAAGACAGCTTCTTTAGTGTACTCATAGTTATTAACGACGAGAACGTTCTTGGATACGTGCAGCTTTACCACGTAGGTTACGTAAGTAGTACAATTTAGCACGACGTACACGACCTTGACGAGTCACTTCAATTTTAGCAACACGTGGTGAATGTAATGGGAAAGTACGCTCAACGCCTACTCCGTTCGATACTTTACGAACAGTGTACATTTCGCTGATGCCTTGTCCACGACGTTTGATCACTACGCCTTCAAAAATTTGAATACGCTCACGAGTTCCTTCTACGATACGTGCGTGAACACGAACAGAATCTCCAGGACGGAAGTCAGGAAGATCACTACGTAGTTGTTCTTTAGTGATGTCTTGAATTAATGGATTCATTTAAACTACTCCTTTCGCGCAACATTCTTAGGTGCTTGTCCCAGCGGAAAATTGCCAAATAAAAGTGGTTGCCCACTCGACTATTAACTTTACCATATTGAGCGGAGACTGTAAAGGTTATTTACTTGATTTGTTGAAAAAAGCAAGATTATTTTTTCCATTCCTCTAACCAGCGTATTTCCTGCTCAGATAAATTACGCTTCTTAAGCATATCCGGTCTTCTCTCAAATGTACGCTTTAATGATTCCTTATGGCGCCATTCTTCAATCAATTTATGATTACCGTTCATCAGTACTTGCGGAACTTCCATTCCTTCATATTCAGCCGGTCTCGTATAGTGGGGATGTTCTAGAAGACCGCTTGAATGAGAATCCGTCTCTGCAGATACTTCATTTCCCAGTACTCCCGGAATCAAGCGCACAGCAGCATCCATCATCACCATTGCTGCTAATTCTCCGCCTGTCAGCACATAATCACCTAAAGACACTTCATCCGTTACTAAACTGCGAATACGCTCATCATATCCTTCGTAGTGGCCGCAAATAAATACTAAATGTTCTTCTCTGGAAAATTCTTCAGCCATATTCTGATCAAAGGGCTTTCCAGCAGGGTCCATTAGAATGATTCGTTTAGTCGTATTCGGTTCTCGCTGATTGATTTCTTCCATAGACTGAAAAATCGGTTCGGGTTTCAACAGCATACCGGCTCCCCCTCCATATGGAGTATCATCAACATGCTGATGTTTCCCACTGCCGAAACGACGGAAATTGACTTTATTAACCTCAAGCAGGTCCTTATCAATTGCCCGTTTCATGATTGAATGGCTCAATGGACTGTCAAACATCTCCGGAAAGAGGGTTACAACATCTATTTTCATTAATCGTCTAATCCTTCCATTACAAACGCTTTTACAACTTGATTTTCTATATCAACATCTAAGATGACAGATTCAATATACGGCAGTAATAGATCGCGTTTATTCTGACGCTGTACAACCCAGACATCGTTAGCACCTGGAGAAAGGACTTCTTTGACTTTACCCAGTTCGTTTCCGTCTTCATCGACAACTGTACAACCGATGATTTCATGAAGATAAAACTCATCCTCATTCAGCTCAAGCAGTTGATCTTCTCCAACTCTAAGCATTCCGCCGACAAATTGTTCTACCTCATTGATCGTCGGATAATCTTCAAAAGCGACAAGATCAAAGTTTTTATGCACACGGTGCGAACGTACGATTAATTCGACTTGTTCACCGTTTTCCCCGAACCAGATCAAAGAAGCTCCTGTGAAATACCGTTCTTCTGGAGTGTTGGTGATTGATATCACTCTGACTTCTCCTTTTAATCCATGGGTATTGACGACTTTTCCTACATCATAAAATTCCATAATCCTACTCCACCTTTTTAATCTATCATACAACAAAATGAGGATGGTCTCGTGAGAGGCATCCTCATTTACTATAAACCTTCAAATAATCTTACATGGATTGATTGTCTGCGATCTAATCGACAATTGTTAAACGCACACGCTTTGGTCCGTCAAATTGGATACTATAGACGATAGCACGAATCGCTTTAGCGATCCGGCCTTTTTTTCCAATCACACGACCGACATCATCAGGATGAACCGATAATAGGTATTCATGAAATTCATCGGTATCTTGCAAGTCAAGCTTGACTTCATCTGGATGACTGACTAACGGATCGACAATTGCATGAATCAATTCTCTCATTTTCTGATCAGTCATAATACCACCCTTTTATGTAGGATCACTTACTTGACCGTGTTGGCCAAGTAAGATCAATTGTTATTATTTGCTTCTTTTTTCTTCGTGGAATTTTTTCATGATTCCTTCTTTAGAAAGAAGATTTTTAACGGTATCAGATGGTTTAGCGCCATCACGCAACCATTTTAGTACGAGTTCTTCGTCCACTTTAACTTCAGCCGGTGTTGAAACTGGGTTGTAAGTACCAACTGCTTCAATAATACGACCATCACGTGGAGCGCGAGAATCCGCAACAACTAAACGGTAAAAAGGTTTTCTTTTAGAACCCATACGTTTCATACGAATTTTTACTGCCATGTTTAACTTGCACCTCCTGTTTGGATCCAACAATGCATAACATTGTCTTCACTCAATCTCACGAAGACTATCATAACATGACATGCAACCCTTGTAAAGTGTTTTTTCTTTACAGTTTAAAAATTATTTAGGCTGGGATATTAAAAGTGACTATCATAGAAACTATTAGTTCTGACCTGTACTGACTGTATCGATCACGATAACCACGCCCAACAAAGTTTCAACATGTTTTTCATCGTAAATATCGATTGAATAAGCATCTCCCCAAGAAATCAGTTTTCTGTTGACTTCTGCAATCGTACGCCCGCCGTCATTATTGATGACATAGTTGTGCTCTAAGATAGATCCTTCTATCGTCCAGTTAGTCCCCTCAATTGTGTAGTTGTTTTTGAATAAATTGAAAGATTTTTTGACTGTTGCGACATGTTCGCTGTTCTTATAAAGTTCAAAAGCAGGTTTTAATGAAAATAGTTTCTGTTCAATATACAAAATCTCTTCATTCCGCATATTGTAGATATGTAACTTGTTTCCTAAAGAAAATGTCTTCCCTTCTACATAGTAGGCATCTCGCTCTTGCTCATCTTTAACTTTAAACTGATCTTTGAATGAGAAAACTTTTTGTTTTATATAAAATCGCATCGCCATACTCCTTTTCTAATTAACCTTTATAGTCCAACTGTAAACGAGTTGCTTAAGAGAATCAACCCGAAATAGATTGAAAAGAATGGATAGTTCAATCAATAAAGGCCGATTCTAAAATGAATTAGAATCGGCATGTTTTTAATAGAAAAAAGCTTATTTTTTACGTCTGATTTTTTTCTTCTTGCGTTTGTTCATGTTTTTAGAAGCTTTATTAAAGGCCATTTTACCCAGCTTGCCTTTAACCCCTCCGCCAAACAAGTTTTCCATACCATTCATGTTGCCGTTTGACATTTTACTCATCATATCTTTTGATTGCTTGAACTGCTTGATCATCCGGTTGACTTCTGCAATATTACGAGCGGAACCTTTAGCGATTCTGCGTCGGCGTTTTTGTGACAGAATATCCGGATTTGCTCGTTCTTCAGGTGTCATAGACAACACGATAGCTTTCATATGAGCCATATCTTTTGGATCCATCTCAAATTGATCCATACCGGGAATCTGATTGACGCCGGGAATCATCTTAATCAGATCTTCAAGCGGTCCCATATTCTGCATCTGGTCCATTTGTTCAATGAAGTCATTGAAATCATATGTGTTTTCACGCATTTTCTCTGCCATTTCTTCGGCACGCTTTTCATCCACTTCTTGCTGAGCCCGCTCAACCAGGGTTAGGATATCGCCCATTCCCAAAATTCGGTTAGCCATACGATCCGGGTGGAATGGTTCCAGTGCATCCAATCGCTCGCCCGTACCCGTAAATTTAATGGGTTTTTGCGTAACGGAACGGATAGATAGTGCAGCTCCGCCTCGCGTATCGCCATCCAACTTCGTCAGGATCACACTTGTAATATCTAAGCGATCATTAAAGGTATTCGCAACGTTGACGGCATCCTGACCAGTCATTGCATCGACAACTAGAAAAATTTCATCAGGATTCACTGCAGATTTTACATCTTCCAATTCATCCATCAATGTTTCATCGATATGCAGGCGACCCGCCGTATCAATAATAACCACGTCACGATTTGTATCTTTTGCTTCTTGTATCCCTTTTTCAGCGATTTCTACCGGGCTGACTTGATCCCCCATACTGAAAACTGGAATATTTAAATCATTTCCGACAGTTTGCAGCTGGTCGATCGCAGCAGGACGGTAAATATCGGCTGCTACCATCATTGGTTTTTTGTTTTCATGCTTGCGGAGGTAATTCGCTAACTTGCCGGCTGTCGTCGTTTTCCCGGCACCTTGAAGTCCGGTCATCATGTAGACCGTTGGACCGCGATCAGCAAAAATGATCTTTTCTTGTGTTCCGCCCATCAGTCCGGTCAATTCATCGTTCACGATTTTGACGACTTGCTGTCCACCATTGATACTTTCCAGTACTTCTTCACCAATTGCTTTTTCTCTTACGGTTTTTACAAAATCTCTTACTACTTTATAGTTTACGTCGGCTTCCAGAAGTGCCAGTCGCACTTCTCGCATCGTGTCTTTGACATCTGCCTCTGTAATTTTTCCTTTTTTGCGAAGACCTGAAAACGCATCTTGCAAACGTCCTGTTAATCCTTCAAAGGCCATTCAGGTTATTTCCCCTCTCGTTTTGGTTCATAACTAACTTTCTGGATCAGCTGAATCAGTTTTTGATCTTCTGGGTACTGTTTTTCGACATAAGATCTGACCTCAGCCATAGATTGCTGGTTTCGGTTGAAGTCTTCAACTAAATGCAGCTTTTCTTCATAGTCCAGCAAGATCGCTTCGGACCGTTTAATATTATCATAGACCGCTTGTCTGCTGATGTCGAAGTCTTCTGCAATCTCTCCCAGAGAGTAGTCTTCTCCGTAATAAAATTGCATATATTCTTGCTGTTTCTTTGTCAACAATGGTCCATAAAAACTAAATAATGTGTTCATCATGAGCGTTTTTTCTAATTCCATTTTGTACGCTCCTTCTACGCAGTCTGCTCGATCAGTTCTTTGAACAGACCATACGCAAATTTCTCTGTATTGAACGGATGCAGGTCATTCATGGTTTCGCCTAAACCGACAAATTTGACTGGAATCTGCAACTCCTTGCCAATCGCCAGTACAATACCACCTTTGGCCGTTCCATCCATTTTAGTCAATACAATACCCGTAACGTCTGTCGTTTCTTTGAATATCTTGGCTTGATTCAATGCATTCTGACCTGTAGTTGCATCCAAGACTAATAACGTCTCATGGGGTGCATCAGGAATTTCTCTTGAAATGACTCGTTTCATTTTTTCAAGCTCGTTCATGAGGTTTTTCTTGTTTTGCAATCGTCCAGCTGTATCAATCAGTAATACATCTGCTTGCTGTTCTCTCGCTTGGTTGATTCCGTCATAAACGACTGCCGCCGGATCCCCGCCTTGTTTTGTGGATACAACAGTTGCTCCTACGCGGTCGCCCCAGACGTGCAGCTGTTCGATCGCACCGGCTCTAAAGGTATCCCCTGCTGCCATAACGACTTTTTTACCTTGATCAATATACTGATGGGCCATTTTAGCAATAGTGGTTGTTTTCCCTACGCCATTGACTCCGACGAATAAAACAACAGTCAGTCCATCAGGATTGTTATTGAACTCGATATGTTCAGGATTTGTTTCTCCGTAAAGGTCGACCATTGTCTGTACAATAACCCGCTCTGCATCAGACATACTTTTTACATTCTGCACACGCGCTTCATGGCGGAGTGTTTCAGAAATGTACATCGTCGCTTCAAATCCAACATCTGATTCAATCAGCAGATCTTCCAGTTCTTCGAAAAATTCCTCATCTTCATAACGGAAGTTTGCCATCAATTCATTTAACCGTCTGGTAAACGACCGGCGGGATTTCTGCAGACCTTTTTCGTACTGAGCAGTTTCATTTTGTTCTGAACGAGGTTTTGGTGCAGGTTGTTCAGCGACAGTCGGCTGTTCTGTCTGTTCTATTTGCTCTGCTGGTGTTTCTTGCTTATCTGTATTTGTAAAGGCAGATTTGATCTTGTCGAACAATCCCATATTTTCCCCAACTTTCTATCTCTTTTTCTGACAACAGATCTGATTCTGGCTATTGTCAATGAATGAGTGATTTTATCTAGTTTAACACATATTGATCGATAGCATAAGCCACACCATGCTCTTCATTGGAACGTGTTACAACATCAGCGTATTTTTTGACTTCATCTGTAGCATTATCCATGGCGACACCAACGCCAGCGTATTGGATCATTGCCAGATCGTTTTCCTGATCGCCGATGGCCATGATTTCACTGACATCCAGATTCAATTCTTCAGCGAGCAAAGCCAATCCTTTTCCTTTATCTACCGTTTTAGGCAGAATTTCCAGAAGATTAGGACGAGATTTCATAATTGTATAACGATCTCGAAAATCAGCAGGGATTTTTGCGATCGCCTCATCCAACTCGGGTTGATGCCAGCAGAAAATCAACTTATTCATTGCGGTAGAATCCGGCAGAGAAGCGGTATTGATCGGCTTAAACGGCAAGATATCCATGATGCTCGGATATAAAGATGTTTTTCCAGCCGGATACGCCGGTTCATAAACAGTATTCAAATCGATAAAGTTGCACGGAACGTCTAATGTTTTACTCAATTCGTAAACTTCTAAGACTTCCTCTTTGCTCATCGTGATCTGGCTGAGGCTCTGTCCCGTTTTTGTCCATTGGATCAGACCGCCGTTGTAGGTGATTCCTAAATCTCCGTCTTCCAGCAAGTTGCAGGCTTTAAGTATATGCAAAATTGCTTTTAAGGGTCTGCCTGTACAAAGAACGACTTTGACACCAGCTTCTTTTGCACGTTGTATGGCTTGTTTATTTTCTTCAGAAACTTCTTTTTGTTTGTTCAATAACGTTCCGTCTAAGTCCAATGCTACTAATTTGATCGTCAATGTAACGGCTCCTTATAGGGTATAGTGGCTTCAATTGTTTTTATTGTGATTTTAAAATAAGGTCAAGTAACGCCTTCGATTTCCGCTGCGTCTTTCAATCGCACAGAGACCAGTTTTGATACGCCTTTTTCTCTCATGGTTACGCCGTAGAGACTATCCGCTTCTTCCATCGTTCCTTTACGGTGGGTGATCACGATAAACTGTGTATCCATCGCAAAGTTCTGCAAGTACTTGCCGAACCGGGAAACGTTGGCTTCATCCAATGCTGCTTCTGCTTCATCTAAGATACAGAATGGGATAGGCCGTACTTGTATGATCGCAAACAGTAAAGAAATTGCGGTCAAAGCGCGCTCACCGCCTGAAAGCAGACTGAGCGACTGCAGGTTCTTTCCTGGCGGTTGAGCAACAATTTCTACACCGGAAGTTAACAGATTATCCGGATCTGTCAGCTGCAGCTCTGCTTTACCTCCACCAAACATTCTCGGGAAAACTAAAGCAAACTGGGTTTGAATTTGTTCAAAGGTTTCCTTAAATCGCCTGGAGACCTCTGTATCCATCTGGTCCATCGTATCGTAAAGACTAGCTTTGGCTTCCAGCAGATCTTTTTGCTGTTCACTCAAGAATGTAAAGCGTTCATTGACGCGCTTATATTCTTCAATAGCTCCGAGATTGACCGGCCCCAGTTCTTCTATCCCTTTTTTCAGCAGTTTCACTTTTTTCTGTGCTTCTTCCTCGGTCAGTTCAATGGCAGGTTCTAACCGCGCTTCCTCATAGCTTAATCCATATTCTTCCGATAGATAAGACAGATAATGATCCAATGAAACATCTGCACGAGACGATTCGATTTCAATTTTTGTTTTCCGGTCATGCAAGGATTGCTTATCAGCTTGCTTAGCCGTTAACCGGGTATCAATTGTATTTTGTTCTGTTTCTAATTCAAGAAGGGTTTGTTTTGCTGCAGCTTCTTCTTGGTAAATCGTTGCTTTCTGTTTGTTTAACTTAATCAGCTGCGCTTCAAGTTCTTCCTTAGATCCCAACGATTCTCCGGCTTCATAGGCAGCGAGGTCATTGTTTAGAGCTGATAGATTTTCTTCAATTTGTTCTTTCTGCTTTTTGAAATGAGAAACTTCTGCTTTAACGGCAGCTTGTTGTTCATTAACCGTATTTAATTGAGTTTGAAGGGATTCTAATTCCTGCTGCAGAATCATTTTCTGTGTTTCAACATCTTCTTTTTCAGCAGATAGTTCATTCATTTCATTTTTCTGATCAAGCATTTTCTGATCAATATTTTTTCGTCTTTCAGAAATTTCAGTTAACCGTTTCTGATTTTCTTCCCATTCTTCTTCTGCTTGCGAGGATTCAAAAGATAAGGCTTGCTGTTCTCGACTTAAACGATTTTTCCGGTCTTCATATCCAGCTAGCTCATTTTGGAGCTGTTTCTCTTCTACCCTTTTTTCTTCTCCATTCGCACGTATGACTTCAAGTTGTTCAATCAGTTCTGCTCTCTGCTGTTTCTCTTTGAGCATTTCATGTTCTCTGAGTTCGACCGTTTTAGTCGTTTCATCAATGAATATGGCTAAGTCTTTCAATTCTTTTTTTTGAGAGAAGAGATGAGAATTAGAGGAGCGTTTCCCTCCCCCGCCTGTCATTGAACCTCCAGCATTCATGACGTCTCCTTGAAGGCTCACGACACGGTAGCGATATTGGACGGTTCGAGCGATTGCATTCGCTGCTTCCAGTGTTTCGGCGACAATCGTGTTGCCGAGCAGATTTTCAAAGATATTTGCTGCACGCGGTTCAAAACGGATCAGCTCGCTGGCAATACCAATATATCCTTCAATACGCTGAGCAGAAGCTTTTACATCTCCTCGAAGGAGACGAGACTTAATAGTGGTCAGCGGCAGGAAGGTTGCTCTGCCGGCACGAGAAGACTTCAAAAATTGAATGGCTTCTCGTCCTGCTTTTTCGTCTTCTACTACAACAAACTGACTGGAAGACGCCAAGACAGTGTCAATGGCTTCAACATAAGCTTTAGGGACTTCAATCAAATCGGCTACGGTTCCTACTATGCCCTGCAGGTGAGCTTTTTGCTTCATCACTGCTTTAACACCCGCAAAATAACCTGCATAGTTTTCTTGAAGATCCTGCAAGCTGGCTTTTTTGGCAACTGCCTGCTGCAGTTTGCTGCGAGATTGGTTTAACCGAACTTCTTTGTTTTCGATTGAAACCGATAACTGGTCTACCGTTTCTTTTGTAGACTTGAAAGAAGTCAGGAGTTCATCGACTTCCTGCTTCAGTTGCTCATGTACTATTGTTTTTTCTTCTAAATATTGTGTCAGTTCCTTTAATTCTTGAGTTGTTTTCACTGTGTTTCTGGACATTTTTTCTTTTGTAACGGCTTGTTGTGAAAGCTGTCTTTCTAGATAGGTTTGTTCATTTTTCAGTGAAGACTGTTCTTGCATCAGATCAATATAAGTGGTTCGAAGTTCTTCTAATGCTGCTTCTCGATTTCCTTCGAGTCGTTCTTTCTGAGCTTGTTTTGCTTTAATCTGCTCACGCAGCTCGGCTGACGATTTTAAGCAGCTGTCCAGTTTTGAATTCACTTCAGTTAACTGGATTTCAATCGACTCTTTTTGTGTTTCTTGTTTTTGAATGGATGTTTTTTTCTCGACTAAGAAAGCTTCTTTATGCTTTTCTTTTTCAGCATAAAGAGATAAAGCTGATTCTGTTCGTTCGATGCCCTGGACAGTCTGCAGCAGCTGCTCTTGAAGCTGTTCTCTTTTTTGTTCTAACTCAGCGTGCCTGGTTTTAACTGTTTGTGCTGCTTTCGTATCTTCTTCGATAGAATTAGTCAATTCTTCCAATTCTTCATTAAGCGTTTTTAAAAGCTGGTGATTGTTTTCGATCGCTTGCTGAAGTTTATTGATCTTTAAAACAGATAATCGAATATCGATTCCAGTAAGCTCTTCTTTCTGCTCTAAGTAAGACTGAGCTAAATCGCTTTGGATCCTTAGTGGTTCAACTTGAGCATCCAGTTCATACAAAATATCCTGAACACGATCAAGATTGTCTTGCGTTTCATCTAGTTTTCGCTCAGCACTCTGTTTTCTCAACTTATATTTGAAAACACCTGCTGCTTCTTCAAAAATAGCCCGACGATCTTCTGCTTTACTATTAAAGATCGCTTCGACTTGTCCTTGTGAAATAATCGAGAAAGACTCTTTTCCGAGTCCAGAATCCATAAATAAATCAACGATATCTTTCAATCGACAGGACTGTTTGTTCATCAGATAATCACTGTCGCCGTTTCGATTGATTCGGCGTGTCACACTGACTTCTTCAAAGTCGACAGGAAGAAAGCCATCCTGATTGTCTAAAACCAGAGTGACTTCTGCAATGTTGATGGGTTTTCTAGAATCTGTACCAGAAAAGATAATATCATGCATACGGCCGCCGCGCAGGTTCTTTGCAGACTGTTCACCCATGACCCATCGGATCGCCTCAATGATATTGCTTTTTCCACTTCCGTTTGGACCAACAACCGCTGTAACACCATCGTTGAATTCCAGAGTCGTTTTATCAGCAAACGACTTAAAACCTTTCAATTCCAGTCTTTTTAATTGCACAGACCTTTTCTCTCCTTGCTTACGTACGAAAAGGACAAGACACAGAACAGCTGCTCTGTGCCCTTTGTCCTTTTAGCTGTTTTTTTCTAATGTCTGTAACGCTGCTCTGGCAGCCTCTTGCTCTGCCCCTTTTTTTGAACGCCCTTTTCCTGTTCCAAGCGAATCGCCTTCAACAAATACTTCAACGACAAATTGTCGATCATGATCCGGTCCAATTTCTTGAATGACCTGATATTCGATCGTCACTACACCGTTTTTTTGCAGCAATTCCTGCAACCCGGTTTTATGATCCATCCCATGAGAGAAATCACCTGAATCTATTTTAGGAAACAACACATCTCTGAGAAATTCTAAAACAACGTCCATTCCCTGATCTAAAAAGATCGCGCCTACAAAGGCTTCAAATACATCGCAAAGCAATGATGGTCTCTTACGTCCGTTCATCAGCTCTTCGCCTTTTCCAAGACGCAGAAATTGTGCCAGCTCGCATTCTTTCGCCAGTTTTGCAAGGCTTTCAGCTCTAACGATTGCAGCACGCATTCGAGTAAGCTGTCCTTCAGGAAGCTCAGGGAATTTTTTGTATAGATATTCAGAAACGGTCAATTCCAAAACAGCATCGCCTAGAAATTCCAGACGTTCTAAGTTTTTTAATGTCAACTCTCGATGATCATTCGCATAGGATGAATGCGTAAATGCTTCAATCAGCAGTTCATTATCATTAAACGTTATACCAAATTGATTGTTTACATGGTCAATTAAAGGTTTAGTCATACATTTACACTCCTTCCACTACAAAGTATAACTCTATTATACTGGAATTTAGGACAAAAATAAACCTGTAATCCACTGATAACAGGGGTGTAAAGCGTTTCAGTTACAAATTCGGAATCCTATATATAAAAAAAGATACTTCTCGGAAGTACCTTTTTGATAAATGCTCTTTATCTTTTAACTGATCAGCGACTGAATGATGTTGTTGAATGATGAATAGCTGGTACATTGAATCAGCTTTTGAACGACAGCGGGTGTGTTAACGATCTTACCAAGGACTTCGTACAATAGCTGCAAGTCTTCTTGACTGTCTTTTTCAACGTTCAGCAAACAGACGAACTGAACTTTTTTATCTCCCCACTCGATCGGCTGAGCAAGTGTACAGAAGGTTAGAAATGTCTGTTCTGTATGCGGTGTGATCGGATGCGGAACAGCTACAAGATTACCGTAGGCAGTTGGAGCAATTGCTTCTCTTTCTTCTAGTAAAGAAATATAATGATCAGACAATCTATGCAAAGGAGACAATTTTTCGACTAAGAAGTGAAAGACTTCTTCTTTAGAAGATAGATCTCTGTTTAAGAAAGTATGCTCTGCATCAATGAAAGATTTCCATTCCTTCTGTTCAGTTTTTATATATTGCTCGATGCGGAGCAGATCGTAACGGCTCATGATTGTGTTGACTTCAATGACTGGAACAGGCAGCGTATCTGTAATCGGTACGGCACTGATCAGAAAGTCGATCTGATCATACGGAATCTCATGGATCCGGTAAAGCTCTGTCGTTCCTAGAATATCCAGTTCCGTTTTAAATTCTGACTGTAGTTTATACTGGATCAATTTGGAGCTGCCAACACCTGATGCACAGACAATATAGCAGCGTTTCGAGATTTGATGTTCTTTATTTCTTTCAATTGCTGCACCGATATGCAAAGCGATATAGCCCACCTCGTTTTCATCTATATCTACTGAAAGTACCTGATTGATTACAATTGCTGCGATGATTCCTGCTTCAAAGGCCAGCGGATAGTTGACTTTAATATCTTCAAGTAAGGGATTTCGGATATTCATTTGATATCTGAAGCGGTTAATAGCCGGTTTTAAATGCAGTCCAAGACTGGTTATCAGTTCTTGGTCCTGCAATAAATCAATGCTTAATTCTTCTTTTAAAGTTCTGAGTATGCGCTGAATCAAAGTCTGGATTTCTGGATCAACGACCGTTTGTACATTGTTCATATGGCTTTGACTGGGATCAACCAGCTTTGTTCCTAAAAGATGAATAGCTATATAGGCAATTTCAGCTTTTGGGAAATCAATCTGCAAAAGCGACTCAATCTGGTGAACAATCTTTTGAGCGACAAAAAATTCTGGCTGCTCCTTAATGTCTGAGATATCTCTCTCAAACATATTGATATTATATCCATCCTGTATCCTTCTGAATGCAATGACAATATGCATAAAAAGGTTGTTCAGTGAAATATCAGAAAGGACGATTTGGTTTCTGGCAATCTGTTCCAGCAGAATGATCCAAATTTTATTCAGCATATTTTCCGAAATCCCAGTCATCGTACTGACTTGCTGAAGTTGTACTAAATTGGGTCCGACCTCGTTATGATTGAAGAGATATTCGGATATCGCAAAGCGACGATTTAATTCTGATCCTTCCAGATGAATGCCGTAATTCGGCCGACTAATGATTTCCAGTGAATATGCACGCAGTTTTTCTCTAACCGCTTTCAAATCTGTCTGCAGCGTTGACCGGCTGACATGCAGCTGTTCACTAAGATCATCCAACTTAAAAGAATGATTGCTATGAAGAAAAAGATCCAATAAATAAAATTGCCGCTCATTTGGATTGCTGGGCAGATTGACAGCCGGTTCTTCAGCAGATCGCAAAGACTGGATATACTGTTTGAATGCATCAGCATTTTGAACAGCCAGCTGATATCCTTTTCCTATCTGTGATTGGATGGAAGCTCCATGTGCTTTCAAGTCTTCATTGAGTAATTTGATTTCTTCTCGAACTGTCCGTGAAGAAACATCGATAACTGAAGCCAGCTCTGAACTAGTTATCGGCTTTTCAGTTGAAGACAGCGTTATCTAAATAGCTGTTTTTCGTTCCATTTTGATCCTCCGTTCTCGGTATGTACTGCACTTATAGTATAAACTATTCTATATAATCGAGTAGGAGGGGGCGACTAACCCCCGACCTCTCACACCACCGTGCGTACGG
>OMJG01000145.1_pt1 | contig 52071 bp, 46 predicted proteins | sample 1646431 | NCBI WGS metagenome assembly OMJG01 (sample SAMN03771674, study PRJEB25209) | food metagenome | isolation source: Cotija cheese | place: Mexico:Jalisco,Michoacan | collected 2011-12-12 | reverse complement strand
AAAGGCCATGAAGACCTATTCTTGTTAGTGCTAGCTAAACAAGAAAGCAGGAATCTTCATGACCCACTCTCAGACTAACACCCACAAGCATTACCAACAACTCAGTTTTAGCGACCGTGCTACAATTCAGGCCCTTCAGGCTGCTGGTGACACCGCGACCGTGATTGCACAGAAGCTTCATCGCAGTAAAGCGACAATCTCACGAGAAATCACGCGTGGATCTGTAACTCAGCTCGACTCGAAGCGTCACTCGCATCAAGTCTATCTTGCGGAAACTGCCCAAGCCATACACGACCGCAAACGCGACAGAACCGGACACCACGCCTTTCTCAAAACCGGCCGTGCGTTCTTCAAAGCTCTCACCAAGGAGCTTACCCGCAAGCCTCGCGTGCACAGCGTTGATAGTTTCGTACACTTCTATCGCGACCAGGGTAAGTCTTGCCCTTCAACGACTACCGTGTACCGCTACATCGATGCCGAGCTGCTTGAACTAGACAACATGACACTCCCCAAGAAGCTCCGACGCCGCGTCAAAGGCTATAAGAACGCCCACAAACGCAAGAACAAGAAGATATACGGCGACTCAATCGAGCTGCGTCCTGCGGCCGTGAATGACCGTACAGGCGTGGGACATTGGGAAGGCGACTTGGTCAAAGGTATTCGTTCGGCTGATGAGCCAGCGCTGATGACGCTCACAGAACGGTACAGCCGAACTGAAATCATCGTTAAGATACCTGACTATCATGCGGACACCTGCCTTAAAGCCTTGCAGGACACGATCAACGATTACGGTGCCAAGGAGTTTGAGAGTATCACGTTTGACAATGGTTCCGAGTTCGCCAAGCTGTCGGAGATCGTTGGAACCCAGATCTATTTTGCTCATCCATACTCGCCTTGGGAGCGCGGCACTAACGAGAACACCAACGGACTACTCAGGGAGTACTTCCCGAAGGGAAAGTCTCTCAGGGACGTTACGCTGGTTGAGATCCAAGCAGTCCAATCAGCACTGAACCATCGTCCCAGACGTATTCTGAACTATCTTCGACCATGCGATTACTACCGACGCATGGCTTAACAACCTAGACCACTATCAAGGATTCGTTATCATCGTTGCACTTGACTTGAAAATTGAGGTTTATTATTTAATTTCTACTTCACTTTATACGTTTTCTTTCAATTTTAGAACGCTTATCATAAACAATAGAATTAGCAGGTATATTTTTAGTTACCAAAGTGCCTGCCCCTATTACAGTCCCTTTCCCAATCGTTACTCCGTCAAGAATTATTACCCCGCTTCCTATCCAGCAATTATCTTCAATAAAAATGCCTTTATTATTAACGCCCTGTTTCTTTATCGCTATATTAGGATTACTGAAATTATGATTTTCAGCGAACATTGATACTTTTGGCCCAATCATAACATTCTCACCAATCGTAATTTTCCCAGAACACCCTATAAACCCAAAAGGACCTATCGATGAATTATTACCCATAGTTAACCCATAGCCTATTTTCCCAACACCATAATAACTGGAAGGACGTATTTCGGTATAACGTCCTATAGTAACGTTATTTCCAAAATAAAGTCCATGAGTAGATAGTCCGTGAATTTCAGAGTAATCTTCAAATTTTACATTCTTACCACAATAAATATTCTGTTTATGAGATATATCAACATGCTCACCAATAAAGATTGGAAATTTTCTTTTTTTTAATCCAATTCCCTTCAAGAAGCCTCTCAAAATTTTGATTGAAGTTTTACTATATATTTCTAATTTATCAATTAAAGTAGCCTTAGAACTGATTTTAGGCATTTACATTAACTCCTATAGAACTCTTTTCTTAGTTTATTAGTATGATCTGACATTTTATATACTACATTTAGTGTTTTAATTTTTTCATTTAATTCCGCTAGCTTTTGTGGATTTTTCAAATCATTTAATTTGAAAATCAGTTCAGAATCATCATGAAAAATACAATTATTAGGTACCAAATCTTTTGCCCCAACATTTTCAGAAACTAAACATGGAGTACCTTGCAACAAAGCTTCAAGAACAACAAAACCAAAGGTCTCATGCCATAGACTTGGCACAACTAAAATATCCATTTTCCGATAAGCCTTTTTTAATTTATCAGCCGATATGATTCCATGATTCCGTATATTTTGCTGATTAAAACACTCATTATTAGCAATATCTCCATAGAAGTCTATGGAGATACCATTTAAGCATTTTGAAATCTCAAGCAATCTAAAGAAGCCTTTCTTATGGTCATAAGGCCCCACATATCCTATTCTTAACAAATCATGTTTTTTTAATATTTTAGAGTCTCTTTGATCTATTAAATTAGCGTGAGTAATCGGAAGAATTTCTCCTGCTGATTTTGGTAGAAATTTTTTTACATAATTAGATGAAACAGTACTATTAAAGTGAAATTTATCAACAAAATGATACATCTCTAAATAATAACGATACAGTTTAAAGCGTTTTTTTGCATCAAGTAAAGATCTTTTTTTATTGTTATTCTCAAAACTAATTTGCTCTTTACTACGCCGACGAACCATTTTCATAATTTTTTTCTCTTTAAATATTTTATATAGGTGCGACTGCATTATTATTAATTTAGTATATGATGGGCCTTCCTTGCACAACATACAATCGTCAGTACACTTAGAATTTGACAGTGCATGAATTGCATCTTTCGATAACATTTTAGGACATAATCCATAAAAATCATGTGTCGTAAAGATAATTTTTATTTTTCTTTTATGTAAATATTCAAGAAATTCTTTAGGCACACCCATGAACGTATGAAAATGAACAACCTTTGGAGAAACTTGTTCTATAATTTTTTTAAGTTCACTTATATCGCGAGTTTCACAATATTTATCTAATTTTTTACCGTCAAGGCCAAGACCTAACGAAATAGGTAACATATTTTCCAATTCAATTAAATGAAAAGGATACCTATCCTTCTTGCGTATTTTAACCCTGATTTTTTTAGAAAATGGATTTAAGTATCCCGGATATAATAAATATACCTCATCCTTCTTAGACAACTCGATACTTAAATCCTTACTATAACGGGGTAATCCTCCACGACGAAACGGTGGCAATCCTAAGGTATATTCAATAATTTTCATACATGATCAGCTCTAAAAATTTTATTATATTTATCAGTTATTAGTTGCCAACTGTAGTTGTTTTCAATTCTTTGCCTGGACATTTGTCCTAAGGTATTGATCTTTGCTTGATCCATTTTTTCAGCCTTATTCAGCAAATTACTCAATGATCCGGTTTCTTTATCCCAATACAAAGCTGCTTTCCCTGCGACCTCCTGATTAAAGCCGACTTTGTACAATAAATTTAAATTTGTACTACTTAGTGCTTCTAGTAATGATGGATTTGTCCCGCCAACTGAGTGTCCATGTAAATAACCAAAAGCATTTTCGCGAATATATTTTAATAATTCTTTATTATAAACTGGAACGATGATTGCTAAATCTTTAGTCACAACAGTCCCTCCTCGTCTGCATGGTCTTCTGAAATATTTTATTTATTTTTTAGATTGTGTCTCCATTAAAAATCGAATTTTTCACGATGACATAGTCAACTTTTCGAATGGCTTCCAGATCTCTTCCTCCAGCATAAGAAATAGATGATTGAAGGTCTTGTTGCATTTCCACTAGTGTATCTTTCAAAGATCCTTTATGCTGGATCCAGATTTTCTTTCCTTCAACATTTCGTTTTTCGCCTTTTTGGAATTCTGAAGCAGAACCAAAGTATTCTTTATACACGATTCCATTTTCGACTTTTGTTTCGCCAGGAGATTCCTCGTGACCGGCAAACAATGAACCAATCATGACCATTGTCGCACCAAAACGGACAGATTTTGCAATATCGCCATGTGTTCTGATCCCACCGTCAGCGATGATCGGCTTGCGAGCTGCTTTCGCACACCATCTAAGAGCTGCCAGTTGCCAGCCTCCAGTCCCAAAGCCTGTCTTGATTTTTGTAATACATACTTTTCCTGGACCAATCCCGACTTTTGTTGCATCTGCGCCCGCATTTTCCAATTCACGGACGGCTTCCGGTGTACCAACATTACCGGCAATCACAAAAGTTTCAGGCAAATATTTTTTAATATGCTGAATCATATCAATAACTGAGTTAGCATGTCCATGTGCGATGTCGATAGTGATATAATCAGGATTTAGCGATTCTTCTGCCAACTTCTCTATAAAGGAATATTCCTCTTTCTTGACGCCAACACTGATTGAGGTAATCAATCCACGCTTTTTCATTTTTTTGATAAACGGAATTCGAGCTGCTTCATCAAACCGATGCATGATATAGAAATAACCATTTTCCGCTAAGAATTCTGCGATTGTTTCATCAATAATCGTCTGCATGTTGGCAGGCACTACTGGCATTTTGAATGTATGTTTACCTAATGTGACCGTTGTATCACATTCAGAACGGCTATTTACGATACATTTATTAGGAATTAATTGAATATCTTCGTAATCAAATACTTTCATTACATTATCCTCCTGATGTTCACATCCAGCAAAACACGAACATTATTAATTTAATCAAGGCTTTTTTTAGCGCCCTATGTAATTTAACTCAATTAAGCGAAAAAATCAAGAGAAAAAAAGACAAATTATACGAATAATAAAAAAACAAATATTATTTTTAACCTACTTTAACAAAGTGACAAATGTTCGCTTTTAGCGAAAAAAAGACTGTGACAAATGTCTTGTCACAGTCTTTTTTCTGAATAACCGGCGTTCTCCTACGTTGTTCGTTTTTTCTTATTATACAAGTCTAGCACAACGGCTAAAAGCAAGATCAATCCTTTGATTGCCTGCTGCCAGTCTACCCCGACGCCTAAAATCGACATGCCATTGTTCAATACACCCATGACCAAGCCACCGACAATCGCACCCATGATTGTTCCAATGCCGCCGGAAGTCGAAGCACCACCAAAATATACTGCCGCCATTGCATCTAGTTCCATCGAAGTACCCGCTTGAGGTGTCGCCGCATTTAACCGAGCAGCTAAAACTAATCCGGCTAAAGCTGCCATGACTCCCATGTTGACGAAAACCCAGAACGTGATCCGCTTTGTTTTGATTCCTGATAATTCAGCCGCTTTTCGATTTCCGCCCGTCGCATAAATCTGTCGACCTGCTACTGTTTTATTTGTCAAAAACCCATATGCTGCAACGATCAAACCAAGAATGATCAAAATAATCGGATACCCTTGATAAGAGGCAAAGATATAAGTTATTCCTAGTACAACGACTGCTGTAAATACCGCCTTTACCAAGAAAGCTGCTGGAGATTCCACTTCAAATAAATGATTTTTCCGACGATTTCTTGTTCGCCATTGACCACCAACTAACACGATCGTGATGATCATTCCTAAAATCAATGTCAAGAAATGAAGGCTGCTTCCTTCGCTTAAGTCTGGTAAATAACCCGTAGACATTTTTTGGAAAACAGCTGGAAAAGGTGCTAGAGATTGGCCTCCTAGAACAACTTGTGTCAGTCCACGAAACATCAGCAATCCTGCTAAAGTCACGATAAACGCCGGTATCCCTGCATAAGCTACCCAAAAACCTTGCCATGCGCCGATCAGCCCGCCTACTGCAAGACATGCGATAACTGTCATCCACGGGTTCATTTGGCGATTGACCATCATCATGCCCGCAATTGCACCAACAAACGCCATCACTGACCCTACCGACAAATCCACATGACCTAAGAGCACAACTAATAACATCCCTGCAGCTAGTACTAATATATGGCTATTTTGCAGAACAAGGTTAGTTATATTCAATGGACGCCAGAAAATACCATCCGTCATCAATTGAAACGCAATAAGTAGTCCCGCTAAAATGATCACCATGCTGTAGCGACCAAAAAGATCAGCTGCTCTACTTTTCAAATTTAGTTTTTTCTCTTTTTTATCCGTAAGATTTTTTGCCTGTTCCAACTTAACCCACCTCTTCTTTCGTCATTAATTTCATCAAGACTTCCTGATCTGCATCTTCTCGCGAGACTTCTCCTGTAATACGTCCTTCGTTCATCGTATAGATTCGATCACACATCCCTAATATTTCAGGAAGTTCAGAAGAGATAAGACAGACAGCTTTGCCATTTGCTGCCATTTCTTCGATAATCGTGTAGATCTCATATTTTGCTCCAACGTCTATCCCACGGGTTGGCTCATCCAAAAAAAGAATATCGGGTTGTGTCATCAGCCACTTGGATAAAACGACTTTTTGCTGATTCCCACCACTAAGACTACTGACAATTTGATGGATCGAGTTTGTTTTTATACGCATCTTTTTCCGGAAATTTTCTGCCTCAGTTACTTCTTTTTCTTTATCTAATACTCCTTTTTGACTTATTTTATCCAAACTGCTCAGCGTCACGTTTTCCCGAATATCCATCAGCAGATTCAGTCCTAAAGATTTTCGGTCCTCCGAGACATAAGCGAGTCCGTTTGCAATGGCTGAAGGAACGGTCTTAACTGATATCTCTGCCCCTTCCTTTAATATACGTCCGGATATCTTGCTTCCATAAGAATGTCCAAATAGACTCATAGCGAATTCAGTTCTGCCCGCTCCCATCAGTCCAGCTATTCCTACAATCTCTCCTTTTTTCAAATGCAAGTTGATGTGGTCGTTTATGATTCGCTCATGATCAAGAGGGTGATAGACCGTCCAGTCTTCTACTTTAAAATAAACTTCTCCAATATCCGGTTTTCTTTCAGGATAACGATCAACTAAATCTCTGCCCACCATCCCGCGAATAATATGCTCTTCGCTGATCATTTCATTTTCTAGTGTCTCAATCGTCTGTCCATCCCGTAAAATGGTGATTCGATCTGCGATATCCACGATTTCATTCAGCTTATGTGAAATAATGATGGAGGTTACACCTTGCTCTTTCAACTCCCGGATCAATCTCAGCAAATTCGTGCTTTCTTCTTCATTCAATGCAGCGGTAGGCTCATCCAAAATCAACAGACGGACGGATTTTGATAACGCTTTAGCTATTTCAACTAGTTGCTGTTGCCCTACGCCAATCTGAGATACTAGAAGATTCGGGTCGATAGACAAACCGACTTTATTCAGCAATTCATACGTTTTCTTTTCTGTCAGTTCCCAATCAATCACGCCTCTTTCTGCTTGTTCATTTCCGAGAAAAATATTCTCTTTTATTGAAAGATAAGGACTTAGTGCTAATTCTTGATGAATGATGACGATGCCTTTTTCTTCACTATCTTTCAAATCTTTGAATTGACACAGCTTTCCATCATAAAAGATTTCCCCGTCATAGGAGCCATATGGATACAAGCCGCTCAAGACATTCATCAATGTTGATTTTCCCGCTCCGTTTTCTCCGCACAATGCATGGATTTCCCCACGTTCAATCATCAGATTCACGCAATCTAACGCTCGGATTCCAGAAAATTTTTTGGTGATATCTGCCATTTTTAAAATACAATCCGCCATAATTCTTATCCTCTCTCTGACTTAGATCTCTTTAGTTCCTTGTTTGGTTCCTCTTAATTTTTCAGATCGGATTCTTTATAATAATCGGTGTCGATCAGCTCAGCTTGATAATTATCTTTATCGACAGATACTGTATTTGCTAAATACGTAGGAACAGTTTTCACCCCATTATCATAAGTTTCAGTATCATTGACCGGAACCTCTTCTCCATCACTGATTGCTTTGATCATTTCAATCGTATTTTTTGCTAAGATACGTGTGTCTTTAAAGATCGTTTGTGTTTGTTCCCCGGCCATGATCGATTTGACGCCAGCAACTGTCGCATCTTGTCCAGTAATCACAGGTAAAGGTTTACTTTCACTCCCATACCCCACGCCTTTTAATGACGAAATGATCCCTAAACTTATTGGATCATATGGCGACAAAACAGCATCCAATGTTTGGTCAGTATAATTTGCGCTTAACAGATTATCCATCCTTGCTTGCGCCGTAGAACCATCCCAGCGAAGCGTAGCGATTTGACTGAAACTCGTCTGTCCAGATGGCACGACCAACTGACCGTTGTCCATATATGGTTGTAAAACAGACATCACTCCGTTGTAATTAATTAGTGCATTGTTGTCGTCAGGCGAACCACCAAATAATTCAATCGTGAATGGTCCTTTTCCTTCTTTCAATCCTAAGTGCTCCTCAATATAAGCTGCTTGCGATACACCTACTCCAAAATTATCAAAAGTCGCGTAATAATCGACATTTTCTGAATTCATCAGTAAACGATCATAGGCGATTACCTTGATATCTGCTTCTTTTGCTTTAGCTAACACATCAGTTAAAGCCGAACCATCGATAGAAGCAATCACAAGTGTATCTACCCCTTTTGTAATCATATTTTCGATTTGTGCTACTTGATTTTCTACTTTATCTTCTCCATATTGAAGATCTGTTTTATAACCCAGTTTTTCTAATTCCGAGACCATGTTGTTCCCATCAGCGATCCATCTTTCTGCTGATTTGGTCGGCATAGCAATTCCTACATACCCCGTACTATCATCTGCAGATCCTGAATTGCCACACGCACTTAATAGAATGCTTGCGGTCAAAATAGCCATACTCCCAAGAATCTTTCTAAATTTGTTTTTCATTTTTTATCCCCCATTCCAATTGATACACCGAGTATAGCTAATAAAGAAAGCGTTAACATTGATTTTTTTATGGGATTTACTTTAAATTTTTTAGGTGTACTTTTTTTGTCTTGGATTTTTTTAAGTTTCTTGGATTTTTTTCGATTGATTCCTTTTGACTTTGATTTTCCCTTTTATCTGATAAGATAGTACTAACAAATCCAGATGGAGTGATTTAAAGTGAAACGTGTTTTATTTTTTTTAGCCCTTGTTGTAATCGCTTACCGAATGATGGGGTGTACACCTAATACAAAGGAAGCACCTGACCCACTAGTCGTTGGTTTTTCGCAATCAGGAACGGAGAGTAGCTGGCGGAAAAAGCATACTGAATCAATTATCACTGCGCTTGAAAAAGAAGATTACCAAGTTCTCTACCGAAATGGCTACATGAATCAGGAACGGCAAATCCAAGATATACGGACGTTCATTGCCTATAAAGTGGATATGATCATTTTTACTCCTTTGCAAGAATCCGGGTGGGACTCTGTATTAAAAGAAGCAAAGCGAGCAGGGATCCCTGTCATACTTGTCGACAGACATATTCAAACGAATGATCCCGAGCTTTTCGTCACCCACATTGGCCCCAGTTTCAAAGCAGAAGGAAATCGGGCGGGTTTATTTGTCAGCAATCACTTCACAAATTCAAAGAAACAGGAAATCAGAATCCTAGAACTTGCTGGTTCAGAGAACTCCACACCGACCAAGCTACGCTCCGAAGGATTTTTGGAATCAATCAATCGTAAACCAACCCTAAAAAAAGATGGAACCATCGACCATAAACCTCCAATGACTATTGTTCACCGAATTGTCGGTGATTTTATTCGGATGAAAGGAAAAGACCAGATGAAACGATATTTAGAAACAAATGATTTATCCGAAATCGATGTATTATACAGCCATAGTGATGAAATGACCCACGGTGCTTTAGCTGCGATAAAAGAAACATCGGTTAAACCTGGAAAAGATTTGATTATTGTAACGATTGATGGACAAGAAGATATGATCGAGAAGCTGCGGTCAGGAATCGTCAATTGCGTAGTCGAGTGTAAACCTGATGTCGGCTGGTATGTAGCCAATACCGTTACTCGTTATTTTGGAAATATTCAAACAGGAAAAACATTACCTAAAGATATTTTTATTTCCGAGACTGTCTTTTCCCAGCAGAATATAGCTAACATCCCAACCAGAAATTATTGACTGGAGAAGTATCATGACAAAAAATTTAAGCATAAAACAGATTTTTGCCCAAGCAAACAAAGCCATGCTTCTATTTGCTGTTATCCCTTTGCTACTGAGCATACTGTTATATTCGCAACAGCTTTTGATTTATCAACAGACGATCGCAAATATCCAAAAAGCAGATGCAATTGCTTTGAAGGTTGATCAAAAAGTTTTGGAAAGTATGTGGGACTTGATTTCTGGCCAAGTAACCGTAGATGAGTTCAATGAGGAAAATATCCTAGAAGAACTTAGGAATGATATTCGAGAGATCAAAAATAATACAAATACACTTAAAGAAATTAGTACGTTAGATGTATCGCTACGTACGATCGATACACTGGAAGATTATCAAAACGAGCTGATCAATAATATCTTGGCAAAAGATTTTATGGATACCAATGAAGAGATCATCAATCAGGTAGATTCTGTCACTCAACTGCTGTCAGATATCTTACAAGATTTTGTTCGTGTGGAGATCGACTTAGCAAGCAAAAAAAATACGACACTTGTCCGCTCGCTCATTCTATTAACAATAGTGGAACTTGGAGTTCTTAGTACCATTTTTTTCTATGCGAAAAAGAATCGTCGCTTTTTAGAGAGAAAGGTCCAAGAACCGATCAATCAGCTGATCGAGATGTCAGAACAACTTTCTTCAGGGAACCTTGGCTTTCGTTTAACCCTGCCGGAAACACTGGAATTACAAACACTTACCGCTAGCATGAATAAAATGGCGGAAGATCTAAACCAGTCTTTACGGGAGAACGCTTTGAAACAATACCATTTAGCACAAAGTGAAGTTCGTGTATTGCAAGCTCAGATTACTCCCCATTTTATTTATAACAGTTTGGATGCCATTATTTCTTTGATCGAACAAGACTGCTTTGAAGAAGCTCTGACTATGACCCATGCACTTTCCGGCTTTTTTCGTACGTCTTTAAGCAAAGGACAAGACTGGATTCCTCTTGAAAAAGAAATTAGCCATATCAATGATTATCTAGTCATCTTAAAAATAAGATACGGCCATATGCTTGACTATAAGATCGATATACCAGAAACACTTTTTCCTGTTTCTATTTTAAAAATGATCTTGCAGCCATTGATTGAAAATGCTGTATACCATGGAACGAAGTACGTCCGTCACAAAGGATTTATTCGTATTACCGCATGCAAAATCGATGAGATGATCCAATTCAAAGTCATAGACAACGGGATTGGCATCCCTGCAGAAAAACTGGCAGAAATACGTAAAGAGTTAGCCAAAGGGATCGATTCAGATTTCAGTATCGGCTACGGACTTTACAACGTAAACAAGCGTCTCCTTCTTTATTACGGAAATGATCAAAAACCTATCACGATTGACAGCAAATACCGAGAAGGAACAACTGTCACACTGATGATCCCTCTATCTCCCAAAACAATTGGAGGAAACAAACATGTATAAAGTTTTTATCATCGAAGACGAATACCTCATTCGCAATAACTTGCGGGAACAAATAACTGTCCTTGGTTCTTATTATCCAATCACTTATGTCGGCGAAGCTGGAGATGGTGAGATGGCACTGTCTTCAATTATCGACTTACAGCCCGACATCATTCTGACTGATATCCAAATGCCTTTCATGGACGGGTTGACTTTTTCAAAAGAAGCAAGGAAACTACTTCCTTGGACTCGTCTCATATTTATTAGTGGATTCGACGATTTCGATTATATGAAAGGAGCAATCCAGGTACAGGCAGATGATTATCTGCTTAAACCGATTAAAAGTAACGAATTGAAACAAGCAATAGAAAAAGCAGTAACTGCTTTAGATTTGCAGCAAAAAGAAACGCACACTTCTTCTGATCTTGTTTTCGAATTGAAAAAAAATCATTTTTTGAACGGTTTGTTCAAAGGCTCACTTACGATCAGTGAAACATTGAAACTTGCTGAATCTTTCAATCGCTCTTTAGCAGGGAAAAAAATGACCGTATTATTAGCAGCAAACCAAGTCAGTACAGACTTTGAAGATTACGCTCATCTCAGTGATTATTTGAAGTTTTTATTTAGGGAGAATCAACAAGTGATCTTCTCTGCTGTTTCCTCTCGATTCATCAAATTTTTAATAGTTGATTCTCTTAAAGAAAATGTGATCGAGACCAGTTATCAGGTAGCCCAAACGTTGGTCCATGAATTAGAAAAGGGACAAAAAAATAATTTTTCTGTCGCCATTGGTCCTGTCGCAGAAAGAATCAGCGAATTACCTGCATCTTTTGAGATCACGCAGATGATACTTGAAACCGCCAGTTCCCTTAAAGAACAAATTATCAGCTATGAGGATTTGATTCAAGAAGCAAAACTTCCAGTTGATTCTGTCTTTTACTTTGATCTCTCACTTGATTTGTCTTCATTATCGAAAAACGAAGTATCTAAGTACATCGAACACTTGACGAAACCACAAGGTACACCAACTCGAACACGATTATATCGTTTATTTGTCTTGACTAAGCTACTCCAGCATGTCTGCCTGAAAGAAAAGAAAATCCCGCAAGAAATGGTTCATTGCACATCCACCAGTCAACGCTTAGCAATCAGCGCCGACGATTCGTTTTACCGTTCGACTGTTTATATGTTCATTTCTTTCTTAACTGCTCTGCCCTCACAGCCTTCAAGGAACAAGTATCAGCCAATTTTGAACCATGCATTGGATTTTATCAAAGAAAATTTTACCGATCCAGATATGTCCTTAACTTGGGTCGCTCAACAAGTTGCATTAAGTCCCTCTCATTTCAGTACGATTTTTTCTCAATCGTTTAACCAAACATTCATCGATTATCTGACAGAACAAAGAATCGAATTAGCAAAAAAATTATTGCAGCAATCAGACTATCGTATCTCAGATATTGCTTTTGAAATTGGTTATAATGACCCTAACTATTTCAGTTATTTATTTAAGAAAAAACAAGGGATTTCTCCAAAAGAATATCGGACACAGCTTTTCCTTAAAAACAAAAATAACTAATAAACGAAATCCGTACAATGATACTCTTTCCATTTGCAATTAAAAAAGACAGAATATCTCGAAGCTGAAAACAGCTTTCAAGTTATTCTGTCTTTTTAATTTATAGCCCTTTTGACCTGCTTATGACAATCTTTAAGGTAAAATGTTTCCAGCAGCACGGTACAATTCGTACCAATCTTCCCGAGACATATTAATTTCTGAAGCTTGAGCGATTTCCTTGATTCGCCCTACGTTCATCGTACCGGCGATCACTTGCATATTGGCTGGATGGCGTAAAATCCAAGCAGAAGCCAAGCCAGTTGGTGTCGTTTGATATTTAGCTGCTAGTTCTTCTAATGTTTGGTTTAATTCAGGGAATTTTTCGTTCCCGATAAATACACCTTCAAAAAATCCATACTGGTATGGTGACCATGCTTGGATCGTCATATCATGCAATCGGGAATAATCAAGTACACTACCGTCATGATCGATACTTGCTTCATCTGTCATATTGACATGAATCCCTTGATCGATCATTCCAGTATGTTTCAAGCCAAATTGCAGCTGATTAGCTACTAATGGTTGACGAACATATTTTTTCAGCAATTCGATTTGCATTGGTTTTTGATTGCTGACGCCAAAATAACGAACTTTTCCTGACCGTTCCAATTCATCAAACGCTTCAGCTACTTCCTCTGGTTCTACCAATGTATCTGGACGATGAAGAAGTAAAGCATCCACATAATCCATTTTCAGACGGGTCAAACTTTTTTCTACAGATTCAATGATATGTTTTTTAGAAAAATCAAACATCACACCTGGAACGATTCCACATTTTGTTTGAATAAAAAGATCTTCTCGTTTGATTGATGTTTTTGCTAGAGCATCTGCAAAGATTTCTTCACATTCACCGTTTCCATAAATATCTGCATGGTCAAAAAAATCAATGCCGTTTTCATAAGCTGTCTCAATCACTTTTACTGGATCTTCCGCATTGTTGATACGCATACAGCCTAAGATCACTGCAGCTGCTTTCTGATCAGAAGTACCTAATTGAATTTTTTTCATCTGAACTCCTCCTTATTTATATACACAACAAAAGTGTACCACACTCTTTATGAAAAGGCTTCACTAAAATCGGCGCTTCCGATTATGTTTGTTGTATTTTTTATAAATGGAAGCAGCTGATTTACTTCACGATCAGTTCGCTATTGGCAGCTTTTTCTCCAATATCTGTACGATAAAATGTTCCATCTGTCGTTTTATCCATTAACGCGGTGTAGATTTTTTTCTGTGCTTCTTTGATCGTCTCACCGTATGCTTCTACTAAATAAAGACGTCCTCCTGCTCCAACTAGTTTGCCGTTATTTGAGGAAACTCCAGCATAGTAAACAGAAAGCTCTTCTTCCGGAAAATCTGGTAGAACCATTCCTGTCTCATATTCTTCGGGGTAACCGGCAGCTGCAACCACAACGCCTACATTGTATCCTTCTTGCTGCCACTTTAACTCTACTGTACGATTCTCTAATAAATCATCGATTACTTGCGCAAAGTCACTCTTCAACCGAGAAAGAACGACTTGCGTTTCAGGATCACCGAAACGCGCATTGAATTCGATCACTTTTGGTCCTTCCTTCGTAGCAATCAAACCCGCATATAAAACACCCGTGAAAGAGCGTCCTAGTTCTTTCATTCCCAAAGCCGCTGGTTTTAAAACTTCTTCCACAGCTTTTTCAATCATCTTTTTTGAAATTTGCGGTACTGGTGAATAAGCACCCATTCCGCCTGTATTTGGCCCTTTATCGTTATCAAATGCCCGCTTATGATCTTGCGAAATGACCATCGGATACACCTTGGTATCACGGACAAACGCCAAAAGGGAGAATTCTTCTCCTGCCAAAAACTCTTCTACGACGATTTTTTTGCTGCTATCCCCAAATCGATGCTGGTTCAACATTTGTTCTGCCGCATCCAGCGCTTCCTTCACTGTGGTAGCCACGACTACACCTTTCCCAGCTGCTAAGCCGTCCGCTTTCACTACGATTGGCGCACCATTTTCTTTGATATACGCTGCTGCTTTTTCGTAACATTCAAAACTTCTGGATTTAGCTGTCGGGATTTGATAAGTATCCATTAATTGTTTAGCAAAACTTTTCGAACCTTCGATCAGAGCTGCTGCTTTTGTCGGACCGAAGATTTTCAATCCTTCCGCCATAAAATCATCGACGATCCCATTTAACAAAGGAACTTCAGGACCAACGATACTCCAATCAATAGCCTCTTTCTTAACAAAATGGATTAACGCTGAATGATCTCGCTCACTGATAGCGACACAATTGATACCATCTTTTGTCATCCCCGGATTTCCTGGCGCACAATACACCGTATCCACCTTCGGACTGGCTAAAAGTTTTTTACTTATTGCATGTTCACGACCACCTGCACCGATTACCAAAACGTTCATTTATCCGACTCCTCTCTAATGTCTAAAATGCCGAACATCAGTAAAGACCATTGCTAGATCGTATTTATTCGCCATATCAATAGAATCTTGGTCTTTGATGCTTCCTCCTGGCTGAATGATTGCTTTTATACCATGTTTGGCTGCATATTCAACCGAATCATCCATTGGAAAATAAGCATCGCTAGCTAAAACTGCACCTTCCATTTTCTCTTGCGCTTGTTCAATCGCAATTTTTACTGAACCGACTCGATTCATCTGCCCGGCTCCGATTCCTACTGTCTGACGTTCGTTTGCCAGTACGATCGCATTAGATTTCACATGTTTGACAGCTTTCCAAGCAAACGCTAATGCTTTTGCTTCTGCTGGAGTCGGCTTACGTTTTGTCACGACTTTCCACTCTTCTTCATTTTCTATTGCCAGATCTTGATCTTGTACAAGAAGTCCACCTAAGACTGAGACCGTTTCTTCTCGATTTTGATTTTCTTCCTGCGCAAAGTCTACTGTCAGTAATCGGATGTTTTTCTTTTTTTGCAGTAATTCCAAAGCTTCTTGTGTATAAGAAGGGGCAATGATGATTTCTAGAAACAGCTTATGCATCTGTTCTGCTGTTGGCAGATCTACTTCTCGATTCAAAACGATGATCCCACCAAAGATTGAAACAGGATCTGCTTCATACGCTGCTTCCCACGCTTCTAAAATCGTAGATGCTGTCCCAATACCACAAGGATTCATGTGTTTCAAGGCGACTACCGTTGGCTCGTCATATTCCTTCATGATCCGTAGCGCAGCATCTGCATCTCGGATATTATTATAAGAAAGTTCTTTCCCATGGAGCTGTTTTGCTGCTGCGATCGAATATTTTTCCAGAAGAGCGGACTGATAAAAGGCAGCGGCTTGATGGCTGTTTTCACCGTAACGAAGCGTTTGTTTTCGTTCATACATAAGTGTCAATTTTTCCGGTTCTTTTTCTTCCACCCAATCCGTTAAGTATTGAGCGATCAGTGCATCATATGCCGCAGTATGACGAAAGACTTTTGCCGCTAGTTTTTGTCTGAAAGAAAGTGAAGTATGCCCATACTGACGTAATTCTGAAAGTACTTCTTCATAGTCAGATGGATCAACAACAGAGGTGACAAATTCATGGTTTTTTGCTGCACTACGGAGCATACTAGGACCACCGATATCAATGTTTTCAATAGCTTCTGCTATTTCGACATCTGGTTTCATAATCGTTTCTTTGAAAGGATATAAATTGACACAAACAAAGTCGATTGGTTGGATATTTTCCGTTTCCATTGCCTCCATATGGCTAGGGAGATCGCGTCTTCCTAAAAGACCACCATGGATTTTAGGATGAAGTGTTTTGACACGGCCATCCATCATTTCAGGAAACCCTGTCACTTCTTCGATCGAAAGCGTTTTGATCCCAGCTTTATCCAATGCATGCTTTGTTCCTCCTGTTGAAATGATTTCTACTCCTTGTTCAATCAAACCTTGGGCAAATGCTACAATCCCAGTTTTATCTGATACACTGATCAATGCTCTTGTCATTTCAGATAGCCTCCATTTTCAATAATTTCACTAATCACTTCTGGATAGATTCGATGCTCTACTCTATGGATTTTTTCTTCTAAAGAATCGAACGTGTCCTCCTGTTCAATTCTCACTTTTTCCTGCCGGATGATTGGTCCAGTATCTACACCTTGGTCGATATAATGAATTGTGACACCCGTTTCTTTTACTCCAGCTTCAAATGCATCACGAATGCCATGCAAACCAGGGAATGCAGGTAAAAGAGATGGATGGATATTGATGATTCTTTTATCATAATTTTCCAGCAATACTGGTCCAATGATTCGCATGTATCCAGCTAATACAATCAAATCGATCTTTTTTTCTTTCAATTTATGCAAAATTGCTTCTTCATACTCTTTTTTTGAATCAAATTCTTTAGGTGAAAAACAATCTGCCGGTACACTCAACGCAGTTGCACGTTTCAAAACATATGCTTCAAGCTGATCACAAAACAACCAGTCAATCGATGATTCCAATCCTTTTTTCGATAGATAATCGGCTAGCGCTTGAAAGTTGCTTCCGTTTCCAGAAGCAAAAACAGCGATTCTCATCGTTCTTCTCCTGTAAACACCACACGATGTTTTTCTTTGGCGATCACTTTCCCGATTTCATAAACTTTTTCGTCAGCTTGCTCAATTTCGTGTACTATTTCTTTTACTTTCGATTCTTCGACTGCCAGGACCATACCGATGCCCATATTGAAGATTTCATACATCTCCATCTCAGGAATTTCACCATATTTTTGTAAACAGCCGAATATTGGAAGAATCGGCCATGAGCCAAGTTTGATTTGTGCAGCCATAGATTCTGGTAACATTCGCGGGATATTTTCTACAAACCCTCCACCAGTGATATGTGCAGCTCCTTTTATTTTCTTTTCTTTGATCAGCGGAAGCAAGGAAGAAACATAGATTTTCGTTGGCTCAAGCAATTCTTCGCCAAGTGTTTTTTTCAATTCTGGCAGTTTTGATGATAAAGAAAACTGCTGCTGCTCAAAGAAAATTTTGCGAACAAGAGAGTACCCATTTGAATGAATCCCGCTAGATGCTATTCCAAGCAACACATCTCCTGGGTTGATCGTTTCTCCTGTCAATAATTGAGATTTTTCAGCTATCCCTACAGCAAATCCGGCTAGATCATAATCATTACCTGAGTACATACCAGGCATTTCAGCTGTTTCTCCGCCAATCAGCGCCATATTTCCTTGAACACATCCATCTGCTACACCTTTTACTACATTTTCCAAACGTAACGGATCATTTTTCCCCGTTGCTAAGTAGTCTAAGAAATATAACGGCTCTGCGCCTTGTGCTAAGATATCATTGACACACATCGCTACGCAGTCGATCCCGATTGTATCGTGTTTGTCTGCTTCGATTGCCACTGCTAATTTCGTCCCCACACCATCGGTCCCCGAGACAAGGACTGGCTCTTTTAATTGAAAGACCGATAAATCAAAACAACCGCCGAATCCTCCTATAGCGCCCATCATACCTAAACGTTCCGTTTTTTTGACATGCTTCTTGATCCGTTCTACTACTTCATATCCAGCTTCGACATCTACGCCAGCTTTTGCGTATGCATTTGCCATTGAATTCATATACTCCCTTCTTGGTCTGCTTTTAAAAGAACGATACTTTTTCTTTTAGCGATTCCTGATACTTTTCTTCATAGTCATATAACGGCGTTGGATAATCTCCGTTGAAATAAGCCATACACAATCCTGAATACGGGCTATCCTTTTTCAGTCCAATCGATTCGATCAGACCCTCTTCACTTAAAAATCCTAAAGAATCTGCACCGATACATTCTTTGATTTCATCAATCGTGTGATTTGCCGCAATGAGTTCTTTACGCGTTTGAATATCAATCCCGTAAAAACATGGATATTTCAAAGGAGGAGAAGCAATCCTCACATGGACTTCTTTTGCTCCTGCTTCTTTCAAAAGATGGACGATCCGTCTGCTTGTCGTACCCCGAACAATTGAATCATCGACCATAATCACCTTTTTACCTTCCACTACTCCTCGTACAGCAGATAATTTCATTCGAACACCTTGCTCTCTTAGCTCAGGCGTTGGCTGGATAAATGTTCGGGCAATGTATTGATTTTTTACTAATCCGATTTCATAAGGGATTCCACTAGCTTCCGCATAACCGCTTGCGGCTGACAAAGAAGAATTAGGTACGCCGACGACCATATCTGCTTTTACTGGCGATTCTTTCGCTAAATTCCGTCCCATATTTTTCCGTGCAGTATGCACATTGATCCCTGCGATGTTTGAATCTGGTCTGGCAAAATAGATATATTCCATCGAACAAATGGAGAGCTGCGTATTCTTCGTAAAGCAATCAATCTGGATTCCTTCGTCATTGATAATCACTATCTCTCCAGGCTGGACATCTCTTATAAAACGTGCCCCGATAACTTCTAATGCACAAGTTTCCGAGGCAATCACGTATGCTCCGTTTTTCATTTGTCCGATTGCTAATGGACGAAAACCATTTGGGTCCAAAGCGGCAATCATTGCCGTTTCTGTCATTAATAAATAGGCAAATCCACCTTTGACTTCATTTAAAGCACTTTTCAATTTATTTAAAAAATCTGTTTCTTCACTTCGTCGGATCAAATGCATCAATATCTCCGTATCGGAGTTAGAATGGAAGATCGCCCCATTTTCCTCTAACTCCTTTCTAAGTGAACGAGCATTGATCAAATTGCCGTTATGCGCTAAGCCGATCGACTGATCATGAAATTTGAATAGAAAAGGCTGAATATTGTCCACACTTCCATTGCCTGCTGTTGCATAACGTACATGTCCGATTGCAGCTTCTCCTGTTAACTGCTGCAATTTTCTTTGATCTTTGAATACCTCAGAAAGTAGACCTAGATCTCGATGACCCATAAGCTTTCCTCGATCATTGGACACGATGCCCGCACCTTCTTGTCCTCGATGCTGAAGACTATGGAGCCCGAAGTATGCCACACTAGCGGCATCCGGATGACCCCAAACGCCGAAGATCCCGCATTCTTCATTTAAACTCTTCACTTCATAAGACATACGATTGGATCCTCCCAGCACTTTCTTGCTACTGCAGTTTCTATTTTGATCTGACCGTCAGTTGCTGAAATTTCGATTATCGCTTCATCCGTCACCTTACCTGCTAAAACAGCAGCATCTCCCATCATTTCTTCGAATCGTGTCTTATTTTCCGGTGCGACTGTCAACACAAATCTTGATTGAGTTTCTGCAAATAACTGAGCAGAGGACAATTCAAACTGTACAGATATCCCTAGCTGATGTTTGAAAGCTGATTCTGCCAGTGCAATTGCCAAGCCACCTTCTGAACAGTCATGAGCACTTTCAATCAATCCGTTTTGGATGGCTGTCAATACTAACTCTTGGTTTCTCTTTTCAATGGATAGATCAAAGTTTCGGATCACACCTTCGATTCTTCCAAGCTGCATCTTTTGTAATTCACTGCCATCAAAATCTGCAAACGTCTTACCTAATATATAGATTAGATCCCCTGATTTTTTGAATTCCTGAGTAGTGATATGTTTATGATCCTCAATCAATCCGACCATACCAATCATTGGTGTTGGATAGATTGCTTGACCATCCGTTTCATTATATAAAGAGACATTTCCTGAAATAACAGGAGTTCCTAACGTTTCACACGCAGCAGCAATTCCATCAGCTGAAGTCGATAATTCCCAAAAAACTTCTGGTTTATCAGGAGAACCATAGTTCAGGCAATCGGTGATCGCCAAGGGCTTGCCACCGCTAGCAATAATATTTCTAGCAGCTTCTGCCACTGCTATTTGTCCTCCGATTTTTGGATCCAAATAGAGATAGCGAGCGTTGCAGTCTGTGGTTATCGCTAATGCTTTATTCGTCCCTCTAACCCTCATCACAGCAGCGTCGCTTCCTGGACGGACAACTGTATTGGTTTGTACTTGTGAATCATAAGTTTCATAGATTGAACGTTTCGAAGCAATCGTCGGTTGCTGCAGCAGATCAAGCAATACTTGTCCAGGTTCTTCGATAACTGGCTGATAAGGAGCTAACTGCTGAAATTCTGCGATTCGAGCTGGTTCTTTCATTTCTTTATGATAAACTGGTGCATCTTCAGCTAATGCATCTACTGGCAGATTTGCTACTTCTTCTCCTTGATGATATAGCCGATACTGCCCGTCGTCTGTTACTTTCCCGATAGTGACTGCATCTAGATCATACTTCTGAAATAGTTCTTGGATTTTTTCTTCCTCTCCTGATTTGACACAAATCAACATCCGTTCTTGTGATTCCGATAGCATTATTTCATAAGGCGTCATTCCAGTTTCTCTTTGTGGGACTTCATCTAATGTCAATATAAGTCCTGAACCAGCTTTTGAAGCCATTTCCGCACTAGATGAAACAAGTCCTGCTGCTCCCATATCCTGTATACCTATTAGAGAATCCGAATGATGCAAGATTAATTCCAAACACGCTTCAAGCAGCAGCTTTTCCATAAAAGGATCGCCTACTTGTACAGCAGAACGTTGCTGTTCTTCTTCTTGATTAAATTCTTCTGAGGCAAAAGTTGCTCCGTGGATACCGTCGCGACCTGTTTTTGCACCTACATACATGATCGAATTACCGACGCCAGCGGCTTGCCCTTTCTGGATATGTTTGTGTTCAATCAAACCTACGCACATTGCATTGACTAATGGGTTTCCTTCATAACAAGGATCAAATGCAATTTCGCCGCCTACAGTCGGTATGCCGATACAATTGCCGTATCCGCCGATACCTGCAACTACTTCTTCTAGTAAATATTTCGTTCTTGGATTATCTAATTCGCCGAACCTCAATGAATCTAGCAACGCAATTGGACGAGCCCCCATGCTGAAAATATCTCTGATGATTCCGCCAACTCCTGTCGCAGCTCCTTCATAAGGCTCCACGGCTGAAGGATGATTGTGACTTTCTGCTTTGAAGACAACTGCTAGTCCATCACCGATGTCGACGATGCCTGCGCCTTCTCCAGGGCCTTGCAACACATGAGGTCCACTAGTAGGAAATTTGCGTAGAACCGGTTTAGAATTTTTATAGGAACAATGTTCGCTCCACATAACAGAGAACAGTCCAGTTTCCGTATAATTAGGCATTCTTCCTAAGATATCTTCTTCGATCATTCGATATTCTTCATCAGTCAATCCCCATTCGGCATAGATTCTTTTTTTCTTGATCTCTTCAGCTGTCGGTTCTTTCAATGTTTTCATCTATACGGTCACCTTTCCGAAGTTTTTTAAAATGGAAGCAAAGAACCGTTTCCCATCTTCTGATCCTAGCAAGTCTTCTACTGCACGTTCTGGATGAGGCATCATTCCTAACACATTCCCTGCTTTGTTCGTAATCCCTGCAATGTTTTCCACGCTGCCGTTGATGTTGTCATTATAAGTAAAGGCAATCTGATTATTTTTTTTTAGTTCTTGAAGTGTTTCTTCGTCACAGAAATAATTTCCTTCCCCATGAGCAACTGGAAGATAGATTATTTCGTCGGCTTCATACTCTGAAGTAAAGGCCGTCTTGGGGTTGACTTTCAATGGTACAGTTTTGCAAATAAAATGCAAAGACTCATTTCGTCTCAGTACACCTGGCAAAAGTCCTGCTTCTGTCAATATCTGGAATCCATTGCATGTACCGAATACTGGTTTCCCTTCTTCAGCAAAACGAATCACTTCTTCCATGATTGTAGAAAACCGGGCAATCGCACCACATCTTAAATAGTCTCCATATGAGAATCCTCCTGGCAGTAAAACCCCATCAAATCCTTCTAAAGAGGACTCATCATGCCGAACGAATTCGGCATCAGCACCCATGATCTCGCGAACTGCCCATAACATATCTGCGTCACAATTTGAACCTGGAAAAACGATGACCGCAAATTTCATGTTATACTTCCTCCATTTTTTTGATTTCATATCGATATGTTTCCATATTTACATTTGCAAGCAGCTTGTCACAAATCGTTTCAATCACTGTATCGATTGGTTCTTCTGCATCAGCAAGTTGTATCTCAAAGTATTTTCCTATACGGATATCTTCGATTGTTTCATATCCCATACGATGGACTGCTTTTTTTACTGCCTCCCCTTGAGGATCTAACACTGAATCTTTATAGGTTACATATACTTTTACGAAATACATCAAACTCGCTCCTTTTCTTCAGTTAGTTCCGATAGACGGTTATATACTTCTTGATAGACTGGGATCAAATCACCTAGATCTCTGCGGTAAACGTCTTTGTCCATATGTTCATTCGTACGTTCATCCCATAATCGGCAAGTATCCGGTGTTACTTCGTCCGCAAGTAATATTTTTTCATTCGACCGACCAAACTCTAGCTTGAAATCTACTAAAACCAGACCAACCTTAGCGAATAATTCGATCAAAATTTTATTGATAGCTAATGCTTGGGTTTTCAGCTCACTGATTTCTTCCGGTTTTGCCAGTTGCAAGTAATAGATATGCTCTTCATTGACAAAAGGATCATCCAACTGATCATCCTTATAGTAGAATTCAACGATTGGCTCGATTAATTTTTTGCCTTCAGGAACACCTAGACGTTTTGAGAAACTTCCTGCTGCAATATTTCGGATAACCACTTCCAGAGGGATGATTTGTACTTTTTTTACTAATTGTTCGGTTTTAGATAATTGTTCAATAAAATGATTTTTTATTCCTCGCTGGGTCAGATAGCGGAAAATCGTACTTGTGATTTGATTATTCAATTCTCCTTTCCCACTTATCTGATCTTTCCTCGCGCCATTCAACGCAGTCGCCTGATCTAAGTATTCTACCCAAATCAAGTTTTCATCAGAAGTAAGATATAATTTTTTGGCTTTCCCTTCGTACAGAAGTTCTTTTTTCTCCATGTCTGACTCTCCTTTTTATTTACATTGAAAGCAAATACATCGATTTTTGTTCGTTTTTTCACTTTTAATTTTAACAATCATCTTTTTAGAAATCAATATAAATATGTACATTAAAGGCATTAGATTCTTTTAATGTTCGTGTTTTATTAGAAACGAAAATCTTACATCATCAACAAGCGTTTACATTTATACTTAATGATGGTATATTAGAATTAACTAAAAATTTGGATAATGGGTTCGAGGAGGCACTTGCCGATGGAAGATGCAATAAAACAAGGTCAGCTTTTTTTATCAGAATTAACAGCTGAAGAACGTTCCTGTCTATATAATGATTTGCTGTCGATCAAAGACGTTTATTTATGCAATAAAGATACTAGTTTTTATACATTCCGAAAAATCCGCCGAGCAACCAAGCGCTGTGCTGAATGCCGTAAAAGGACTTTTAGTTATCGGACAGAACACAAAGGCGAACTTTTAATCAGTCAGATCCACGAGCAGAAACGTTTCAAAAATCATTATCGTATCCAGATCTTATTCAATGGACAAGAGATGGAATACGCTTTTCTCGAAAACTTGCTGCAACATCTCCATAACGAGCATTTTAGTTATAATAGTCACGCCATTTATGCTTGACTCCTACATTTTGTATAGATAAAGGTACGATAAAGCAGTAGTATGTCGCTTTTAAAGTCAGGTTCCTATCATTGATAAGAAAACATAATAAACTAAAAGAAGCAGAACCGCTAACGGATCTGCTTCTTTTTTGGTTATTTTTGCTATTCTATTTTAATTGAATTTTGCAACTCACTCTTCTTTATTCCAAACCTACTCGTTTGAATATCACGTCAACGTTTTTCAAATGATGATGATAATCAAAGGCATCGTCTATTTCTTCTTTAGATAATACCGATGTGATGGTTGGATCTTCTTCTAACAGCGGGCGGAACTGCACTTGGTTGTCCCAAGCGTACGCAGTTTTTGGCTGAACAAGATCATAAGCTTCTTCTCTTGTCATTCCCTTATCGATCAATTTCAGCATAACGCGCTGGCTATAAATCAAACCAAATGTTGCAGACATATTCCGCTTCATGTTTTCAGGAAAGACCGTTAGATTTTTAACGATATTGCCAAAACGATTTAACATGTAATTCAATAAAATCGTGGTATCAGGCAAGATGATTCGTTCTGCTGAAGAATGAGAAATATCTCTTTCATGCCATAATGTGACATTTTCATAGGCAGTGACCATGTGTCCGCGCACCACTCTGGCTAGACCAGCCATATTTTCTGAACCGATCGGATTCCTTTTGTGCGGCATAGCAGAAGAACCTTTTTGACCTTTCGCAAAAAATTCTTCTACTTCACGTGTTTCGGATTTTTGCAATCCGCGTATCTCTGTTGCAAAACGTTCAATACTTGTAGCAATAAGCGCCATCGCTGAGAAATATTCAGCATGTAGATCCCGAGGGAGAACTTGAGTAGAGATTTCTTGCGGACGGATCCCCAATTGTTTACATACATACTCTTCAATAAATGGCGGGATATTTGCGAACGTCCCCACTGCTCCTGAGATTTTTCCTGCTTCTACTCCTTTTGCCGCATGTTCAAATCGTTCGATGTTCCGTTTCATTTCTGAATACCATGTGGCAAGTTTCAATCCAAAAGTAGTTGGTTCAGCATGGACACCGTGTGTCCGACCCATCATCACTGTATATTTGTGTTCTTTTGCTTTTTCGCCAATGATTTCCGTAAAACGTTTCAAGTCTTCCCGTAAAATATCATTTGCTTGCTTGATGAGATAGCCATAAGCAGTATCTACGACATCCGTACTTGTTAGACCATAATGGACCCATTTTCTTTCTTCTCCCAATGTTTCAGAAACCGCTCGTGTAAACGCAACGACATCATGGCGTGTTGATTTTTCGATTTCCAAGATCCGATCGATATCAAATGATGCATGCTCACGAATTTTTTTCACATCTTCTTGCGGGATTTCACCAAGTTCTGCCCAAGCTTCATCTGCTAAAATCTCGACTTCAAGCCACGCACGGTATTTGTTCTCTTCCGTCCAGATATTCCCCATTTCAGGGCGTGTATAACGTTCTAACATGTTTTTTCTCCTCTAATCCCAAATATTCGTTTGTTTGATTTCTTCCAGCGTTTGCTGGATATCTTCTGTCAAGATAGTGATATGTCCCATCTTGCGACCTTTTTTTGCTTGTTTTTTTCCATAGAAATGAAATTGCCAGTCTGGCTTATTCTCGATCAAGCGATAGCTTTCCAGCAGTTGTTCTCCCAAAACGTTGACCATTACTGCTTTGCTTGTCAAACGTACTTTTTCTCCTAATGGCCAACCGCAAATACCTCGAATATGGGCATCGAACTGACTCATAGAACAAGCTTCAATAGAATAATGTCCAGAATTGTGAGGACGAGGAGCTAATTCATTCACATATAGCCCGCCTGTTTTTGTTAAAAACATTTCTACCCCTAAAGCACCTGAAAGGCTTACTGCTTCTGCAATCACACGGGCAATACGCTCAGCCTCTTCAATCACATCCTGATCAATCGCAGCTGGAGCAATCGTTTCATGAAGAATATTGTTGTGGTGGATGTTTTCCACGACCGGAAAAGTCGTGAAATCTCCTTGACCATTTCCTGCCACCATGATCGAAATCTCTTTTTCAAACGGGATCCATGCTTCTAAAACACAGGTTCCTTCTCTTAAAAGGTCCATGGCAGGAGCTAGATCCGCCCGACTTTTCAAAACATACTGCCCCTTGCCATCATAGCCACCTCGAGTGGTTTTCAAAACACAAGGATAGCCGATCCCGTCAATCGCATCTTGGATATCCGTCGGACTGACGATCGTTGCATAAGGAGCAATCACGATGTTGTTCGTTTCCAAAAAAGATTTTTCTAACAGGCGGTCTTGCGTAATCGCAAGCAAGTCTGTCCCTTGAGGAATAAATGACATGGGTAAAATCGCATTTAACGCCTCTACACTGACATTTTCGAATTCATAGGTAATGACATCTGTTCTTCTGGCAAGCTCTTTCAGCGCAAAGGTGTCATCATAGACACTTTCAATGTGCCAATCTGCAACTTGTGCGGCTGGACAATCGCTCACAGGATCCAGCACACCTACTTTAAAGCCCATTTCTTTTGCACTAATCGCCATCATACGACCTAATTGACCGCCACCGACGATCCCGATCGTTGAACCAGGCAACAAAGGTTTAACCAAGTTGATCACTACTTTCTATAACAGTTTTAGCCAACATTGAACGTCTTTCAGCCAATTTAGCCTCCAATTCTAAATCATACATGGAAAGCATCTGTATCGCAAGTAGTCCAGCATTAATTGCTCCCGCTTTTCCGATTGCTGTAGTAGCTACAGGTACTCCTCCAGGCATTTGGACAATCGAAAGAAGCGAATCCAAACCATTTAATGTTCGTGATTGGACCGGTACACCGATAACCGGCAAAGTTGTTTTTGATGCGACCATACCCGGCAGATGCGCGGCTCCCCCTGCCCCTGCAATAATGATCTTGATTCCTTTTTTTCGAGCGTTTTGTGCATATTCAAACATCAAATCTGGGGTTCGATGAGCAGAAACGACCTTTTTTTCATAAGACACACCGAATTCATCCAATATTTGACATGCTTCTTTCATTGTTTCCCAATCTGAAGTACTCCCCATAATCACAGAGATTTTTGCTGTCATTGTTTTTCCTCCCAGTTTTTCTACATTCATATTTTAACAATCACTTTTTTTTATGTCAAAGAAATTTCGAATGTTAACAAAGAAAAACATTTTATTGTTCGTGTTTATTAAAGATAAAAAAAAGGAATGTGACAAAAGTTAGGTCACATTCCTTTTTATGGATAAACGGTGTTCAATCAGCTGCCCCTCGGTATTAGCTCAAACAAACGGCAAAATACGAGGAACTATTTTTCCGTTTGTTTCTCTAATAATCAGGTCAAAACGCTGATTTCACAACCTTTCTTTTGCTCTATTACTTCTTGAAGGCTTCTTCCAATATTTCTTCATCTTTTTTCAATCCATTAAAGATCAAATTTAATATGATAGCCGTAATGCTACTCATTACGATGCCATTTCCAGTAAACATTTGCAATGTTTGCGGCATTTGACTGAATAATGTCGGCGTAACATTGAAACCTAGCCCAAATCCAACAGAAACAGCAACGATCAATAGATTTTTATCATTGCTGAAATCAACTTCCAACAGCATACGGATTCCTTGGACTGCCACCATCCCGAACATGACTAACATTCCTCCACCAAGTACCGGCTCAGGGATGATTTGTGCTAACGCACCGATTTTAGGGAATAAACCTAAAACAATCAAGAAGAATGCAGAGAAATAGATGGGTTTTCTTGTTTTGATTCCCGAAAGTTGAACCAATCCGACATTTTGAGAAAAGCCAGTATAAGGGAATGTATTGAAAATACCGCCTAAGATAACGGCAAGTCCTTCTGCACGATATCCCTTTTTCAATTCTTCTTCTCCAACATTTTTCCCAGTAATGTCACCAAGTGCAAAATATACACCTGTTGATTCTACCATGCTGACCATGGAAATGATGATCATTAGTAAAATCGACCATACGTCGAAAGTTGGTTTACCAAAATAAAAGGGTTGTGGAACATGGAACAACGGCGCATCTCCAATCGCGCTCAGATCAATCATTCCCATGAAAGCAGCTAAGATGCTTCCTCCGACTAAACCAATCAGTACCGCGATTGAACGAATGAACCCTTTTGCCAGCATTTGCACGCCTACAATTAGGAGAATCGTCACAAATGCAAGTAGCAGATTTGTTTTGTCACCAAAATCAGCTGCTGTTGCATTACCTCCACCCATTTTCTCGATTGCTACAGGAATCAAAGTCAAACCAATAACGGTGATAACCGTTCCTGTTACTATAGGAGGGAATAGTTTTTTAATTTTAGAAAAGACACCAGAAACTAACACAACAAAGATCCCAGAAGCGATAATAGATCCGTAGATAGCTCCTACTCCTTCATTGGTTCCGATCAAGATCAGTGGAGCTACTGCTTGGATCGCACATCCTAAAACGACAGGCAAGCCAATTCCGAAAAATCGGTTAACTGTCAATTGCAATAATGTCGCTAATCCACACATAAAGATATCAATTGAAATCAAATAAGTCATCTGTTCTTGATTAAAGCCTAGTCCTGTACCGATCAAAAGAGGCACCGCTACTGCTCCTGCATACATCGCTAGCAGATGCTGCAGCCCTAAAACCGCAGCTTTTCCATTTTGTGTTTCTTTTTCCACGATTATGCGTCCTCCTCAAGAAACTCAACTTGTCCATTCGTCAAGGAAGCAATACGCGCAAGAGAAACGACTCTCAATCCCATTTCTTCAAGTAACTGACGTCCATCTTGGAAAGACTTTTCGATGACGATCCCGATTCCTTCTACTTGAGCTCCAGCTTGCTGGCATAATTCGATCAATCCTTTTGCCGCTTGTCCGTTTGCCAAGAAATCGTCGATAATCAATACTTTGTCTTCTGAAGATAAAAATTTACGAGAAATAGAAATCGTACTTGTCACTTGTTTCGTAAAAGAATAAACAGAAGCTGTCAATAATTCTTCATCCATCGTCAAACTTTTTGCTTTTCTAGCGAAGATCATTGGAACATCTAATTCTTTTGCAGCAAATAAAGCTGGTGCGATCCCAGAAGCTTCAATGGTCACAACTTTCGTGATTCCTTGTTCTTTAAATACTTCTGCAAACCGTTTTCCCATTTGTTCCATCAATACAGGGTCTACTTGGTGAGTGACGAAGCTGTCGACTTTTAATACGCCCTCGCCTAATATACGTCCGTCTTTTTGAATACGTTCAACTAATTCTTTCACTTTATTTGCTCCTTTATCATTTATTAATACCGAAATAACCGCTTTTGTGCAAAAACCTACTATGTTTCTGTTAAAGAAAAACACCCTCCACTTTATCATAAGAAAAGAAGGGTGAAATAGCCAATCTTTTACTTATAGTCCAGCATTTACGGTACTGGCTAGAAACTGTCATCCATATTATGACGATATATAAGTAGGTATGTAAAACTAATAATAGTGTAAATTCATTTTCTTGCAACTGTTTTGCACGTGAAGGCAGTTTGCCATATTTGAATAAAAAATGTTGTTTCAAATATTGAAAACAGTCTAACACTACTTTCTGAAACTGACAACGTGGTTTACTTATTTTTTTGTAAAATCTAATGATTTTTAATGCATTATTCCTTTTTGTTCGGGTTTAAATAGTTATTTTTATTTTCTCCTATCTAAAAAAGCAGCCCACATAAAAAGAAGGCATGACAAAATGCATGTCATAGCCCCTTTTTCCGAATAAATAGTGTTCAAAAGACAGCCTATCGGCAATAAGGCAAGATTTTATAAACTACGGGAAGTAATTTCCGTAAATCTATTCTTATTCTTTTAAGCTGACAAGCTCGTCAATCACTACTGCTTTTCCTGAAGCAATAGAATGATTTGCTGCGATTCCTGTCAAAATCGACAAAATACCATCTACGTGAGTTGCTGCCCGATTCCACGAATCTTCTTTTTCTTCACCAAATAGATCATCTAATAAACGCGGATCTCCTCCGCCATGTCCGCCCGCTTCTTGTTCGACGATTACCTCATATGGCTCACCGAACATCGGATAGACATGGATGGACTGAAGAACAGCTGCTCCTTCATCCTTTTTATCTCCACCTGCATTGATGTAAGACTTTTCGATCACTTTCATTTCGATCCGTCCTTTGCTGCCATTGAAAGAAACATTGAATCCTTCCCACGGCATATACGCATTTAGCGAATACGTCAAAATCGCACCAGTTTCATATTTGACCGTTACGCCTAGTGTATCTTCAATAGAGATATCATCGGAAAATACACTGCGGTCACGAATATATCCACTGTCTTTTTCTGCTTCTAAATACATTTCTCGCAATTCCTCATTGGCTGACAGGTCTATAGCAAATGGATCAGCTTTAGCTAGTTCGCTTCCATAGCATCGACTGTAAAATGTTTCTACTCCGCGTTTCTCCGCATTATGCATCCCATAAAAGTTTAATCCACCGAATGCAAATACCTTTTTGGGACGGCTGTTCAACCAAAAATTCACTAGATCAAAATGATGGGTAGATTTATGAACAAGAAGCCCGCCGCTATTGTGCTTATTTCGATGCCATCTTCTGAAATAATCTGCCCCGTGTTGCGTATTTAACAGCCATTCGAAGTGGATAGAAAACACATCACCAATCACATCACTTTCTATCAGTTCCTTTATCTTCGTGTGATACGGTGCATAACGATAATTGAAAGTGACTCGCAGGCTTCTCCCCGTCTGTTTTTGGACCGTTATTATTTCTTGAACTTTTTCCTCATCGATAGTCAGAGGTTTTTCGCAAATAACATCATATCCTTTTTTCATTGCACGAATGATATAATCATGATGCGTTCGATCTACTGACGTAATAATGACTTCAGCCGGCCGTACGTCATCCAGTAGTTGCTCAAATTGTGATGGCATACATGTCTTTACTTTTTTCTGTCCATACTTGTTCACAAGTATCCGATTTGCATAATCCATCCTTGTTTGAGATACATCACAAAAACCGACTAGTTCACAAGTTTGATGATACGTAGAGGCAATTGCCTCATAAAAAAAACGCGCTCTCCCACCAAGTCCGACTTGTACATATTTTTTCTTCATTTAAAGTCATTCTCCTTTTCTTTTAAGCAAAATACTGTGACAAATGGCAGCCCTGGATACAGTAATGCAGTGAGTAAAAAATCATGCTGTATACACCAGAACAGTCCATACAAAAGGCATAAATACCACAGAAACCCTTTGACGTTTTTTGACAACAGCCAGATATTCCTTTTGATCAAATAAACAAGACTATCTGCTTTATCTTCTTTGCAGATATCAATTAGCGTACTAAAAAAACTATGGGATACAAAAAGCAACAGACACAATAGAAAAGGAATCAGATACCAAGCTCCAATCTTTCCCACTAATAAATACCAATCAACTGCAAAAATAATGACAAACAGCTGAAACAACGTAATGATGAAACACATCCGTTTGATTTTTTCTTTCCTCCAACATACCTTTTTTCTGCCAAGTAATGGACAGATAGATAATAAGAAGGATACATCATCAAAAAATAAATCAGATAGACAACACGAGCAGACAGCACTAATCCTAAAGTGAACAAACATCCTAGGACTAAAGCGAAAAGAGCATTACTGATAAGACTGGTTAAAAAAATCCGACAGAAATAGTAGTTGAGCTTGTAAAGAAACATCTCTTCTATTGGCTTTTTCATATTCAGCCCTTCAGACCGCTTGTACTGATTCCTTGGACGAGATATTTATTGAAGAATAAGAAAATCAGAAAAACCGGTAGCAGAGACAGCGTAGACATCGCAAACATACTGGCGTAAGTCGTGCTAGATCCAGCGTCTGCAAATAATTTGATGGCAATCGATACCGTGTAAGATCTCGGCTTGTTTAAATAAATCAATGGTCCCATGAAGTCGTCCCATTTCCAATAAAACTGGATGATGATCGTCGTGATGATCGAAGGTTTCAGCAAAGGAAAAATAATTTTGGTAAAGACACTATACTTGCTGCATCCGTCAATAATCGCTGATTCATCTAACTCTTTGGGGATGCTGACCATGAATTGCATGATCTGGTAAATGAAAAATGCTTGTCCAAAAAAATGTGGTAAAATCAGCGGCACATACGTCCCAACCAAATTCAGCCGATTGTAAATAATAAACTGCGGAATCAAAATCACTTGTGCAGGAATCATCATCGTTACTAACATGACGACGAACCAGAATCTTTTTCCTTTGAAATCGATTCTCGATAATGCGTAAGCAATACAAGTCGAGCTCAGAACTGTCCCTATCGTCGAAACTGCAGAGATGACAAACGAATTCCTAAAGAAAGTAAAAAATGAAATTCCAGCAAACCCTGCCCATCCTTTTGCGTAATTTTCCCATTGAAAAGTCTCTGGAATAAAATTCAGCGAACCACTCAAAATCTCTTGATCCGTTTTAAAAGAACCTGCGATCATCCATAAGACCGGATAAATCATGACTAGACCTAATAGCAAAATAAAACCGTATTGAAACCATTTCGTTACTGTTTTATTCATTTCTTCCTCCTCTCATTCACACAACGACCCATTTTTTTGATGATTTGAAAATCAGAAAGGTGACAGCTCCCATAATCAACAGCATGATCCACGAAATAGCACTAGCATACCCCATAGAATTAAAAGAAAAAGCTTGGTTATACACATAAAGAGCATAAAAGTTCGTGGCATCATTCGGACCACCTTGGGTAATGATAAATGCCTGCGTAAAAGTCATAAACGCCGCGATTGTCTGCATGACCAAGTTATACAAAATGATCGGTGAAAGAAGAGGTAACGTGATCTTGTAAAACGTCTGCCATTTGTTCGCTCCATCGATCTCTGCCGCTTCATAATACGAGCCTGGGATCTCTTTGATACCTGCAGCAAAGATGATCATTGCCGAACCGAATTGCCAAGCAGACATCAAAACAAGAGGGATCATGACCAGTTTTTGATCGCTAAACCAGGAAAGCGCAGGTGCGCCTAATCGTTCCAGAAAAATATTCACTAACCCGTTTTTAGAAAACAACTCCCGCCAAACTAGAGCGATAGAAATGCTGCCACCAATCAAACTAGGCACATAATACAAAGAACGAAAGAAAGTCGTTCCTTTGATATTTCTCGTTAAAAGATAAGCAATCAATAGACCAAAGATCAGTTTCACAGGTACAGATGCAAATACATAGAGAAAAGTGACTCGGATGGAGTTCAAAAAACGGGCATCACTCAGCATCTTTATATAATTATCCAAGCCGATCCATGAGACTGGATTTCCCAAACGATAATCGGTGAACGAATAATAAAGTGACAAGATCATCGGTATCACTGTTATCAATAGAAATCCTAGGATGAAGGGAGAAGCAAATACGTAACCAACCACATTGTCTTGATCCAAGAACCGTTTTAGTTTTTCTTTTTTCATGCCTTCCTCCTGCTGCTATCCTAGAATGTTTGACGCAAACTCATAAAGACTCTCTGCTGCTTCTTCTGCTGTTACTTCTTCATAAATGACTTTTTCAACTAAAAGATTGTATTGGTCTTGAATTTCCGGATTCAAAGCACTATCAAAGACATTCACTTTACCGTTATCCATATCGGAAATCATTTCTAAATAGTCAAATGTCGCTTGCAAAGTTGCATCATCTGTACGAGCGAGCTGTTCTCGAATATTCGACATGATTGGTACACCACGTTCTCCTTTTAAAATTTCATTGGCTTCTTCACTGTTTTGAAAGAAATCAATAAACTTAGCAGCTTCTTCTTTATGTGCTGAGCTTTTTGCCATACTCAGCATTTGCGAAGAACGCAAAGGGATACCAGATTCTCCATCTGCTTTTCTGCGAGGTGGATTAATCAACTGGATCTCCATATCTTCAGGAGCCCCTGACAATATTTCTGTCAACTGGTTACTTGATAGAAACACCATTGCCGCTTCTCTATCCCTAACCGCCTGAAAAGACAGATCCGTCGTACTTGCAGCTCCACCACCTGGTTCCGGATGGGCCCCTTTGTCTACCAGATTTTTACGCAGCTGGAAAAAATCTGTTAGATAGTCTGGATTTTCAAATCCCAAGCTGTTAGATAGATCTTCCCGATTATAAAAATTCAATCCTTTCTCAACTTGTGGTATTTGAATAATACAGCCAGCTATAAAATCTTCGAATCTTGAAATAGCATAGATTCCTAATTCTTCAGTGATTTGATAGCTGATTTGTTCAAATTCATCCCATGTCCAATTTGAAGCAGGTTCAGGGATATTTAATTGTTCAAATATATTTTTATTGTAAGCAATCGCAAACGAATTCACCCCGTTAGACAATCCAACTAATTGCCCGTCGTAAGTCGTCGTTGCTAAATAGGATTCATCTGCATTAGAAATATCAATTATCCCTTGCTCCACATATTCATCTAATGGTTCAATCTGATTGATGTATTGAGGAAATTGATTGTTCAGTTGGAAAATGTCCCAGATATCATCTGATGCTGCTAGTGTACCTAATTTTGTGTAATATCCTTCATAATCATAAAATTCATAATCGATCGTCACATGGGGATTTTTTTCTTCATAAAGCTCGATTACTTTTACTGTTGCATCGTGTCGGACTTGCGAACCCCACCAAGCCATGTTCAGCGTGATTTTTTTGTCATCTTCTTGCCCACAAGCCGTCAAGAAGAATAACATAACACTTAAAGCTAAGATGATTCTCATTCTTTTCTTCATTCTCTGCACCTCTACTTCCATTGTTATTTTTCAATATACTGTATTTTTATACAGAACATATTTATTAAACGATCTTTTTTAAGGGGAATAAAAACCAAGACTTGCCCTATCGTTCTGCCTAGGATGAACAACTCAATACTTTCAAGGAAAATTAGATCGTGCTGATTCTTCTTTCATCGCTAAAAACACTTCTTGCTTCAAGGATGGGAGGATAATTACGCAAAGAAAAAAGGATATCAGACAACTGTCCAATATCCTTGACATAGCTAAATAAGCATGCTTCTTCGTGTACGCTCTTCCCTAAAAAACAGAAAAATAACTAGTAATTCTTTATGAAATTAGGTACAATATACACGTCGATGCACAAGCATTGACTATGGCAACTTGATTGGTCAGTTCCCGCTGACTTTTCAAGCCCCGACAATTTAGCTGCTACTAAATTGTCGGGTGCCTTTTTTAGTTTTTATTCGTTTTTCATTCTATAGAAAGCGCTTCAATAAATCAAGACATTTTTTTGTTAGAATGCTAATAATAACAAAAGGTTTTGACTCTTCTTATGTACATTACAGATAAAAAAACAAAAAAATTTCTCTTTTTTTGAATTCTGAACAAATAGTACTGGAGTACAAAAGACGAGGAAGAGCCACTATCTGCTCTTCCTCGTCTTTTGATTCTCACCTGTTATTCATGATTCTTTTTCTCAGTTTCCCGATATTTTTCCATTTTACGACTAAAAAGCTCTCCGCTACTTGGTGGCGTATATGTGATGGCATTTGCTCCTGCTTGAATGGTCTCAGCAATACTTTCTTCCGTTGGACCACCTGTCGCAATGATAGGAAGTTCAGGATATTTTTTACGAAAATGGCGTACTGCTTCTGCAGTTTCTTTACCTGCACTGATATTGATAATCGAAATACCAGCTGCTAACTTTTCATCTATTTCTGTATATTTCGACGTTACCGTACTGATAACTGGAATATCAACTACTCGACAAACTTCTTTTACTGTCTCTAAAGGCGTAGGACCGTTCAAAACGACCCCTAACGAACCTTGCGCTTCTGCGAACATGCTCATGTAGGAAGAACGAGTACCTTGTGTCAAACCACCACCTACACCGGAGAAAACTGGAATGTCAGCTGCCTCAATAATGCTTTTAGTAATCGCTGGATGAGGTGTAAAAGGATACACAGCAATTACTGCATTCGCATTTGTATTACGTATGATCGCAATATCCGTAGTAAAGATGATCGAACGGATCAATTTTCCAAATATCTTGATCCCGCTTGCTTCTAAAATGATTTCCGGTACTCTTACGATATCTTTTCTCAATTCCGTCATGATTTCTGGCGTAAATTGTTCTGCCATCAGCCACTTCTCCTTTGCTATCTCCGGTCATACTGATTCAAATGATACGTCTCGATGACCTGGATGATTTTTTGCGCATAACCGGGGTCTGTCGCATAACCTGCATCTTGCAATGCTTGTGCGGCTTCCTGATAGTTGGTGGCCGTAATCACTTTTTCATACAGCGCAGGATTCCAATCTACTCCTTGAACGAACAGTTGTGTATGGTCATCCATGGACTGTTCCCATGAATCATACACTTTGAAGTCTCCTTGGATAGTTATCCATTCTTCGTTAACAAATTCCTTTGTTTCCAGGCTTACTTTCTTCTGATCCCCATAAGCCTTGATCCCGAAAAGATTATTGTATTTGCTAGCCAAGGTACTTTTTCCCCAATTTGATTCTAATATAGCTTGTCCTAAAATGATACTAGGAAGCACTCCATAACCATCTTGTAGTTCTTGGGCATGCGGAACAAGCCGTTCAATAAATTGCTGATGGGATTGCGCTTCATTTTCTTGCTGATTATCAGTAAAAGGAGAAGACAGATTCTTCAAGGAAAAAACAAAGGCTAAGAGTATCACTGTTACACCGGCAACCACTGCTGGCCAACGGATATTCTTGCGCTTTTGCTTTTTCCACTTTTTTTTCGCCATGATCAATTCCTACTTTTCATTTAATTCATTCAGATATTCTTCTAGCGTCAATTGGTGTTTGGTGATATACTCAGCATTTTCTTTACCGACATAACGTAAGTGCCAAGGTTCATATGTGATCTTAGTTATATCTTCGTGTCCTTTTGGATAACGAACGATAAATCCATACTGCGCAGCATTATCTGCGATCCATTTAGCTCCAGGCTGATCTCCGTAACTTGCATCCAATACAGTAGAAGGATAACTGTTGTACCAGTTTTGATCGACGACATCGACTGCCAGACCTGTGTGGTGTTCGCTGTATCCTGGCTCCGTAATCGTCTCTTTAGTAATCTTTGTCGCCTCCTCTTCTGATACACCTTGACGACTCATCACATCGTGGACATTTTGTTCGAAAACTTGTTGTTGGGATGATACAGACCGGTAAGCTGAGACCATCACTAATGGAAATCCAGCTGCTTCAGCAGCCTTAGCAAATGCTTCATATTCTGGAGCAATGCGTTTGTCGATCAAGTATCCGTTACTTAATGATGCCAATTGAGTAGACTCATCGATTTCTTTTTCTAATTTGTGATCTGGACCAACCAAAACTAGCTTCCAATCGTCTGTTTTAACATCTGGCAATTGTTTGGACGTACGATCTTTTGTTTCTTTGTCCTTTACCTTGCTGCTGGTTGTTTGACTGTTCTTTTCTTTACTAGCAGTTGTTTTGGTGCTTGTTCGTTCGACTGCTTGATTACCGGCTTGAACATGCGAATCATCATCGCTAAAAATAACATAGCCCATTGCTGCGATCATAATCACAACTGCTCCAAATCCTAAAAATTTATTCACTTGAAAAATCCTTTCGTTGTTCTTCACGTTCCCCGTTCACCTCATGAACGTAAGTTTCTTCCAGATTTTCATTCACCCAATCGAGAAGTTCGATTTTTTCTCCTTCGATCTGTTTTTGAACATCTGCTGGCAGACGAAAATTCAAAATATCATCATAGCCCCATTCATCATATTGAATACTTACTTTCAAGTCAAGGTATCTACCAGCCTGCTGATTATTTTTCAAAGGGATCAGCTCGACTTTTGCTGCTTTGCTGCTAAGCCATTTTTGTGCGATGCGTGTTTTGATTTGCTTGTACTCTGCAACGGCAACGTTTCGTTTTTCGGGAAAAATAATCGTTTGACGCAAAATCTTTTGCGTTAGCATCCATTCATAATCAGTGAAAAGATTTTTTACTTTCTGCATCGCTTCAGATGGCAGGTTTTTCTCGCCATCTTTCCATTTTTGCCATTGTTCTGGACTGATCAGCAAGTATTCATCTAAAAAATTTTTTTCAGTTTCAAACTGTTCTAATAATACACTCATAATAAGATCAATATATACTTGATGCACGTTTATCCCCTCCTTTTAACTATTCTACTTAAGTTTTGATCAAAAAGCACCTCTTAAATCGCTGCTTTCATTTTTTTTAATGTTTCAAGTCCTCTCCCCTTTATTCTTCGTGATTTTTGTTATAATAATAGACAGACAAGAAACTCAATCCAACTATGAAGGAGCGTTTTCAGATGAAAAAATATCAATGGGGAATCGTTGGTCTTGGTACCATCGCACATGAGTTTGCCGAAAGCTTCAATCAAGAGACGAGCGAACTAACAGCAGTTGCTTCCAGAACTTCAGAAAAAGCGGAAAACTTTGCTCACCGTTACAATATTCCAAAAGCTTACGGAAGCTATCAAGAAATGTTAGACGATGCTGAAATCGACATCGTGTACATTGCTGTACCAAATAGACAGCATATCGACCATATCTTGGCAGCCTTGGAAGCAGGCAAACACGTTCTATGTGAAAAAGCCATCACGATGAATAAAAAAGAACTGGCTGACGCTATGCGCTTAGCAGAAGAAAAGAATTTGATCTTAGCAGAAGCGATGACAATCTTCAACATGCCACTTTATCAGCAGTTACGCTCAATAATGGATACAGGAAAACTAGGGACTTTAAAAATGATCCAAGCACCTTTCGGCAGTTACAAAGAACCAGACCCCAAAAACCGGTTCTTCAATCCAGAATTAGCTGGAGGAGCTCTGTTGGATATCGGTACGTATGCTGTATCTTTCGCTCGTTTCTTTTTAAGCTCTCAACCTGAAGTAGTTGCCTCTACAATGGTTCCTTTTGAAACAGGCGTGGACGAACAATCAGTCACTATCTTGCGTAACAAAGAAAATGAACTTGCTGCTGTCAGCTTGACTTTTCAGGCAAAAATGCCAAAAGTCGGCATCGTTGCCTTTGAGAACGGTTATGTGACGATTGCTGATTACCCGCGTGCTGATCGTGCGGAGATCTTATTTACAGACGGTACAAAAGAATTCATCGAAAGCGGGAATACATCTGAAGCAATGAATTACGAAATAAAGAATATGGTACACATGATTGAAGGTGACTTGCCCAATCGCTCTCTCTTCTTGACAAAAGATGTCATCGAAATCTTGGATCAAATGCAAGTTCTATGGAAAAAGATGTAATTTTAAAAGGTTGTGAAAAAGCTGTTCTGCATCAAGTAATAAGAACAGCCAAACAAAAATAGCTCCTCCTATTTTTCGTTTGGTTGGGCTTATTACCGCAGATGCAAGCTTTTGAACACCGTTTAAGAAAGAGGTCGTGAGCCTGCCGTTCAGCTCCGAGTCACAAGGAGCAATTTCAAAAAACAGCTTCTCATGTTTGTTGAATATTGTGACTTGTGACCGAGGAGTTGGCAGGAGAACACCGTTTAAAGAAGAGGTTGTGAAATCAGCTTTTTGACCTGAATATTAGCTGAATTCACAACCTCTATTTTTGGATTTTTTGTTGGGAGAATTCTGCCTTGATTTCAATAAAACTTTTAAAAGACTGCAAAAACTGGAACAATTCTGCTCGATCCTCGAATTCAGGGCGGCTAGTCGGCAGAGGCATTTGCCGATACAATACATAAACTTCTTCAATACGTGCTAAAATTTGTCTGCCATCATTTGACTCTGAAAATGTTTCTGCAGTATAAATCAATAAACCATAGATATGTTTTCCATAATAAGCTGGTTGCTGGATTCTCTCTAGGTTTTCCAACATGTCTTTAATCACATTGGCCTGTGCTCTTCTCATAGAGAAGTAAGTTCCGTAGTATAGCGGCTGTCTGAGCCAGTAGTTTTCTTGATGTTCTCTGGCATCTTCTTGGCTTTCGCGAATGAATGTCAGTAAATGTTCGCACTTGATCTGCACATCTTCTTTATTTTCTGATAAAAGAAATTCTGCCATTTGTCTCAAAATATTTCGAAATTCTTTTTCGATCTGTATTTGGTTTTCCTTCAGCTCCTTCGTACGATCTGGCATGTAGACATTTGCAAGCAAAGCAAATACTAATCCAATCGCCATTAATCCCGCTTCATTGCCGATTAGCTGCCAAGACATGTTTTCCTCCACTAAATAATGAGTGACCAAAACCGAATTTACTACGATCCCTTCGGTTAATTTGAAGCGAGAGGCAAGCGGGATGAACAGGAATAAAAAAAGACTAAAGCCAAAAATAGTATACCCAACAGCAAAAAAACTGAACAGTGCTGTTGCCGTAGCTAATATAAAGGCTGCGATTCGATTCATGCCCGTACGCAATGTAGAGCGCTTGGTATTTCCTACACTTAATAATGCAATGATCCCTGCAGCTGGCCAATACAACAGCGATAAGCTACCCGCTGTGACCATCGAAAAGAAGACACTGATCACTGTTTTGACTGTTCGCATTCCTATACGCATTTACTTCCCCCTTTTTTTATTTTAATTATACTTGAATAATGAAAAACTAGCTATCAGACAAAAGTTTAGGTATGATAGTAAAAAGACCAAAAAGGAGAATCTCTATGCAATTTGGCCGTTTTCGACTAGGTATGCGTACGATCAAAAGTGCCTTAGCTGTTTTTTTATGTATCTTGTTTTTTCATTTGACTCAACGAGGAATCCCGATGATTGCTGCATTATCTGCTGTTTTTTCTTTGCGTCAGGACTTGACTACAACCGTTTCTTTTGGAAAGTCTAGGATCATCGGCAATACATTAGGTGGTACATTAGCTATCATTTATTTTTTTGTCAAAAGCTATTTTCACAATGATTTTTTGGTAGAATTGATCTTGCTTCCTATTCTAGTTATTATTGTGATCGTCGTGTCAGATGGTATTAACAATAATTCCGGTATCATTTCCGCAATCGCTACGTTGTTGCTGATTGCGTTGAGCATCCCTCAAGGCGAATCCGCTTTGTATGCGATCCAACGTGTACTAGATACTTTTATAGGGACATTCATTGCAATCGGTATCAATTTCTTTCTTCGTCCTCCTGAAACAGAAAAGAAGGAAGAACTATCAGAAGATTTGGTCGAACTCCAAAAGAAAGAACGATTGCTAAGAACAAATTTACAAGAGATAGAAGCTAAGATCCAAAAACAAAAGAAAAATAGCGAGGACTAATTTTCTTTTGCAATAAAATAAAAAAATGGAGAGAAGAACTTTAAAAAGTCTTCCTCCATTTTTGATTGAACGGTGAAGTGTACTACTTTATTCTTCCTTCATCGAGTTTTGTTCTGCCTCTTTTGGTGCTTCATACATATTTACTTGGCTAGTAGTCCCACGTGTCGACAAATTCTCTACGATTTCCTTCAAGTCAAGTCCTGTTGTCGCTTTTAATGTTTCTTGAGTAGTAGAAAGCAAGTTTGTGGCATAATTTGTCACTCGGTTCGCTCCACTGGTTTCTCCTGAGCTGCTTCCTGTATCGACAACAGAGATTTTTTCGATATTTCCTAGCGGCTGTGCTGCTTCGCGCATCAATTGCGGTAACATATCGATAACCATGCTCAAGACAGCTGCTTCGCCATATTCCTTGAAGGCATTGGCGATCTTTTGTTTTGCTTCGGCTTCTGCTTTTCCTTTTGCTAGTGCTGCTTCGGCTTCTGCTTGTCCAGCTAAACGTGTCTTATTGGCTTCGGCTTCTGCCAGTGCTTCCACACGGAATCGTTCTGCTTCGGCTTCAGTCACTTCTTTGACTTTTTGAGCTTGTGCTTCTTGTTCTTTAGCGTACCGATCGGCATCTGCTTTTTTCTTCACTTCCGAATCGTATTGCTTTTCTCGACGTGTAATTTCTTTTTCTTCCAATTCGATTTGTTTTTGACGCTCTATGATTTTGATTTGCATTTCTTGCTCGATTACTTGTTGTTGTGCTCTGGCGCTTTCCAAGTTGTAGGCTTGGTCTGCTTTCGCTTTAGCAACATCTTGTTCTTGTTTGTAGGTTGCTAATTTCAGTTCTTTTTCTTTCAATGATTCTGCGATTTCTGTTTGTCGTTGTAATTCAGCTGCTTGTGATTCTTTTTCTGCTTGAGCTTTTTTGATACGCGTTTCTTTTAGAGCTTCCGCTTCTGCTATATCTGCATCTCTTTTGACTTGGGCGATTCTTGGTTTCCCTAAAGAGTCAAGATAACCGTTTTTGTCTCTGACCTCTTTGATAGTGAAAGAAACGATGATCAACCCCATTTTTGCAAGGTCTACAGAAGCGACTTCTTGTACGCTTTGACTGAACTTATCGCGATTTTGATAGATTTCTTCTACAGTCATAGAACCAAGAATCGAGCGCAAGTGTCCTTCTAATACTTCTCTTGCTTCATTTTCCAGTTCTTCTCTTGTCTTGCCTAAAAACTGTTCTGCTGCTGTAGCAATCTCTTCTACAGATGAACCGATTTTGATGATCGAAGTACCATCACACATCACCGGTACGCCTTGTTCCGTATACACTTCAGGGGTGGAGACGTCCAATTTACTCGATAATAGACTGATCCGATTCGAACGTTGAAAAACCGGCAAGACGAATGCGCCACCTCCACGCACAATTTTGATTTTGTTATTGCTTTCATCAATGTGCACATTTTTGCTTCCTAAATAACTTCCACTGATGATCAACGCTTCATCCGGTTTTGCTGTTTGGTACTTCGCTACAAAGACGATCAGCAACATCAGTAAAATCAAAGCTGCAATTGCGATCGCGATAAAAACAACTGGTATTTCCATTCAACACACGCTCCTTTAAGCTTTTATCATGCTTTCATAAGGCATGACATAACAGATTCTTTCCTTGATCTCAATGATCAATACTTTCGTTCCCCGCTCAGCTGTCTGTTCTTGGGGGCTGTAAAAACAAGCTGGACGACTAATGGAACCGGTAACACTTTTCAACTGAATTTCTCCCATACCTCGTACAGGGATCGGTGTGATCACAACAGCTACTTGTCCTTCCAGAGTTTTTTCAGAAGACGACATCGTTGATTCGGCATGTTTCATCGGCATCAATATATAGAAATTAAGCAAAAATACCAACACTATCGATATGCCTCCACTAGCAATAAATAAAAATAAAGATGATTGATCTGTTAAACGCTCACCTAGAAAACCAAACAAGCTTGTGAAAGTTAACCAAGGGATAATAAGCATCGGATCAAGCGGGCCATCAAAATCGAATACATCTCCAAAAATAATCAATAGGACTGCCAATCCTGCACAAATCAGCAATGTATACCAATAAATCGTCTCAAGTGCGATCCCCCCTATCATATACACGCCTCCTTCCATTTCTACGTCTATCATACCAATGTTTGAAAATTCTGTATAGCTTCTTTTACCGACTCAGTGGTGTTTTTTATAGGAAGGTTGTGTTTATCGCTGACAATTTGTTAAATTTTTGTTTTCATGTTAAAATTTTCACAATAAATTCTTTCGAGGTAGCCTATGTTTCCTTTTTTTAAGAAAAAACCATTAAAGCTCCAGAACACGATCATCCTTGTCGTTTGTTTCTCCACATTCGTTTCTTTGATTGTTTCTGCCATATTGATCAGGAATTTTATTCTTTCGATGAACCGATCTAGTGTGTCAGATAGAATCTCTAGCATTGCTAAAATCGTTGCCAATGATAAACTCATCCAAAAAAAGCTGCAGACTGGTGACCCGACACATGCGATTCAAGGAATAACAAATGAAATCATGATTGCATCAAATTTAGATTTTATCGTTGTCATGGACCCTAAAGGTATTAGATATTCTCATGCGGATCCTAGTTATATTGGTCTTCCTTTCTCAAGTCATGAAGATGTGAAGAAAGTAATTGGCGGACAAGAATTTTTCTCTGAAAAAGAAGGAATGCTAGGGTTCGGCTTCCGCTATTTCGTTCCTATCTATTACAATCAAGAAATCATTGGTGCGGTTTGTGTTGGCTTAACAAACAACACGATTGACAATCAAGTCAAAGATGGACAGAAAATGATTGTTTTTTCCTTGATCATCGGACTTAGCGTAGGCATCATAGGCGCCGTTTTTCTTGCCCAAAAAATGAAAAAAATACTGTTTGGACTTGAACCGCAAGAAATAGCGGAGCAGTTAAGCGAAAAAACGATTATTGAAAATGAAGTAGATGAAGGAATCTTAGCCATCTCTTCTGATAAAACTATCCTCTTGATCAATACACCTGCAAAAAACATTTTCTACCAAACAGAGCAGCTATTGGATTTCGAAGTAGGAAAAAAAATCAGTGATAATCTATATGACGTTTTGTTTAAAGAGACGATTGAGCATCAAACGACCGTTCGCACTCAATCCATGTATTTAAATGGGATAGAAACTATTTCTAGCGTTACACCTCTTTTTAGCAATGACCGGTTTTTAGGAGCAGTAGCAACTTTGCGGAACCGATCGGAAGTAATGAAATTAATGGAGGAGCTTGGGGGGACGAAACAATATATAAACTCCATGAGAGCTCAAACCCATGAATTCATGAATAAACTTCATGTCATTTCTGGTTTGATTGATTTGAAGAAGTATGAAGAAGTCACCCATTTTATCCAGCAGCTAAATCAAAATTATAAAAAAGAGATTGGCCAAGTCTCAAGTCTGATCAAAGTTCCTGCAATTGCCGGTTTTTTATTAGGCAAAATAAATGAAGCCAAAGAACAATCTGTTGAAATGCTGTTAGAAAGCGATTCTTTTATCCCTAAAATGGAGATGGATGACTCCATCCATTCACTTTTGCAAGTGTTAGGGAACTTACTTGATAATGCAAAAGAAGCCGTGCTACAAAAACATGAAAGAAACGGACAGGTCCGGATTCATTTAAACTATGACACAGAAGCTGAAGTATTCATCGTGACCGTCTGCGATGACGGTGTCGGGATATCAGAAGAAATCTCAGAAAAAATATTTACGCTAGGTTTTTCGACGAAGGGAATCAATCGTGGGTTTGGGTTGAATCTCATCCATTCAATCGTCAAACGCCACGGTGGATTTTTAGAATTTTCCAAACAAACAAATGGCGGTACAATCGTCTATCTAGAATTACCAAAAAAGGAAGATCAAAATGATGACAAATGTCCTGATAATCGAAGATGATCCAATGGTTGCAGAATTGAATCGTACTTTTGTGGAAAGTATCCCTAATATGAACGTAATCGAAAGTTTCAGAAATGTAGAAGAAGGAAAAAAATATTTCAGACAAAAAAACGCAGATCTGCTGCTGCTTGATGTATACATGCCTGGCGAAAGTGGTATCCATTTTTTATCTTGGCTTAGACAGCAAGGAAATGATATCCCAGTGATTTTGATCACTGCTGCAGATGATATCGAAACCATAAAGAATGTGATCCGCTACGGTGCCTTAGATTATTTGATCAAACCGTTCACTTTGCAACGTTTTCAGCTGGCGATCGAAAAGTATCTTGCTTTCTCTCAGACAATCCAAACGACTGAAAAAGCCGATCAGAAATTGATCGATCAAGTATTCAACCACACCACTCCCATTCACGAAATACCAGCATTCATCGATTTGCCTAAAGGTCTGTCAAAACTGACTTTAAAAAAAATAAGTGCATTTATTCTAAAAGAAGATACTATTTTTTCAACAAAAGAACTGGCTCAAAAAAGCTCACTGTCACGTATATCCGTCAAGAAATATTTGAATTTTTTAGTAGAACAAGATATATTGAACGAAAGAATCAAATATTTGGAAATCGGCCGGCCGCTAACCTGTTATGAATTGACAAAGAATGGGCGGAAAAAGCTCACAGATTACTGTTGAGTCATCGAATTATCCCATACAAAATAGTCCAAGTATAAAGAAGTAACAACTGTTTACTTGGACTATTTTTAAACATTTTATTGACGAATATCCATGTTTTCTTATCTTAATTGACGGGCTTTAGGAAGAGATACCTCATTTTTCGTTTTTCCAGTTTCTATTATTTCACGAAAGTTCTCGAAACTTGTCGAAATCATATTTGATAATGCCTCATCTGTATTTGAACCTACATGCGGGGTTACAAGAACTCTAGGGTACATTTCTACTAATTGCTGGATAGCAGGGTCTGGAATCGTCTCCCATGGCTTGAAGGATCGGAAAAAAACCTCTGTTTCATTTGCAAAAACATCGGTTGCAAAACCAGCTAAATGATTGCTTTTCAAAGCTCTTAAAATAGCTTCATTATCTTGAAGCTCTCCACGGGCTGTATTGATCAAGATGCTGCCTTTTTTCATTTGAGCTAAAAATCCTTCATTGATCATTTGATCGTTTTCACCTGGGATATGAGGTACATGAATACTGACAATATCGCTTTTGGCTAATAACTCTTCAAGCGAGTGGAACGTCAATACTTTTTTAGCAGCTTCTGTCTGATGAATATCGTAGCCGATCACTTTGGCTCCTAGTCCCTTAAACAAAACAGCTTCCGTCAACCCTATCCTGCCTGTTCCTATGATCCCTACTGTGCAATTTCTGATTTCACGACTAAACATTTGCTCATCCACTCGAAAATCTTTGAAAGATGTTCGGATCGTCGTATACGCAGTATTTCTCAAAAGCATCATGGCAAAAGTCAAAGATAACTCTGCTATCGCATTTGGCGAATACGATGGTACACGGGCTACTGTCATACCAAAATCAGCTGCCGCTTGTAGATCGATATGATTGACTCCCACAGTCCGTGTAAAAACATAACGAATCCCATATTCCTGCATTTTTGCAAGATTGGTCTCATCTGCTATACAATTTCCCCTCAACAATACAGCATCATGGTCCTTTGCTGACACGATATTGTCATGTGTCAACAGTTCTTCATAAAGACTGAGATCATAATGGTAAATATTCAATTTTTCAAAAAAATCTATCTCGTTCGGACGAACACCGTAACATGCGATTCTCATACTTTCTTCCTCCATTTCTTATGAAAACAAACCTATGCCATGAATCATTTGTAATACAACGATCCATACAGGTGTCAGTACCACAGCAAAAATAGTTGACAGTAAGGATGCATTGGAGGCTAAAAGTGCCTCCCTATCAAAACTGATAGCATAGGCTGCTGCCACTGTTGCAGCTGGTGTAGCCATCATGATAACGATTGTTGCCAGTGCTTCAAAATTGACTGGTAGAATATTCGTTGCCGTCAAAACTGCTAGAATCACGATATTCAATGCAGGTACAAATACCACTTTGACTAGACTGTAATACCATGAAGTTTTTTCAGATGCAGCTTTTTTGAAGCTTACTTCACCTAATGTTGCGCCGATTGCTAGCCACGCCAATGGTGAACTTAAACCAGCTAAATAATCCATCGGCTGAAATAGCCACGGTGCAGTCTGGTCAATTCGCAAAAACGCTACTTGGCTTATCTCTCCTTCTGCACCTATAACTGACACTTGTGGCAGATACCCTTGGAACAGCCAAATGAAAAGGCCGGCAAAAGTAGCGATAATGATTGGATTGACGAACATCGCTTTGATATTTTTAGCTTCCATCTTCAAGCCACTCATTTTTATGTATCCATAAGAATACAAAAAGATTCGATACCCAATATTGAAAATTGAGGAATACATCACGCCGACAGGACCATAAATCGCACTGACGATAGGCGTTCCGAAAAAGGTCGTAGAACCAAAGATCGTCAGGACACGCAACGTTGTTTGCTTATCCCCTTTATAGCTTAAGAAAAAAGGTTTTGAAACTAGAATAAGAATAATATAAATAACTAATCCCCAAATCAAGACATTGATTCCTTGCATCAGTAATTCTGTATTGATATCTTGCATGAAAGCTCGAAATGCCAGTGCTGGCAAAGCCACTGTTAAGACGACTTTCGATAGAATTTTTCCAACAGATTCAGAAAAAATCCCCTTTTTTCTACAAACAAACCCTAATAATATAATAAAAACTGTTGAAGTGATTGCACTGACAATCGACATATCTGTCAAAGTCGATCGAAAAATGTCAAATAAGTTCATCTTTCTCCTCCCAATTATGTTCATTTATTCACAATAAAAAAAACGCTTTTATTTTGCTAATACGTATTAACATTTTTAATTTTATCTTTATATTGTTACTTATTGAACAATAGGAAATTAAAGAAACTTTTGAAACTTATGTAAAGTGATTTTTACTAGAACGCAAAAAAAACCTTAAAACCAAACTTAAGAAGTTTAGTTTTAAGGTTAACTTAAATTATATTATGCGTGGAAACGTTCTACGCCATCTAGATAAGTTGCTTCCAATGTCATATCAGGGTTCAATACGATAAAGTCTGCATCGCGTCCTTGAGCGATTTTTCCACATGTATCATCGATTTTACAGCTGATTGCTGGAATCAGACTAGCCATCATGACTGCTTGTTCTGGTGTTGCTAATCCCCAGTCTACAACATTTTTAATTGCTTCTTTCAATTTCAATATACTTCCAGCTAAGTTGCCAGATTCTAGACGTGCTGTTCCTTCTTTTACTACTACTGGAAATTCGCCTAAATTGTAATTTCCATCAGGCATCCCACCTGCCATCATACAGTCTGTAATTAATGCGACATGATCATGTCCTGCTTTTTCCATTAGGATTCCCGCAACATTTGGATGTACATGATGGCCATCACAAATCAATTCAGAAAAGACATGTTCTAAAGATAATAACGCACCCACCATACCTGGTTCGCGATGATTCAATCCACGCATACCATTGAAAGCATGGACAAATACACTTGCGCCTGCTTCAACAGCTTTTTGCGCTTCTTCTAGTGTAGCATTACTGTGTCCTAGAGAAACAACTACTCCTTCTTCAGTCACTTGTTTGACAAACTCTTCCACACCTTGACGTTCTGGTGCTAAAGCAATCTTTTTGATCAAACCGCCTGAAGCTTCTTGCCATTCATGGAAAGTATCCAAATCAGGATCACCAAAGTAACTTGGGTTTTGTGCGCCTTTGTGTTCTTCCGTGAAGAAAGGACCTTCAAAATAGATTCCTTTGATTTTAGCTCCAGGTGCTTCTTGATAAATTTTACCGATTGTTTCAGCTACATCTTTCAAACGTTCTTTGCTTGACGTTAATGTTGTTGGTAAAAATGATGTCACTCCACAAGATAACAGACCTTCAGACATCACTTTGATGCCTTCTGCATCATTATCCATTACATCATGATTCATATAGCCGTGAATATGTGTATCTACCAAACCAGGAGCAATCCATTTGCCGCTTTGGTCAATAATGTTGACTTCTCCCTCAGGTAGTTCTTTAGTGTATTCACCAAAACGTCCATCGGTAATTTCAAGATAGCCTGCATGTTTGACACCTGACGCTAAAAAGAATTTGTCAGCATAGATAAAAGTTCTCATTCTATTCTCTCCCTTTGTTTTTCTACCTCTAAAGTACTCTTATTTAGAGAAGAAGTCAAGAATGGTCTACACCATTTACAAATTTTTTGAAATTTGTTTCACAGCTTGTGCTAAACCTTCATAGAATGCTGCTCTTTCTGGTTCTTCTTTACGCTTGTATATTAAGCTTTTAAGCACAAATAAATCATTGAGGTAATAGTAGCTATTCTTCTCTTGAGCCCAATAGATTCCTTGATTCACCTGTTCTAACGCTTCGTCGATTTCATTTTGATGAAATAAGAAATTTCCATAATTATAAAAAATTTGCGAAAATTCACTTTTTGATCGTTCGTCAGCTGATTGGTGCAACAGCTGGATGCTTCGACTCAAATAATAGCGTGCTTCAGCCGTTTTTCCTGCAACACCATATATTTTTCCAATGCAACTGATCAGTTGTATTTCTGTGTCAGAGACATGAATTCTTTCTTTTTGGCTAGAGTAACTCAATGCTTCTTTCAAATAATAAAGGGACTGAGAGATATTTTGACGCAACGTGAATTCGCAAACGCCGAGATAATAATAATAGCGTTGAAAGTCAGTTGCTTGATACAGATTTTCAGAAATATCAGAAGATTTTAGTACTTGTTCTAATTTCCGATAATCACGTTTTTGGAAACAACTATCCAACAGTTCAAATAATTTATCGTTTGTCCGAGTAGTTTTTCGAGAGAGATTCATCACATGATCAATCGTTACCCCTAGCCGTTGACAAATCTGCATCATCACCAATACATTCGGCAGTTCCTCATTATTTTCGATCCGACTTAATACACTTTGTGAACAAATATCTTGCGAAAGCATTTTTTGCGTCATTTTTTGTTCTTTTCGAATCTCTTTAATGATCGTTCCAAAGGACTCGATTAACGTTTCCATAAGTATCCTCCCCAAAATATGCGTATTCGCATTCTATTCGTATTTTACTTTAGGAAGTCGCAAACTTCAAGAAAAGACTTGCAACTAAATAATATACTTTAGTTATTTAAGAAAACTCCACTAGAAAGAGAGCCTCAGTGTGTTTGTCTGTGGCCCTCCTACTGAAAAATTTGGTTTTTAAAATCATTTTTGGCGATAGGTTGCTAGGAATTCTCTCATTTTCTTAGCTGTTTGTTTCAAATCATCCATTTTAGGAAGATAAACGATTCGAAAATGATCTGGCTGGCTCCAATTAAATCCACCACCATGTACAAGTAGAATATGATGTTCATGTAAAAAGTCCAAAACGAATTTTTCATCATCCAAAATATTGAATCGCTTTGTATCAATTTTTGGGAATATATAAAAAGCAGCTTTTGGTTTTACGGCTGAAAGACCAGGAATATCATTGATTGCATTATAGATATATTCTCTTTGTTCATAGATCCTTCCGCCTGGCAGGAGCAGCTCATCGACACTTTGATAACCGCCTAGCGCGGTTTGGATAATTTGCTGAGACAATACATTGGAACACAAACGCATGGAGGACAACATATTCAGCCCTTCTATATAGCCTTTGACGTGTGACTTATCTCCACTTAGGACCATCCAGCCTACTCGAAATCCTGCTACACGATGAGATTTGGATAAACCATTCAGCGTAACAACGAACAAATCAGGCGCTAATGTAGCAATCGGAATATGTTCTAGACCATCCATCACTAAGCGGTCATAGATTTCGTCGGAATAAATAATCAGGTTATTTTGTCGAGCTACTTCAACGATTTCTTCTAATAATTCTTTTGGATAAAGTGCCCCAGTAGGATTATTAGGATTAATGATAACAATAGCTTTTGTCCGACTCGTTATTTTTGATTTGATATCATCAATATCAGGATACCATTCTGCCTCTTCATCGCAAATATAATGAACAGGTGTGCCTCCAGCTAATGCAATAGAAGCCGTCCACAAAGGATAGTCCGGCATTGGAACCAGTACTTCATCTCCATTGTCCAGCAACCCCTGCATACACATCGTGATCAATTCGCTCACTCCGTTGCCGGTGTAGATATCATTGATCGTCACATTCGGAAAATGTTTCAGTTGGCAATATTGCTCAA
>OMJG01000144.1_pt1 | contig 52528 bp, 58 predicted proteins | sample 1646431 | NCBI WGS metagenome assembly OMJG01 (sample SAMN03771674, study PRJEB25209) | food metagenome | isolation source: Cotija cheese | place: Mexico:Jalisco,Michoacan | collected 2011-12-12 | reverse complement strand
TGTGCTCGTACTGCCGCTCGCGCTTGTCGCTCCACGGCTGCTCGCGCATGGCGGCTACCTCCCCGCTGCGCGCCGGCCTCAGCGGCCCACGAGCTCCTGGGCCTTCTTCTCCAGCTCCGGCTCGCCCGCGGAGCTGAGGTCGATATCACCCACCACGATAACGTGCGCGTGCAGCAGGTGGGTGTCCTTCTCCCGGTACTCGGCGAACGCCTGGGCGGCATTGAATTTGCCGGTGCCGTGTCCCAGCAGGACGAAGTCGCGCCCGCCGCGTCCTTGTTCAGATCCGCGACGAGGTCGTCGAAGAAGCGCTTGAGGTCGTTCTCATCGTCGCGGCCGGTCTTCTTCTCCACCGTGCGCATGTGGTGGCCGCGCGCACCCGGGTTCTTCTCGTGCTCGTGCTGGTCGACCTCCACGTCGTGGGCGCTGAGGTCGAAGTCGTAGAACCGTGCGTCCTCGTGGCTCAGCGTCACGAACAGGCGCCCGGAGCCCTCGGTCGTCTCGTGCGCGGCGAAGAGATGGCGGGCGTGCTCGATGTCCTCGATGTCCACGAGGCCATCGTGCTGGCGGCGGAAGACCTGCCGGTGGCCGTTAATGTCGACGGCCAGGCGGTCGCCGGACTCCTGCTGGACGCGATCGGCGTAGTTCTCCCACATGGTCATGAAGTGGGTCGACTCGATGTCCCGCGGGGCGGGGCCGGCAAGGATGCGCTCCTTGGTCTTCTCCGGATGGTTGCTCATGGGTCCTCCTCGCGGCTGCGGGCGCGCGCCCGGCCTCCGAGATGGCGGCGGTCAGTGCCAGCGCGGATGTAGGGGCCGGTCTCGCCGGAGAGCGCCGCTGCGATCGCTCGTAGGGAGGCTCCGGCAGTGAATGCCTGATAGATGGCCGCGACTGCCTGCGCCTCATGGGCGATGACCCCACCCTTGAGGGTGTAGCCAAGTAGGCGTACGCCTTTCAGCGGGCGCCCCTGCTCTGCAAGCTGCCGTTGGGCACGACTTTGTCTTTCGCCATTGACCGCGATCTCGCTGCGTGGGATCGCTGAGAAGAGATCTGCGCTGAGGCGCCCCGCCGCGGTGGTGCAGTCGATGTCGGAGCCCTTGACAAAGTTCAGGAGTATCTCGTGACGCTGCGCTGTCTCGATGACGCGCACCCCGTCCGCACGGTTTCGTTCCAGGCGTGGCCATTCCTGTGCGACGACGACGTCGATCAACCCTCGCTCGATTTCGGCGAGCAGGCATTCGAAGGCGGGGCACTTCGTGCCCGTGCCGGAGATGCCGTTGTCCTCGTAGGCCCCTGCTGGAGTCCACCCTCTAGCCTTGATGAGCGCCTCGGCGTCCTCCCTGTCGCGGTCCACACCAGGCGACGGTTCTCGCGATCCTGAGAGATCTGCATGTAGACGGCGGCCCGCCGAGGCTCAGCACTCATGGAGTCAATCTACGTCAAAGGTTATTCGGCTACCGAACGTGGTCGAGTTCCGCTTCAATGTCTAAACCCCAGGTCAGAGGCCTAACTCGTGCTACAGAATCACGTAGCGACACGCCGTCTGGTAGCACTTCTGTAGCACGGCGGAGAGGAGAAGAACATGGCTCGCAATGAGGCGCTGGGCAACCGCAACAGGAACTCCGCCGACGAGTTCTACGGTTACAAGCTGGTCGAGGTGCGCATCGACCTGGAGCCGTCCCAGATGCACTGACCGGCGACGACGGTACCCGCCAGCAGGCGAGGACTATTCTTCGCAGACCCCGCTGATCATCCGGTTCGGCGAAGAGTTCGCCGCGTGTCCTGTGAAATGTTCGATGCCTCTCGACAGGCGATCAGCAGGCGAAGAACCTCGAGCTCGCGGTAGGCTAGCCCGTGTAGGTCCTCGCAGGGTGAGAGCACGACGACCAGGCTCAGGTGGCGGGGAGCGTCTTGAGGCATGCCCAGAGCCATGACGCGCAGGTAGCCGCCGGGTTCGGTTGGCGCGGGCAGCAGGAACGAGGTCTGCGGCCCGCCGAGCATCGCGCGGGGCCGCGGCCAGTACTGGCGAGCGGGGGCGTAAGGCGGGGTGGTCGGGAAGTCCGGGCAGGGCCATGACGTCTCGTGACCGGCTGGACCCTGACCTCATTCCCCAGCATCCGCACCGACCTGCGCAACACCGTCGCGAACGTGGTGGACCAAGAGGCGGCCCGAGACGGGGACCTGGCCACCAGCCGCTCACCCGATGATCTCTTCTTTTTGTTCCGTCGTGGGAGTATTGTTTAGTCCACTGACGCCGGAAACTGCTCGTGAGCAGCCCGGTACGCCACATGGCGCAGGCGGGGCTGACTAGCAGCTCGACACCCGGCACCTCGGTACCAAGAACAAGTAGCACGGCTGCGTCCGGGCCGTCTTCCAACTCGACCGATGCCCCACGCAGTAAGCCAGCACCGATCGCGGACGCGCTGGCCCTTCGAGGATCTCGGCCCACGTCCCACCTCAGGACAACCAGAAGGAAGTGATCGCGGATGCGACGGATAACGCTGCCGAGCGGGGAGTCCATCCCTGTGCTGAGCCAGGGCACCTGGGGCTGGGGTGAGGACCCCGGCCGCCGCGGCGACGAGGTCGCCGCGCTGCACGCCGGCCTCGAGCTGGGCATGACGCTGGTCGACACCGCCGAGATGTACGCCGACGGCGGCGCGGAGGAGGTGGTCGGTGAAGCATTGGCGGGTCGCCGCGACGAGGCATTCGTGGTCAGCAAGGTCCTTCCGTCCCACGCCTCCCGTTCCGGCACGATCGCGGCCTGCGAACGCAGCCTGAAACGCCTGGGCACCGATCGGATCGACCTCTACCTGCTGCACTGGCAGGGCAGGTACCCGCTGCAGGACACCGTCGCGGCCTTCCAACAGCTCGTCGAGGACGGGAAAATCCGATACTGGGGCGTCAGCAACTTCGACCACCGGGCCCTCGCTGACCTGCAGGACGTGCCGGGCAGCAGCGGGCTGGCCACGGATCAGGTGCTGTACAACCTGTCGAGGCGAGGACCGGAGTACGACCTCCTGCCGTGGTGCGCCGACCACCAGCTGCCGGTCATGGCGTATTCGCCGATCGAGCAGGGCCGCATCCTTCACGACACGACGCTGAACGACGTCGCGGCGCGTCACAGCGTCAGCGCCGCGGCGGCCGCCATCGCCTGGGTGCTGCGCCGCGACTCGCTCTGCACGATCCCCAAAGCGAGCAGCCCGCAGCACGTGCGAGACAACGCCACAGCACTGGACGTGGAGCTGACCCGCGAAGACCTGGATGCTCTGGACCGTGCGTTCCCGCCCCCGAGCGGACCGCGACCACTAGAAATGCTGTGAGCCTGACCAAGGGCGCAGCCTCTGCCGAAGGTTCCGCTTCAACGTCTGAGGCAAGCGTTAATAGGTGGGCGCTCTCCGTTCTGCCCGGCGTCCGCGGCAGAGGCTGGGGCACTGTGGCAACGACAGCTTGAGCTGTCCTGCACTTCCTAGGCTCAGAACGCCAGAATAGTCGCGGAGAGGCCCGACGGCTGGGGACATGTGCGGATGGAGTGCGGCGGCGATCAGCCCCTTGACAGTTCCTCGCGGACGATCGCTGTTCCCGCACTCAAGGCGCTCATCTTCGCGAGGGAGACGTCGCGCGCGAAGGGGGCCATGCCGCAGTTCGTGCTTGGAATGAGCTTGTCCGCGTCGGCGAAATTCAGTGCCTTGCGCAAAGTGGCGGCGACCTCTTCGGGTGTCTCGATGGTCTCATTTGCCACGTCGATGGCGCCGAGCATGACCTTCTTGCCGCGGATCAGTTCGATGAGGTCCATCGGGACATGGGAGTTGTGGCATTCGAGCGAGACGATGTCGAGGCTCGAGCGCTGTAGGAGGGGGAAGGATTCCTCGTACTGGCGCCACTCGGACCCGAGGGTCGTTTTCCAGTCGTTGTTCGCCTTGATCCCATAGCCGTAGCAGATATGCACTGCGGTCTCGGCCCGCAGACCTTTCGCGGCTCGTTCGAGCGCGGCGACTCCCCAGTCCTTCATCTCCTCGAAGAAGACATTGAATGCGGGCTCGTCGAACTGGATGATATCCACTCCCGCCGCCTCCAGATCCTTTGCCTCCTGATTGAGGACCGTGGCGAATTCCCAGGCCAGCTTCTCGCGGCTCTTGTAGTGGTCGTCATAGAGTGTGTCGATCATCGTCATCGGTCCCGGCAACGCCCACTTGATCGGCTGATCGGTCTGCCGGCGGAGGAACTTCGCATCGTCGACGAACACCGGTTTCTCACGGCTCACGGCGCTGACGACTGTGGGAACGCTTGCGTCGTAGCGATCGCGGATTCGAACCGTCTTACGCTTCTCGAAATCGACTCCGCTGAGATGCTCGATGAACGTCGTCACGAAGTGTTGGCGGGTCTGCTCTCCGTCGCTGATGATGTCGATGCCGCGGTTGGTCTGCTCATGAGTCGAGATTCGCAGAGCATCGTGCCTGCCCTCGGCCAAGGCATCGCCCTGGAGGTTCCAGGGGGACCAGAGAGTTTCGGGTTGCGCGAGCCAGGACGGCTTCGGCAGGCTGCCGACGATTGAGGTGGGCAACAGCGGCTGCGTCATCGTTTCTTCTCCTGAGGTCATGCGGCTGGGACGGGTCGGTCGGAAGCCCACTGTTCGAGCATCTCTCGGTGCGGGTTGACGAAGAACTCCTCCGTGAACTTCCCCTGTCTCATGCCGAGCTGGCTGCGTTCGACACGATCATATGAGACAGGCATCTCCGAGAAGTCGTGCCGGTCCAGCGTCGGCCGGTAGACCTCTCCGGCGGCGGTATTCGCGTTGTAGATCTCGGGCCGATAGATCTTCTGGAAAGTCTCCATCGTGCTGATCGTGCCGATGAGCGCCAGATCGGAATAGTCGCCGAGGAGGTCGCCGCGATGGTAGAAGGCCAGCGGTGCGACGCTGCCCGGCGGCATGAAATACCTCACCTGGAGTCCCATCTTCGCGAAGTAGTCATCTGTCAGCGAGTACTCGTCCTGCTGGTATTCGAACCCGAGAATCGGGTGGTGATTCTCGGTTCGACGGTACGACTTGCTCGTGGAGACGCTGATGCAGATCACGGGTGCCGTCTGGAACCGTTCCCGATAGGCAGCAGAATCGAGGAAGTGTTGGAACAGTTTGCCATGCAGATCACCGAAGTCATCGGGGACCGTGAACTCGGTTGCGGCCTCATTGGCAGCCGGCAGCCGCACGCTGAAATCGAAATCGCGGACGAAGGACGAGAAATTGTTCCCCACGATCCCGGGGTGACGTTTTCCGGTCTGTCTGTCGATGATCTGGATATCCAGGACTTCGAGCAGGGGGAACTCCTGTTCCCGGCCGCCAGTGGTGAAGTGAAGTCCTCCGGAGACGATGTCGAGTTCGAGGACATAGCGATCCCGGTCGGGATTGTCCCAGGACGCGAGTTCGTTGAAGCGGCGATGGATGATGCTCAGAGCAGTGCGGAGGTTCTGCCGACGGTCCTCGCCCCTGGCGAGGTTGGCGAAGTTCGTCGTCGCTCGGGTGCTCTCCGATGGCGAGTAGTCCTCGTCGAATCGAGTCGTGGTGATGCTGAATGAGAACTCAGGTGTCATGGACGTCCAATTCGGTGGGTGTTCGGCCGGTTGCGGTCGTTTGCATGTCTGTGATCCATCCTGCCCGTCCCCGGCGGTCATCGGGTAACTCGGGGGAACTATGGATTCCTATAGCCTTAGACTATGTCTCGAGGTCTGAAGAACATCACGCTGCTGCAACTCCAGTACTTCATCGAGGTCGCCTCGGAGGGGTCGTTCACCGCCGCAGCCGATCTCCTCTATGTCTCCCAGCCGACCATGTCTGCCGCGATGAAGGACCTGGAGACTCGTGTGGATCGCGCTCTGCTCATCCGATCCGCCCGCGGGGTGACTTTGACTGACGACGGTGTGGAGTTCCTCGGCTATGCCCGGCAGGTCGTCGAACAGGTGGAACTCCTCGAACAGCACTACTTAGGGCGCCCACCGTCACGGCGTCTGCTCGGAGTCTCGGCGCAGCACTACTCGTTCGTCGTCGATGCTTTCGTTCGGATGGTCAAGGCCAGCGATGCTGCCGAGTACGAGTTCTCACTGCGAGAGACGCGTACCTGGGACATCATCGAAGACGTTCGCACGCTCCGCAGTGAGCTCGGCATCCTCTACCGCAACGATTTCAACAGGAAGGTCATCGACAAACTGCTGCGAGACTCCGGGCTTGCGTTCCACCCGCTCTTCCTCGCCTCTCCGCACATCTTCATCTCTCGTACGAACCCGCTTGCCTCCCGCCACCGCGTCACCCTTGACGATCTCGCCGCCCTGCCGCGGCTCACTTTCGACCAGGGGGCGAACAACTCATTCTCCTTTGCCGAGGAGATTCTCTCCACCCTGTCGAGCAAGCAGGAGATCCGGGTCTCTGACCGTGCGACCATCTTCAACCTGATGATCGGACTCGACGGCTACACCATCTCGACGGGCATCATCAGCGACGATCTCGATCCGGCCATTGTCGCGATTCCACTCGAGGTCGAGGAACGCATCGAGATCGGCTGGATCGATCATTCCGGGATCCCTCTGACCGAACAGGCGCAGCGCTACCTCGACGAAGTGCGGGCCGTCGTCGGCGGTTTCGGCATTGCGCTGCTCGACCGGCCTTGACCGAGGGCAGCGCCGAGGCGGTTCCCTCGACCCGCGAGATCGTCAGTTCGTCAGCGCTCCCGCGGCAAGGGCCGCCGACGCCGCTGTGCGGCAGACGCTCTGCTGTGGCATGTTTGAGGAGCACCGGAGTCGGGCTAGTCGATCCGCGGTGGAAGATCAACTGATGACGCCTCGCACGATCGATGTCGTCGCCCGTCAGGATCCCGCGTCAGCTGATCTGACCGAGTTCCGGCCGATGTTCAACCGAGAGAACTCGATGGTTCCGGCGAGTGGGTTTTCGAATAGCCGTACGGCTAGTCTTCGCTTGGTCTCCACGTCAAGGCGCGGATCGAACAGTGCGTGCGGGATCGGTGGCAGGTATGGCAGCTGGTGAGTGGTGGCAGGCCGACGACTCGCCGCGCCCCTCGCTTGAAGACCACCTCGGTGCAGGGGCCGTGCTCTCTGGGGTTGCAGATCGCGGCATCCGCGAGGCGATGAGTCCTGTAGCCTCAGCTGCCGCCGACCTAGTCGAGGCAGCGAGGCCACGTCTGACTCCGGCCCTAGCCGAATGCGTCAGGGCTCGAGAGCTGGGAGCGATGGGATTTCACTCCGACGTTGAAGCGGCACCCTCGTCGGACGTCTCATGGGTGAAACTCAGATTCGACGTCTAGTGGACGGTGACCGTGTCGGCGTCGGCCACCCATTTTTCGTCGTCCACGACGACGCGCTCGATTCGGCGTCCGCCGATTTCGGACGCGGAAGCGGCGAAGTCCGCGAGGGTGACCGGCTCGGGCAGCGTCAGGTCGATCGGGCCCTCAAATGGTTCGACCATCTTCTGAAGCGGATTCCGCCTGGGCAGATCGGCGTCAGTGTCCGCGATCCCTCGCGTGCGACCCATTTGGCCGATCAAGGAGCCCGCGTCCGGCAGGGGTTCTCCTCCAGGAGTATCGCGGCTCCGAGCAGTTGCTGGCCCTGTGCCAAACCGGAACGGATTCCACGACAGCCTTGTCGCTCAGGGGCACGACGCCGGCGTATTGGTCCCCGACTTCACAGCAGAAGACTTCCAATCACTTGCCCGCGACAATGCTCTCGTCCTCAAACACGGGGGCCGACCGCCTCGAGCCGACAATGACCGCCGAACAGCATTCCAGCTCGGTGGGATCTGCCGATCGTCCAGCGTGCCCGACTAGCCTCGCGACATCGATGAGGCTGACTCAGTGCAGGGATTCTCTGCTGACCTCGGCTGCCCTCCCACGGCCGTGGGCGCAGGCCGATTCATCTGGGTTGTGAGAATCGGACTGCGTTAAAGTGGCCCCTGGCGTCAGGAGGTGACCGCCACGATGAGATCTGCTGCAGCGGGAATCTCAACCCGACAGGTCGGAAAGCGAGGACCGAAGGTGACAGCCAGCAAGCGTTCGTCACAGCCCGCGGTGCCCCAACGCGCGGCCAATACAGTTCGGGCAACGGGCGTCCTCCTCGCGCTCGTGTTCGGTGCGATCGCTGTAGTCAACGGCCTGGCATCGCTCATTCCCGGGCTTGGCCCGGTCAGTTCCGCTGCGGCCCGGTTTGCGCCGACGATTGCGCCGATGGCAACTGTGGTCGGAGCGATTGTGCTTGGGTTCGGAATCGTCTGGCTGCGCCGAGGCCGTCGATGGACCGGAGCTGCAATGACAGGATTCGGAGTGGTGAGCACGATCGCGAATCTGGCGGTCGTCATTGTGCTCCTCGTCGCCATCACCTCGGCCGGTGGTTCGGTGAACTTGTTCACTGCGACGTTCGGGCTCTCGGCGATCGACTCGGCATCGCCTGATCGCAAGGAAGTGTACGACAAATCCAGCTCAGGCGATGACCTCTCCGTATCGATCTACGAACCTGAGAGAGCGAAGGGTTCAGCCCCGACGATCATGTACGTCCACGGAGGCGGTTGGATCGCAGGCGACCCGAACGCAGCGAGTTCAGAACTCCGTGAACTCGCTGATCACGGCTACCTGGTCGTATCGGTCGAATACGAACTCGCCACCCTGGATAACGCAACCTGGCAGAGCGCACCGTCGCAGGTGGCCTGTGCGGCAAGCTGGATTCAGACCCACGCAGACACGATCGGTGCAGATACCGATCGCCTTGCGTTCTGGGGCGAGAGTTCGGGCAGCAACATGGTCGCCAATACCGCCGGTGCCGCAGCGCAAGGCGACGCCGAATCGTCCTGCGGTGGGAAGGTTCCGGTTCCGGCGGCGGTCATTGCCGACTACCCCGCATTCGACGTGACAGGTCTCTACGAGAACGCCCCCACCGGGCCAGGTGCGGGATCCGGCACGCGCCTATTCGCGACCAGCTACACGGGTGGCACACCAAAGGAATATCCGGACCGCTACTCAGTGGCCGATTCCGTCACGCATCTGAAAGCACCCGCGCCGCCGATGCTTATGATGACAGCGATGCGCGATGACGTGATCACCCCAACCGACCAGCTTTCATGGGCCGAATCGGCCCGAAGCCGCGGAGTCGACGTCAAGACCGTAAAAGTTCCCCTCGCCAATCATGCGTACACGCAGAAGGCGAAGAACTCAATCGGCAGCCAGGGACACCTGAGCATCGCGGAGGCCTACTTATCCGAGCAACTTCGCTAGCCACACGTCTGTTGTGGATCTCGGCTGTCCTGGTGGGGAGGCGTGGATGCAAGTATCGTGGAAATCGGCAGCACGTACGGTTGCCAGCACTTCCAGGTACCTAAGCCTGAATCATTGCGGAGAGCTCCGGTCTGCCCGGAACATGTCCAGATGGGGTGCGGCGCATTCTTGCGCCGTCTTCAACCGCCGGTGCGACACAGCGGCTGACGTAAGGACATGATATGACGACCAAAGATAAGAAGAACCTGTCCCAGGTGACCGACAAAATCACGAAGATGGACGAACCGGAACGATCGCTCATGCAGCGAGCGCACGAGATCATCGTGACCGTCGCCCCAGTCTCAAGCCGCGGATCTGGTACGGCATGCCGGCCTATGCTCTGTTCGCGAGCACTCCTGCACTGGTGACACTGCGCAATGACGAGCGGGTCAACCTGGCCCTCACGGAAAAGGTCGAACTCACCCCAGCCGGTGGTTCCGACGGATCGCTGATGCCCACCGCATGGTACTTCAAGACTATTGACGAGGTCGCCGAGAAGCGCATCGCCGAGATCGTCAGGACGGCAACCTCCTGACGGTGACGATCGCCGGGGCTGAGCCCGCAGCCGTCACTTCGTGCGAAGTCTGTGTCCGGGGCTCGGCCGCGCGGTCAGCGCTGAGCGTCTGAGTTCCGATTGGCTATGGTGGTGCTTGAAGGGAAAGCAGTCCCATCTGCCGTAAGTTTGAGGAGTGATCGACATGAGTTTCTCTGTCTACCTGTCCGGTGAGATCCACACCGAGTGGCGCGATGAGATCAAGCGCGGCGCCGAGGCGGCCGGCCTGGATATCGATTTCACCGCCCCGGTGACGGACCATCCCGCCAGCGATGCCGCCGGTGACCACCTCGGCGAGAACGACAGCTCCTTCTGGCGCGACCACCAGTCGTCAAAGGTCAATGCCATCCGCACCCGCACCCTGATCGCAAAGGCCGATATGGTCGTCGTGCGCTTCGGCGACAAGTACAAGCAGTGGAACGCCGCCTTCGACGCCGGCTACTGCGCAGCACTCGGCACACCCTATGTGACCCTCCACGATGCCGACATCATTCATCCGCTCAAAGAGGTCGACGCTGAAGCCCAAGCCTGGTGCCAGACGACCGATCAGGTGGTCGAAACCCTGAAGTACCTCCTCAGAGACTGAACCTGAAAAGGACTGAACCCGATGAGCTGAGGCCGCGAACGACCACCTGCCAAAGGGTCGCTCGCGGCTTCAGCTATTGCGTGGCGTGATGCTACGGGAGGGGGGGTCTCCCTTGATCTTGAAGAAAGATCCCCGGATCTCCCCGGCCAGTTTCGACTTCTGACGGGCGAACTTGAACGCCGACAGCTCGGGCGGCACGTCCATGCCCTCCGAGAGTTTGAAACCGACGGCGCGCTTGCCATCGTCGGCCAGGGTCCACAGTACGTTGATCGCCAGACCGGACTGATAGAAGACGTGCACCCAGTCGATGCCGTCGATATCGTTGATGCTGATTTCGAGCGCGGGCGAGGTCGGAACGATCTCGCGTTCGGACACGAGGATCTCCTCGACCCAGTCCAGAACGTCCTGTGCTTCAGCAGCCGGGGCCACGGTGAACGTGTGCTTGTACTTATCGGAGAAGTACCGTGCCTCGTTGGCACGTAGGCCCGCCAGCGCCTCGGCGACGGGGGAGGACTCGAGACCTTCGGTGGAGACCTCGGTGAATGACACGGCTTCGAACGGCATGGATCAAGAATATGCCCGCTGTGATTGGATGAGGAGCATGGAACCTCAAACTGATCTCAATGATGATGACCGCAGATTCCTCACCCGGTGCGTCGACCTGGCTCGCGAAGCCCTTGATGCCGGAGACGAACCATTCGGGTCCGTGCTCGTCGACGCCGACGGTCGTGAACTCTTCGCCGACCGCAACCGGGTGGCCGGCGGCGACCACACCCGTCACCCCGAATTCGAAATCGCTCGCTGGGCAGCCGACCATCTCACACCCCAGCAGCGAGCCGAAACCGTCGTCTTCACCTCCGGCGAACACTGCCCGATGTGCTCAGCGGCGCACGCGTGGGTGGGCCTCGGCCGCATCGTCTACGCCAGCAGCAGCCAGCAGCTGAGCGCCTGGCACAAGGAATGGGGTCTGGCCCACGGTCCCATACTGCCGCTGCCCGTTCAGGACGTCGCCCCGGGAATCGAAGTCGCCGGACCCGATCCGGAATTGAGCACCCAGGTGCGGAATCTGCACGCCCGTCTGCACGGAGTCGATGCCTGAGATCCGCGGTACAGTATCTGCATCATCTGCATCTCAGCGATTGTTCTGCCCGCACCGAAATCACGGGGCCGGCAGCGAAACTGACAAAGGAGTCCGGCCTTGGCCCTGCATGAAATCACGTTCCCCTCGAGCAACGATCGCGACACGATCAACGCGTGGCTCCACAATCCCACGACGGCGCCGAACGGCATCGTGCAGATCATCCACGGCCTCGGCGAACATTCCCGCCGCTACCTCCACCTCATCAGCACCTTGCTCGATGCCGGCTTCGCCGTCGTCGCCAGTGACCACGCAGGGCACGGGCGCACTGCCATGGAGTCGGGCGTCTGGGCCGACGCCGGAGACGAGGCCGCGCGCGTCGTCGTCGACGACGAGGTGACTCTGCAGGCGAAGGCGCGTGAGATCCTGCCCGGACTGCCCTATATCGTCTTCGGCCACAGCTGGGGGTCGATGATCGCCCGCTCCATGGCATCCCGCCCTGAAGCCGAACTCACCGGGCTGGCGCTGTGCGGAATCGCCGCGCAGATGAAGGGAATCGAACAGACCATTGACCGCGCTGAACTCGCCGAGGCGGCCGCTGGCGACCATCGTGCGGAACCTGCTGCAGACCATCTGGTGGGACAGCTCTTCGACGGGTTCCTCGACCGCTGCGGTCCCGATGCAGGTCCCACTGCATGGGTTGCCCTCGACGAGGCGGTCGTCGCCGATCACGGCCGTGACCCGTTCAATAATTTCGGTGCCCCGATGAGTGCGCGGTTCCTGCAGGGGTTCGTCGACATCTATGACGAAGCCAATGCCGATTCCTGGTATGAGACGATCTCAAGCGATCTGCCGGTGCTCATCCTCGCGGGTGACCAGGATCCGGTCGCGAACTACGGCGAAGGCGCTTACCACGTGGCCAACAGGCTGCGAGAGACCGGTCACGCAGACGTGCGCACACGAGTCTTCTCAGGAGTCCGGCACGAAGTCCACAATGAACCGACGACTCGCGCCGAGGCGGAAGCGGAGATCGTCGAATTCGCAACCCGCGTCATCGCAGGTTAAAGATCGCGGCTGGCCCACCATGATGATTCCGTCCGCCGAGGACCTTTCGAACATCATCGATGCTGTCGCGTCCTGGCAGCGCGAGGGGCTGCCCGTCCAAGTCCATCCTGGCGACTTCGGCTGGTATCAGCGCTTCGGCTCGCAAGCGCTTGCCTCGGGACTGCGGGTGTGGACGCGCGACGGCGAGATCGCAGCCGTCGGATTCCTCGACGAAACCGAACTCATTCGCATGGCGATCTCGCCCGACCATGCCGCGGATGAAACCCTCGCCGAGGCGGTCGTGACTGATATCGAGACCACTCTGTCCGATCTCCTCCCACCGGGGACAGGAATCGTCGAGGCTCGCTTCGGGGCCGAGTTGCAGCACACCCTCACCCAGGCGCGATGGACACCCGACGAACCCTGGACCGTCCTGCACCGCGCACTGTCAGATTCTGTCCCACCGACCTCGTTGAGGTTCGAGACTGTCGAAGCGGACGACATCGCTGACCGGGTCAGCGTCGAATCCGCCGCATTCCCCGGCGCATCACTGACCGCTGAGCGATGGCAGCTGATGGCTGCAGGACACGCCTACCAACAGGGTCGGTGTCTCGTCGGCTATTCCACGGACGGTGCTGCCGTCGGCGCCACCACCGTCTGGTCCGCTGGACACGGTCGCCCCGGCATCATCGAACCTCTCGGAGTTCATGGTGACCACCGCGGCCTCGGGTATGGCACGGAAATGGCGCTCGGTGCTGCAAGCGCACTGCGGTCGATGGGAGCGTCGAGTGTCAACGTGGCCACTCCGTCATCGAACACCGCCGCCGTCGCCACCTATCGAGCGGCCGGGATGGACAGCCTCGGCGAGGTCAGGGACTTCCGCCGCCCCTGACCGGCGTTGGAGAACAGACCGGAGCGGCGTTGGAGATCAGGACAGCCGACGTCGGAGGTCAGGCCGGAGCGCCGGCGATGAACGCCGCCTGCGCGACGTGCTGAATCGCATCATCGATGATCGAGACCATGCGGACGCCGCGAGTGACTGCCGGCGTCCAGTTCTCGTCGATGATCTCGTCGAAGTCGTCCTCCGACAGCGTCTCCAGGTACGCGGTGAACGCGTTCAATGTGGCGTTGAGATAGTCGACGAGCAGCTGCTGATCGTCGACGCGGATCTCGGCTGCCTGTTCCGGGGTGTGACCGAGCCCGAACCCATCGCCCATCTCGCCGAGGTCGAAACGGTCGCGGAAGTCCTCCCACTGTTGAGGGCCTCCGGTGAGGTCGGAGAGCTGCACGTCGATCTCGCGGCCGCTGTGCCACAGCAGCCAGGCGATAGAGTTCGGATGCCCGCCGAGGTGGCGGTTGAGTTCTTCGGGGGAGAGGTCGGGCAGCGCCTGTGCCGCTTGGAGGGGGCGCTGGGACAGGTCGGTGAGAATGTCGATGCTGTTCATGTCGCCCATTCTGCTCTTTGCGACCATCTCTGTCACCAGCGGGACTCAGTCGAGACGGGGCCGGCGGCGATTGCGTTTGATCTCCGACCGCCGCTGTTCGGACTGCACTCGCCGGCGGCGGGAATTGCGGGACGGCTTCGTTGCTCGCCTCTGCACCGGCGGAGCCAACGCTTCACGCAGCAACTGCGCCAGACGCGTACGCGCGTCCTGACGATTCTTCAGCTGTGACCGCTGCTTTTCCGAAGTCACAGTGACCACAGTGCCGGACAGGCGCGGTGCCAACCGGCTGAGCACCCGCTCGCGCTGAGGTTCGGTGAGGAAGGTCGCCGCAGCCAGGTCGAGGCTCAGCTGCACTCGGGAGTCAGAGGTGTTGACGTGCTGGCCTCCGGGTCCCGATGACCGGGAGAACTGTTCGGACAGTTCGGAGGCGGGGATGATCAGCCCGGCAGGGATCCCCGGTCCGGCGGGGACGCGCAGATCACCGTCCATCTCAGGTCGGCTCCGCTTCGCCTTCGCGATCGTCACCGGCGAAGCCTTCTTCGCGCAGCCTCGGCGTGATCTGCAAGTGCGGGCGGATTCCACGCTTGTCGGCGTAGAATTCGCGGATCCGATCCATGTCTGCGGCGATGTCGCCGGTCATCTCCAGAGTCGGGCCCAGCCCCGTCGTCCGGGTCGCGGTATCCAGGTAGCCCAACGTGACGGGCAATCTCGTTGCCATCGCGATGCGATGGAACCCCGATTTCCAGTGAGTGTGCCCACCGCGGGTTCCGTCTGGAGTGATGACGAGAGCGAAGACCTCCCCTTTACGCATGCGGCCGACGACCTCGTCGACGATCTTGGCCGGAGCCGACCGGTCGACGGGTATCCCGCCGAGTCCGCGCATGATCGGCCCACGCCATCCGGTGAAGAGGGAATGCTTGCCCAGCCAATGGACATCGACACGAAGGCGCCACGCGATCGCGAGCATCACGACGAAGTCCCAATTGGAGGTGTGGGGTGCCCCGATGAGGATCGTCGGACGGTTCGGAGCGGGCTCGGTGACGAGCGTCCACTTGCTGAAGGTCCAGAAGGCGCGGGCGAGGAGGCGTCGGATCATGATCTCAACGGTAGAGCACGCGAGGGGGCGAACCTACCAGCGTCCCTGGGACTGTGTCGAGAACCGGGCATGAGCGGCCCTCAGGACCGGGAAGAGTCGGCGGTGGCTGAGGACGAATCCGTTGCGGACAACGATGCGGGGATTGAGCCCCCGTCTGCGCAACCGGCGGGTCGCTTCGTCGGTGAGGATGTAGGCGAGCATCTTCGGGCCGCGGGAGACGGCACGTTCGAACACGACCATCTTGATGTCATGCCACGGCAAGAACGTCTCGGGCAGGATCCGGCCGTTTCGGGCCAGGGAGACTCCTTCAGGAAAGAGGACGAGGGATTCCCGTCGGTGCAGTCGCACGAACACGCCGATCGGAGCGACGACGAGGCAGCCGATGATGCCGACGACGACGGCCCACATGCGCAGATTGGCGATGATGAGCCACCAGCTGCGGCCGTCGCTGATCGTGGCGGTGACGATCCACACGAAGGCGGCGAGCAGCCCGAATCCGATGATGAGAGCGAGGACCAATGTGAGGACGATGTGTCGCGTCGACGAGGGGATCGATACGGGTCGTCCGCGCTCCAACCGGTGCACGACGGCGGCAGGCGAATAGTCCTCGGGCATAGGCTTCAGCGTACCGGCCGCCGTGACCGACCTGAGCATTCGGACACAAACCCCACGGGCAGGCTTCAGCCAGTCCCCGTCCTCGACGGTGGTCAGGCGCTGAGTCCAACACTTCTCCGCTGAGCCTGCGATCTCGGGTCGAGACCGGCGGGAATAATCGCAGCAGCTTGATCGCTGTGCGAGGTACGACCATCACCAACAGCAGAGGAAGATATGTCTGATTCAGCTCGTGTCGTCATTCTCGGCGGCCATGGAAAGATCGCACTTCTGGCCGCGCCCAAGCTCAAGGCCGCAGGCTTCGCCGTCGACTCGGTGATCCGCAACCCCGACCAGTCATCCGATGTCAAAACCGCTGGGGCCAACCCAGTCGTCCTCGACATCGAAACCGCCGACACCCAGGCGCTCGCCGACCTGTTCGCAGGAGCCCAGGCTGTCGTGTTCTCCGCCGGAGCCGGCGGCGGCAGCCCGGAGCGGACTAGGGCCGTCGACCTCGAAGCAGCCAAGCGATCCATCGACGCCGCCGAACAGGCCGGGGTCAAGCGCTTCGTCATGGTCTCTTACGCCAGCGCCTCCGTCGACTCGGAGCGCGTCGACCCGGAGAGCTCCTTCTACCCCTACGTGCAGGCCAAGAGCGGCGCCGATGAGCACCTGCGAGCCAGCTCGTTGGACTTCACGATCCTCGGACCCGGCGGTCTGACCCTCGAGCCCTCCAGCGGCAAGGTTCTCATCGCCGATGCGGCCGGCGACCTCGATGGGCAGACGCCGGCCGACGATGTGCGGGTGACCTCACGCGACCTCGTCGCCGACGTCATCACCCACGTCATCGCCGAGTCCGCTGCGGTGCGCGAGACCGTGAACTTCTATGACGGGCAGACCCCCATCGCCGAGGCGATCCGCTGACCTGAGTCCGACCGCTCCGAGCCGTCACCCGGGTCCGAGCGGCCCACTGACCCGATGGCCCGCCGTTCCGTTAGGGAACGGCGGGCCATCGGCATTGTCGCACCCGCAGGGACCGGACCCCTGAGTCCTCGGGCAGATCAGCCTCGGTGATTCCACAATTGATGGGTCAGGCCGCTGGCCGTGGTGAGGCTCTCGATCGTGAAATCCTTCTCAAGTCCCTCGAGGCCCTCCCAGAGCCAGACCCCGCGGCCGAGGGTGACCGGGACGATGACGAGGTGCATGAAGTCGACGAGGCCATCCGCAAGGAACTGCCTGACCATCGATGGACCGCCGCCGATGCGGACATTGCCGCCGTCAGCGGCAGCGCTCGCCTCGGCCAGTGCCTCCGCGGGCGAGGCGTCGATGAAGTGGAAACTCGTGCCGTTGTCGAACTCCATCGGCTCCCGCGGATGATGGGTGAGGACGAAGCACGGGGTCTTGAACGGCGGCTCCTCACCCCACCAGCCACGCCAGCCGTCATCGGGCCACGGTCCCGTCTGCGGACCGAACTTCTTCCGGCCCATGATCTCGGCTCCGATGCCCTGTCCCCACATGGCGAACAGAGCGCGGTCTGCGGTCACCGGGGCGTCGACCTTGTCCACTCCCTCGATGCCGCGGCCGTCAAAGAAAGAGAACAGTGCTTGGGCTTCGCCGATCGGCTGATCGAAGGTGACGAACTCGCCGGCAGCGAATCCGTCGAGGGAGACGAAGAGGTTGTTGACACACGCTTTGGCCATGTGCACTCCAATGTGATGGTTCGGCTGATGTCGTCAGTCCGACGGATTGCGTGGGTTCCGGGGAAGTGGACCCAGTGTAAGATTAAGTAGTTTCAGAATGCAATCACTGGAGGTGGGGCAATGCCTGCACAGCCGCGTTCAGGATGTGCGATCAATGCCGCCGTCGAGGTCCTCGGTGACAACTGGTCGCTCATCGTCCTGCGCGACATCATCTTCGGCGATCGCCGCCACTTCCGTGAGCTGCTCCTCCGCAATGACGAGGGCATAGCGTCGAACATGCTCTCCAGTCGTCTGAGGAAGCTCATCGACGAAGGGCTGTTGACAAAGGCGGAAGCCGCACGCGGGCAGCGAGCCCAGTACACCCTCACCGAGGCTGGAATCCAGACTCTGCCGGTCATGGTCGCCCTCGGAACGTGGGGGATGACCCACCGGGAGACCTCACCGGAGCTGACGATCCGATCCAGAATCATGGCCGATGACCCCCAACTCGTCGGCGGTCTCATGGATGAGCTTCGAGAGACCCACCTCGGGGTGCCGCGCCCGAATCCTGACGAACCGCGTTCCTCGGAGCGACTGCAGGCCGCCTACGAGGCGGAGATCTCGGCCCCAAGCGGACACGAGGAGGTGTTCTTCGGTGAGTGAAACAGCATCCGATCAGCGCGCGCCGGTGACCGCGACGATCCGCCTCGGCGCTGATTTCGAGCACCCGATCTCGGTGGTGTGGAGCGCTTTCGCCGATACCGGGCAGCGCGTGCAGTGGGGAGTCCCCGAAGGTGAGGACATGGTCTGTGACATCGACGAATTCCGTCCAGGCGGAGCGATCCGCGCCCGCTGTGGATCACGAGGAGTGCTGGAATTCGTTTCCACCGGTCAGTACTGTTCATTGGAACCGGAGCGTCATATCGTGACCACCGAGACTCTCACCAAAGACGATGAGATCCTGTCGACGGCCATCATCACCTGGACCCTGACCGCCATCCCGACAGGCACCCGGGTCGAGCTCGTCGACCAAGTCGTGTCCTTCGTCGGTGAGGGAATGGTCGACGGGCACCGCAACGGCCACGACATCTGCCTGCGACAGCTCGGCGAGTTCCTCAGTTCGTGAGATCCGCGGCCCACGGAAGATCTGCGCCGCTGCGGCCGACGGTGATCCCGGCCAGCGCAGATGCACGATCTCCCAGGGCCATGAGCTCCGCCGCACCGAGGGAGGCCACCGGTGATGTCGAGGCATGCAGATCGTGGATGAGGGAGACCATGAACGTGTCCCCGGCTCCGATCGTATCCGTCACGTCGACCCGAGCCGAATCCACCGTCACCCGCGCCGAGGCGGTCGCCAAGATCGCTCCGTCACCGCCGCGAGTCATCGCCACCAGACCCGGACCAAGATCGAGCAGACGATCGACCTGTGCTTCCTCAGTAAGATCGGGATAGAGCCAATCGGCATCGACATCGCTGAGTTTGAGGACGTCGACCCGACTCGCCAACTCCTCGAATCGTGGCAGCACATCCTCGTGGGAACCGACGATCGACGGCCGGATGTTCGGGTCGAAGGAGATGAGCGTCCCTGCTCTCTGCAGGCCTGCCGTCTGCGGATCTGACTGTTCCGGGACAGCGTCGAGGAGTCGGTCGATCACGGCGGAGCCCGGCTCGAGGAAAGCTGCGATCGACGCGAAATGCAGGGCCGAACGGCCGCTGCTTCCGAGCAGCGACGAATCGGGATCCCACCGCAGCTGGAACTCGTACTCGGCCGAACCGTCATCGGCCAGGCGGGCCAGCGCTGTGGAGGTGCCGCCTCGAGGGGTGGCGAGCACGTCAACCTGGGCCTCCCGCAGGTGAGCGAGAAGGAATCCGCCGTGGAAGTCATCCCCGACATCGGTGAGGAACTCGACATCGTCGCCGAGGCGGCCCAAGCCGAGAGCGACATTGGCCGGCGCTCCACCCGGTGCATAGCGGTCGGGAACCCCGGGCGAACTGACGATGTCGATGAGGGCTTCACCGATGACGAGAATGCTCATGGACACGATTCTAGGCTGAAAATCTTTTCAGGGTGCTGACCTGCAGAAATAGGACAAAAATCGGTGAATGCTAGGAATCGATCTCATTTCATGTCAGTGCCGTCTGCAACTGTGTGGTCATGGACAAGAACACCATTGACAACGACGTCAGAACGATCATCGATGAGGAAACCGCCCGCGTCTTCGCCCCGCGGCCGGGGGAATGCCTGGCCTGCTATGTGTTCCGCCAGCTCGGGGAATTCGGCTGCAACGGCACACACCGGTTCGCAGAGGGCTTCCGCGACCGTACGGCTCCACGTGCCACGGCGCTGATCGCGCGGCTGAGCAGTATGGGTGCCTGCTGCTGTGACTGTGAGATGTTCCTCAATGCCTTCACCTTCGCCGCCAAACCGTGGATCACCAGCATGCCGTTCGGCGAGCTTATCGGCACTCCCTTCGGGAATGAGGAAGCCATCGACATGAGAGAGAGATTCGGAATCGACGAACCTCCTTCGACGAAGCTCTACCTCTGCTGTCGACTGGTGAGGAGGGGATCCACGCAAGCCTGCGGAAACTGGGCCCGCATCCGACGATGGTGAGTGCACGCGTCCGGCAGAATAGAACCATGCCTGCCACTCTGCCGCTCTTCCTCGACTGCGACCCCGGAATCGACGATGCCATTGCACTGGCCTACCTGTGCTGCCAAGACGACGTCGACGTCGTCGGCATTGCCGCATCCGGAGGCAACGTGGCCACCGCCCAGGTCGTCGAGAACACCCGCGGTTGGCTGACGCTGGCCGGGCGCAGCGACGTTCCCGTCCACGCCGGCCACAGTCTTCCAGTGGCACGGCAGGCCCTGCAGGCGGAATCGCAGGCATCGGAGACGGCAACGGGCGAAGTCCTGGAATACGCCGACCTCACTCATGGCGAGACCGGACGCGGATATGCGCGGCTGCCGGACCCGAGCGCCCCGGCGAGTTCGGTATCGGCTGCTCAAGCGTGGGTCGATGCTGCCCACGCCCATCCCGGACAGCTCCTCGGGGTCGTCATCGGTCCGGCCACGAACCTCGCCTCGGCCCTCGAGATCGACCCGGATCTGCCGAGTCTGTTCAAGCGCCTCTTCATCATGGGCGGAGCATTCAACTACCGCGGCAACACCCACCCGACGACGGAATGGAACGTCACCTTCGACCCCGAGTCCACGGCCCGAGTGCTCGAGGCATTCGGCACAGCGCATGCGAGCGGTCACCTCGGACACCTGCCGGTCATCGCCCCCATCGAAGCGACCGAAGCCGTTGAGATGACACCTGAGCGCCTCACCGCGATCCTCGACGGAGCCCCTGCCGACGGTGCCGACGACCACTGGCAGTCGGTCCTCGAACAGCTTTCCGAAGCTCTGCGCTTCTACTTCGAGTTCCACGAATCCGACGGACTCGGTTATCTCGCCCACATCCACGACCCTTTCGTCCTCGCCTGCGCCCTGTCCTGGGCACGACAGAACACCGCTGAGTCGCTCGGGACAGCGCCCAAAGATCCGAACACCAACGTCTCGGAGGCGGCCGCCTCGGTGCCCGAACGAGGATCTGCGGGGGAGCTGCCGTGGGCGTCGACGCTGTGGGCACCAGTCGATGTCGAACTCACGGGTACACTCACACGAGGCGAAACCGTCGCCGATTGGCTGGGACGGTGGGGCCGCCCCGTGAATGCAGAGATCATCCGCACCATCGACGCTCCTGCCTTCCTCGACCACCTCAGTTCCACCCTGATGAAAGGACCACCAGCATGACCGCACACTCCAGACAGTCTGGGCAGGGGCCGACCACCACGGTCGGTCCCGGACAAAAACGCAACCGCACCCTAGCTCTCGCCCTCACTCTGCTCGGCACCCTCATCGTCATCGGCACCTACGTCGCCGTGCTGCTGACCCAACCGGCCAACCTCGGTGTCGACCTCGGCCATACCACTCTGTGGGTCATGCTCGGCTATCTGGTCGGAGGCATTCTGCTCGCCGCCGGTACCCTCCCGCTGATTCCCCGCAGCGTTCTCGCCCTCATTCCGGTCGCCATTGCCCTCAACATCGTCATCGGGCAGATCATCGGCAACTACACCCCCGTACCCCTCTACCTCGACTCCATCGGAACGGTGCTCATCGGCGTCCTGGCAGGGCCCGCCGCAGGCGCCTTCACGGGAATCATCTCGAACCTCATCTGGGGCGTGACCCTGAGCCCCAGCGTCATCGCCTTCAGCTCCGGGGCCGCCTTCATCGGAGCTGCCGCCGGCTGGGCAGCACGACTCGGGGTCTTCCGCACACCCTGGACGGCGGTCATCGTCGGCGCCGTCGCCGGGGTTCCCGCCGGTGCCATCGGAGCACCCGTAGCCGCCTACGTCTTCGGCGGCGGACTCGGAGCCGGAACCGGGGGAGTGGTGGCCATCCTCCAAGCCGCGGGCCTCGAGATGTTCAACGCCACCTTCGCTCAGAGCATGGTCTCCGACATCGTCGATAAGGCGCTCATCTTCACCCTCGCCTATGTCGTCATCCGGTCGCTGCCCAAATGCATCATCGGTCGCTACCCCTTCGCCCTGCACAGCCGCCCGAAGACAGCGTCGACTGAAAGCACAACGCCAGCCGAAGCGACGGCCGAGTCGGCGCCCGCGGCGGAATGATCGCCTCCGGTCCCAAGACCCCCGGCGCAGGAGGCGCCGCCGTATCTCCAGACGACGGTCGCACTGATCTCGGTCGCCGGCTGCATCCGGCGACCGAGATCGTCATCCTCTTCAGCAGCCTCCTGCTCGTCTTCGGGGTGCCTTCACCCGTGGTGCCCATGGCCGTCATCGTCGCCACCGTGCTCACAGTCGTCGTCTCACCGGCGCTGCGTCTGCGGTCGTGGACTCTCGGTGTCGCCGTGCTGTGCCTGCCGACGCTGCTCGTGCTCGTCATCGTGCAGGGATTCTTCTACCCGGGCGCCGAGGTGCATGTCCTCTGGGAGGCAGCACCGGCGCATCTCAGCGTCGAAGGACTGAGCATTGCAATCCAGATCTGGCTGCGCGTGACCGCACTCATCGGCCTGTGTGCCCTCTTCGGCCTCGGCGCCGATTCGGCTCGACTCTTCGATGGTCTGCGCATGCTCCGACTGCCCGACAGCATCGCCTATGTGTGTGCCTCCGCAATCGGACTCATCCCTCTCATCGGCGCCCGAACCCGCCACGTCACCGAAGCCCGCAAGGCCCGAGGCTGGGCGACGCAGCGCTGGCGCGTGCGGATGCGGCTGCTGCCGGGCATCGTCACGGGCTTGTTCACCTCGGTGCTCATCGAGGTTGAACAGCGCCACGAGGTGCTCGAGCAGAGCGGCCTCGGAGCGAACAGCCGCCGTGTCGAACTGCACGACTACCGCAACGGTCGCGGACAGGGACTGCTCCGTATCACCATCACTGTCGTCGCGGTCGGTCTCGTCGCCGCCTCGGTGGCCGGTGTGCTGCCGCTGCCGAACTCCTCTCAACTGATCGGTGTCCGCTGAGGTGAGGGCGATGACAGGTTTCGGATTCACCTACGCCGGTGAAGAGACTCAGGCACTGACCGATGTCGTCCTGTCGCTGCCGGCAGGATCGATGACCGCCGTTGTCGGTCCCGTCGGATCGGGCACATCGACCCTGGCTCGGGCGTTGGCCGGTCTGCTCGGGACCAGAGGAACTTCGACCGGGCACGTCGATGCCGCTGGGACGGCCGGGCTCCTCGGCGATGATCCGGAAGCCCAGCTGAGCGGAATGACCAGCCACGTCGAGGATGAGGTCCAGTTGGCGTGCAGATTGCGCGGCATTGCTGGGGTCGAGTCAGAGGAGCGGGCGCGGACTGCACTGGCACGGTTGGGGATCGATGGCCTGTGGGCCCGCCGTCTCGATACGCTCTCCGGCGGTCAGCGCCAATTGGTGGCGTTGTCGAGGATCACCGCACTCGACCCCGATCTGCTCATTCTGGACCAGCCCTCGCAGTCACTCGATCCCGATATGCGTCGATGTCTGGCGTCGGCCCTGCGGGAAACCTGTGATCGTGGGCGTTCGGTGCTCATCACCGGACACCAGATCGACGAGCTTGCTCTCTGCTGCCACAAGGTGCGCTTCCTCGACGCGGGTAGGCTGAGGCCGGCTCACGTCGCGCCCGGGGATTCCGGGGTCGACACCGAATCCGACGCCGACGCCGACGCTTTCGCAGGTACACGTGACGAACTGGGCCGTTTCGCACAGCTGCAGGGAGTCTGGGACACCCGTCCCGTTGACCCGCCCGGTCCGGTCATTCCGACCGCACCCGTGAGTACCGAGACCGTGCTTAAGGTGAGGGACTTCGGCGTGGACCGCGCAGGCACAGTTGTGCTCAAAGGCGTCGACTTCGACCTTCACCCCGGTGAGCTGAGCACCCTCACCGGCGCCAACGGAGCGGGGAAGTCGACTCTGCTGCGCGGGCTCATCGGACTCCTCGACCGGTCGGCTGACTGCGCGGGCACGGTCACGGCGAGCCGCCTCGGCGAAGGGACGAATCTGCTGGACCTGCCCGCCCACGTGCGCAGCGCTCATCTGGGATGGGTCGGACAGGACCCCGGTGTCCAGCTCTCGGCGGCGACCGTGCGATCCGAACTCATGCGTGCGGCTCCGCTGCCGCGCCACCGGCGGCGCGACCGGCCGGAGATGATCGAACAGCGTCGCCGCATCGTCGACACGGCGTTGGACGAGGCCGATCTGGCTGCCGTGTGTGAGGAGCATCCATTCGACCTCGACACGCCCCGGCGCAAAGACCTCGTCATCGCCTCGGCCCTTGTCACAGGCGCAGAAGTCCTGCTTCTCGACGAACCCACGATCGGTCGCGACCGGACAGGAATGGACCGACTGAGCGCGATCATCGATGGCTTCCTGGCTCGAGGCGGCGCCGTCCTCGCGACAACCCACGACCACCGGTGGGCCCAGGAATCCTCTCATCGTCGATTTCGCCTTGCTGATGGACGAGTGAATCTGTGCTGAAGCGGCACGGCCCCCGCGACAACGGACCTCCGAAGCGATTGTGTGGTGCAATGAGTCTGTGAGTTGTGTCGTCTGAAGGGAACGCAATGCGCGGACCAATCATGCTGTTCGCCGCTTGGGCTCTCCACGACGCGGAGGAGGCACTGACCTTCCTCGCGACGACCGACTACATCGCCGATCTCACTGGAATCGACGCTGTGCGGATGTCGACGAAGCAGAGCGTGGCCGCGATCGGAGTGGTCGGGGCCGGGCTCGCCGCACTCGGCAGACCGCTGACCGCCGGCGACTGGGCCCGCGGTGCACCGACGATGGGCGCGGTGGCGGTGGCCGCCCACGTCCTCGTCAGGATCGACTGGTCGTCCCTGCTCAGAAGTCGTATCCCGAGTCGGCGGTGACGCCACTGGATCCGCGGAACCTCTGCAGATGCAGGTGCCGGATGAGTCGGATGACCGGGCGGATGAGCATCTCGATGCTGCCGATGACGAACAGCCAGGTGCCGGTGGTCATCAGAGCGTCGGAGAAGAACATGAAGCTGCCGATGAGGAACCACACGCCGATGAGCACATCATTGGCGATGCTGATGACCTGGTAGCGCTGGCGGATGACAAGCTCTTCGGGCCCGATATGCAGGTGAATGTCGCCGTTGTTCTCAGCCATGTGACTCTCCTCTTCCGTCGCCGGGACTTCGCCCTGCTCAGTTCCTCAGTCCCTTATTCCTGGGATCTCGGCGGAGCTCTGCCACTGTCCATGCAGTGCGAGCCTACTGCCCGACCGGCATGTCGTGCAGGTCCGAGGTTCGCCTAATCTCACGTCAGTGTCGAGTCCTAGATTGAGCGTATGGACGTAAACCCGCACTCATTCGACGCCCTCTACAGCGAGCCACGCGAGCGCAGCTCACTCCTGTCGTGGGACGAGCTGCTCTGTGCTGTCCGCCGGTCTCCCCAGCTCACAGCACTCGATGCGGCGGTAGTCTCCCGATCCTGCCCGGAAGCGTCAGTCCCTTCCGCTGCGGAACCGTCAGTCCCTCCCGCTGCGGGATCGACGGCCTCCACCGAGGCGGCCGGCCCCGACACCGCGAACCGTGCCCCGACCTGGGACGGCCTCAACACGGTCATCGCCGCCCTGCGCGGAAAGGATCTGCTGCCCGAGACGCTGCCGACGACCCGCAGCCCCACAGTTATGCTCGTGCACCTGATCGAGGAGTTGGCCCTCGTCTTCGCAGGTCACCGTGGCGACCGGCCGAAGCTCGGCGTCATCGGCAGTGAGCCCGGGATCGACAGGGCCCAGGTGCGTTTCGAAACCGAATGCATCACATGGTCCATCGCCGGTCGCCTCGGGTTGAGGGCAGCGGCGACCGGCTCACTCAAGCGCTACCTCAAGGACGGCGACCTCATGCCCCCGATCTCACGCGATCGAGTGCTGTACACCGTCGATGCGGTCGAAGGACTCTTCGGCGGGGCGCTCACCTTCGGGGAGACGATCAGGCACGAGATCCCGAGTCTGTTCTCCCTCGACGAGCAGTTGGCTGTCTGATCCGGTGCTGGTCGTTCTGACGAACAGGGAGGATGATGGGACCTGTGCGGTCCGGAAACCGGTGACTGGTCGGTGATGACACCGCTGGTCGGCGCGCGACCCGTATTCAGAGAGGAGAGACTGAGATGAGCAGAAGAGTCCAAGTCACTTTCGACTGCCATGACCCGGTGAAGACGGTGCGGCTCTGGGCATCGGACCCCGCCTGTTCTTCCAGATCGTCCCCGAAGACAAAGCGGTGAAGAACCGCATCCATCCGGACGTCCGATCGGCACCGGGCCTCGAGGATGAGGCATGCTCCGAGCTCGCCCGAGAATCGGCGTTCGCCCAGATGAGAACTTTCTCAGAAACTCAGGGGCCTGACGCGTTCGCTGCTAGCGTGAGCCCCATGAAGACGAACCGTATGGCATTGAGCGCAGTGGCAGGACTCGCGGCTCTTTCTCTCGGCTTGGCCGGGTGTACCGGAAGCGGCTCCGAGAACGGCAGTGACGGCACTCAAGACACTCCCGCCGCCGACTCGTCGTCGGGCAACGCCGCTGAGGCCACGGACGACAAGGATCAGAATGCCGGCGACGACAGCGCGCAGGACTCCGAGCAGGATTCGACGCAGGACGCGTCCGGACAAGGGCTCCCCGCCGATGCCGATCTGAGCAAGGATGCGCCGGCGGTCAGTGCCGACGACGCGATCGAGACGGCGAAGAAGGAAGTCGGAGACGGAATCGTCTACGGCATCGAACTCGACTGGGACGAGAAGGACGGGGCCTGGCAGTACGACGTCTCGATCCTCGACGGCACCACCGACCACGACGTCGAAATCGACGCCGACTCCGGGGAGATCGTCGAACACGAGCAGGATTCGACCGACGACAAAGAAGAGCCCATCGACCTCAACGACCCGATGACCGTCGACGACGCACTCGAACTCGCGCAGGAGAAGGCTTCCGGCAAGCTCGTCGGCTGGACGCTCGAATACGATGACACCATGCAGGAATACCAATTCGAATTCTCCGACGGCGGGGAGGAGACGGAAATCACCGTCGACACCGACACCAAACGCGTCACCGTCGACGATGACTGACACCGGTCGCCTCACCGTCATCGCCGGGCCCATGTTCTCCGGCAAGTCCGAGGAGCTCATGCGCCGGGTGAGGAGGGCGACCATCGCCGGCGTGGGCGTCCTCGTGGTGTCCCATTCGCTCGACACCCGCTCGCCGATCTCGACGATCACCTCACATATCGGAGCTCATATCCCCGCGGTGCCGCTGTCGGACGTGGACTCCCTCGCCGAGGCGGCCCGCTCTGCCGACTATGATCTCGTCGCCATCGATGAGGCTCAGTTCTTCGGACCCGATCTCGTCCCCGTTGTCGATGGACTCCTCCGCGACGGAGTCGACGTCATCGTCGAGGGACTGTGCGTGACCTTCGACGGAGAGCCCTTCGAGCCGCTGCCGAGTCTCATGGCCGTGGCCGAAGAAGTGCTCAGGCTCACCGCGGTCTGCACGATCTGCGGTCGCGACGCCGTCTTCCACCAACGGCTCAAGGACTCGCAGCGCGGATCGGGTGCGGCAGAGGTATCGGAGGCGGCCTCGGATGAGGACTCGCCGAGTCCTGTCGCCACCGCCATCGATGCCAGCCACGTCGGGGGCCTCGACGCCTATGTCGCCCGCTGCCGCGAACACTTCAAACGGGATGGTGCCACAATGTCATCTGTCAGCAGTTCTCCGACATAGCCGGTGACAGGACTCTCGCCTTCGCCGCGCTAGCGCTCTTGAACCTGCACAATCGGCTCTGACCTGCGACAACGTCGATCTGGATTCTTGTGTCAGTGGCGACCGATAATGTTTTGGGTATGGAAGCAGAGCAGGTTCCAGACGTTCTCACCGAGATCCGTCGGTGGCGTGTCAGCCTGTCCGAACTGCCCCCGGCGAAGACCGAGGAAGAAACCATCGATCGCATCACTGCACTCGAGGAACTCACGTCGGCGAGTGCGGCGGCGCAGGCCCGTGAGACCCTGACGTTCGACATGCTCCGCCGCAACCGCGAAGCCGAAGACGGTGTCGCCAGCAAGAAGCAGGGACGTGGCATCGGAGCCGAGGTGGCCCTGGCGAGGAAGGTCTCGCGCTCCCGCGGAGACACACTGGTGAAGTTCTCCCGGACTCTGCTCATGGACCTGCCGAGGACGTTTGCGGCGATGAAGGGCGGTGACATCTCGGAAGAGAAGGCGCGGGTTGTCGCCAAGGAGTCCGACTGGCTGCCGCGGGAGAAGAAGCATGAGCTCGATGAGAACATGGCCGAACGCCTTTCCGAGGTGGGTGTCAGGCGACTCGGCAACGAGGTGCGAGCGCTTGCGCAGAAGCTCGACCAGCAGGCCGCGGTCGACCACCTGGAGCGTTGCGTCGAAGAGCGTTCGGTGAGCGTGCGTCCGGCTCCGGGGAACATGGCCTACCTGACCGCACTGCTGCCGATGCCGCAGGCGGTTGCCGCCTGTGCGAACCTGACGAAATCGGCACAGTCTGTCATCGCCACGGGCGAAGCCGACGGTCGCTCGCAGAGTCAGATCGCGGCGGACCTCCTTGTCGAACGCCTGACCGGGCAGGAATCGGCCAAGGCCGTGCCGACGGAGGTGCACCTGATCATGCAGGCGAGCAGTCTGTTCGCACCGGGGGAGGATCCGGCATGGTTCCCCGGAGTCGGACCGATCCCGGCCAAGGCAGCCAGGGATTTCGTGGCCGAGAGTGATGCTGCGGTGTTCCTGCGTCGCCTGTACACGCGGCCGGAGGACGGACAGCTTGTGCGGATGGATTCTCGCCGTAGGGAGTTTGCCGGACTGCTCCGGCGCATGATTGTTATGCGTGATGATGTGTGCCGCTCACCTTGGTGCGACGCGCCGATCAAGCAGGCCGATCACGCGGTCTCCTTCGCCGCCGGCGGAGACACCGAATGGGAGAACTCCTCCGGCCTGTGCGCGGCCTGCAATTATGCGAAGGAACTCGCGGGGTGGCGGCATAGGGCAACGCCGGATGCGCTCGAAGTGGTCACGCCCACGGGCCACCGCTACCGCTCGCGCACCAAACCGATCAGCGAGCCCGACCCGGGTCTGGTTCGCGGCGAAAGCGTCGCCGAGACGACTGCGCCGCCGGGTATTCTCGCGGGAACCGGTCCGTCGAACCCGGCAGTCGGTTCCGACCCACCAACTGTTGAGGGTGGACCAACACCACCGGCCGCCACGGCCGAAGACAGCACAGCTGCAGGCCCTGTAGCTGCAGACACCGCACCTGGGGCTGGTGTGCCTGCATCGGGCGCGTCGCCTGCATCAGGCGAGGTCGAGGGTGCTGACACGGGGCCAGACGACCAGCAGCGGCAGATCTTCCTACCATGGCGGTACATTCGCCGGGCCGAGCAGCCGCCACCGCTGAGAATCGGGAGCACCACCGTCAGCGTTGATGTCTACGACGCGGACTTCGAGCCGTTGAGCACGGTCGAGGAGCTGCTGCTCACCGGCATCCGGGAGCATGTCGGAACCCGGCGAGCCGAGGCAGCGGCGGAAGGCCATGGAGGCAGCCAACCTGCATTCAGCTACTCGTTCCACAATTCTGCTGGGCGGAAGTCCAAAGGCGAATGAACGTGCCCGCCATCCCCGAAATCAGGTCTCCACGACCTCATCGTCGATGCTCTCCCACACCTCGCGCCAGATCCGGGCGAGGTCGGCGACCTGGTAGTGGGCGTTGAGCCCGCTGGGCTGCGGCACCACATGCAGGGCCACCTCATCGGGCCACTCTTCGATCAGCGTCGTATCCTGCTGACCGAGCTGAGCCTTCGGCTGTGCGAAACCAGTCCTGAACGCGGTGATCCCGGCGATCGCCACGGCACGGGGGCGGAGACCGGCAAGACGCCCGATGAGGTGGGCCGCTCCCTCACGCAGCTCCTGCCGGGAGAGTTCGTCGGCCCGGACGGTGGCTCGCCCGATGAGGTTGGTCAGGCCGATGCCGCGACGCAGCAGCTGCTGTTCATCGCCAGGTGCGAGCCCACGAGAGGCATCGACCTGGTGATCGGTCAGGCCCGCCTGATGCAGAGACGGCCAGAACCGATTGCCGGGACGTGCGAACGGCGCATTCACCGCCGCCGTCCACAGCCCCGGGTTGATGCCGACGATGAGCAGCTTCAGCCCTGAGGAATCGCTCGGCAGAATATCGTCGATCGCATTCGGAACATCCGTCGCGAAAGCCGCAAGATCGTCCTTGGTCGGTTTGCGGCCGCCCAGAGGCGATGGCCGACGATTACTGACGAATTTGTCCTCACTCACACCTTGCACACTACCGTCGTACCATGAGCCACGATCATGTCACCCCACTGGCTGGAGAATCTGCCGCCTTCCATTTCGATGACCGGTGGATCGTCGACGCCGGAATCGAATCGGTGTGGGCGATTCTGGAACGGGTCGACGAGTGGCCGGGGTGGTGGCCGGGACTGACAGCTGCCGAGAAGGTCGGGGCCGCGCAGGCGGACGTTGATGCAGCCGATCTGCCGGTGATCCCAGGCAGCCGAGCCCGCCTTCTGGTCCACGCCCCGATCGGGTGGTCCCTGCGCTTCTCCATCGAAGTCGACGAGGTCGATGCGCCCCATCTCATCCGCTTCCGGGCGAATGGTGATCTGCGCGGCGAAGGCCGATGGGCCCTGACCGCCTTCGACGGGGTGACGACCATCGATTCTCTGTGGTGTGTGACGACGAGCAGAACGATCATCAGAGCGATGCGACCGCTGTCCGGACTCATGCACGGAGCAGTGATGAGAGCCGGTGAACGGGGACTGCGGTCACGACTGGCCGACCGATCCGGCCCCTGAGCGAAGCCCTCGCTGGGCGTTCGAAGCTGCCGGTTGCTGGTCCCTCTGTTCTGCTGAGACCCGAGTGACGTCCTCCCACGCATCGATGCCGCCGGCAAGGGAGCGCAGACGGACTCCGGCCGGCACCGAACCGGACAGAATCTGGGCGGCTTCGGCCGACCGGGCCCCGGACTTGCAGTGGATGACGATATCGACCGGTGACCCCGCTCGACCGGAGTCACCGAACGCCGACTCCAGAGCCTTCCACCCGCCGTCTCGGAGGCCGCCGAGAGGCAGGTGCACCGAGCCGGGGATGACCGCCAGTTCACGTTCCCAGTCCTCCCGCACATCGACGACCAACACATCGTCTTCGATGGACAGGAATTCGGCAACGTCGATCTCGTCCGCCGCAGGCTCTGCCACGCCGCCGCCGTCAAGGTCCACAGCACAGGCGGCAGCCACCTCGGTGAGATCGGTGACCGGGGGACGGTCGGGATCGGGGGAGAACCGCAGGGTCGAGTACTCCCCGGTCAACGCCTCATAGCGCAGCAGCCGACCGATGAAAGGGGCACCGATGCCGCAGATGAGTTTGATCGCCTCGGTCGCCATCGCCGAGCCCACGGTTCCGCACAGGACTCCGAGGACCCCGCCCTCGGCGCAGTTGGGCACCGAATCGGGTTCCGGGATATCCGGGAACAGGTCGCGCAGCATCGGCCCGTGACCGGGAACGAACGTGCTCACCTGACCGGCGAAGCGGAAGATCGTGCCCCACACCAGCGGGGTGCCGGTGAGTTCGGCGGCATCATTGGACAGGTATCGGGTGGCGAAGTTGTCCGCTCCGTCGATGACGACATCGTGTTCAGCGAAGAGGTCGAGCGCATTCTCCGGGCTCAGCCGTTCCTCGACCGCGCGCACCTCGAGGTTCGGATCGAGCCGGTGCACGGCATCGGCGGCAGAGGTGACCTTCGGTCGGCCCACATCTTCGTCGCGATGGATGATCTGGCGCTGCAGGTTCGACGACTCGACCACATCGTCATCGATGATGGTCAGCTGTCCGACCCCGGCAGCGGCGAGATAGCTGAGCACCGGTGAACCGAGTCCTCCGGCCCCGATGACCAGCACCGAGGCGGCCCGCAGACGCCGTTGTCCCTCGAGTCCGAATCCCGGCAGGCTCAGGTGTCGGGAGTAGCGGTCGAGCTCCGCCCGGGACAGGGAGTCCACGGGGTCGACGAGCGGAGGCAGCGACGGCGGAGGTGCAGCGGCGGTCATTGTGCTGCGACCATTCCGTCGAACGGCGATGATGCCAATGCCAACGACCGCTTGGGGATCCTCCCGGCTCCGGCCGCCAGACGCCCGGCCTCGACGGCCAGAGCCATCGCCCGAGCCATGGCGTGTGCGTCGTGAGCGCGAGTGACCGCTGAGGCCAGGAGAACCGCAGTGCACCCGAGCTCCATCGCCAGAGCCGCGTCCGAAGCGGTGCCGACACCGGCGTCGAGGATGACGGGCACCTGCGTCCGGGAGACGATGGTCTCGATGTTGTGAGGGTTGAGGATGCCCAGCCCGCTGCCGATCGGAGCACCTGCCGGCATCACCACGGCCACCCCGGCATCCTCCAGACGTTTCGCCAGGGCCGGATCGTCGTTCGTATAGGCGAAGACCGTGAACCCGTCGAGGACGAGTTCCTCGGCGGCGGTGAAGAGCTCGACGGGGTCCGGGAGCAGGGTGTCCTCATCGGCGATGACCTCGAGCTTCACCCAGTTCGTCTCCAGGGCCTCCCTGGCCAGTCGGGCGGTGAGCACGGCATCCCGGGCCGTATAGCAGCCGGCCGTGTTCGGCAGCACCCGGATTCCCAGACGCTGCAGCATGGTGAACACCGAATCCCGGGACTCGGCGTCGAAGCGGCGCATCGCCACCGTGGTCAGCTCGGTTCCCGAGGCCACGAGGGCGTCTTCGAGGATGCTCAGGGAACTTGCCCCGCCCGTGCCCATCACGAGGCGAGACGACATCTCCACGTCATCGACCATCCAGCTCATCTCAGCCTCCCTGCACTGCGGTGACGATGTCGACGGTATGCCCGTCGGCCAGGGCGAACCCGGACCAGGCACCGCGACGGATGACCTCGCCGTCGACGGCCAGGGCCAGCCCTAAGCGTCCGCCGTCGGCCGGTGTCCCATCGGGGTTCAGCTCCCGTCCGGTGACCTCGGCGATGAGGTCGAGCGCCGAGGTGGCACCCGGCAGCTCATGATGGTCGCCGTTGAGGACGATGGTCGGTGAGTGTTCGCGATCGGTCATGAGTTGCTCCTCATCAGGTGGGCAGTGGTGTGGTCTGTGGCGAAGCGGTGCGGGGACACGGACTCGAGCGCTCCGTCAGGAGGCCAGTCGGAGGCGACACCCAGGGCGAGCTCGGCGCCGAGGCGGCCGCCGAACGGGGCCAAGAGGATGCCATGGCGGAAGTACCCCGTGCTCACAACGCAGCCGGGATCGATGCGCCCGATCATCGGCAGGTCGTCGGGAGAACCGGGGCGAGCGCGGGTGGTGATGTCGGTGATCTCCGCGTCGACGATGCCCGGGACCAATCGCTGCCCGTCAGAGAGCAGCCGGTGGATCGCCCCGGCAGGGGTGCCGGAGAGTCCGTCCTCGCGGGAACTGGCACCGAGCACGATCTCACCGTCGGGGCGGGGGACCAGGTAGACGGGGCGACCGTTGACCAGCCCGCGGATGGTCCGAGTCAGCAGGGGAGTCGCCTCGGCGGGGGCACGCAGGCGCAGCACATCACCCCAGACTTCCCGGATCGGCAGCGGCGGGACACCGGCGATCTCGGTGATGGCGCTGCCGGCGCAGACGACCACCTGATCGGCTTCCAACAGGCGGCCGTCTCCCAGCGTGACGCCGGTCGTCGCCGCACCATCGCCCAGCAGCTCGGTCACCCGCTGCCGAATAAGAAGCGACTCTGAGCCGGCCGTAAGAGCAGACAACAGTCCCGCCGATACACGACGGGGGTCGATCGAGTGATCACCGGGAATGTGCACGGCCCCGGCCACGGCAGGCGACAGCGACGGTTCGATACGGCGGGCGGCACTGCCGGTGATGAGCTCGGTGGCGAAACCCGATCGCGATTGTGCTTCGCGCAGCTCCCGCAGAGCCTGCAGATCAGCCCGGTCACCCGCACACACCACGGTCCCGGCATCTGTGAAACCGAGATCGGTGCCGGTGGCGCTCGCCACCTCTGCGGCGAATTCCGGATACATCTGAGCCGAGGTCCGCATCAGCGGATACAGGGGAGTCTGCCCCCAGACCACCTCGGCGGCGGGAGCGATCATCCCCGCGGCGGCATGGCTCGCACCCTGGGCGGGGGCAGGATCGACGATGGTGACTTCGGCACCGAAACGGCGCAGATACCAGGCCGTGGACAGGCCGATGATCCCGGCGCCGACGACGATGACTCTCACAGCTTCTCCCTCCGGCGGCATGATCCGCATCAGGTCTGACGGTCGGCTCCTACGCCCTCTCAGCCTCGTTGGGAGGCTCCCGCGAACTCCTCTACTCTATGACCATGACCACACAGATGCCACCGCGCACCGCAGCGCGGCAGAAAAAGAGGACCTGGAGGCAGGCCCGATTGGCCGAAGCGTCGCTCTACCTGTGCACCGATGCCCGAACCGCTCAAGGCGACCTCGCCGAGTTCCTCGACGCCGCCTACCGTGGGGGAGTCGACATCATCCAGCTGAGGGACAAGAGCCTCGAGGCCCGCGCCGAGATCGCCGCATTGGAAGTCCTCAGGGATGCCGCCGCACGCCACGGCAAGCTCTTCTCCGTCAACGACCGCGCCGATGTCGCGCTGCTGACCGACGCCGACGTCTTCCACGTCGGTCAGGGAGATCTCACCAGTGCTCAGGCCAGAGCCGTGCTCGGCCCCGACGTCATCCTCGGCCGCTCCACCCATTCCCTCGAGCAGGCGCTCGCCGCCGAGGCGGACCCGGAGACCGACTATTTCTGTGTCGGGCCGGTCTGGGAGACCCCGACGAAACCCGGCCGTGCCGCTGTGGGGACGGCACTGCTGACCGCTGCCGCCGCCGAGGCGAGCAAACCGTGGTTCGCGATCGGCGGCATCGCGGCAGGGGAGAGACTGGACGCGATCCGGCAGGCGGGCGCGAACCGTGCCGTCGTCGTCCGTGCGATAACCTCGGCAGACGACCCCGCTGCGGCCGCACGGGTGCTCAAGGAGGAGTTGGAATGACCCCAGCAGCTGACAGCGCATCCGACGGAATCGATGCAGGTGCCGGCCTGTCGATTCTCATCGCCGGGGCAGGCGCCACCGGCGGAGCGTTCGGCACCTATCTGCAGGAGGCCGGACGCGATGTCACGTTCCTGCTCCGGCAGGCTCGGGCGGCGACGGTCCGCGCGAACGGACTGCGCTTCACCGCTCCCGGTGCCGATCGGACGAACCAGGTCGATGTCATCACCGCCGAGGAGCTCAGCGCCTCACCGAGGATCTTCGACATCGTCATCGTCGCGGTCAAAGCGGGTGGACTCGACTCGGTCATCGACGATATCGGACCGGCTGTGGGGGAGCAGACGACGATCATCCCGTTCCTCAACGGCATGGCTCAGATCGAGAAGCTGCAGCACAGGTACCCCGGTCAGGTGCTCGGTGGGTTCGTCAAGATCGTCGGCACGATCAGAGACGGAGCCGTCGTCCAGCTCACCGACCTTGCGGTGATGACCATCGGCGACCTTCACGCCGCGGCCGTACCCACGCGAATCTCCGCGGCTCTCGACGTCCCCGGATTCAAGCTCCAGATCGTCGACGGAATCATCGACGGGCTGTGGGAGAAGTGGACCTTCATCGCCGCGGCGGGAGTCGTCACATGCCTGTTCCGCGCTCCCGTCGGGGCGATCATGGCGGCCGGCGGCAGATCGCACGTGCATGCCATCATCGACGAACTCGAAGCCGTGGCGACCGCGGCCGGACACCCGGTGTCGGAGGCCTCCCACGACATGACGCTGCAGATGCTCACCGCGGACGGTTCGGCCTTCACCTCATCCCTCTACCGGGATGTGACGGCAGGGCTGCCGAGCGAAACGGAGCACATCCTCGGCGATCTGTCGGCCAAGGCAGAGGAGTTAGGAGTCGCGACTCCGCTGCTCGACCTCACGCTTGTGCAGCTGCGGGCCGGGGAAGCCCAGAAGCGGCTCTGACCTCGGCCGTGCCCGTGCGCAGCATCGCCAGATACGGCTCCTGCGGCTGAGTGTGTTCGATGTCGGTCGAACTGTGGGCAGCGGTGAATGTGACCATGGGGACGTCGTCGGCATCATCGAGGGCGAGCAGCGTTTCGTAGCCGCCCGGACCCAGAGAATGGGAGCTGCCTGCCGGCAGGTCGAAGACGAGGCGTTCGAGCGGACTGTCGGGCTCGGGCGGACGGTTCATCTCCTGGGCGGCCACATCGGCGAACTGTTCGGCCGTGATGAGGTAGGCCTTGGCCGGGGTCGGTCCGGGGGCGGAATGATCATAGAAGGCCATGCCGCCGCCCCACACCGTCGATTCGCCGGCGAAGTAGATCGTTCCGGGCAGTTCGATCCCGGCTTCGGCGCGGGGAAGTGTGCCGTCTCTGGCGCCCGGGTAGGTCACCTTAGCGCCGGGCGGTCGCCCGCCCTGCAGATAGCAGGCGAGCCGATCGCGAGCCATGTTCGATCCGTAGCTGACGTACCACACATGTGTTTGAGACATCCCCTCCATCATGACATCTCGGGCTCGGAGTTCGTCGGATCGGCATCCGCCGCGTCCGGCGCGTCGGCTGCGTTCGCCTCCGCTGCGACTGAGGCGGCGAACGGCTCTTCGTCTCGGTCAGCTCCGTCGAAAAGGCGATCAGCTCCATCTTCGATAAACTCGGCCTCCAGGCAGGGGAGACCATGAGCCGACGTGTCGCGGCAGTGCTCGCCTACCTCAACCGAGAACGAGGAGAGAAATGAAGCGCCGACTGCCCGATCTGAGAGAACTCGCCCCCTTGCTGCAGTTCGACCTGCCCCGACTCGACCGGGTTGCAGCCAGATTGGAGTCGGCCGCGGACATCTGGGACCTTCGCCGCATCGCCAAGCGCGTGACACCGACCGCACCGTTCGACTATGTCGACGGTGCGGCTCTGGATGAGCGGACCCTGGCGAAGAACCGTGAGGCGCTCGGCACCGTCGAGCTCCTTCCCCGCATCCTCCACGGCGTCGATGCGCCGGATACGTCGACGACGATCGCCGGCGCCCGAGCCCGGCTGCCCTTCGGCATCGCCCCGACCGGCTACACGCGTATGATGCACTCCGCAGGCGAGGTCGCCGGAGTCCGAGCGGCGGCGAAGGCCGGAATTCCGTTCTCGCTGTCGACGATGGGCACGACCTCGGTCGAAGACGTCGCGCAGGCGGCACCGGATTCCACCCGGTGGTTCCAGCTCTACCTGTGGAAGGACCGGCAGCGCAGCCTCGACCTGATCCAGCGGGCCGCCGCCAGCGGATACGAGACCCTGCTGGTCACCGTCGACACCCCGATCACCGGTCAGCGTCTGCGCGATCACCGCAACGGGCTGACGATCCCGCCCCGTCTGACACTGGGAACGATCCTCGACGCCTCCTATCGTCCCGGCTGGTGGTTCAACTTCCTCACCACCGAACCGCCGAAATACGCGTCGCTGTCGAACACCTCCCAGTCCCTGGCGGAGATGACGAAGACGATGTTCGACCCGACCCTCGACCTCGATGACCTGCGGTGGATCCGCGACCAATGGAACGGACGCCTGTTCGTCAAGGGGATCCTCACCGCCGAGGATGCCCGGCGCGCCCGATCCGTCGGAGCCGATGGACTCGTCGTCTCCAACCACGGCGGCCGCCAGCTCGATCGGGCCCCCGATTCGCTGACCTCCCTGGCCGAAGTCCGTGCGGAGGTCGGACCGGAGATGGAGCTCATCTTCGACTCCGGCATCATGTCCGGCACCGATGTCGTCGCCGCGCTGTGCGCCGGAGCCGACTTCGTACTCATCGGCCGGGCGTACCTGTACGGGCTCATGGCCGGCGGCCAACGAGGCGTCGAGAGGGCGATCGCCCTCATCCAGCAGGAGATCCTCACCGCCATGGGGCTCATGGGCGCCCGGAGCATCTCCGATCTGGGCCCCGACCTCGTCCGCGGCCTGCCTCAGTCACCGGTCTCGGACCGGGAGCTGCCGGTCGTCGACTCTGTGTGAGCCCGTCTCAGGCACTCAGCAGACGCGTGAGCAGCCTGAACTGATGGACTGAGATCTCCTCAGGGCCGACGGTTGGGCTATCGCTTTCCGTCAGGTGCAGAGCCCATTCGTCGAACGTCCGCAGCAGTGAGAACACCGCCAGAGTCTGGAGCTCGAGCGGACACTCGACATCGATCGCTGCGGCTTCACGTCCGGCGATGAGCACGGCGCGCACCCATTCTTCGACGCGGTCGGCAAGGCGTCGCACAGCCGGACTGTCCGTATTCGCATAGACGATGTGCCACAGGAGCGTGAGCTCAGGGCTGCCGGGCCATGTTCGCGCAATGTCGTCCCAGACCGAGCGCGCACGGTCCCAGAACCCGTCCGAAAAGCTGTCCGGAGCAGGCGGAGTCCAGAACCCGCGGGCAGCCGCAGCGAGATCGGTGACGACGAGGGCGAAGAGGTCGTCCTTCGAGTCGACGACATGGTAGAAGGAGCTCTTGCTCATCCCGCAGGTGGAGATGATGCGATTGAGCGACGCCTCCTCGAACGTCCGCGAAGCGAATTCTCGCGCGGCGGCATCGATGAGCGCGGCGCGCTTCTCGGGGCGCATACGCGCCAACGCAGTCTCGGACACGCCGTCAGTGTAGCAATGCTCGACACGATTGTGGACCATGCGGTCCACTCGGTGATACCGTGTGTGGACCAGCCGGTCCACTTGGGTCGGCACACTGGAACGGCCCGACGAAGGAGACCACGCATGATCATCGCGGCAATGGTCGACGACCAGCTGAAGCACGTGAGCCCGGAAGAGCCGCGTATTCTCATCGTCGGAGCCGGAATCGCCGGCATCACCCTGGCTCAGCTCCTGCGGGCCCGCGGGATGCACCCGGTCCTCATCGACCGGTCGCCGGATTCCCGTCGGATGATCGGTGACAACCGGGCCGGATACATGCTCGCACTCATGCCCATGGTCGATCCCATCATCGACGAACTCGAGTGCCGGGAGGCTTACCTCGAGGCCAGCGTCGGCATCGATCGCTATATCGCCCATGCGCACAACGGAAAAGTCCTCCGACAGGACCACCTCGGTGATCTGCTGGCCGACTTCGGCGACTATCGCGGAATCTCCCGCTCCGCATTGCTCGACGTGCTCACCGACGACGACTGCCCGATCGCCTTCGGCACCACAGTGACCGGACTGTCCGACGACGGTGCCACTGTGAATCTGGTCCAGGACAGCCGATCCGAACAGCACCGTGGGCGACGGCAGCGGAACCTGGGTCAGGAGGCAGCACTCGCATTCGATGCCGTCGTCATCGCCGACGGCATGAACTCCCGCACCCGCAGACTCGTGACCGGTGGGCCTGCCGCAACCGCCACGAGCGAATCAGGCAGCACTGCCGCTGCCGTCTCCGGCGAGACCTCCCCGGAGTCGTCAGTGGACACGACCTGGGGCGGATGGGTCTGCTGGGCCGAGGCCGATGGTGATCAGAGCGCCGTCGATGAGATCTGGGGCGATGGATTCTTCCTCGGCATGTACCCGGTCAAGGGAGCCGTCGGAGTCTTCCTCGGTTGTCCCGACACCCGGCAGCCGCTCGGCCCCCGGCGACTCGCAGCCGAGGTTCGCAGGCGGCTGTCGGTGCTGACTCCGCGGATCGACGCCTGCCTCACCGCGGTCGAGGAGGCCGAAGCGCCGTTCTTCTGGCCGCTGCGGGATTCCCGGGCATTGAAGTGGAGCCATGGTCGCACCGTTCTGCTCGGCGATGCGGCCGCAGGATTCCTTCCGACCGCCGGAATCGGCGCCGGAATGGCGATGGAATCGGCCGGGGTGCTCGCCGACGAACTCTCCGCCTCAGCGGTTGGGACGAGCGCAGCCGCCGCACTCGAACGCTTCGAAGCCCGCCAGCGGCCACGTGTCGAGGCTGCTCACGACAACTCGCGGTCCCTGGCCCGGCTGATGTTCGGCCGGTCCCGGCTCTTCGCGTTCGTCCGCGACCAGGCGTTTCGCGTCATCAGCATCCGGTCGGCGCTCAAGCCGATACTGCAGCTGCTCGAATCCCCGCCTCGGCGGATGTGACCCTCCTCCCACCCGGCGCCTGCAGCGGCCGGGGCCGACCCCGATTGTGGTAGGAATGGCCAGGCCCCTCGTGCGCGGACCTGCCGAACCACGAACGAGGATGACCATGGGAATGCCAGCCGCCTCGGCGAACGACGAACGCCGACTCCGGCGGGGACTGAAGTCTCGCCACCTGCAGATGATCGCCATCGGCGGCGCAATCGGCACCGGACTCTTCCTCGGCTCCGGCGGCACGATCTCACAGGCCGGCCCCGGCGGTGCCCTGGTGGCCTACGCCGCGATCGGGATCATGGTCCTCTTCGTCATGCAGTCCCTCGGTGAGATGTCGGCCCACCTGCCCGTGGCCGGATCGTTCCACACCTACGGCACCAAATACGTCAGTCCCTCATTCGGCTTCGCCATGGGCTGGAACTACTGGTTCAACTGGGCGATCACCCTGGCCGCCGAACTCGTCGCCGCCGGCGTCATCATGTCCTTCTGGTTCCCCGACGTGCCGTCGTGGATCTGGGCGGCGGTCTTCCTCATCCTGCTGGCCGGGCTGAACTTCCTGTCCGCGAAGGCCTTCGGCGAAGGCGAATTCTGGTTCGCGGCCATCAAGGTCACCGCCGTGCTCGCATTCCTCGTCCTCGGAGTGCTCATGATCGCCGGCATCCTCGGCGGAACCGCACCCGGGATGAACAACTGGACGACGGGAGAGGCTCCGTTCGTCGGCGGATGGGTGTCGGTCATCAGCGTCTTCATGATCGCCGGATTCTCCTTCCAGGGCACCGAACTCGTCGGCGTCACCGCGGGGGAGTCGGAGAACCCGCGCAAGGACATGCCGCGCGCCATCCGCACCGTGTTCTGGCGCATCATGCTCTTCTACATCGGCGCCATCGCCGTCATCGGCTTCCTCCTGCCCTATACCGACCCCTCCCTGCTGGCCTCGGCGAACAATGAGGACATCACGGCCTCACCGTTCACCCTCGTCTTCGAACGCGCCGGCATCGCCGTGGCCGCCGGAATGATGAACGCCGTCATCCTCACCGCCATCCTCTCCGCCGGCAACTCCGGCCTCTACGCCTCCACCCGCATGCTCTACGCCATGGCGAAAGAGGGGACCGCGCCGAGGCTGTTCGCCCGCCTCAACGAACGCGGAGTCCCCGTCATGGCCCTGCTGGCCACCGCCATGATCGGACTGTTCGGATTCCTCACCGAGATCATGGGCGACGGTGGGGCCTACACCTGGCTGATCAACGTCTCCGGGCTCTCCGGCTTCATCGTCTGGGTCGGCATCGCCTGGTGCCACTTCCGGTTCCGCAGGGCCTATGTGCGTCAGGGCCATGCCGTTGCGGACCTGCCCTACCGGGCTCCGCTGTTCCCGATCGGCCCGATCATCGCGCTCATCATGCTCATCGTCGTCATCATCGGCCAGAATGTGCAGGCTGTCGTGGCCGGGCAGCTGCTCCAGGTCGCCAGCGCCTATGCCGGGCTTCCGGCGTTCCTGCTTCTGTGGCTCATCCACCGCATCGTCACCGGTCGCCGCTCACGCATGGTCGCCCTCGATGAGATGGATGTCGAGGGGCTCGAGATCAAGGCTTCCTGATTCGATGGTCGGTCCCTCGCCGAGGCGGCCGCGCGGGGACGATCACGACATCCGGAAAATGAGTTAAGCTAGGCTCGCCTAACTACTTAAGAAGGATTTCATGCGCCGTATTCTCGCCCCAGTGATCGCCTCCGTCCTCGTCCTCGCCGGCTGCGGCGGAGGAGGTGCCGCCGAGGAGGCATCCGGGCCCACCGTTGACACGAAGTTCGGTGCCGTCGAGTTGCCCGCCGACCCGCAGAAGGTCGTGGCGCTGGGATGGGGCGATGCCGAGACCGCGCTGGCGCTCGGAGTCCAGCCCGTCGGCGCCTCCGACTGGGTCGAATTCGGCGGCAAGGGAGTCGGCCCGTGGGCCGAAGATCTCTACGACGAAGCACCGGAGATCATCGCGACGATGGAACCCGACTACGAGGCCATTGCCGCACTCGAGCCCGACGTCATCCTCGATACGAACAGCTCCGGAGAGAAGAAGCGCTACGACCGCCTCTCCGAGATCGCTCCGACGGTCGGAGTTCCCGAAGGCGGCGACAACTACCTGACGACGATGGACCAGCAGGTCGAGCTCGTCTCCCAGGCACTCGGCAAGGACGACGACGGGAAGAAGCTGCTCGACGACCTCGACAAGACCTACGCCGATGCGCGCGAAGCTCATCCGGAGTTCAAGGACAAGTCCGTGACCGTGGCAGCGAAGACCTCCGAGGGCTGGGGTGCCTATGTCGAGGAGTCAGGTCGTGTGCAGGTCATGGAGCAGCTCGGCTTCAAGCAGTCCGAGACGATAGCCGGAATGAAGGCCGAAGGCTTCTCCGTGCCGATCTCCGAGGAGAACCTCGATCAACTCGACGCAGACCTGCTTCTGACGTTCCCGATCTACATCGAGGACAAGGAAGTCACCGAGGACGCTGCCTACAAGCGCATCCCGGCCGTCGAAGGCGGACACGACTTCGTTCTGACCAAGGACAACGACGACATCCGCAAGGCGTTCTCACTCAACTCGATCCTCTCCGCTCAGTACACGGCGGAGAAGCTCCCGGATCTCATCGCCGACAAGGTGAAGTGACCGGCGACAGTACGCCGCTGCGCCGTTGCGCAGAACTCACACGGCGGCACGCCACGCATCGAGGCCGATGTCGATGATGCGGGCGTGCCGGACGTTCGGCAGCGACGTGATCGGCAGCCATTCCGCCCGATCCGTCGTCCCATCGACTTCGAGGGTGCCCAAGGTGCCGCCGATGATCCGCGCCTCGTAGACGACCCGTACGCCTTTGAAGGGACGATCCGTCGAATCGCTGAAGATCGGATTGCGACGTGCTTCCGTGAAGGAATGCGTGGTCAGAGGGCGGACGATCTCAGCGTCGAATCCGGTCTCCTCTTTGATCTCACGGAGTGTGCCCGCTTCGATGCTCTCGTCGAACTCGATTCCGCCTCCGGGCAGCGTCCAGATCGCGTGCAGGCGGTCCTTGCCGCCGTTGAACCAGCTGAGGAGGATTTCGTCGTCGTCATTGACGATGACCGCGTAACCGGCAAGTCGAGTGTCATATTCGGAGAAGTGCATGACCTCACCCTACCCGCGCTGTCACCCGATGCCGACGAGACCGGAGGCGTTGGGTCGCACTGGCAGAAACTCACCCGACCGATAGGCTGGGATCGTGACCACCATCAACAGCACTCGAATCGGCGAATCCGGGCGCCTGGTCGTCTTCCTCCACGGTCTGTTCGGCCGAGGCAAGAACTTCACCCGCATCGCCAAGGACATCGAGCCAGAATTCTCCAGCCTGCTGGTCGACCTGCCCAACCACGGCGAGTCCGAATGGACCGAGACCTTCGACTACGTCGAGCTCGCCGATGCCGTGGCGGCCCATATCGCCGAGGCGGTCGCCCCCGATGATCAGCCCGTGCACCTGGTCGGACATTCCCTGGGTGGAAAGGTCGCCATGGTGCTCGCCCTGCGTCACCCGGAACTCATCGACCGCCTCGTCGTCGTCGACATCGGCCCCAACGCCGGCGGGTCCACCGGAGTGTTCGACCATCTGCTCTCCAGCCTCGCCGCCCTCGATCTCGATCGGATCGAATCGCGCACCGAGGCTGATGAGGCACTTCGGGACCCGATCCCCGAGGCCGCGATCAGGGGATTCCTGCTGCAGAACCTGCGCCCCACCTCGGCGGGGTATTCCTGGCAGCCCAACCTGGCGCTGCTGCACTCGAGCCTCGATGCCATCGGGGACTTCCCGGACATGGGCGATGCCGTGTTCGACCATCGCGTCCTCTGGGTCGCCGGTGAGAGATCGGACTACGTCGACCGTGACGACCTGCCGCAGATGCGCCGTCTGTTCCCACGCACCACACTCCTCACGGTCAAAGGCTCGGGACACTGGGTGCATTCTGAGAAACCGCGGGAGTTCGTCTCAGCGCTGACGGCATTCCTCAGCCGCCCCTGAAAAGGAATATGCTGAACGCGCTCGACGTTGCCACATCGAGCACAATTGGACTCAAACTCTCAGGAGGAATGCGTGAGCACTGCGATCCCGGCCGATCCCGCACAGAAGTTCGCCGAATACGCGGACGGAACCCGACTGGTCAGCACCGACTGGGTGGCCCAGCATGCAGGCGATCCCGGACTCGTCATCGTCGAAAGCGATGAAGACGTGCTGCTCTACGAAACCGGACACATTCCGGGAGCGGTCAAGGTCGATTGGCACACGGAACTCAACGATCCCGTCACCCGTGACTACGTCGACGGTGAGGGATTCGCCGCGCTCATGTCCGCCAAGGGCATCTCCCGCGATGACACCATCGTCGTCTACGGCGACAAGTCCAACTGGTGGGCGGCCTACGCGCTGTGGGTCTTCACTCTCTTCGGCCACGAAGACGTCCGGCTCATGGACGGCGGTCGTGCGAAATGGCAGGCCGAAGGCCGTGAGATGACCACGGAGAAGCCGCAGCCCGCACCCACCGAATACCCTGTCGTCGACCGCGACGATTCCGTCATCCGCGCCTTCCTGCCCGAGGTTCGCAGCAGCCTCGGCGATGTCCCGCTCATCGATGTGCGCAGCCCGGAGGAATACACCGGCGAACGCACCCATATGCCCGCCTACCCGGAGGAAGGCGCACTGCGCGGCGGCCATATCCCCGGCGCGAAGTCGATGCCGTGGGGCAAGGCAGCCAACGAAGACGGCACCTTCAAGTCCGCAGCCGAACTCAAGGCGCTCTACACCGAAGAAGCGGGACTGGGCACCAGCGATGAGGTCATCGCCTACTGCCGGATCGGCGAACGCTCCAGCCACACCTGGTTCGTCCTCAAGCACCTCCTCGGGTACAGCAACGTGCGCAACTATGACGGCTCCTGGACCGAATGGGGCAATGTCGTCGGCGTGCCGATCGTCACCGGAGCCGAACCCGGAGAGGTGCCCGGACGCTGATGACCGAGACGACACCCAAGACCGACGACCTGCCGGAGGCGCTGGCAGAGATCGTCACGGACTTCGCCGACACTCCGGCCGACGACCGGCTGCAGGTGCTGTTGGAGTTCGCCACGGACCTGCCCGACCTGCCGGAGAAGTACACCGACCACCCGGAGCTGCTCGAGCCCGTGCCCGAGTGCCAGTCTCCGATCTTCCTCGTCACCGAGGTGGCCGACCCCGAGGCGGGGGAGCAGGCGGAAGTGCGCCTGCACTTCTCCGCTCCTCCGGAAGCGCCGACGACACGAGGCTTCGCCGGGATCCTGCACGAAGGGCTCGACGGTGCCAGCGCCGAGGCGATCCTGTCGGTTCCCGCCGACCTGCCCCTGCGGCTGTCGATGTCGGAGGTCGTCAGCCCGCTGAGGCTGCGCGGAATGAGTGGAATGCTCTCCCGGATCCAGCGACAGGTGTCCGAGAGGATCGGCAAGGTCACAGCCGAGTGAGACCTCTCTCGCTTGGCTGAGGTGGTCCGGTGAGTTACAGTGTGGTTAGCCTGCCCTTAGTCACCTGACCGCCATTTCACTCAAAGGACCACCTCGATGACCGGTTCCGCCACCTCTGCCGAGGCGAAACCGCATACCGACACCAGTCATCCGGCCGGTGGCAGCCTGCGGATCAGGCGAGTGCTGGGCCTGGTCGCGGCGATCATCGCACTGATTCTCGTGATCGCAGCGTCTCTGGCCATCGGCGCCAGGGACATGCCGATCTCGGAGGTCCTCGGAGCCTTCTTCGCCCCCACCGGCAGCGACGATCAGCTCGTCGTCCTCGAACTGCGCCTGCCGCGCACAGTGCTCGGCATCCTCGTCGGCATGGGGCTGGGTCTGGCCGGTGGACTCATCCAAGCTCTCACGCGCAACCCGCTGGCCGATCCTGGCATCCTCGGCGTCAATGCCGGAGCGTCCCTGGCGATCACGATCGGGGTCGCGTTCTTCGGGATCTCCTCGATCACCGGATACATCTGGTTCGCCTTCGCCGGTGCCCTCGTCGCCACCGTCGGGGTCTATGTCATCGGGTCCGCGGGCCGCAGCCGCACGGTCGATCCGATCCGCCTGACTCTGGCCGGAGTCGCCGTCGCCGCGGTCCTCACCGGACTGACCAAAGCGATCCTGCTGACCAACGAACGCGCCTTCGACGCATTCCGATCCTGGGATGTCGGTGCGATCGCCGGCCGTGATTTCGATACGATCACCGCCATTCTGCCGTTCATCGGCATCGGCACCGTGCTCGCTCTGGCGCTGTCCCACTCACTCAACGCCGTGGCCCTCGGCGATGATCTGGCCGCCAGCCTCGGCACCTCGGTCAACCGCACCCGAGTGCTCTCCATCATCGCCGTGACCCTCCTGGCCGGAGCGGCCACGGCCGCGGCCGGGCCGATCGGATTCATCGGTCTGATGATTCCGCACATCGCGCGGTGGATCGTCGGTCCCGACCAGCGCTGGATCCTCGGCTACTCACTCGTCCTGGCACCCATTCTGCTCCTGGCCTCGGACGTCATCGGCAGAGTCGTGATGAAGCCCGGCGAACTCCAAGTCGGAGTCGTCACCGCGTTCGTCGGTGCTCCGGTGCTCATCGCCCTTGTCCGTCGAAAGAAGGCGAGCGGCCTGTGAAGACCACCAACCTCGCGGTTGCCGATCGCACCCTCACCGCGCATCCGAACGCACTGCCGGGGGAGAGGGTCGACTTCGGTCGGCCCATGCTGCGCGTCTTCGGATTCCGCATCGACATGAGGGTCATCATCACTGCCGGCATCATCACGCTTCTCGCTCTGGCCTGCGGTTTCGCCGGTCTCATGCTCGGCAAGTTCTCGGTGACTCCGACCGAAGTCTTCCAAGGGCTGTTCGGGGCAGCAGACAAGCGCATCGTCAACACCGTCGTCGGAGAATGGCGGGCGCCGCGCATCATCGCCGGAATCGTCCTGGGCGCCGGACTCGGAGTCTCCGGGGCAGTGTTCCAATCGCTGACGCGCAACCCTCTCGGCTCTCCGGACATCATCGGCTTCTCCACCGGTGCCTACACCGGAGGCATCGTCACGATCATCGTCTTCGGCACGAGCTTCGTCTCCACCGCGGCAGGAGCGATCATCGGCGGGCTGCTCACCGCACTGGTCGTCTACCTGCTCACCTGGAAAGGCGGAGTGCAGGGGTTCCGGCTCATCATCGTCGGAATCGCTCTGACAGCGATGCTCAACGCCTTCAACACCTGGCTGATCATGCGTGCCGATCTCGAGCTCGCGATGGCCGCGGCCACCTGGGGTGCCGGCACCCTCAACGGAATGAGCTGGTCGACGATCGCCCCTGCGGCTGTGGCCGTGATCGTCCTCGGACTGGCCTGCGGACTCTTCTCCAGAGATCTCGGAACCTTGGAACTCGGCGATGACACGGCGAAGGCACTGGGTGTGCGCAATGAGCCCATCCGTGCCGTGCTCATCGTCATCGCCGTCGCCCTCGTCGCAGTTGTCACGGCCGCCGCCGGCCCGATCGCCTTCGTGGCCCTGGCCGCCCCGCAGATCGGACGCAGGATCGCGCGGGCACAAGGCACCAGCCTGCTGTCGTCGGCGGCTGTCGGAGCGCTGCTCCTCGTCGCCGCCGATCTCGTTGCCCAGCATGCGTTCGGCGACATCCAGCTGCCGGTCGGCGTGATCACCGTGAGCATCGGCGGCATCTACCTCATCTGGCTCCTCATCCAAGAAGCTCGGAAGGCATCATGAGCAATCCCAACGCTGGGAGCACAGTCTCCCCGCTGATCGCCGAGAACCTCGACCTGGCCTATGACCAGCGCCTGATCGTCAGCGATCTCGATGTGAGCATTCCCGATGGAAAGTTCTCGATCATCGTCGGCCCCAATGCCTGCGGCAAGTCGACACTGCTGCGCGCTCTGGCACGGCTGCTGCCGCCGGCGAAGGGCTCGGTGCTGCTCGACGGGAACAATATCGAGAAGATGAAGACGAAGAAGATCGCCCAACGGCTCGGTCTTCTCCCGCAGTCATCCATCGCCCCGGACGGGATCACGGTCGCCGAGCTCGTCTCCCGTGGGCGGCACCCGCATCAGTCGTTCCTGCGCCAGTGGACCGACGCCGATGAAGCCGCTGTGCTGTCGGCGCTGCGGGCGACGAACACCGAAGAGCTGTCCTCACGGCTCGTCGACGAACTCTCCGGTGGTCAGCGCCAACGCGTCTGGGTGGCCATGGTGCTCGCTCAGGAGACATCGCTCCTTTTGCTCGATGAACCGACGACCTTCCTCGACGTCGCCTACCAGATCGAGCTGCTCGACCTGTTCTCGCAGCTCAATCACGAATACGGGCATACGCTGGTCGCCGTCCTTCACGACCTCAACCAGGCCTGCCGGTATGCCGACGAGATCATTGCGATGAAGGACGGTTCCATCGTCGCTCAGGGACCGCCTGAGGCGATCATCACCTCGGAGCTCGTCCATGAGGTCTTCGGCATCGACTGCACGGTCATCGACGATCCGGTCACTGGTGCTCCGATGATCGTGGCGGGAGCACCGAAGAAGACCTTCGCTCAGCGCTGATCGGGGTCGACCGGACGACTATGTTCGGGTCTGATCCGAATGCGGCCCCGCCTCGGCGGGCGTGTGCGTCCTATCGGAAGTGCTCTTGCCTTTGAAGAGTGCCTTGACTCCGAAGATCACGCCGACGACGATGCCTCCCCAGATCGCGCCGAGGATGAGGGAGAAGAACGTGTTGACCAGCCACCCCAGGAAACCGCCGACGGCCGCGATCGCGGCGACAGGCTCTTCGAGGTGGTGAACGACGCCGTAGAGGGCGTGGAAGCCGAGTTCATCGGTGCCGACGAGGATGATATGGCCTCCGACCCACAGCATGGCGAAGGTGCCGACGACGGAGAGGAGCGCGAGCAGCTTCGGCATGGCCTCGACGAGGAATCGTCCGAACTTCTGCTGTCCGGGGGAGTCCTTCCTCGCCATATGCAGACCGATGTCATCCATCTTCACGATGAGCGCGACGACACCGTAGACACCGACGGTGATCGCAAGGCCGACGACGGCGAGAATGACTGCACGGCTCGTCAGGGACTCACCGGCCACCTCGTTGAGGGCGATGACCATGATCTCGCAGCTGAGGACGAAGTCGGTGGTGATGGCCGATCGCACGACCTTCTTCTCTGCTGCCGCACCATCGGTCGACTGTTCGGCGGCCGGGGTCTCCTTCTCATGGTGGGCGATCCAGCCGAGTTTCTCGAAGATCTTCTCTGCACCCTCATAACAGAGGTAGGTGCCGCCGACCATGAGCAGCGGGGTGAGGAGCCCGGGCAGGAACTGGCTGAGCAGCAGAATGATCGGGAGGATGATGACGAGCTTGTTGAACAGCGATCCGAAGGCGATGCGTTTGATGATCGGAAGCTCGCGCTTCGGGTCCACCCCTTCGACGAACTTCGGCGTCACCGCCGCATCATCGACGACGACGCCCGCGGCCTTTGCACCGGCGCGTGATGCCCCCGCGGCGACATCGTCGAGGCTGGCGGCCGAGAGTTTGACGAGCGCGGCGACGTCGTCGAGAAGTGCGATCAGACCCCCGGCCATCTAACGACCGCCGAGCTGATGCGTGGGTCCCGGCGGCTGACGATGAAGGTCGCCGAGGTGGTTGTCCGCTGCATCGAAGAGCCGCAGACGGTCGCCGTCGGGTTCGACTCGCTTGGCTTTGGGCACCCAGGTGAGCATTCCGGGAGCGGCCTTGAGCGTCATCAGCGAGGATTTGATCATCAAGCCCTCCGGCTCGGCCGACCATGAGGTCACGAGGTTGTTGGCGCCGTCGCTGCCGCGCAGTGAGCCATCTTCGGAGAATTCGAGGAAGGCCCGGTCGTTCGTCTCGGCCACCCAACGGCCGATGAGTTCCTGTGTCATTTGTCTTCTTTCTCCAGTCCGCCGATGACTTTGCCGTTGCTGTCCATGATCTTCATGACGTCGCCTTCGATGGTCGCAGTTGAGGCCTTACTCAGCCAGGTGTCGACACCGGCGCAGGCCTTCTGAGTGGTCATGAAGGAATCGATGGCGATCTCGTCGCCTTCGACCTTCCAACTGGTGACGATCGCATTGCATCCGTCCGAGCCTTCGAGCGAGCCGTCTTCGGCGAATTCGAGGAACGGATCGCCAGCCTCGGGGGAGGTCCACTTGCCTACCGGATCGAGGTCAGAGGCCTCTTCGCCGGGCGACGCAGTTTCGCTGGATTCAGTGGGGGAGGAATCGGGGTTTCGTGGGTCGACGCCGGTGTCGCACGCTGCCAGGGGCAAAGTGAGAGCAAGTGCGGCAAGCCCGAGCGCGAGCCTCGACGCAGGTCGTGCAGGGGCCGGAGTGCGAAGGGTTGTATGGTTCGGCATGTCCCTGATCATAACGGCACCGGTTTTGAGGCCCCTGGAAGAAGACAGGACAGCTTGTGTAGTCCGACTTCTGTAAGTTGTGTTCACCTGCGACTCTGACGGTTCTTGCACTGCGTCGTGATCAAACCGTAACCTTTCACACGGTTGGAAAGCTGACACCGAAAACACGAGCCGCCGGGCTGCGGCGAAGCCTGTTGACGGGGTCGGGCAATCGAAGCATCGACAACGATCAAGGGAATCAACCTTATGCAGAAGAAACTCGTGCAGAGTTCGCTGGCCATCAGCGCCGCCGCTGCGCTGGGCCTGAGCGGCGCGCTCGTCGCCTCGCCGGCAATGGCCGACAACGCGCCGCAGAAGCTGGACCTTCAGAATGAAGCTCACGTCCAGAAGGCACTGTCCGGCATCGAAGGTGTCAACGCCTACGGCACCGACGGCGGCGAGCTCAGCATCGGCGTTGCCGAGAAGACCGACGAGATCAAGAAGCTCGAAAAGAAGTACAAGAACATCAAGGTCACCGAGGGCATCAAGGAACTGAAGCCCTATGCGAGCAACGATCTCGTTGGCGGAGCCGGTTACCTCGTCAAGGCCGGCGACGGCGGCGGAGTCTGCTCGACCGGCTTCTCCGGCTGGGACGGAGACGGCAAGCCCGTCGTCCTCACCGCCGGACACTGCTCGAAGATCATCAACAAGCAGACCAACGAGTTCGATGGCGATACGACGGTTGACCAGACCGAGAAGCCCTCGATCGCTCAGGCCAACGGCGGAGAAGGCTTCCAGGCCTCCGGCGACGGCGTCATCGGCAAGTGGGGCTTCCACAACTTCGGCGGCGACCTGCTCGAAGGCGCCGATGAGAACCAGTGGCCCGACCCCAGCGAGTCCGACATCGACTTCGCCGTGATCAATGTCGACGAGTCGAACTACAACGTCAAGAACGGCATCACCGACTGGACGACCGCCGATTCGGACGACCTTGCTAAGTCGACCACCGAGATCACCGAGGTGGGCGCACACAAGGAAGGTGCCATCAGCAAGTCGGGGCGCACCACCGGAGTGACTACTGGCACGACTTTCGATGAGTACAACGACCAGTTCCAGTACGCGAACGTCGGCGGCCGCTGGGTCCACGGTTTCGGTGTCACCGCTCCGATCGACAAGCCCTTCTCGCAGCCGGGCGACTCCGGCGGCGGTGTCTACCAGGGCAACACTGCAGTCGGTGTCATCTCCGGTGGCGGCGATTACGATGACAATACTTCGTTCAGCTGGGTGGCCGACCTCGATCACTCACTGGAGCAGTCCGGTACCGATTTCCACCTCGAGAAGCCGGGCGAGGAGACCCCTGAGGCTCCTGCCGCCCCGAAGTCCGAGGACCAGACCATCGAGCCCAATGGCGAGGTCAAGGGCAAGGCCGAGGCCGGTGCGAAGGTTGAGGTGACGTGGGAAGCCAAATCCACGACCGACGGTCAGAAGACCGAAGCTCAGGCAGCTGAAGACGGATCCGAGACTGTCACGGCCGACAAGGACGGAAACTTCTCCGTCGAAGGCCCCAAGGCAGAAGGCGATTACGCCTTCACCGCAACCGCGATCGTCGATGGACAGGAATCCAAGACGACCGAATTCGATGTGACGGTTGAGAAGGACGAGTCCGAGACTCCCGCTCCTGTCGGGCGTGAGATCAGCATCGATCCCAAGCAGATCGCCGCTTCCGACTTCGTGAAGGAAGATAAGGGCGTGACGATCACGGTCCAGGGCTTCGACGAGGGCGAGAAGGTGACCCTTGAGGTTGCCAACGGACCCGAAGGCGTCGAAGGCATCACCCTCGATGAGACCGCCAATGAAAACGGTGCTGCCGCATTCTCCATCTACGGCACCAGCGCGTCGAACCCCGAGGCCTACCTCGGCAAGTACGACGTCGAGGTCACCGGCGCCAATGACACCGAGGATGAGTCGGCACTGACCGGTTCGTTCGAGGTTGTCGCTGACGAAGACGGATCCGGTGGCGGATCCGGCGGCGACGATGACGGCAACAACGACGACGGCGATGCCGGCGACGGAAACGACGATGATGGAAACGGTGACGGCGGTTCTGATCTGCCTCGCACCGGTGCCGAGCT